>Ga0214254_1000056_pt1 | contig 46257 bp, 41 predicted proteins | sample TroBogypolimnion_27_FD_153092 | JGI IMG/M metagenome (GOLD analysis project Ga0214254, IMG submission 153092) | Freshwater microbial communities from Trout Bog Lake, WI - 27JUL2009 hypolimnion | ecosystem: Environmental > Aquatic > Freshwater > Lake > Hypolimnion/Profundal zone ... | reverse complement strand
TTTCATGGCGCTTCTCCTTTTGGGTTTGATTTCTTGGTCGATATCAAAACCCTATCTTAGGAAAAGCGCCTTTTTTTTGCCTGGAAATTCTGCCTGAAAAATTTCACACAATATTCTTTACACCACCTCTGCTTCAGACACTAAAGCGTAACCTTGCACATTGGCACCCAATAACCACTGCGAGGCGGTACCCAGCACGCTTTCGCAGCAATTCTTAAACTCCTCGAAAGTATATTTTCGCAAATGATACGGATTACTTTGATCAGGGGAGCAGGAAACATGATCGTTGGGGCAACTGACAAAAATCTGAGCTCCTGGGGCCGCTAGCGTCCGTAATCCAATCAGAAATTGTTCGGTATCACAAACATGTTCAATAGTTTCAAAACTCGCAATGAGATCGAAACCAGCCACAGGCAATTTTTCCGATATGTGGCAAGCATCTGCCACGAGATATTGAATGCCATCGGACGAAAAATATTGCTTTGCAGTAGCAACTGCTTCAGCCGATATGTCAACTCCCACAACGGAACTGGCTCCCCATTTCTTCAATAGCCAAGAGCCATACCCCTCACCACAGGCGATATCCAAGACTCTTCGCCCCTCAACTATTGGAGCAAGGGAGGCATAGCGAACGAAATGCTCCGCAGCTTCCATGGCATTCACCATACTGGTCTCATCATCAATGCGTAATCTTTCTTCACTCATCGTATTGCTCTGCTCACGAAAAAATTTTATTTACATTCTTCCGGTATTGTTCGGGAGAATGTCTTTCAAGGATCATTGCCCGCCCTTTTAACCCTAACGCCTGCGAATGCTCAATATTCTGATACAATTCGATTATAGCGGCTACATAAGATGCCACCAAAACCTCAACACTCTCTACTTGAGGAATCAGCCAGCCAGACTTCCCATTCTCAACAGCCTCACCGATCCCTCCCACCTCCGGAGCTATAACAGGAAGTCCAAAGGCCATTGCCTCTAAAATAACGTTAGGCAAGCCGTCAAAAGCACTGGTGTACAAAAAAGCGTCATATTTATCTGGTTTAAGAGAGTCAAATGTATCAAAGGGGCCCAGATAGTTCAAACCGTCTGTTTTTTGAAAGTCATTAATCCATTTCTCCCCTTCCTTTGCATTACCTGCTGCGTCGAATTCAACTTGCGGTAAAACATTTCGCACAGCAGAAACGATTTGCAATAGCAAGTCTGGCCGCTTTTCAGCACTCAGCCGTGACGCCCATAACAAACGAAATGAAGGTTCCTTACTTCTCAAAATCGGTTTAGGCGTATGTGTTGCATACAAGCAATGCCATTTTTCGGTATAAACGCCAAACCTATAGAAGTCGTGATCTAAGATGCGTCGATGGTCGCTAATAATCCAAGTGAGTTGTTCAATTTCTTTTGATACAAATTCGAATGACCATCCGATATCAATTTGATATCCACAGAAATTTCCTCGAATTTCAGAAAAACGATAATAAGCCGTATGTACAAGTTTCCCTATTGCATTCGAGAATTTACTAAACCATCGCAAAGCAAAAACACTTGGTTTCAAATGCAATCTTGTTTTTGATGTCCGCACAGCTAAAACAAGGCGCAGGACCAACAAATCACGCTCATGTTCATTAAGTAAAGGGAAGGCATTAAAAACATCTATGAATACTGAATCATCCGGTAAGTGATCAAGCCAAGAATGAGTCTCAGCAGATTCTCCGGATATCACGAGACAACGAAAATGGGGCGAATCGTTTTTTAGCGCATTCAGTACATCGAGAATATATTTCTCCCCCCCACCAGGATTAAGCGAAGGCAATAGCACGATATCCGAAAATGGGAAGTTTCCGACTATTTCGCAAGCATTTGCATAACTGTACCCCCAATGCTGATTTGGGAAAAGATTCGTCCACCTGCCACCATTTTTAATGAGCTCAACGTTGATTCCGGGGTCTATGGCAATAGCTGCCGCTGTTAACTCGCAATAAATCCTTCCGTTAAAGAAATTAGTTATAAAATCTTCAGCACTAGCCGTATCCTTATTCCTTATAAAATTATCTATTTCCCCCCGCTCCATTTCCTGAGCAATACGCAACAAGAAATTTGATGGGGAAAAGAGTGCGGAATGAGGTGGTTGACATATAGAAACAGTATTTAACTCTTTTAAAAGACTTCCCTTACGCTGCCTGTAGTACAGTACGGTTTTGGGTGCAATCCTAAAATCCATGCCACTAGCACGCAATTCGCAGTTAAAATGCCAGTCTTCGTAGGCAAATCCATCGGAAACAGGGATATCACGAAAAGCAAGGCCTTCAAGGGCTATTCGTTTTATAAAAATTCGTGAAATATACGGATGTTCATAAATAAAGTCGGCTGTCGTGATTACTGAGTCGTCGTAGTATTTAGCGACAAAAGACGTCTTCCCAAATCCTATGAGATACTCCGGAAAAACCACTGCGTTTGGATTTTCTTTCAATACCGAATGCATCTCGGCAAAATAGTTATAAGAAATCAAATCGTCATCATCTGCTAACCACACTTGATTACCGGTGGCTACGCTAATACCAGAATTTCGAGACAAACCCAATGACCCGTTATCAACTTCTATGTATTTAACAGATACAAAGGCGTCAGTTGGTGCATTTCGGGTTGTTTCAATGGTTATTGCATCTGATCTGTCAAAGACAATTATCAATTCGGATGTTATAGAAAAAGTCTTCGCATATGCTGCCGCCTCGTTTAAAGATATCATAGTGCGCCTGATATAAGACGCCTCACGGTAAATATTTACCACAACGGAAATATCAGGGACAAGGTTATCAGACATAAATGTTGTCGTCTCAATAATATGTGAAACCAAGGGTCTCTTTAGTAATCTGTCAGGTAGATGTATTTTCTTTGGCGTTCGCGTTTATACATTTCATGCTCATGGATTTTGTCTCTCAATTTTATTATGTTTCTATTCGTGATTGTTAAAGATTCTATAACCTTTATCTTTTACAAATTGATCCCGTTCTGCACTCTCTAAATCTTCACGAACCATTTCTGCCACCAGTTCATCAAATGATATTTTGGGCACCCAACCGAGTTTTTCTTTAGCCTTTCCTGCATCTCCCAATAGTGTTTCGACCTCTGTCGGTCGAAAATATCGGGGGTCAACCTGAACAATGCAGTTGCCGTTGGCGTCATATCCCTTTTCTTGCACTCCCCTGCCTTTCCACAGGATAGACATACCAAGTTCTTTCGCAGCAGCATCAACAAAATCACGCACGCTGTACTGAATGCCGGTGGCGATGACAAAATCTTCCGGATTTTCCTGCTGTAACATCAACCATTGCATTTCTATATAATCTTTGGCATGTCCCCAGTCTCGTTTCGAATCGAGATTTCCCAGAAAGAGACAACCTTGAAGGCCAAGTTTAATTCTGGCCAATGCACGTGTAATCTTTCTGGTCACAAACGTCTCGCCTCGAATCGGCGACTCATGATTGAAAAGAATGCCATTACAGGCATACATACCATATGCTTCTCGATAGTTGACTGTAATCCAATATGCATAGAGTTTGGCCACTGCATAAGGAGACCTGGGATAAAATGGAGTTGTCTCTTTTTGCGGTATCTCTTGCACCTTGCCAAATAGCTCAGAGGTAGACGCTTGGTAAAACCTTGTTTTCTTTTCTAATCCCAAAATTCTTATTGCTTCAAGCAAGCGTAATGTTCCTAAGGCGTCTGAATTAGCGGTATACTCTGGTTCTTCAAAAGACACCGCAACATGACTCTGAGCAGCAAGATTATAGACTTCATCTGGCTGCACTGCCTGAAGAATTCGAATAAGACTGCTTGAATCAGTCATATCCCCATGATGAAGGATAAAGTTGCGTTGTTGAAGGTGGGGGTCCTGATAGAGGTGATCAATACGGTTTGTGTTAAACGACGAAGAACGGCGCTTGAGACCATGAACTTCATAGCATTTTTCCAATAGAAACTCTGCCAGATATGCTCCATCCTGGCCTGTTACTCCCGTTATTAATGCTTTTTTTCTCATTTTATATGTTTCTTATCTTATTAAGGAATATTGTAAGGAAGCAAACGGCCAGAGTATATTCAAAACGGCATCGCCGATAAATATCATACGATATCTTAAACAAAGCACAGGATCAAGACATTAAGCTGATTTTAGAACCCCTTAATCATTAAACTTGCCGGTAACACCACGCATCCCGTCACGAAACCCTTTCCACATCATACGTAACCGAGGCGCCCTTCCTGGCAAAAAAAGTCCAAAAAAGACAAACACTTGAAGTAAGCGTTGCATATCGAATAGACGCCAGGCTCGATCCGGATAATCCCGGCGGTGCAGCAGCACACTGTTGCGCACCATGTAATAATACCGAAACGGTGCATGCACAGAAACAGAGCGCCAACGGATAAACCAGAGGGGTATTCTGTTTGAACCTAATTCATGGTGCATGACCGCTAAACATGCCCCATAGATTTTGTATCCTTTGGATCGTGTGCGTAAACACCACTCCGTGTCCACGTGATCGATAAAAAAACCTTCATCCATCCCCCCGACATCATCTATCACACTCAGAGGAATCAATGATCCTGAAGCAATGACAAAATCGCACTCGACTTCCTGCTGATTTTCTCTACAGGAAACGGCGCGCGATCCGGTACGGCCTGAAAACCGGACAAAGCCGCTCAACTGCCCGTCAGCTCCATCTTTGTAGCGGCTCCCAACGGCTGCAACTTTTATGTTTTGTCTCTTTAATCGTAAATAGGTCTGCAATAACTCTTCAACCATTTCCGTCTGCGGCACACTATCCTGGTCCATCAGCAAGACATAATTTCCATCTCGTTCCTGTGCCCAGGCAATACCGGCATTCTGGGCTGCCGCTATGCCAAGGTTGCTACCGAGCAACAGGCAGTGGATATTGTGTTCTTTCCTGTCTGCCAAGTATCTTCTTATGTCAGGCGATGAGCCGTTATCAACGACAACAACGCGGGTAACCTGGCATTTTAGGGAATCGAGCAAAAGGCCAAGACGCTCAGACTCGGGATGATAGGTTACTATGACAGCAATAACCTCATCAGATGCACTCATAGTAATCCTAATGCGGAAGGGACGGTCGCGGTTTGAAAAATCGTTAGCCGAAATACATATCGCAAATAGCGTTTGGATCCCCGTCCATTTTGATTTTTCCATGATCGAGCCAGATGACGCGGTTGCAGGTATGCAGGATCATGTCGCGTGAGTGGCTTGCTAAAACGAGGATGTTTGTCGATTTCACAAGTTCCGTCATTCTCTCTTCGGCCTTATGCTTAAAACCTTCATCACCAACCGAGAGCCATTCGTCCATCAGGAGGATTTCCGGGCGAACGATTGTCGATACGGCAAAGGCCAGACGCAGGCTCATCCCGGATGAATAGGTGCGCAAAGGCATGTCAATAAAATCGCCGAGTTCGGAAAATTCTATAATACCGTCCATCCGGGACGTGACCTCGGAACGCTTCATGCCAAGCAGGCCGCCACGGACATAGATATTTTCTCTGCCGGTGGCTTCCGGGTCGATCCCTAAAGAGATGTCGATAAGCGATCCGATTTCGCCATGGATGCGCACCGAGCCTGAAGAGGGTTCATAGACACCGCTCAGCAGCCGCAGAAGGGTGCTTTTTCCCGCGCCGTTATGCCCTAAGAGACCCACGCGATCTCCGTCCTTAAAAGAAAAACTCGCCGCCTCAATGGCACGGACAACCACGCGCCCTTGCTGATCAGCGCCCAGCTGACCACCGGTGGCAACCTGCATCAGCCTTTTTTTTAAGGAGCGGGAATTCGCATTAAAAATTGGAAAGTCAACGCTCACATTTTCAAATTCAATAGATGCCATAATTTTTTCTTCTTATAGCCAATAGGCGATCCTGCCTTTATAGCGACCGTAAAACGCCAGTGTCCCCGACCATCCGATTAGAGCGAGAATACAAGAAACCTCCCAATTGAATGCACTGGGGATTTGTCCGATAAGGGGATCCCTCACAAGTGCAAAGAGATGAAAGACCGGGTTCAATTGAAGCAAATCAAGCCCGGCTCGATGCGGCATGCTGCTTGGCATCCACACAATGGGAGTGAGGTAGAAAACAATTTGAAGAATACTGCCGACTATTTGCGGAAGATCCCGATATCGGGCGCAAATGATGCCAAGTATCAACGCCACCCAGCCGAGATTGATTATAATCAAAACAAAGCCGGGGACACTTAAGAAGGCGGCAAGGCTGAGAGGCTTTCCCACGGCAAGAAACACAATCGGCAGGATGACGATATTGTGGGCGAAGATGATCATATTCCGCCAGATCATTCGCAAAATATGAACGAACAGGGGTATCGGAAGTTGCTTGATGATGCCTTCCGCACCGATAAAACCCATGCAGCCTTCGGTGACGACTGCCGATAAAAACCCCCAGAGAATCAAGCCGGTGGCAAGAAACGGCAGAAATTCCGCCATGGGGGAGTGGAAGATCGATCCGAACACGACACCGATGGTGCCGATCATCACCCCCATGCTTATTGTCAGCCAGAAGGGACCGAGTGCGGAGCGTCTGTACCGCTGACGCACATCCTGCCAACCCAGCATACCGGCTAAGGGGTAATGCCGTATTGCACCGGCAATATCCCTTGATGCAACTTGAAACGAGCCTTTATTCATGGGTAAATCATCCTGTAGTATGAAAAAATAGAAAATGCTCAATCAAGTAGCAAATGAACTGTTTGTTGTCAATGCTCTTTATAGTGCCATTCTCCGGCCAAACTTTTATTGTGTCGGCAAAGAGGGCAGGCGATGCCAATGCTTCAGGAAATATCTGAGCATACTTTCCAAATGCAGCCCCATATGCATTATATTCCTATGACTCGCGCGCTGTGCATCGTGCACGACAGAAACCGCCGGGCATGCCATGACCTTCATGCTCTTCTTCCAGGCCCTGATGCAGATATCCACGTCTTCGTAATACAGGAAGAAACCGGCATCAAACCCGCCGAGCTGCTTGAAATCCGGGCTGCGAAACAGCATGAACATCCCTGCAATCCATTCAGGATAGAACACCGCTGAGCCTTCTTGTATCGTATAGCGGTTTTCTGACAGATGCAGCGCCTTCAGGAGCAGCGAACGCATGGTCGGGAAGGGCCGCATGCTGTCCTCAACTTCCCCTGAGGAATTTTTGATCAGGGGCGAAGCAAGGGCGGCACCCGTATCCTCCAGGGCTGTAAGCAGGCCCGGAAAAGGATTTCCCCGCAGCCGGATATCCGGGTTTAAGGGGCAAAAATACGGCAAGGTGCAGTATGCGAAGGCCCTGTTATGATTTGCGGAAAACCCGGCGGGAACCATGTTGTCTATCATCAGCAGGCGCGCATCCTGCGGCAGGGAAAGAGGCTCGGGAATATTCTTGGTAACCAGCACCTGGCCGATCTCCGGACAGGCCAGCAATTCCGCGACAAGGGCTTCCACCATCGTCCCATGGCCGTGGCTGATGATCGAGACGGAAATCATGCAAGGTCCCCATCTGCTCTGCATAGGGTGGAATCCGTTACGGAAAAGGGCGGAATCTTCGCAGAAGACACAGGTTTGAATGAGAAAGAAATCAAGGGCCTCCTATAACCGGAAAACCTCGCAATCAGCGAGTTCCCTTCCGGTTGTATCTTTTGGAGACAAGAGCGGCTGGACACCTTCCAAGGGCCAATCGACGGCCACCCTTGGATCGGACCAGAGCAGGCTTCGTTCATGCTCCGGTGCGTAGTAGTCCGTAGCTTTGTACAGAAATTCGGCAACCTCGCTTATGACCATAAAGCCATGGGCAAAGCCTTCGGGTATCCAGAGCTGCTTTTTGTTCTCTGCGCTCAGGCGGACTCCGACCCAGCGGCCAAAGGTTTCCGATGACTTTCGCAGGTCGACGGCAACATCAAACACTTCGCCAAGGACAACACGCACCAGCTTGCCCTGCGGCTGTTTTATCTGATAGTGCAGGCCCCGCAGGACGTTTTTCACGGATCGCGAATGGTTGTCCTGCACAAAATTACGCTGCAGACCGGTTGCCCGCTCAAAGTCCCTGGCGTTGAAACTTTCAAAGAAAAATCCCCGGTCGTCGCCGAAGACCTTCGGCTCTACGACCAGCACATCAGGGATTGCCGTGGCTATCACGTTCATAGATGCGCCCTCTCTTTGAGGATGCCCAGAAGGTATTGCCCATAGCCGTTCTTGACCAAGGGCTGGGCAAGGTCTTCCAGCTGCATGGCCGTTATCCAACCCGAACGGTAGGCGATTTCCTCCGGACAGGCGACCTTCAGGCCCTGACGTTTTTCGATGGTCTGGATAAACTGGCTGGCCTCAAGCATGGATTCATGGGTCCCCATATCCAGCCAGGCATAGCCGCGCCCCATGATCTCGACCCGGAGCTGGCGGCGTTCAAGATACACCCGGTTGACGTCGGTGATCTCCAACTCGCCGCGGGCGGAAGGGCGGATATCCTTGGCAATGGCAATGACCTCGTTATCGTAAAAGTACAGGCCGGTCACAGCGAAATTGGATTTCGGCTGCTTCGGTTTCTCTTCCAGGCTGGTGGCCTGACCCTGCTCGTTAAAGGCCACGACGCCATAACGCTCGGGATCCTGGATATAATAGGCAAAAACGCTGGCGCCCTGTTCCTGGGCATTGGCGTTGGCCAGCAGCTTTTGAAATCCATGGCCGTAAAAGACATTGTCCCCCAGCACAAGGGCAACCGCATCCGTGCCGATAAAGTCTTCCCCGATCAGGAAGGCCTGGGCCAATCCGTCGGGGCTTTCCTGCACCGCATAGCTGAGCGTAACCCCCCACTGGCTTCCGTCGCCCAGCAGCTGCTTAAAGCGTGGGGTGTCCTGAGGGGTTGAAATGACGAGAATATCGCGGATACCGGACAGCATCAGGGTCGTCAGCGGATAGTAGATCATCGGTTTATCAAAGATGGGCAGCAGCTGTTTTGACACTGCCAGGGTTGCCGGATAAAGCCGTGACCCTGAACCGCCCGCAAGAATAATTCCTTTACGCATAGTATTTCCGTTATCTCTGAACGTCTCGTTTTGATGCTGGCCAGACCATACTGAAATGACGAGCTTTCATGTTTTGCCCAGGTTGGTCATTCCGGTCCAGCCATGCTGGTTAGAGGATTTCCTGCAGAACATGTCCCAGTCCGTCCTGCCAATCAGGCAGATGCAGCCCGAAGGTCTTTCGTATTTTCTGGGTATCCAGCCGTGAATTCGCGGGACGGGAGGCTGGGAGCGGATATTCTGCTGTGGGTATCGGACGGATATTGTCCGGACTGAGCTTCAGTTCTTTGCCTGCACTCTGGGCGGATGCCACCACGGTCCGGGCAAAGCCGTACCAGCTGGTCTCGCCTGCTGCAGCCAGATTATAGATCCCGTACGGGAAGGCCAGGTCTCCCCGCCGGATGTACTGCCCGATGATCTGTGCCGTGACGTCCGCCAGCAGCGCAGCCGGGGTCGGGGCGCCGGTCTGGTCGGCGACGACACTGATGCCGTCGCGTTCGGCAGCCAGCCGCAACATGGTCTTGACGAAATTATTGCCATGGGCGCCGAAGACCCAGCTTGTCCTGAAGATAAGACACCTTTGGGCGCCCTGCAGGAGGGCTTTGTCGCCAGCAAGCTTGCTCCTGCCATAGACACTTTGGGGATTGGGCGCGTCATCTTCGGTATAGAAGCCCTGTTTCGCGCCGTCAAAAACATAGTCTGTTGAGTAATGCACCACCAGGGCGCCGATCAAGGCAGCCTCTTCGGCAAGTATGCCGGGTGCCGCTGCGTTGACGGCAAAAGCCGTGTCCCCATCCGATTCCGCTTTATCCACAGCCGTATAGGCGGCTGGATTGACAATGATATCGGGGCTGCACTCACGGATACGACGGCGAAGCGCTTCCCCGTCGGCCAGGTCGCATTCCGACCGGCCAAGGGCGGCGATATGTCCCAAGGGCGCGAGCGAACGCTGGAGTTCGAAGCCGACCTGGCCGTTTTTTCCGGTGAGGAGAATCTTCATCGTCATACCCCGTAGTGGCGCTCAACCCAGTTCCGATAAGCGCCGCTTGTCACATTGGCGACCCAGGCCTGGTTTTCCAGATACCACTCCACGGTCTTGCGAATGCCGGTCTCAAAAGTTTCGGCAGGGCTCCATCCCAATTCCTGTTGGATCTTGGTGGCGTCGATGGCATAGCGGCGGTCATGGCCCGGACGGTCCTGAACAAAGACAATCTGCTCCCGGTATGACTTCCCGTCGGGCCGTGCCTTCAGCTCATCCAGGATGCTGCAAAGCGTATGCACCACCTCCAGATTGGTCTTCTCGTTCCAGCCGCCGATATTGTAGATGCCGCCGCGTGTTCCCCGCTCCAGCACGCGCCGGATTGCGCTGCAATGATCGCTGACATACAGCCAGTCCCTGATCTGCCTGCCGTCTCCGTAGACGGGCAGCGGCTTTCCGGCCAGGGCGTTATGGATGCAGAGCGGAATCAGTTTTTCCGGAAACTGGCGCGGGCCGTAATTGTTGGAGCAGTTGGTGGTCAGAACGGGCAGACCGTAGGTGTGGTGGTAGGCGCGGACCAGGTGGTCGCTTGCGGCCTTGCTGGCCGAATACGGGCTATTGGGCTCGTAGCGGTTGTTTTCCGTAAAGGCGGGCGCATCCCCAGCGAGCGTTCCGTAGACCTCGTCGGTGGAAATATGCAGAAAGCAGAAGGGCGAGGCGGATTTTTCCCGTCCTGCCCAGTAGGCCCTGGCCGCCTCCAGCAGGCGAAAGGTGCCGACCACATTGGCCTGAATGAAATCCTCCGGCCCGTGGATACTGCGGTCAACATGCGATTCGGCGGCAAAATTAACAATGGCGCGCGGTTTGTGCGTGTTCAGGACAGTGGAAATGCAGTCGGCATCTCCAATATCCCCCCGGACAAATATATACCGGGGATCGCCTGTAAGGGATTGAAGATTTTCCGGATTTCCGGCATAGGTCAATGCGTCCACATTGACGATCGGCTCATCTGCTGACTTGAGCCAATCGAGGATAAAATTGCTGCCGATAAAACCGGCGCCGCCAGTTACTAAGAGCGTCATAAAGTACAGGATATCAGAAGTTAGCAGTATAATTCGGGAGCGTTCAAGCTCACCTGGCTAGGTCTGGCAAGAATGGAAGACAGCCCTGAATTCTTCACAGAGGGAAAAGGGCAGCGTTCGCGCAGATCGTATAAAATAAATCGAATTGATAGTAGAAACCTTTTTATTCAATAGGTCTTTGAACCATACAACCAAACAAAACGAAAAACACCCCTTTTCACGGTTTGCCTCAAAAAAATCCGCATCGCTGGAAGGCGCATAATTGTTGATGAAAATACCCATTCTCTCCAATCTTGGCAAGGCAAAATATAGAAAGGAAACTGCATGCTGAGACCGGCATCAGTGGGTGACTCCTTCACGAAAGGCGACTTTCAGGAAAGTGCGCAGAATAATCTTCATATCCAGGGCGAAAGATTGATGCAAAAGATAATAGTGATCAAAATCGACCTTCACCGGAATGGGAAGCTCATCCCGGCCATTGACCTGGGCCCATCCGGTCAGGCCGGGGGGCAGCCGGTGAATTCCCTTGCTGGTCCTGAGTGCGATGAGATCTTCCTGATTGAACAGGGCAGGGCGCGGGCCGACAAAGCTCATGTCTCCTCTAAGGATACTGAAAAGCTGCGGCAGCTCATCCAGGCTGGTTGTCCGGAGGATTCTGCCGATCCGGGTAACGTACCGGTCCGGATCCTCAAGAAGATGGGTGGCCACGGCCGGAGTATCGGTACGCATTGTCCGGAATTTCGGCATCTTGAAAATCCTGTTGTCCTTTCCTACCCTCTCTGACCAGTACAAGGCCGGTCCTTTGGAGGTGAGTTTGATCGACAGTGCGATCAGAAGCAGGGGAAACAGCAACAAGACGGCCATGCAAAACGATACAAAAATATCAAACATCCTTTTCATTACACCAGACTCCCCGGAATTTTCAAAACCGCCGCTGCATGCCGTCTCCGGCTGTCATTCGCCGCAGTCCCTCATCGACGGTGCAGGGCGGCCGCCAGCCCAGCAGCCCTTTCGCCTTGCCGATGTCCACCTGCAGGGAGCCGCAGAGCCGCTGCATCATCGCCTGCCTGCCGATAAGCGAGGCGATCCCCTGCAAAATCCCCAGCGGCAGAGGGAAGAGCCTTGAGGGCCTTCCCAGCGCTAGGGCTAAACGCCGCACCAGCTCGGCGGTCGACAGATCCTCACCGTCGCCCGCCAGGAAGGTCTGATTGGCCGCTGCGGGATGATCGATGCAGGTCATGATCAGGTCGACCAGGTTGTCCAGGCCGACAAAACTCCGCTTATTGGCGACGGCGGCCAAGGGCAGCGGGATTGCCGCCCAGCGGATCAGGCTCCTGAAATTCCCCTTGACGCCCGGGCCATAGACCAGAGGCGGGCGGATAATGACAACCTCCATGCCTGTCTGCAGGGCCAGCTGTCGCAGCCCGTCCTCGGCCTCGCGCTTGGAAATCCCGTAGGGGTCTTCGGGCGCGGGGACATCATCCTCCGTGAAGGGACGGTTTAGAGGCGTCTGCTCTCCATTCACCTTGACGGAGCTCAGGAAGACAAATCGCCTGATCCCGGCTTCCGCCGCCTGACGGGCAAGGTTGAGGGTACCCTGGACGTTGATCCGACGGAACTCCTGCAGGGGATCTGCCGCCCGCTCTTCCATCACATGCACGCGGGCGGCGCAATGCACAATGGCGCGGCAGGCCTCTACGGCTTCCCGCCAGTCCGTGCCGGGACCTATCTCTTCGATCAGAACGGGTTGAGCTGCGGCGGGCAGATCTTTGGTGATCCGGCGGACTGCGATGCGCGCAGCATATTCCGGCCTGGCCAGCAGGCGTTGGACCAGCGTCTTTCCGATAAAACCCGTCGCTCCGGTGATAAGGATATCCGCCTTTTGTATTCCCATTCCCTTAACCGGCGCCCAACACGTCCATGATTGTACGATTGATGGCATGCACGTCGAAGCGTTGTTCGGCAATCCGGCGGCTCTCGCTTCCCATGGATTCAATCAGCGCAGGCTCCTCGATAAAGCGGATCATGGCCTGCGCCAGGGTCTCGGGGGAACGGACCGCGACCAGGAATCCGTTCCGGCCGTTTTCGATGGTCTCCCGGCATCCCGGCACCTCCGTGGTGATCACCGGACGTCCTGCGGCCATGGCCTCCTGTGTGCTCCGGGGTTTTCCCTCGCGATAGGACGGCAGCACAAACACGCTGGCCTTTCTCAATTCATCCCGAACGTCATCGATACAACCCGTCCACTCCACCAGGCCGTCCCTGACCCAGGCCAGGAGTTCCCTTTCACTGACCGAGCCCGGATTGCAGTCCACGCCCCCGACCAGGACAAAACGGGCCTCGGAAAAACGGCTGCGGACACGCTTCGCCGCCTCGATAAAATCATACAGGCCTTTTTCCCTGAGCATCCTGCCTATATAGATAAATGTGACCGGCCCGGTTACCGGCGGCTCAAGACGGTAATAGTCAAGATCAAGGCCGATTCCATCTATGTACGCGATCTGGTTATGGGAAACCAGCTTTTCATCAAGGAAGAACTGCATATCGTCATTGTTGAGAAAAAACACCCGGAGATTGCAGGACAGGGCCAGTTTGTAGAGCCGCGACACGCCCCAGCGTAAAATCCTGCGGCGAAAGGAGATGGCGTGAATATCATCCATAAATACGTAGCCGAGCCCTTCAATCATCGAAAACCGCTTCGGAACCCCGGCCAGCCATGCGGCAATAGAACCGTACATCACCGGCTTGATGAAAGAGGTCAAGGTCATGCCGGGTCCCAGACGTTTGAGCAGAAGGGCCAGGCGAAGGGTATCCGCCATATCGCGGACCGGGTTCATCGCGGCCCTGGACAGGGAGAAATCGACGGGGACCGCGCCCCTTTCCGTTATCTGCCTGCGGATATCCTCGTCGTAATCGGGGGCCAGGGCGAAGACCGTCAGGCCCTTTTCCACCAGCCGGGCGATGAGAGGACCCCGGAAGTTCACCAGGGAGAACGCCTGGCTTGTAATTATCGCAATCGATGCAGCCATTGAACAGTGACCCTCTTGTGACCCTATTTTCTGAACTTTTCGAACTTGTCAGAAAGAACCTGACACAGCAAAACAGCACATACGTCGCCCTGGACCAGGACTTCCACAACGCCAGCGGAAGGCGCGGGCTTAATTTCTTACCGGTGCACGATCTCGGTGTAGAGATCCTCCCATTGCGAGGCGATGGCCTGAAGGGAGAAATGCGCCTCGATGCGTTCTCTGCCTCGTGCGCCCATCTTGGCCCTGGCCGAGTCCGGCATTGCGGCAAGCCGGTGCATCGCCGTGGCCAGCGCCTTCGGATCCCGCGTGGGAACCAGCAATCCCGCCGTACCGGTTGCGCCAAGAATCTCGCCGGGGCCGCCGCTGTCGGTAACCACCACCGGAAGGCCCGAGGCCATGGCCTCCGCCACCACCAGCCCGAATCCTTCCCAGGCTGATGATAACACAAAAGCGTCGGCGCGGCGATACAGCTCTGCGATATCCGTGCGGACGCCAAGAAATTTCACCCGGTCCGTCAGACCCAGCCGCCGCGATTGCTCCTGGAGCCGCTCCGCCAGCGGACCCTGTCCCGCGATCAGCAGACGGCCATCGTCCAGCAGGGCAAAGGCCTCAAGCAGGGTCGGATAATCTTTTTGCTCCGTCAGTCTGCCCACAGCCAGCCAGGTGAAAGCCGGATTTCCCGCTGGTTTTGCCGCAGCCGGATAAAACGTTCCGGTGTCGACCCCGTTGTAGACGGTTAGCGTTCTTGCAGCCGGGAAGACTTTTTCTTCCGTGAACCTGTGCGTTGCCGCCTCGCTGATCGTGGTGTTGAGCTGGCTTAAGGGCGTGGTGAGCCGATAGGCCCAGTCCCTGAGTCTGCCGCCTTCGCGGATATTATGGGCCGTGGTGATGACCTTCAGCGCCGGGAAAAACAGGCGCGTCAGGCGGACCAGAAGGTTGGCGTGAATCATATGGCCGTGGACGATGTCCGGCGGGTTTTCCGTGCAAAGCCGGTACAGGCGGCTTACGGCCAGGGGCAGATCCCAGGCCCGGCGCATCCCCAGGGGATGGACAGTGACGCCCGCCCGCTGAAGACGGCCGGTGAAGGCCGCGGGCCTCATCAGCGAGATCAGCCTTACCGTGTGGCCGCGACGGGCCAGGATCTCCGCCAGGGCCGCCACCTGGAATTCCGCCCCTCCGATATCGAGCCCGGTGATCACATAGTCAATGCGCATCGCGGGCAGGTCTCGATACACGGCGATACAGGATGAACATCCGTTGCACAAGCGCAAGGGGCAGCCAGCTTGCAGCCCAGAGAGCGGCCTTGACGACGCCTCCGGCAGGCGTGAGGGCCAGATAACTCCTGGCAGTCCGCCGCTGGCCGCTCAACAGGCCGTAGGCGATCCGCGCCAGGCTGACGCGCCGGAACTCCGCCGGATATTTCCGGCGCAGCAGATCGCCGAACTGCTTCAAGGTATCGCAGGCCAGCTGGTGATGATCGGCAGCCAACCGGATCTGGGAGGAGGTATGCATCATGCGTTCGCCGGCATCATCCGTCACCTCCACCAGGACCCGGCTGAAAGAGGGAATGCCGTACTCCCTGGCCAGACGCCACCAGAGCAGATGCTCGCCGCCCGCGCGATTGGCGGGATAGCTCAATCCGGTCTTACGGAAAACGGCCTTGTTGAATACCGGGGTGAAATCGCCCTTCAGCGCACCGCCCAGATAGTCATGGACATCGGCCAGGCGGTAGCCGCCCGTGAGGCTCCCGTTGCTGCGGGCAAACTGAATGACCGGAAATCCTGTGAAATCACAGTTGTCCAGCTCGTCCAGCAAGGCCTTCACTGCGCCGCGCTTCAGGATATCGTCGTCGTCCAGCATCAGCACCCATGGCGCCCTGGCCAGCTGCAGCCCCTGCATCCTTGCAGGCCCCGGCCCGCCGTTGGCGGGCATGCGGAAGCTGCGCAGATCAGGCTCTGCAAAGACCGGCAGATCGACGGTCGAGGCATCATCCACCACGATGATCTCAACCGCCTGGCCGCCGGTTCGTTCGGACAGGACGGAATGCACTGCGCGCCTGAGCAGGGCAGGGCGGTTGCAGGTTGTGATGACGACGCTGAGGGGAAACGCGTTCAAAGGGGTCTCCTGCAGAAAAGAAATAATAAAATCGAAAACATCGTTGTCTCGGAACACAAAAAGGCAAACGTCATGCCCAGCCCTCCGAAAAAGGGAACCAGCGCCGATGCCAGCAGGCAGACGATGACGATATTCAACAGCATCACCCGGCTGGCGACATCTTCCCTCCCGGCGGGAATAAACCAGAGAATAGCCATGATCATACTGGATACGCGAAAGGGCACGATCCAGATAAGCATCCTCAGCAGCTCGATGGCGTTATCGTATCCGGGGCCAAAGACCAGCTTTACCACCAGGGGGGCCAGCCAGACCGTCAGGAGGGCGAAGAGGACTGTCGCGCCGCCGAAAATCAGCAGGCAGAGGCCCACCAGCCTTTTTGCCGCCTCCCTGGAGCCGGATTGCACGCGCACCAGATGCGGAAAGGCCGCGTTGAGCGCCAGGCCCGCCAGACCCGCGGAGGCGCGAACCAGCTTTTCGGCCGGAACAAAGGCCCCGACCATGCGGGCGCCTCCAAACAGACCCAGCAGCGTCGAGGCAATGGAGCCCATCACGCTCTGAGCCCCCTTATAGAGAAACAGTTCCCAGCTTTCCCGCAGGACCAGCCATGTCCCTGAAAGACTGAACGGCCCCATGCCGGTGCGGCGAAGGAGAATCACGGTGGGAATAAGGGTGTTGGCCACTCCCACCGCTGACTGGATGATCAGCACCCGCTGGGCATGCGCGGGAGATGCGACCAAGGTAATGATGAACGCAAGCCCCGTGCTCCGCAGGCCCAGATCCAGCAGGGCGGGCAGCACCAGATTTTCCATGCCGATATAGTACCAGAGGGGGCTGAAGCCGAAGGCGATGATAAGCAGCCCTATCCAGGCAAACCAGTGTCCCGGCAGGGCCGTATCTCCGGTTCCGGAGGCGAGGATGCAGGCAACGGCCAGGGCTGTGATCACGGATAAAAAGAGCTTTGCCGCCAGGACATTGGTCACCAGCCGGGCCATTGCCGGACGGTCGTCCCTGATACCGACGATACTGCGGGCGGCGCTGAAATTGAAGCCGAATTCCACGAAGACCGAGGCTGTCAGGGCGACCCCCAGGGCAAACAGGATCTGGCCGTAGGCGTGCTGGCCCAGCGCCCGCGCCAGCACCGGCAGTTCGACCAGCGGGAGAAACATCCCGCCGACCTGGGCCAGCACCAGCCAGAAGGCATTGGCGGCAACGCGCGACACGGGAAGTCAGGGCCTCGAAAGGGTCTGCAACGGCAGCGCCTTTATTGCAAAGCTATGCATGCGCCGCACGCTGATCATCCTGCAGGAGGTCTATAATCGAGTGCGCCTTCATGTCGGGAACATACTCAGGCAGTATCTTCTTGAGCACCTCTTTTATGCCGGAGGCATCATGGGCTCTGGCCCTGCCCGCAAGCTCATCCAGAAGATTTTCCATTTTTCCAAGGGACGGGCCGTCCCCGTGCAGCACCATGATCTTTTCGTGTCTGGTCGGAATGATGCCTTCCCCCTCGGTGATGAGTTCCTCGTAGAGTTTTTCTCCGGGTCTGAGACCGGTATAGACAATCTTTATATCGGTTTCCGGTTCATAGCCCATGAGTTTGATCAGGTCATTGGCCAGGGTGGCTATCTTTACCGGGATGCCCATTTTCAAAAGGAAAATCTCCCCGCCCGTCCCCATGGCGCCCGCCTGGAGAATCAGCTGGGCTGCCTCTTCGATGGACATGAAATAGCGGATCATTTCGGGATCGGTGACGGTGACCGGCCCGCCCTTTTCGATCTGGCGTTTAAACAGCGGGATCACCGAACCGGAAGAGCCCAGGACATTGCCGAACCGGACCGCCATGAATTTCGTGCGAGGGGAGGATTCCGCCGCGCAGGCCTTTTCGCGGCTCCGGCAGTTTTCCGCCTTCCGGTCCGCCCCGTCCCCGGCGCTATCGTTCTGGTCCCGGCAGTAGGCCAGCATCAGGAGTTCGGTCAAGCGTTTGGAGGCCCCCATCACATTGGTCGGGCGCACCGCCTTATCCGTTGAAACGATGACGAAACGCTGGGTTTTGTGAAATATTGCGGTCTCGATCAGGTTTTTCGTGGCGAAAACATTATTGAAGACCGCCTCCCAGGGGTTGGCTTCAATCAGCGGAACATGTTTATAGGCGGCGGCGTGAAAGACCACCGAGGGCGCATACTGACAGAAAATACTGTCGAGCAGTCTCTGATTCTGGATCTTGCACAGCACGGGGATGTAGGCGTGAAAACGGTGTTCGTGCTGGAGCTCCATCTCGATTGCATAGAGGTTTTCCTCGCCAGCATCGAGCAGGATGATCCGTTCCGGATTGAACTTGATGATCTGCCGGCAGAGTTCGGAGCCGATAGAGCCGCCCGCGCCGGTCACCAGCACCGTCTGCCCGGTCAGGTAGCGGCCGATCTCCATCTGATCGAGATGGACCGCCGGGCGTCCCAGAAGATCTTTATAGGCGATCTCGCGCATGGAGGTCACGCTGAGTTTCCCCTTGATGATTTCGCCGATGCTGGGCAGAACCTTGAAGACGGTCTTTGATTTCTGACAGGCCTCGACAATCCTTTTCATCTGCTCTCCGGTAGCCGAGGCCACTGCGATCAGGATCTCCTCGGCCCTGGTCCTGGCTATGCACTCCTTGAGTGTATCCACCCCTCCCACCACCGGGATGCCGTGGATTTTCAGGCCATGCTTGCCGGGATTGTCGTCCACCAGGCCTACGACCTCATAGAGGACGCTGGCGTTATCCATGATCTCGCGGATCACCTTTTCGGCCGCGGTGCCGGCCCCGATGAGCAGCAGCTTCTTTTTGGCCGTTTTTGCGTCGTTTCGAGAAAACCAGGAAACCACGTCTTTGTTTTGGAAGAGATAGCGGATGGTGCCCCGATGCAGACAGATCAGCAAGAAGGTGAAGACGGCATCCATGAAGAAAACCGAGCGGGAAAAGCCGTCAAAGCGGTTTGTATACAAAACGGCTACCAAGACAAGCGCGGAGGACAGCATGACGGCCTTGGCGATATTTTTCAGATCGGCAATACTGGTATAGCGCCACATGCCGCGATAGAGTCCGAAGGCGTAAAACACCACAATTTTGATTGCCGTCAACAGCGGCAGAATGCTTGCGATCCGCCGGGACTCTCCGGAAATATCCCAGTCGAAACGCACCAGATAGGCCAGCATATGCGCGGATATCACAAGGATGATATCGACCGCAAGGACGATCCAGAAATTCACCTTTCGCAGGAGATTCCATAAGATTCCAGGCTGTTCAAACAGAATCCTGGTGAAAATATTTCCCATACACTCTTCCCGCTAACCAGCATAGCTGGACCAGAATGACCAGCCTCAACAATACGTGAAAGCTCGTCATTTCAGTATGGCCTGGCCAGCATCAAAACGAGGCTTTCATAGAAACCAGCATAGCTGGACCAGAATGACCAGCATCAACAATGCGTGAAAGCTCGTCATTTCAGTATGGCCTGGCCAGCATCAAAACAAGGCTTTCATCTAAACGTCTCACTGCAAGTTGGCCGAAGCCCTGACAATACGCCGTAATTAGGCTGCTCCCTGTAACGGCATACAAAAGCAGGGGCGGCTTTTATTGCCTGCCAGACACATACCGGCATCCGGCCTTTCATGATATCGTGTTCGCATCCCTCTCGCCATATCTTTTTCGGGCGGACCTTTAACTCTTTGAAAATTCCCGCATTGCATAGCAAAGAGTCTCCGCTGCGCCCGCCGGGAATCCCTGGCTGATTACACGATTCGAAGGATTTGCTTCCAGGCGGGATATTGGCCTGAATACAGTTGAGGGGCCGGGTCCGCCGGGGGGCGAAGGTGTGCGGAGCCGGGGGCTGGTGCTGGAAAAGCGGAAGAGGGGAAGAGGGAAGAGGGGAAGATGCGGCGCGAAAAGGCCGCCCGTCAAAGCCGTTTCCCCGGGAGAGGAGGGCGCGGTGCCGGAACCACAGAGACAAGGTCCATGGTCCCGGATCGAGAGCGGGAAGACTAATCGGACAGGACTTTAAATGAAAGCTTGACGCGGGCCCGGAAGATGATCCCTTTTCCATCCTCGATAATCATGTCCTGCGTCACGACCTCGGCGATGCGCAGATCCCTTAGACTCAGGCCCGCCGCCTTGACGGCATTCTGCGTAGCCTCTTCCCACGTATTGGGACTTGAACCAACCATTTCAATAATTTTGTATACGCTCTCAGACATAGACATCCTCCTCTTGTAAAGGTTAGGCGTGAACTTCGCTGAAAAGGCACATGGCGCCTTGCATACAGGCCGGGAATGATTCAGACCGCTTTGAAAAATCGGCCTGTTGCTGCTGATTGACGGAGACGGCCAGCCCTGGAACGCTGCAGACAGCTGGCCGTCAGCCTTTACAATCATTGTAGCCGCAGATTGGAGAAAATTGAAGAAAAATGTTTTATGGCAAGAAAACCTCCTGCCGGGCATTCAGGCAAAGCGCTCTTTAAACCTGCACCGGCGGCACAGAGGTTCGACCGCACGCCGTTGGGAAAACCCATCCCGGATGGCGGCGGTCCGGGGCCGAGCCAGGATGCCTTCCAGACTGTCATGATGGATATTGCCCAGCGGGATATCGGCCTCGGCATCCAGACAACAGGGCACCACCGTTCCATCCACCAGGATGGCTATATGATCCTTCAGTCCCCGGCAGGTGCCTCTGCCGCCAAGATCCGGGGAGGGAGCGTGCGGCCAGATGAATCGATGCGCTCCGCTGAGAAAGATTCCGGGGGCAAGGGTCACAGTATGGCCGGGGGCGCACATGCGGGAGGCCAGATCAGGAAGATGAAAAGAGGCCGCCAGCAGGTCAAGGATCCTGGAATGCAGCAGAGAGGCGTTGCCGGGCAGATTCCACAACCGCAGGTTGATAAACAGCGGCGGCGGATTCCCTGCGTCGCCGATGAAGCCCAGGACCCCGTCCATATAGCGGACGAAGCCTTCATCCCGTCCGGGTTCCTCGATACTGTGCAGCGAAATATTGATCTGCCGCAGAGAAGGCTTTGAAAGCAGCTGTTTCCCTTTGACGGCAAGGAGAGTGCCGTTTGTGGTCAGATTGATCTGGAATCCGAGGGCGCTGCCGATATCGAGCAGAAGCTCAAACTCAGGGTGCAGCATGGCCTCTCCAAGGACATGGAGATAAATATACTCTGTGTGTCCTGTGATCTTGCGCAAGATGCGGTCGAACTCTCCGGGCGACATGAAGGCCTTCAGCCTCCGGCTTGGCTGGCAGAAACTGCAGGCAAGGTTGCAGCGGTTGGTGATTTCTATATATATTTTCTTGAAATGATGCAATAAGCCTCCTTGGGCCTTCTCCTCCGGGGATACCGCTCGGACCGGAAAAGAGATTACCCCGGGAGAGCCGAAAGGGCAAGAGGGGACGGAAGCAGGCATTCCTCGGGCAGGGATGCTGCCTGTCTTGCAAATGCATCCGATTCCTGGACTTCCTTTGCTTTTCGCTGCTTTTCGCTGCTTTCCGCTCCTTTCCGGTGATCTTTCCCGGCTGGCGGAAGGCAAGGAGGGTTGCACATGCTTTGGAAAGCAGGAGTAACGTTGTTCTTCTCTGATGGAGGGCGTCCTGCTTTCCGCCTGGTTTGACACTCTGGCATCTCCCGTCCCCTTATCGCATCAAAACCTTGTTATATTGGGTAAAACAAAAAAATAGGAGGCAAGCGCTACCGGGCATCCATACAAAGAACAATGCTATTTCAATAGCCATTCCAGCTGAATAGGCCCCAAGTGCTTTGCTCTACAACAATTTTTTCGTGACAGCCTTGAGATAAAAAATTTGCACTTTGATTTCTTTTATGTTACCTAAGCTTCTATTACATGAATTTGATCATAAAAACAGGCGCTTTTTAGACCATCCTAAAACTTTGTTTTTTTTCTGCTGGTCGGAAATTGACCGGTAACAAGTGTTCACGGAAGAAGGTTTTGAAAAATGTGCGGATTGTTTTTTTTCATACTTTTATCCTCTCTTGTCTTTCGGCAGTACGGTTTCCGTTGCCTGATGTCACAGGTCCCGGACGCTGGACGCCGTGGAGTTCCCCTCCTTGCTGTCCCTTTCGCAGGCCGTGCATGTACGAGCAACTGCAAGTGTCTCTCACATAAAAATATCCTTGATGTTTTTTATACAGTTTTCGGTTGTCAGAAAAAGAATACCCTGAAGGGGGAAACCATATGCATGCAGCAGGACCTGGGCGACTCTTGCCCTGATCCTGCCCCTGGAAGGGCGCTTCGGCGGCTGAATTCGGCAAGGATGCGGTATTTTATTGTATAAAAAATGGAGGTGAAAACAGGATATAATCACTGAGAAGAATGGGGAGCGACAATTGATTCGTCAACCGCAAACGAAATACAATTTCCTTTCTTCCATGAATGATGTTTTTGTTGAAGACGACGAGGAGAGGCATTCCTCTTCGAGAGATTGCTGCAGTATCAAAAAAAAACATTCAAGAGAGGGCGAACACGATGGCAGAAACAAATATGGCAAATCCGGCGGTTGTAGGTCTGGCGGGCTTCGGTACCACTACTTTATTACTCCAACTCCATAATTTCGGTCTATGCGGCTCAGGCGTTGTCTTCTGTTGCGCCATGGCCTTTGGCGGCATGACACAGCTTATTGCAGGGTATCAGGAGTTCAAGACCGGAAATAACTTCGGTTATTGCGCATTTACGGCATACGGTGCCTTCTGGATTGCGCTGGGACTGATTTTTCTCATGCTGGAACTGCAGGCGCAAGGCGTCATTCCGGACAAAGGCGCTCTCCATGTAAACGGGAATGACCTCGGTTGGTTCCTGGTGGCCTACACTGTCTTCTCCTTCGTTTTATGGATTGGCTCCTTTGCCGTTCATACCGCCATGGTCGCCACCTTCACCACACTGATGATCGGTTTCGTCGGGCTCGACCTGGAATTCCTGGCTGAAATGTCAAGCATAAAATTCATCACTACCGTCGATCTCACCCTGTGCGCCCTTTGCGCCTTCTATATGATGGGACATGTCATCTTCCTGCAGGTTTATGGAAGAGATATACTGCCCGTCGGTAAACCGTGGGTCAAGAAAGGATGAGCTGCAGATGGCCAGCCCGCATGAATAATCGTACAGCAGCCTGAACCGGTAGTCCGGGCTGCTCAGGGGATGGCCGCCCCCCCAGACTTTCTCTGCATTTCTAACCGGCACAGCAATCCAAGGCTGTGCCGGTTTTTCTGTCTCTTCCTGGCAGCGTTGCGGTACGCAGGCGATTGCCGCACAACCGGGACCACCGCCTCTCCCTCCCTCTTCCCAGCAGGGACCTGACGCACGAAATACACCCGTCGGCAATTTCATTTCCATGGGGCTGCATTCCGTGCTATGATTTTTTATTAACGATCCAGAATCCGGTCCGTCTCATAACGCTGTCTCATCACAAGGATACTCAACATGCTCATCGGAATATTGAAAGAGATTAAAGTTGCGGAAAATCGTGTCAGCATGACGCCTGCAGGGGTTGAAGTCATGGTCCACCACAAGCATGAAGTCCTTGTGGAAAAAGATGCGGGAATCGGCAGCGGCTTCTCCAACGAGGCCTATAAAAAAGCTGGCGCCACGCTGGTGAAGACAGTCCCGGAAGTCTATGCCGCAGCCGACATGGTGATGCATGTCAAGGAGCCGCAGCCTTCTGAATATGCGCTTATCCGCGAGAATCAGATCATTTTCACCTACCTCCATCTGGCCGCCGATAAAAAGCTGACAAAGGCCCTGATCAAGGCAGGGTCGGTCAATATCGCCTATGAGACCATCCAGAAGGCCGACCATTCCCTCCCTCTTCTGATCCCCATGAGCGAGATAGCAGGCAGAATGGCTGTCCAGGAAGGGGCCAAATACCTGGAGATGCCCCAGGGAGGCCGGGGCATCCTGCTGGGCGGGGTGCCCGGAGTGATCCCCGGCACGGTGGTGATCATCGGCGGCGGCATCGTCGGCATCAACGCCGCCAAGATTGCCTGCGGCCTGGGGGCCATGGTCTATCTGCTGGATACCAACCTGGACCGCCTGCGCTACCTGAGCGAGGTGATGCCCGGCAATTGTGTCACCGTCATGGGCAGCCTGCCAACTCTGCGCAGCCTGCTTAAAGAAGCGGATCTGGTCATCGGCGCGGTTCTGATCCCCGGCGCCAAGGCCCCGAAGCTGATCACCCGGTCCATGCTCAAGGGCATGAGGCCCGGGACGGTGCTGGTGGATGTGGCCATCGACCAGGGAGGCTGTTTCGAGACCTCCAGGCCGACCACCCATACCCAGCCGACCTTCGAGGTCGACGGAATAATCCACTACTGCGTGGCAAATATGCCGGGGGCCGTCCCGAAGACCTCGACCCTCGCCCTGACCAATTCCACGCTGCCCTATGCCCTGGCAATTGCGGAAAAAGGCTGGCAGGCTGCCTGCAGGGAAAACCACGAAATCGCTGCAGGCATCAATGTCGTCCAGGGTAAGGTGACCTGCCGGGGCGTTGCAGACGCCTTTGGGATGCAATACGTCCCTGTCGGCTCTCTGCTTGGCCAATAGCCCCTCTGTCCGGCAGGGCGCCGGATTTTCCATGTCTGAAAGGGATACAGATGAAACGCAATTCCGAAGAGCAGCAAATCTACAAAGGCTTTGAACAGGGTCCTATCAGGCCTCCCAGCGAAGCGGCAAGCCTCTTGATCCGTATCACCAGGAACTGCCCGTGGAACCGCTGCACCTTCTGCCCTGTGTATAAAAAGAGGACCTTTTCCCTGCGGCCCCTGGAACATATCCTGCGAGATATCGACACGATTCATCGTCATGTTGGCCTGATCCGCGAGCGTATCGGAGGTGCAGGGAAGATTACCAGGGAGCACATCCTGGCTTTGTCGGAACGGACAGGGCCTCAGGAGAGGATGGCGCTGAATGCCGCCCTGCATTGGGCCGGCAACGGCATGCAATCGATCTTTCTCCAGGATGCCAACAGCCTGATCATCAAACCTCAAGACCTGATCGCCATCCTCGCCCATCTGAAGGATCGATTCCCCTGGGTGAAACGTATCACCTCCTACGCCAGATCCCGCACCCTTGCCCGGATCTCCAGCCGGGATCTGGTCCTGATGGCCGCCGCCGGTCTGAACCGCATCCATATCGGCATGGAGTCCGGATCGGACGAGGTGCTCGCCATGGTGCATAAAGGTGCGGATAAAGCCACCCACATCAAGGCAGGCCTGAAGGTTAAAGAGGCCGGGATGGAACTTTCCGAATATGTGATGCCGGGGCTTGGAGGCCGGGCCCTGAGCCGGATCCATGCGCTGGAGACTGCGGACGCGCTGAACCGGATCAACCCTGATTTCATCCGGCTGCGCACGCTTGCCCTGTCGCCCCGGCAGTCCGCTGCCTTCAACCAGGGGACCTTTGAAAAGCTGAACGACCGGGGCATCGTCGAGGAGAACCTGCTCTTTCTGGAAGGCCTCGATGGGATAAGCTCTACGCTCAAGAGCGATCATATTCTTAATCTTTTCGAAGATATGGAAGGGACATTCCCGCAGGATAAAGAGAAGATGACCGCCATCGCCAAAAGCTTTCTGGCCCTGCCCGCCCACGAGCAGATGCTGTATCGGGTGGGCCGCAGGATGGGCCTTTTTTTCGGATTGGGCGACCTGGAGGACCCCGCCGGGCGCGCCAGGGCCCAGGAGGCCTGCGCCCGTTCAGGGATATGCCAGGACAATGTGGATGACGTCATCGATGAGATTATGAAGCGTTTTATTTGAGCGCATCCTGTTTTGTCAGCCGTAACAGACCGCATTGGGCCGCTATTTCAACCACACCTCGACTCTTCTGTTTTTTTCTTTACCCTGTTCGGTGGTGTTGGAGGCCACCGGGTTTTCCGGCCCGCAGCTGTAGACATCACCGACGAGGATCCCGCGGGCTCTCAACTCCGAGGCCACCAGCTGAGCCCTTGCCATGGCAAGCCTGTAATTATTCTCATAATCACCTGAATTATCAGCGAAACCTGCAAGAATAATCCTCCGGTTCGACGTATTCGCCAGGAAGGAAATGATACGGTCCAGATCCTGCACGGAACGATTGTCCAGCACCGTTTCATTTTTCCGGAATCTGAAGTTAAGGGAAAGACGGTTGGCATTCTTGACCGCATTCACATACTCCCGGATTCTCGGCGGCGGATCCTTCGCCTCATGTTCCGCGGGGTCCATGGGAAAGGTCCTGATGTTCATATCGACAAATCCGCTCTCCTGAACGATCTTCTGGCCTTCTGCCGAGAGGACAAATCTGATGAAGGGTGCGACATGGGGGTCCTGGGGAACGGAGGCGGTATACATGAACAGCCTCCGGGAGATCGGATAGTCTTCTGTGGCCACTGTGAAAAAATTGGGATAGATGGCCTGGGCTCCGTCCTCGGATACCGCCAGTGCCTTGGAATCCCGTATATAGGGCAGGCCGGTGAAGCCGATCCCCAGAGGGTCGCGGGAGACATCGTCAGAGAGATCGGCGTTGGATTCGTATCGTTTAGCCTGCACGGCAAGCGGATCCTGCTCGCCGAGAATGATGCTCTTGAAGGTGTCGTACGTGCCTGACTTATCATCACGGGCATAGACATTGACCGCGCCGTCAGGGCCATGCGCATCTCGCCAGCCGGTAATGTTTCCGGCAAAGAGCTCATGCAGATCATGGACGGAAAGTGTATTGACGGGATTTCCTTTGTTGACAATGACAGCAATCCCGTCAAGCCCGACCACATGCTCGTTGGCCGGAGAGGTCATATCTCCCAGAAAGGAAAGCTGCTCAATCTCTTTGTCTTTGATCTTCCGGGAAGCATCGCCGATATCGCAGGTCCCTGCCTTCAGATCCTCGAAGGCCGTTGCCGATCCGTGGGCCTGTATCTCCACAGCCACCTTTTTCCCCTCTATCGTCGCCCGGATGGTCACCTCATTTTCCTTGACGCCGGGCGTACTGGTAATATCAACGGCATTCAACCGGGTTTTCAGATAGGCGGTCACCAACGCCGGGGCAAGGACGGCGCCGATGGTATTTGAACCATGCAGGCGGAGAAGCGTTTCCTCGGGAAGAGGCGGGACCTCCTGAGAAGCCTGGGCCTTCGGTCCGTCCCCATGGCCCGTTGCAGAAACGCTTGAGGCTCCGGCATTCCCTCCGCTGCTGTCCGGAGGATTCTTGAGGCCGGAACTTTCCTGTCCTGCTCCGGAAGCAGCCGGAGTTCCCTCCTGCGCAGCAGCGCGAGCCTGCGAATTCCCGGCGAGGGTATTCCGGGAGGCCGTGTCTCCTGCAGAAAGATTCTGGACGGTAATCGTTTTTTCCGTTTTTCCCCCGCCATTCAAGAGACCCTGCAGAGAAAGACTCAGACCAATAAGCAGAACGAGTGCCACCGCCACGCCGATGCCTGCATATTTTCTCACAAATCCCTTCTTCTGGATACCTTTTGAACGGATATTTTTTTCAGGGGAACCGTCATCTGCAAACGTATATTCCGGCAGATCGAACAGAGCGGCAACCGCCTCCGCGGCAGGCTCGGCTTCCGCCGGGGAATGCGCTTCAGCCGATTCATCAAGACGGAGGCTGGAGTTAAGCAGCAGTTGCTGGATATCCTTATCAATGTTTGGCGGAGGAAACTTCTTGACCTTGACATCCTTTATCTGTCCCTGCTGCCAGGAGATGATTTCGTGGAATGCCTCCTCCCCCTTGAACCCGGCGACTTCGGCATAGGAAATACGCCCGTCATTGATCAGGAGGATGCCTTTATGCACATCCTTTCTGACCAGAATTGCTTTGGTCGCCCTGTTCATGCAGAGCATCTGGACATAATCCGCCAGGTTTATCCCGGTAATGATCCCCGAAAAACCCCCGCCATTGAATACTTGCCGTATCCTGCTGACAATAGAAGGAAAATCAAGAGGTTTCCGTATTTGGTCAAAGACGTTGGGCAGGGTCGTTCTGTCTGTGCCCTGATCTTCGAGGATGACGATAAAAAGGGCTGCCGGTTGTTTCAGCTGCAGGGCCGGAATCGCGTCTCTGCCCTCATCGGTCCTCATCTGGGAGTTCACCAGGATGAGATCAAAATCATGCAGTCCCGCAAGCCCCATGAGAACAGTGGAATCGCAGCAGATGAACACTTCGTACGACTCGGCCCGAAGAAGATTTTCCAGCGTCAATACAATATGATGATCAGGGTCTGCTATGAGAATTTTCTTCATCGTTCTTCTTCCGCCTTTCCCTGCCTTCTGAGCATGGGGCACGTATTTATTTTTGAATGCTAAAAGCAAGGTTACATGTACAGGAACGACGTTCAATTCCGGTTATGATTCCGTTAGTATTTATGTTCCCGGCGGTTCCTTCCGTTCAGCAGTCCGGGACGGTTTTTCCCGTTAACCGAGCTCTATTTCGATCCTATTTATTTTCTAATACAGGCCGGTCATAGTAGGGGAAAGTCATAAATGACGGAAACAACGAACTCCGGATTTGCAGGCCGCATCACTGTGTATCCCCGATTAATCCGGACATATTTTACCCTGGAGATTTCCATGTTTGCCGTTGACAAAGTCATTGCCGAACACTACCCAGCCCTCAACAGCAGCAGAATCTTTTCCTCGCTGATCAAGTCGATACTCCGGCGCGTCCTGCATGAGCGTGCCTTTATGGATTTTGCCGAGCGGTATCCGCACCTGCACGGCATTGAATTTGTCGAGCAGTCTCTGGATTATTTCAACTTCAGCTATTCCGTCTCGGATCTGGAGCGGGAGAATATCCCTGCCGCCGGCAAGGTGGTGATCATCGCCAACCACCCCATCGGATCCCTGGACGGGCTCGCCCTGCTGAAACTGGTGCACGGAGTGCGCTCCGATGTGAAAATCGTTGCCAACGATCTGCTGCAGATGATCAACCCCCTGACGCCTTTTCTTCTCCCTGTCCGCAATATGCAGGGAACCAGCTTAAAGCAGCACATTGCACGGATAACAGACTCCCTGAGCCGGGAAGAGGCGATCATCATGTTCCCCGCGGGCGAAGTTTCGCGGCTGAGCCCCAGAGGCATCCGGGACGGACGATGGCGCAAGGGGTTTCTGAAGATGGCTGAACAGGCTAAAGCCCCCATCCTGCCTATCCATATCTCCGGACGCAACTCCACCGCCTTCTATCTGGCCTCGCTTCTGCTGCGGCCTCTCTCGACCCTGATGCTGGTGGGCGAGATGTTCAGGCAGCGCGAAAAACAGGTCCGGATGACCATCGGCGCCATCATTCCCTATGAGGCCTACCGGAGCATCAGCCTGGACCGGAGCGACAGGACCAGGCTGTTCAAGAAGCATATCTACAGGATCGGTTCCGGGAAAAAACCGCTTTTGCCGACAGTGTCGGCCATTGCCAGGCCTGAGCGCAAGACCGAACTGAAACAGGCGGTACGTCAGGGAGAAAGACTGGGAAAGACCCCTGACGGGAAGGTCATCTATCTCTTTGAGCCGTCCGGTTCATCGCCGGTGATGCGGGAGATAGGCCGTCTGCGGGAGATAACCTTCCGGGCCGTGGGCGAGGGTTCCGGCAAGCGCCGCGATCTTGACGTCTTTGACTGGCATTACCGGCATCTCATCCTCTGGGATGAAGAGGATCTGGAGATTGCAGGCGCCTACCGCTTCGTTGATGCCGGCAGAATCGTGAAGGAAAAAGGGGCGGACGGCCTCTATACCGGCAGCCTCTTCGACCTCGATCCGGCAAAATGCAATTTTCTTGAAAAGGGCCTGGAGCTTGGCCGCAGCTTCGTCCAGCAGAGATACTGGGGAAAGCGGAGCCTGGACTACCTGTGGTACGGCATCGGCGCCTTTCTTGCCCGAAATCCTCAATACCGGTATCTGTTCGGCCCGGTCAGCATCAGCAATTCCATGCCCCCCATGGCACGGGATCTCCTGATCTATTTTTACAAGCTCTACTTTGCAAACGGCACCCCCTCTCCCTGCTCGCGGAATCCCTTCAGTTTTTCTCAGCCGCTGTCGATCCTTTCAGCCACATTCCTGGGGAACGACTATCCGATGGATTTCATGACGCTGAAGTCGTCGCTGAACAATCTCGGCACGGCCGTGCCTCCGCTTTATAAACAGTACACCGAACTCTGCGAGCCCGGCGGCGTGATCTTTCTCGATTTTAATATTGATCCGACCTTCAGCAACTGTGTTGACGGCCTGGTCATTGTCGATACCGACAAGCTCAAACCTCAAAAACGAAAACGGTATATGGAGGAAACCATTCTCAACTGACGTAGGTCTTCACGGTCAGCTTGGGCTTGATGCACGGCAAGTCCGCAGGAATACAGGATCGCATTGCTCAGGCTATAGGTACGGCTGGCCAACAATCAACCTCTTCCTTCGACAGGACACATAACCAATGGCGATGAAAATCTTCATCCTCGACACCAACGTTATTCTCCACGACAGTTCCTGTATCTACAATTTTGCCGAACACGATATCATCATCCCGATCACCGTTCTGGAAGAACTGGATAATTTCAAAAAAGGCGGCCAGATCATAAACTACCACGCCCGCCAGTTTGTCAGGGAGCTTGACAAACTGAGCACCGACAAACTCTTCAATGGAGGAATGCGCATCGGCGAGGGACTGGGGACGGTGGCGATCCGGCTTGAAATGGAGATGCACCCCGATCTTCGCAACATCTTCCTCCATGGCCAGAAGGAGGACCTCCGCATCCTCAACACCGCCTACCATGTCGCTCAGAACCAGAAAGACCGCACCGTCATCCTGGTCACCAAAGATGTCAACCTCCGGATGAAGGCCCGCGCTGTCAAGCTCATGGCCGAAGACTACACCAACGACTATGTGACGGACCCGGCCCATCTCTACTCGGGCTGCCGCTGCGAAGAGAACATCTCTTCGACCGTGATCGAGAAACTCTACGAGCAGGCAGGGACCCTCTCCCTGCAGGATTTCAGTCCTGAGACCCCCCTTCTGCCCAACGAATACATGGTCCTCAGGAACGGCAAAAAATCGGCGCTGGCCACGTATATTGAAGGCGATGCCGTAAGCGAACCGGTCATCAAACGGGTGACGAAGGAGACCGTCTACGGTATCAGTCCTCTGAACGCCGAGCAATCCTTTGCCGTGCATGCCCTGCTGAATCCCAAGGTCAAGCTGGTCACTATTTCAGGGAAGGCGGGGACAGGAAAGACCCTTCTTGCCCTGGCGGCGGCGCTGGAGACCCGGATGCACTACCGGCAGATCCTGCTGACCCGTCCGGTGATCCCGCTTTCCAATAAGGACATCGGCTACCTTCCGGGAGATATCCAGTCGAAGATCAAACCCTATATGCAGCCGCTCTATGATAATCTGGGCGTCATCCGGGGCCAGTTTCTCGAAAAAAGCGAGATGTACCAGCGGCTGCAGAAGATGCAGGATGAAGAGAAGCTGGCCATCGAACCCCTCGCCTACATCCGCGGCAGGAGTCTGGGAAAGATGTTCATGATTGTCGATGAGGCCCAGAATCTGACCCCGCATGAGGTCAAAACCATTATCACCAGGGCCGGAGAGGGGACGAAGATTGCCTTTACCGGCGACATCAACCAGATCGACCACCCCTATCTGGGAATCCATTCCAACGGACTCACCACCCTCATCGACAAGATGCGGGGGCAGAAGCTCTATGCCCATATCGATCTTCGCAAGGGAGAGAGGTCGGAATTGGCCGAACTGGCCAGCAATATCCTGTAAGAAGGCGTGAAAAAATGGCTCGGCGGGGCCTCTGCGAAGGAGACGGAGGATGCAAGGAACCGATGAACAATCTTTTGAAAGATGGTAGGATGAGGGGTGACGATACTCGTGTTTCTCAATTAACCATTTTTCATAGATACCAATTATGGAAGCATACACAGAAGCCCATCTCATTGTCGCCGCCATCAGGGTCCTGCAGCACGGGAAAGGAGCCCCGCCGAAGCTTGAGGAGGTCTGCGCCATGCTCGGGATCTCCGACGAGGCCGGGCACGCCTGCTGCAGGAGGCTTGCAAAACTCGGGATAATCGAGGTGCTTGAAGATCCTTTCTCTCTCAATCTCACCGTGGCGAATCATCTGGAGATCGAAAAAATCCCCAAAAATGCGCCGGAAAGTCAGGGGCTGGCCCAGGAGCTTGAAAAGTTTCAGGCCAAGAAGATGAAAGAAGGGAAGAAGATCGCAGATATCCAGGCGGAGCTGGCGAAAAAGAAGCAGGATATGCTTTCCTCCATCGAATCGAAATTCAAGAAGGAGATGGAAAAATTCAAGAAAGAATAGCGTCCTCCCGGCCACCGGCCATGGCAGGACTGACCGGGAATTCTTCCGATTGCGATCGGGGAATTCCCGGGATCAGGGATCAGGGCCTTCCCGCCCAGAGCAGATAGGCCTTGATAAAAGAGTCCAGATTGCCGTCCAGGACTGCATCCACATTGCCCATCTCCTGATCGGTGCGGTGGTCCTTGATCAGTCTGTAGGGCTGCAGGACATACGAACGGATCTGGCTTCCCCAGGCGATCTCCTTCTTGTCGCCGTGCAGCTCTTCGCTGGCCTCGGCCTGGCGTTCCTTCTCCAGCTTATAGAGGCGGGAGGCCAGCATCTTCATGGCCGTATCCTTATTGCGATGCTGCGAGCGCTCATTCTGGCACTGGACCACGGTATTGGTGGGCAGATGGGTGATCCGGATCGCCGAATCGGTCTTGTTGACGTGCTGACCGCCCGAACCGCTGGAGCGGTAGGTATCGATGCGCAGGTCTTTATCGTTGATATCGACAACGATGGAATCGTCCAGCTCCGGCATGACCATCACCGAGGCAAACGAGGTATGCCGCCTGCCGCTGGCATCAAAGGGCGAAATCCGCACCAGGCGATGGATTCCCAGCTCGGAACGGAGATAGCCGTAAGCGTACCGCCCCTTCACCATGATGGTCACGCTTTTGGTCCCGGCTTCGTCGCCGGGGAGGATATCGACGATGTCTGCGGCAAAGCCTTTTTCCTCCGCCCAGCGCAGGTACATGCGCATCAGGATGCCGACCCAGTCCTGGGCCTCGGTGCCGCCCGCGCCCGCATGGATGGAGATGATGGCGTTATTGGAGTCGTGCTCGCCGCTGAACATGCATTCGAGCTCCGCCTGGGCGATATGCACTTCTATCCCCGGAAGATTGGCGGCGACCTCATGCTCGGTGTCGGCATCGTTTTCCTCCACAGCCATATCCAGAAGGAGTTCGGTCTCTTCCAATTCCGACCATTTGCCCTCCCAGTTGACGATGATATCCTGAAGCACGCCGTAGTCCTTCTGCACCTTCTTGGCCTGGACCGCGTCGTTCCAGAATTCCGGGGCCAGCGTCTGTCTCTCCAGGCGTTCAAGCTGATCTTTTTTTCTATCTAAGTCAAAGATGCTCCTTGAGCGCCAGCATTCTGTTCTTAAGATCCTGTAATTTTTGCTTGGAAACGGCTGAGCCGGTCTCTGTCGACATCACAATCCTCACTGCGTTGTATTGTTTCGATTCCTGCGGACATCTGCGTGGAATGTATCTATCTCTTCAATCTTCCGGACGGAATAGCCGGCCGGACGGTTGCATTATACCGGATTTTTCACCGTTCGTTAACAGGGAAAAGCACGGGCCGGGTTTGCGGGGCTTCACGACATCGCTTGAATCCGCCGCCTGCGTCTGCGCCTGAGTCCGTCAAGGACCAGGACGGCCCCCGCCAAAAGGCAGAGCGGGCCGAACAGGCGTCCGGGGCCGACAACGAACGGTATCGCATCGTTTAAGACAACATCGTCGGCGGCCTGCCAGGGCACGAAGATCTCCGAGCGTTTTCTGACCCGCCCCAGCGGATCGATAAAGCCGGAGATCCCGGTATTGGCGGCCCGGACAACGCTGCGCCTGGTCTCGACGGCGCGGAAGACCGTCATCGCAAAACTCTGCTGCGGGGCACTGGATTTACCATACCAGGCATCATTGGTCAAATTAAACAGGACATTTGCCCCGGCCGCCGCCCATTTTTCGGCGATATCGGGAAAGATGCTCTCATAGCAGAGCACGACCCCGATCCGCGCCTTGTTATAGACGATGGGATTCTCCACGGTTCCGGGTGTGAAATCCCCCACAGTCTTCACGATGGGTGCGATAAACCAGAGGTATTTCTTCATCGGCACATACTCGCCGAAGGGGACCAGGTGGGTCTTGGAGTACCTGCCGCCGAAGGTGCCGTCCGGGTTGAGGAGCAGGGCGCTGTTGTAATAGCGGTACTTCTCCTGTTGCCGGTCCACGACCTCATACCAGGGAGCCCCGGTGAGCAGACCGAAGTCCTTGCCTGCGACCATGTACCGCACGGGGGCCATCAGGGGATTATGCTCCGGATAAAAAGGCAGGGCCGTTTCCGGCCAGGCCACCAGTGCGGGCTTCTCTCCGGTAAAGAGCGATTCCGTCTGGCCGATATAGCCCATCACCGTCTTTTCCCGGTCCTCGGGAACCCACTTCTCGTCCTGCAGGATATTGCCCTGGACGACCCCGATGCGCATGCTTGCAGCCGTCCCCATCCAGTGTTCCAGAGACTGCCAGCGCCAGGCGGAATAGAATGCCGTGCCGAGCAGCAGCACGGCCGCCGGGGCCAGAATGGACAGCCTGAGCACCTTCGCCCTGCCGTTTACCCAAAGCGCCGCCACCAGCGTGTTGGTCAGCAGCAGCACAAAGGTGACGCCGTAATGCCCCGTGACATCGGAGATCTGGATCAGGCGGGGAACGCTCGACAGACCGTAGCCCAGGTCCATCCAGGGAAAGCCTGTAAAGAGAAAGGAACGGATCCAGTCCAGGCCCACCCAGATGCAGGGCAAGGCCCAGAGCGCGGCAAGCATTGACGGACCTGCCAGCAGAACCCTGGCCGAGACGGCGAAGGCCACCAGAAAAAGGCTCAGCACCAGGGCCAGAAGGACCAGCGTCGGGTAGGAGATGTACCAGCCCAGCCCACCGTAGCGGCCCATGACGATCACAATCCAGTAGAGAAGGGACGTGAAATGGACCAGGCCTGTTACGAGACTGTACTGCACGGCCTGCCCTGGCGATGCCGTTTTCAGTGTGGTCAGAAGCGGGACCAGCGCGATAAAGAGTAAGGGCCAGAGGCCGCCTGTTCCGGGCATTCCCAGACAGAGGAGGATGCCGGAGGCAAGGGCCGGCAGGATGCCGGTCCGGACGGAGGGACGCATCATTCTTTTTTCCCCTCGGAGTGCAGGCGGGCGACCTCAACCATCTTGATATGCCGCTTGCTTGCGCTCTTAACGACAAAACGAAGGTCCCCGATAACCACCGTATCACCGGCCACGGCCAGACGGCCGAGACTGTGAATAACCAGGCCGCCGATGGATTCGTAGGGACCGTCCGGCAGGGCTATCCCGAACCGCTCCTCCACCTCTTCGACATCGACACGGGCATGGACCAGAACGGTGTCGTCGTTCACCTCTTCGATGGTCGTCTCGTCGGTGTCGTATTCATCGTCGATCTCGCCGACGATTTCTTCTATGACGTCCTCAATGGTGATAAGCCCCCGGACCGTGCCGAACTCGTCGGTCACCAGGGCCATGTGAGTCTTCCGTTTCTTGAAATCCTTCAAAAGCTCGACCACGGGTTTATTCTCGGAGATGAAGAGCGCCGGCTTAAGACAGTCCTCAAAGCCCAGGGTGTTCCCCTCAGCCCGGCTGCAGAGCCTCAGCAGATCCTTGACATGGAGGATGCCGATGATCCGGTCCGGGTTGTCCCGGTACACCGGCATTCGGGTAAATCCCTCTTCGATCACCACCGCCATCAGTGCATCAAGGCCCACGGAGGCCTCAACGCTGATGATCTCCGCTGCCGGGGTCATGATCTCCACGGCCAGGGTGTCGCGAAAATCGAAGATGGAGTTGATCATCTTTTCTTCGAGGCTCGAAATCAGACCGTGCTCTTCTCCTTCCTCAAGGAGTTCCTGTATTTCGTGTTCCAGCGCCTCGGTGGTTTCAGGTGACCGGTCAAGCGAAAGCAGGTGCATCATTCTGCGGATGATTCCTTTTTTCGCCGCCGGTCCAGGCGCCTCGGGCGTATCGTCTTCTCTGTTCATTCTCGTTGCGGGATTGTTGTGGATCTCAGTCTGAAGGTTCGCACACAGCCACGTTTATCGCGAATACCTATCCTTTGAATTGGTGTGACCCGGACACTGCCGGAGCTGAAAGACTAAGAATTCCTCCGGGGAATTTCAAGGTCACGAGCCGCCATTGTCTGGACGAAAGGGTGGATGCCGAGAGCGTAATTGTTGAGTTTTTTCAAATTCTACCATAAAAACCAGCAATTACAAGCTGGAAAAATTATTTTTCTTTTCTAATAATCTCAGCGGGACTATAGTTAAAAGGTTAAACAGCAATTCCAGCGGCATCGCCATGAGAGCCCTTGGAGCAGCAAAAACATCAGAACGAAGAAAATCACTCCACGAGGATGCGTTTGGACGAAAAAATTCTCATTGCCAACCGGGGCGAAATTGCAATACGCATCATGGACGCATGCAAGGACCTGGGGCTCGACTATGCGGTGATCTACACGGATTCCGACAAAGATTCCGAGCATGTCCGGAGGAACACCACGAGCGGTCCGGGCCAGAACGCCTGGAGGGTCACAAGCTATACCGATCCCAATGACCTCCTGGCAGTTGCCGACCACACGCAATGCACAGCCATCCATCCGGGCTACGGCTTTTTCTCCGAGGACTACCGGTTCGCGCGGCGGGTGACGGTGCGGGACCGGGCTTTACTCTTTATAGGCCCCGACTGGAAGGTCATCAGGGATCTGGGCGATAAGATCAACACCAAAAGGATTGCCAAAACTCTGGGCATTCCCACCATTCCTGGAACCTCCGAACCTATCTACAATGAGATGGAGGCGGAGGAAATTGCAGCAGGCCTGTTTGAAGAGCAGCTCGGCCAAGGGATCGCGGAACCGTCCATTCTTGTCAAGGCCGCGGCAGGCGGAGGCGGAATGGGTATCGAAGAGGTGAAAGAGATCGAGCAGTTCCGCCGTATCTACCGGCAGCTGCAGATCTATGCCAAGCGACAGTTCGGCGACGGAGGAGTCCTGATCGAACAATGTCTGCGCGATTACAACCATCTGGAGGTCCAGCTCGTCTGCTCCCGCCATGGCGAACGCATCCATTTCAGCTCCCGGAACTGCACGATCCAGTCCACTGGCCGCCAGAAGCGGGTCGAGGCGGCGCCCGGCTTCCACAGGTCTTGTTTTGCCTACGATTTTGACGAGCAGCAGGTTCTGGAGAAGATAGTCGGCTTCTCGCTGAAGCTGGCAGCGCACGTCAAGTATGACAATGTCGGGACCTGGGAGTGGATAGTCACCCGGGCAGGAGAGCCGTATCTCCTTGAGGTCAACACGCGCATCCAGGTCGAGAATGATGTCTCGGCACGAATAAGCTACCTGGACGGCAGGCATCCGAACCTGATCCGCGAACAGATCAGGCTGGCGCTGGGCGAGAAGATCGGCTACAGCCAGAGCGCCGTTTCCTTCCAGGGAGCGGCCATCGAACTGCGTATCGTTGCCGAAGACACCCGGCGCGGGTTTGCACCGTGGATCGGCACAATCACCGATTTTACCATTCCCCGTTACGACTGGTCGGCGGTCTACAGCCATGTCCCTTCTGACCGTCCCTACGTCATTCCCAGCGATTATGACCCGAATCTGGCACTGGCGCTGGTCTGGGGAGACAGCATGGATGAAGCCAGGATGCGGGCTGCCCGGTTTCTGGACGAGACGGTCATTCAAGGCCAGGATGCCTCGGGACGTCCAATAATCACCAACCTGACCTATCTGAAAAACAATCTGGACCGCCTGCTGGCATTCTGATCCCTTCAACTGCAGTGGACGAAGCGTTGCCCTATGAAAGAACAACTCAAAAAGCTCCTGAAGCTGGAAGAGCGGATCAATTACCTGATTCAAATCAAAGATTTTTCCAGCTGGGGAAACCTGACCGGCTTCAAAGAGACCTGCGAACAGCTGAAACAAACCGTCTACGACCATACCGAGGAACAGCTGCTCCAGGAGATCGGCAAACTCGATGACTCCATCAGTTTTCTCGAAGAGCGGGCGGAAGAGCAGCTGACCCCCATGGAGAGGGTCAGGATCGTCCGCAACGCGATGCGTTTCAGCCTGAAGGATATCCTGGAAAACGTCTACGAAGATTATACCGAGCTGGGCGGTGCGGGCGATGCCAATATCGACCCGGCCATGATGTGCGCCAAGGCCACCATCATCCGGCGAATCCGGAACAAACCGTATACCGCGTCGGTCATGGTGATCGGCCAGGAAACAGGCCACGGCGAGGAGTTCCGCAACGGCGGATCCTGCAGGCCGGAGGGCAATGACAAGGCCCTGCGGTTCATGCGGGTCGCCGAGACGGAGGGCATCCCCATCCACTTGTACATCTTCACGCCGGGTTCCTATCCCGTGGAGGAATATCCGGGGGCCGCCCAGCAGATTGCCCGGAACATCTACGCGATGACCAAGTTGCGGGTGCCGATGATCTCGCTTATCTCCGAAGGCGGCTCGGGCGGCGCCGAGGCCATCGGCCTGTCTGACTACAGGATGATGGTGACCCATGGCTATTACTCCGTGATCTCTCCCGAAGGCGCCGCCGCCATTGAAGGCCGGGTCAGAGAGGGCGCCAAGGTGCCGAAGGAACTGATTGAGGTCTGCGCCGAACGCCTGAAACTCACCGCCATGGACAATCTCCGGCTTGGCACCATCGACCGGATCATTCAGGAGCCGCAACTGGGCGCCCGGCGGGACGACTTCGCCTTTTTCGACCGGATCCGTTCCGAAATGCTGAGCGCCACCGATAAGGTTGTGCTGTCCACCAAGAGTTTCCGGGCCTTGCGGACTTCAGAATTCCGGCGCAAAAAGGCAAAGGCCGAGGACCATGAACTCCAGGTCGAGATCCCCTGGGATCTCAACTCCAAGGAAATCCGGCGTCTGCTCGCCCAACGGTCGAAGAAGTACCTCAGCATGGCGGATCAAGGGTATACGGGCACTGCGCATCCGGCGCTTGTTGTTACCGCTCAGATCAAAAATAATGTCCAGCAACTGTATTATAATATACGTTATGATATCCTGAAAAATCATAAACGGCAGGTTCATAAGGTGATCAAGGATGTCTCGGGCGAGGGCTCCGTCATCCTGAAGCGGATTACTGAACCGGTCACCGCCATCGCCCGTTTTCTGGATACCAGAGTGAAGAAAAAGACGATCCGGGCACTCACCCGGAGTAGTGAAGACGGCCCGAAGCGCACGGATCCGCTGAAGAGGAACGGCACCTACATCAGCCCTCTGGCCAATGTGGATAAAACCGTGACCTGCCCGAACGCCGATGCATTCGGCTGCAAGGATCTCTGGGTTCCCGATCTCTATAGCGAATTCGCAGGGGTCTGCACGACCTGCGGGCATCACTTCCCGCTTGAATACCAGTGGTATCTTGAAAATGTCTTTGATCCCGGCTCCATCAGGTTTTTCAATAAGGGGATCACTTCGCACAATCCCCTGGGCTATACCGGATTTGACCAGCGTCTTAAGCAGGCCAAGGAGAAAACCGGGAAAAATTCCGGCAACATGACCTTCACCGCCGAGATCGACGGGATTCAGATCGTGGTGGCCATGCTCTATTCCGATTTCAGGAATGGCACGGTCGGCTCCGCGGAAGGCGAGAAATTTGTCCGCGCCTGTGAACTGGCCAAGCGCAAAAAACGCCCGCTGCTGGCCTATATCCATACAACAGGCGGCATACGGATTCAGGAAGGGACGCTGGGAGTTACCCAGATGCCCAAATGCACCATGGCCGTCAGGGAGTATGTGGACGCGGGAGGGCTCTATATCGTCGTCTATGACAATGATTCCTATGCCGGTCCGGTGGCGTCCTTTCTCGGCTGCGCCCCCTATCAGTTTGCCATCCGCTCCAGCAGGGTTGGATTCGCAGGCCCCAGAGTCATCCGGGAAACAACAGGAATCGAGATTCCTCCGGATTATCACTCTGCCCGCAATGCCTTGAAACGCGGGCATATTCTGGGAATATGGGACCGCCGGGAATTCCGGCGCAACCTCCATAAATCCCTGCTGACAATGGGGAGCCAGAACCTGTATTACAGATAAGGCATGCCGGTCTTCGGATGATCGATGAGGAAGTGTCCGCGATTTTTAATCGCAGCAATATGTTCTTCCATCTTGACGCATCCTCGGGTCTATGATAAAAAGGCACTTTCAAAAGACAGGGCCGTTAGCTCAATCGGTAGAGCATTTGACTCTTAATCAACAGGTCCCCGGTTCGATCCCGGGACGGCCCACCAGCAAATTCAAGCACTTATCGTTCATTCGGTAAGTGCTTTTTTGTTTTGGTGCTACCTCGGTGCTACTTTTGAAATAAAAAAAGGCCGATACAGTGTGAAATGGACAGTTTTGAATCTATGATTTGAATGCTTTGAAATAAAGATATCACAGCTATTCCATATTTCCGAAAAGCATATCCTTGTTTTTCCGTATATCTGTAAAAGGGATATCAAGATTTTGTTTTACAATTTCCTGATCAGATTCATAAGATATTGAAACACAACCGCTATTTTAGGGTTTCTTTTAATTTATATTTGGGCATTTTTTTTGCATACAAACTGTAGATAATTCCATATCAAAAGTTCGCAATCCTGTAAATGAAGGCAGTTTTTTCAAGCAATCTAGCTTATTACACTTCCAGTTTCCCTAAGAAAAAATATCAATTTAACAACACTATTGTGTTACAGGAGACAAGCATTATGAAGAATAAAATGCAAGCTCACACTCGACAATCTAATAAAAAAGTTTCCCAAAAACCCTGGTTCGAAAGGAAATGTATAGGCGTTGCTTTTTGCACGAGTATTATGATTGCTGGGATGCTCTTGAGTGCTGAATTCGCTTCTGCTGTCTCCCCTCAAGCTACGGTCGATGGGTTTACAGTCACCTTTAACCCGTTACCGAGCGCAGACATCACCTCTGGTTTGATTCCCTCCTCGTTAAACGGAGGGCCAGTTCAGAATTATCTTGGCACAAGTTCGGCTTTTAATGATAATTCCCCTAGTGCACCAACGTGGGGCCAAACCAACCCTTTCAACTACAACTCAACCCTTAACGGAAGTCAGTTTGTAGCTATTTGGAATAACACTGCTGTTTATAATTACGCTACCACGGATAACACATTGAGCATTTTGTGGGGATCGATTGACAACAGCAATGCGGTTAGTTTTTATAATAATGGCCAACTTCTTGGTACGATAGATGGGGCGGATCTGAAGACTGCGATATCCGGGATTGCTTTACCGTCAGGGGATATCTATAGCGCAGCAGAGGAAACTGTCGACCTCACAATATCTGTTCCTGCCGGTTTCACGACGGTCGACACAACAGGCGGACCGGATTTAACGTTTGAATATTCAAACTTTGTCGCATCTGGAAATACTGCAACCCCTGAACCAGCCACCATGGTACTTTTCGGAACTGGTTTAGTTGGTCTTGCCGGATTAGCAAGAAGAAGGAAGAACGCCTGATTCCGGATTTTCGTAAATTAGATTCATCAAGGCAGGGTCATTCAATTGGCTCTGCCTTTTTTGTTTCCCCTGCCAGCATCAGCCAACAGGGGGTATTTGTTCAATCGAGTTATTTTTCTGCCCTCGTCCGCTCAAGCGAGACCAAGGATTCTTGTAAGTCGGTCGTAAGGGCTTAAGATGTCAAGAAAAATTTTTCCGTCAATTTATCCCGCTTTCCCTTTTGTACCTATTCTGATATTGTTGTTATATCATAGTTTTTTCGGATGTATGGGCTGGTATCGACTCTATCTCTGTTCTACTATTTAATGTCAGTTTCGGTTTTCCCTGAAAGCTTATCTGCAGTAACAGAATGCATCTTATGAGGATATCCAAAATCACAGCCAATAAACTAACTACAGGAAAACAAATGAGAAAAATACTTCTATGTATTGCAATTCTTGTTTTGAATTCAGTTTTGTTTTCTCCCCCCGCAGATTGTTCGTCTACAGAGAGCAATATTTATCCCCAGACAGCAAACAAACTTGAATCTTTAGAGTTAGGCCAGGCAATTCTAATGCTTATACCTCCTGCGGGTACAAACTATATAAATTGGTCATATGAAAGCAACTCTGATGATATTGAATGGCTTGATGACACCTACAAAAGTAACCCCGCCGGGACACATAATTATCGTACCGGGCTTATGCGAATAAACGTTGAAGGAGTAAAGTCAACGATCCTAAGAAAGAAGAAAATCGAGCTTGCTTGGAGTGTAGTTTATAATGGTAATTCGCCCAACCCCAATAGTGGCGTTCAAACCATAGAACTAAAGCCGGGAACTAGCGATGGCGAAGGCATTTGTTTTGGATCGACTTTTGAAAATTGCACCTTCAGCCCTCTGGAGTCACTTGCAAGGGCAAATATTAAAGCAAAGGTTATTTGCAAAGACTTAGAAACTACAGGGTTGCTTCTTTCAGCGAAGGGCAAAAAGACAATCAAAGCTAAATGGGTTACCAGTGGGGGGGCAGGAGGCGAAAGTTCATGGCTTGAATTACTGGTAAATGATGAAGAAAAGAATATCTGCAATTAATCAGCTGCTCTTAACTTATTAGAAATTTATAAATAAATGGAGGCCTCCGATGCAATGCATAGGAACTTTTGAGCCCAAAAATATCAGTAGTATGGGTGTTGCCTCAAAAAAGAGCGGTATTTACTATGAATGCGGCAACAATATAGAGCTTAGAAAAGGAGAAACGGTTCTTTGTGAAGTTATCCCAGTTTTCTGTAAATCTATAGAGGACGCGACAAAACTGCTTGAGGCTTACTGCCAGGAAACGAAAAGTTTTGGTATCGGGGATGACCTTATAAAGATAAAATTAATTTCTTCTGCATCATTGCAGTCCTTAACCCGAAAGATATTAGAGGAGAAAGGAAGCGTACAAAAAAAACAAGGATTTTCCGATCCCAAATAATACCTACCAAAATAGCCGGTACGGTTCCCCTCCGTATCGGCTATGATCGCCAACAATAGAGGTATATTTTATATTTCCTGGCTCGGCTTTTTCTCCTTCCGGGTTGCACTATTGACCTGGACATCAATAATACTCTTCACTGCGCACATTGGTTTTCTCCGGATTGATTTTTATTTGCTATGCATCCCTTTGAGCAATTCCCGCGACTGACGCATAAGTTCCGAAAATTTACGCCTTGAGGCAATCGACTCTTTTGTAAAGTTGCCTTCCGTATAGCGGCCATGGTCCATGCCGGATTTTGCTTTGCCGCCATGCATCCGGCACCGGCCATTCATCATAAAATAATTCCTGCACTTGTCACAGTTACGGGTTTTTGCTCCGCAGTAAACGGATTGCATGGGGTAAGTTGAAGGCTTCATTTACTCCCCCTCCCCCCGGTCAACATTTCCGATGATCGCCTGGCCGCCCTCATTAACATGGACATGCTCTACCTTGACCGTCTGCAGCCCTGTGCCCCGGTATTTCTTCAAGGCTTCAAGCTGCGCCGCGAAGGTCCGGGTGAATCTGTTCAAGGAAAGTTCCGCGTGGTCTCGTTGAAACATATTTTCTGCTTTCGCTAATCGCCTCGCCATCTTCATCGTGGCACAATGGACCGCTGCCATCTGCGCCGCCAGCAGGGTTTCAAGTTGATTTTGGGGCTTGATTCCATCGATGACAGCGAGGGCGAAATTAAGGCCGTCTACGCTGATGCCATCACCTTCAGGACAGATGTTTCCCAGCTGGCTCAATATCCCGTTCGCGAAATCACCCGACGTTGTAACCATAAAAGAGCACAGAAAAAATACTGTTTAACCTACAAACCAATCCTTTAGTTAATGACATTATTTGAAACATAAATGTCCAGATAAGGACTTGCATAAGGATTTAATTGTAAAAAGCGTCTCACCTGACGGTCCTTTTCCGGAACAATTATCCGGAACTACGGAAAAATATTTTATATTTAATTTACATACAAGAAAGTACTTTTAATTTTTATTAATAATAACAAGTCATTATTCAAATTCATAAGTCATGGCATAAATGTTGCTTTTATAATTTGAAGAGTGAGATAAAGCCTCACATTAAATTGATGAAGAAACATTGAAAGATACATTTCTTAAGGGGGTTTATTATGAGGACTAAATACATACCACTATTGGGGATATTTGTTTTGTTGTCGGCCACATCATCATTTGCGGCGGGAGCAAATGATCCGCCGCCCGCTGGTGCTATCTTAGATTTAAATGGCCAAGCGGTGCCGCATGGCACTCCTCAGTTATACACAGTTGACTTTTCAGCGGCACTTGCAAACACTGCCATTACCTTCGCGTTTCGTGAAGACCCTGCTTTTATCTATTTCTCGAATGCATCTGTAACGGATCTGACGACTTCGAGCGGCAACCTGCTGACCAATGGCAATTTCGCGGGGGCAACGTACCTTGACAACGGAAATTCATCAACGCCGGTCGGTTGGACCTACGCTAATCAATATGGCGCCGGAGCTGGGGGAGTAGTCTCTGGCGGTGAATGGGTTGATGGCGCAATACAAGCCTATGACGCCATTAGCCAAACAATTGCAACGACAATTGGGAACGAATACCAGATTTCATTCTATGTAACTGATAACTCGAGTTTAACGACCTTTTCCGATCTTAGCACAAACGGCGATACAACCGACACTGGTGGCAATGGAATTGATGTGCTTGCCTATGCCCAAGCGGGACTTCCTCCTGCAGGCAATGTTCCCGAGCCAGCAACCATGGTTCTCTTCGGCACTGGCTTAGTCGGTCTTGTCGGCGTGGCCCGGAGAAAGAAAGCCTGATTCCGGATTTCCGTAAATCAGATTCATCAAGGCAGGGTCATTCATTTGGCTCTGCCTTTTTTTATCCCCCTGCCAGCATCGGCCAACAGGGGGGGGGGATATTTTATATTTCCTTGCTCGGCTTTCTCTCCTTCAGCTGTATCTCTGCGATAGTGCGCCCAATGGCAGAAATTTCTTCTGAATATCTTCAAGGATAAGATAGAAACCATTCTCGGACATCTCGAAGGCAGACTGAGAGAGTCCCGCTTCCTTAACGACATCTACCACGAATTCTATCTTGAAACAGATTGAGTTTTCATAAAGACTCGCGGCCTCTTCAACAGCGAGCGTTTTTGTTTCCATTGCCGTATTCATGCCGCAACCTCCCGGCCTGCAACCTTTGATAGCTGCTTCCGACAAATTGTTTTTCTCTGCCATGGTGTTCTCCTTCATAGTTTTTCTTGATAGCCCTTTGCGCTATCAAACGCAAAAATGGCGAGTTAAACAGGTTGATAGACCGGATGAAGGACCGGCGAGCCTTGCGGCTCCCTGCTCAACTCGCCCTAAAGCTCGACGAACCGTGGACATAAAAAACCACCGGAGAAATATTTTTGTGGTGGCTGTCCACCTTCATACCGGGCTATCAACCCCGTTTTCGCACTGAAAACTTGATGTGAAAATCAGATAGATCTATCGCGTTCGCCCCCGGTGTCCCGATGGTAAGAGAAACCCTGCGAAGGTATTGTTGTGTCATGGATATCATACTCCTTTAGTATTCATCTTTGAATTTCTTAACGTGCTTCTTAATGAAACTCAGCAACTTTGAAGGGAACATGCGCTAGGCAAGCATTGAGTAATCTCAAAGGCAATTGCGGCTCCCAGAATCTTCGGTTGAAACGATAACAAAACTCATCCGGATACTCCTGGAGATAACGAGAAGATACACCATGGAATGTACCGTTAAGGAATTTCTTCATATTCCCGATTACAATATGGACAAGAGGCAACCATCGGGATGCCTCTTGCGGTGGTGTCACTTTCTTCTCGTGAACATGATCGTTTCCAGCAGCAT
>Ga0214254_1000051_pt1 | contig 48090 bp, 44 predicted proteins | sample TroBogypolimnion_27_FD_153092 | JGI IMG/M metagenome (GOLD analysis project Ga0214254, IMG submission 153092) | Freshwater microbial communities from Trout Bog Lake, WI - 27JUL2009 hypolimnion | ecosystem: Environmental > Aquatic > Freshwater > Lake > Hypolimnion/Profundal zone ... | reverse complement strand
AAAAGATCTGTATACAGATCTTTTGGACTATTACGATGACACGAAGAAGGTCGTGTGTCCGGGGCGAACCAGAATAACGGGAAATGGCGTGGAGATTATCGGCAGCAGCATGACGTACTCTCTGGTCGAGCGTACGTACGATGTCGGGGGACGGGTCCATTCCACCATGCAGGGGTTTGGCCGTCTCTGATCATTGTCCCTCTACCCTGTCTTTCTCTGCGCAATTCACAACCAGGAAAAATTCTGCTCCGGCCTGCCAGCGGACATTGATGTCCCAGAACAAGGTCCCATATTCACCTGACCTTACCCGATGACTGGCCGGACGGGGGTCCAGAGACAGCGTTTCGTCAATGAGATTGTACAGCTTTCGCCCTGTCGTTTCCTCGTAGCGGCGGCAGAAATCCCTGGCCTCTTCGGTGAAGACAACGTTTTGGGGCGCGCTTTTTTCTACGGGCTGCGTGTACCCGTCGCTGGCGTCCATAAGCCTGTCACTGTAAGGAATATAGGGTTTTATATCGATCACAGGGGTCTGGTCGAGAAGATCGATTGCGGCCAGATCGCAGAAGATCCCCTTTCCTTCCCTGACGATGCCGGTTAGCCGGACGACGGACAGTCCCAGATGATTGGGCCGGTGCGGAGAGCGGCTGGCAAAGATTCCCACCCTTTCCCGTCCCCCTAGCCAGGGCGGCCGGATGGTGGCCTTCCAGCCTTCCGTCATGGTCTCATGGAACACGAACTGGAGCCAGATGTGAGAGAAACGATCAAGCCCTTTCAGCATCTCCATCCGGTTGAAGGGGGCCAGCATCTCCAATCTGGCCGTGGCCGATTTCACCAGGCCGGGCTGACGGGGGATGCCGAATTTCTCGGTGTAGCAGGAATGGATGATGCCTATCGGCTGGATGTCGGGAAGATTGATCATCGAAGAGAATACAGGAAGAGAAGACAGCGATATCCGGCCAGGGCCGGAGCCAAGGGGCTCTGCGATATCCCGTGCAGGGATTACCCCATTGAAGCGATAAGTTTAGGATATTCTTATCAGTATTTCGTCTTTCGGGCAAGGGTTTTTTCGAGTTGGGACAAGTGGGGATGCTCTGTCCCTTCCCTTCAGGAGAGGGACAGAGCATCCTCAGGCAGAGGTGATACAAGAGAAGCCGCCTTACCAGGAGAAAACCTGTATAGTAGATATTCCTCTTGTAATTATTGGGGAAACCACCGACGGCTCATGGCCGTCGCGATACCTGCGCGAGACAGCTATGCAACTCCCTTTCGATATAGAAATCAGCGAGCAGATCAGTGAAAGCAGCAGATCCTCGATCTTCCGCGGAAAGAGCGGTAAAGAACAGGAGACCGTCATACTCAAGGTCCTGAAAGGAGACCCGCCCGCTCCGGGAAAATTGGCAGGATTCCAGCGGGAATATGAAATAATCCGCTCATTTCATTCAAATCAGATTATTCAGGCCTTCTCCCTCCATCCGTACGGCAACACCCTGGCCATGGTCCTTGAAGATTTCAAGGGCCTCCCGCTCACGCATATAAGAAACATATATCCGTATTCTTTAGAAAAATATCTGGCAATCGCGATCAAAATCGCGGATGCCCTGGACGACATTCACCAGAAAAAGATCATCCATCGGAATCTGAATCTCACAAACATCCTCTTCAATCCCGACTCCGGCCATTTGAAGATCATTGATTTCAGTATGGCTTCCGGCGGCGCTGCTTCTCTGGATGCTGGTTCTTTTTTTGCCGAGGTGAGCCCTCCCTCTCTGTCTCCCGAGCAGGCCGGCAGGATACATGCAGCGCCCGACCGGCGTTCTGATTTGTATTCTCTGGGCATCTGCATCTATGAGCTTCTGACCGGAGTTTCGCCATTTCAGGACAGCGATAGCAGCACGATGAGCCATCTTCAGTGCACCCGGGTCCCCAGTCCGCCGGATAGCGTCAATCCGGATATTCCGCCGATCCTTTCGAAAATTATCCTGAAACTTTTAGAGAAATCCGCGGCTGGCCGCTATCAGAGCTGTTCAGGACTTCGCAATGATCTCTTCCAGTGTCTCAATGATTGCAAGGTGTTGGGGAAAACATCGGAGTTTCTGCTCGGCCTCCATGAGGTCTCCAGCATCTTCAGAATCCCGGAAACTCTTTTCGGCCGTTTCCCGGAGCAGGAGGCTCTGCATCAGGTCTGCGATGCCGTCAGCGCCGGCGCGGCGGAGTTTGTCCTGCTCAGAGGAAGAGCGGGTATTGGCAAGACTGCGCTGGCACAGGCCTTGGGGAAATATGCGGAGGTGAAAAAGGGGTGCTTCCTGTCCGGGCCGTGTGCACAGTTTCAGAGCGGGATTCCGTATTTGCCGATTATCCGGGCGTTGAAGGAACTGGTGCGTCAGATCCTCACGGAAAACGATGCCTCGATTCAGCGCTGGAAGAGGGAGATTCTCACTGCAATAGACCCCAACGGCCGGATTCTTATTGATTTTATTCCGGAGATCAAAGGCATCATCGGAGAGCAGCCGCCAGTCCCTGAACTTCCGCCGGAGCAGACGTTCAACCGGTTCCGCCTGGTTTTTCGCAGTTTTCTCAAGGCCTGTACGGTTTGCAGAAGTCCGATTATCCTCTTTCTGGATAATGTGGAATGGGCAGACCCGGACAGCATCAGGCTGATTGCGGATCTGCCGGCCGATTCCAGCCTCCATGGTCTGCTCCTCGTCTGCTCTGAAGACGAGGGAGGGATGTGTCCCAGGCAGGCGGAATCCATGTTGGATGTATGGGATAATTCTGGGAAAAAGTCTCATTGCATCAGCCTTTCCCCTTTGACCCGGGACGATATAAGAAGGCTGCTGTCGGAGACCCTGTTCTGCAAGCCGGAACAGAGTGCGGCTCTGGCCCAGGTCTGCCTGGAGAAGACCCTCGGCATCCCGCTATGCATACGGGAGTTTCTCTGTGCTCTCCACAGGGATGGGCTTTTGTTTTTCGATACCATACGGATGATCTGGCAATGGAAAATGGAGGCCATTGAAAAGAGAGAGGTTCTGAATGACCTCCTGGGGCTGTATTCCGCAAAGATGAGAAACCTTCCGGAGGCATCGCAGAGAATCCTGAAAATGATGGCCTTCCAGGACGGCAGCGCGGATCTCCCCGCAGACCATGAGCCTGCAGAGGATGTGCAGAAGCGTCTGCAGCAGCTTGCCGATCAGGGCCTGCTTGTCCAGTCCGATCAGGCCCTGGTTCCAGCGGGCGCCTACGGATTTGTCCATGAGCTTGCCCGGCAGGCGGCCTTTAGTCTGATTGCCGAGGATGAGCTCGCCGCTCTTCACCATGCATCCGCTCGCAGGCTTGAGCAATCAGCCAGGCCGCAAGACGGCAGCGGGCGGCTTTTTGAGATTGCCGGTCATCTCAATGCCGGGGGGACTGGGATGCTTGGTCCCTTTAGGGTTGTGTCGAATTATAATAATAAATTAATAGTTTAAGACGAAACTACATAGCCTATTTTTCTTTTACAGGTCATTTTGTCCCGCTCCTGTCCCGCCTTTTAATTTTCTAAGGACAAAAAAGGCCGATACAGCGTGAACCGTACCAGCAACGTTCGAGGCCCTGGGCTAATAGCTCATAGTTCCTTACTGGGAAGAGAATATTGCGTGTTAAATACTGACATAGTGCGGCAGGTGCTGCTGCGCAAGAGCCTCAGATAACTCTAACTGAAAGACCATAACACAAAAGCAGATTTCGCTTTTCCGGATAGTAATTCCACAAATATGTCCAAAATATAAGCAGATAGCGTTGTTTAGTTGTAGAGAAGTGTTGTGTTTATAGGTGTTTAAAGCTTTTATTCGACATGGAATCAATATTGCATAATTATTTGTTAGTTTCTCTGTTTGTATTCAAAAAAGAATTTAAACAATACAGATTTATAACCAAAAAAAAGGAGGTCGGATGAAAAAATACAAAAAGTTGGTAATAACCTTAAGTGCAATACTATGTGTCTCCTCAATCAGCTTGATTCCTATTAAAGCACAAGCTGTTGCAACATTTAATTTCAACAGTGATGTAGTGGGGACATCGACATCTTTCACCGACTCCAATAATGGTATTTCAGCAACTTTTACCTCTAGTGGTGATCCAGGCGGTTTTCAGGTTAGCACATCATTCTTTCAGAGTCTCACAGGAAACATACTTTACGATCCAGGCCCAGCCGAACTTTCCAACCTAACCTTGACCGTGCAGTTCAATGTGCCGATCACAAGTGCTGAATTGGATTACGCACTAAATACCTCAAATACTGCTATTCCCTTGACAGTTCAAGCATTTTCTGGAGCCAGTTTGATAGGTTCTGCTAGTAGTAGTGGTAGTATCCCGAGCGGGTTTAGCTTCCCTGAGGGAACGCTCGATTTCACAAGCGCCACTACCTTTGACCGAATAGTCCTGAGCACGAGTGCGCCTGACTTTGCAGTTGATAATATTACGGTTAATCAAAGCACTGCGACCCCTGAGCCAGCCACCATGGTTCTCTTCGGAACTGGCTTAGTAGGTCTTGCCGGATTGGCACGGAGAAGGAAGAACGCCTGATTCTCTTCTCAGTAAACCAGATCCATCAAGGCAGGGTCATTCAATTGGCTCTGCCTTTTTTTGTTTCCCCTGCCAGCGTCAGCCAACAGGGGGGCTCTTTATATTTCCTAGCTCGGCTTTCTCTCCTACCGGGTTGCGAGGCGTGCGGCCTCTTGGTCAATGAGACGGTCACACTTTTTTTTCGCGTGCTCAGTCTCATGGTGGAGAAGCATTCCTATTGCCGCCACGGCATTAACGAGGTCTCCAAGCACAGCTTCCCCGTCAGTGAACCCCTCGGTTAAATTGTCTACTCCGCAACCATGGCAGACAAGAATAAAATCCATTGTACGGGCAATGCCCTCCAGGCCATACCCCGCCTTACTTATCATTTCCAGGTTTTGCCCAAGGAATGACAGTTCATTTCTTGAAAAATTGATGGTTGAAAGATTATCGAGGTTTTTTGAAAAGTATCGCTCTTCCATGGTGGGATTCTCCTACGTAGATTTGAATTTACACCCCTTTGCGCTACCAAACGCAAAAAGGGCGAGTAAAGCAGGTTGGTAGACCGGACGTAGGACCGGCGAGCCGGGAGGCTCCCTGCTCAACTCGCCCTAAAGCTCGCTGAACGATGGACAAAAAAATACCACCGGAGAAATCAATCTGTGGTGGCTGTCCACCTACGAACCGGGCTACCAAACCCGATCTCACCTTTTTCGTGAGACATTGGATCATAGCCCGGAAAGGATGCCGCTGTCAACAGGAAGTTGAGAAAGCTCATCAGTGTGTGGCCGCTGCGGCGTTGGCGGAAATGGAGACATCAGAGCCGGTCTTATTGTCAACTACCAGCATGACCTTGTTGACATATCCCTTTGTATCCGGGTTTGAAAGATGATTGGTCCAGTTTGAAGAGTCTTTCATTTTAGAAGCAACCTCCAAATCCTTGTCAAGTTTGCTTTCTCCCTCGTAATAGGCAGCGATAACCTTCCTTACGTCATAGTTGTATTTAGGCGCTTCTGTCTGATAAAATTTTACCAGAGCGGGTATTTCTTCGTATTGGGACGCATCTTTTGCCCCCCACTGCTTTCTGAAGTCTACCGTCTGCCCAAAAGGGCCTTCAGCGGTGCTTTTTGGATTTTTGCCGTTATTGATTCCATAGGAGGACTCTACGCTTGCAATCCCGGAAATGAAATTTATCGGCATTCCGTTTGCTCTTGCAACGTCCTGGTAAACCTTGTTGTTTATTGCCTGTTGTCCGGCCAGGGTGTAAGTGGCGGGAGAAGATTCCCCGCCTATTGGACTGCCCAACCATTTAAGGAGATCTGTTTCTTTCCCTTTTTCATCGTAGAAAGGTCCGTTTTTTAGCCACTTAACAACAGTCCCAATTACTTCAGCTAAATCCTTAATTCCAGACACAAAACTTCCCATATCCTGCTTGAAATCAGAGGAACCCATGTATGTAGTGAATGTGTCTATCCCTTTTCTGAATGTATCAAGCTGCTCTTGGGTTATGCTGTTGATTAATTTTGTTACATCTCCTGAGATTGCGGAGGTTAATTCCCCAATAGAAGGACCAAGAGCGGATAATTTTTCGGTTAATGCCTTATCTATTGTATTACCTGCTCTTTCTATTGCATTTGTCAGGCTATACCATTTATCTACTGCCTGGCTGGTGATATCAAAAGTGTTCTTGTCCTTCCCGTATGCCCCCTTGGCCTGCGCCAATTCAGCGTCAGACATGGCACCAATCCGCCGGGCATCCTCCATGGAGTATCCAATCGCTCCAAAACCTGAAGACAAAAGGGTCTGGTCAGTATGTAGGCCAGGGGTGTTCATCCACTTCCGCAAATTTTCAGAAGAGCGGATTGCTAAAGTGTCAGCGCCAGCCCCTCGCGCATCGGAGATCGACATTCTGGTAGCGCTCGAAAGAAAAGCCCACTTATTAGTGTCGCTCTGGGCATTCGCCATGTTTCCCAGAGTTGATTCATTGATGTATCGCCCAAAATCCTGGTTGAACGCCTTAACGGCACCCTGGGTAAGCCCTATCCCTCGCGCTGATCGCTGGTTTGTAACCGCTGATTGTCCGAGCCGGTCAAGGCCGTACACGCCAGCCGAGGCCGTTCCGAAGCCAATAGCGCCAAGCTTAAAGAGAAATTTTCCTATGCCGGTTATCTCTTTAGAGAGTTTTTCTGCATCCCTCACGAGTTCCTTCATGCTGCCTCCTGATGTTCTCGTAGCCTTGTGAAATTCCGCTTGTGCCTTGGATGCCAGCTTTAAAGCCTTGACGATCTCATTTGAGGAATCGGCAACGCTTGCCATCTCTCCAAAGAGTGCGGCAAAGACGGCGGTGGTTTTCTTCCCTGCCGCGCCCACCTCCGACCAATTGTCGGGCATGGCTTCCAGGTGCTTCTGGTATTCTTCGAATTTGTCGTAAAACCTCTCAAACTCGGCACTGTTGACCTGGACATCAATAATACTCTTCACTGCACACATGGTTTTTCTCCGTGTTTATTTTATTTACAAGATATCCCTTTTAATAATTCCCGAGACATCCGCATAAGTTCTGAAATTTTACGCCTTTCGGCAATCGCCTCCCTGGTGTAGAAGCCCTCCGTATAGCGGCCATGATCCACGCCGGATTTGCTCTTTCCCCCATGCATCCTGCATCTTTTTGCTCCGTCAACCGGATGATTCCTGCACTTGCCACCGTTACGGGTTTTTGCTCCGCAGTAAACGGATTGCATGGGGTAAGTTGAAGGCTTCATTTTTGAAGGCTTCATTTACTCCCCCTCCCCCCGGTCAACATTTCCGATGATCGCCTGACCTCCCTCATTGACATGGACATGCTCTACCTTGACGGTCTGCTGCCCTGTGCTCCGGTATTTCTTCAAGGCTTCAAGCTGCGCCGCGAAGGTCCTGGTGAACCTGTTTAGGGAGAGTTCCGCATGATTTCTTTGGAACATATTTTCGGCCCTGACTAACCGGCTCGCCATCTTCATGGTTGCGCAGTGGACTGCGGCCATTTGTGCGGCCAGGAGGGTTTCAAGTTGATCCTGTGGCTTGATTCCATCAACGACCGCCAGGCAGAAGTTGAGGCCATCCAGGCTGATGCCACCCTCATCAGGACAGATGTTTCCCAACTGTGCCAGTATTCCGTTCGCGAAATCACCCGACGTTGTGGCCAGGGAAGCATACAAGAGCTCGTAACCAACATTCGTATTGGCATGATCAACATCAATGTTCACATTCCCAGGTTCTTCACGGCCAATTTTCTTCATCCTCGGTGCCGAGGGCCGTTTCCTCCTGCTCTCTCTGAAGGCTTCAATTGCTTTTTGCTCCGGTTCTGTGGGCTGGTATGTGATGAACGCCGTTTTTTGGTTTTTGTTCATGAAATTCCTCATAGGATTTTTTAGGTCAACCGCCGGTTAACCGTCAACCGGTTAACTTAGTTGACGTCAAGCAGGTGACTGATTTTTCAATCTTCCTGAACACATATTTCATTTTTCGTGTTACAAGGTCAACCAGATTTCAAAAAGTTTATAGCTAGGGATACATCGGGGCGGGCAAGCCACGTGCGGCAGAAGGTGGCACCAGGGACCCGCAGAAACCTAATGGATAGGTAGTACAGCCTACGCCTCCCCCCTTGCCTCGGTCCTGTCATCCAGGATAGACCACATCTGCCTGCATCTCTTCCTGTATCGCCCTGGCCTCTTCAACCGGCACCCCCATGTGTCCGGCTGCATCTTCGTCGCTGATTGCTTGAACCAGTATTCGTTGGTATTTGGAGTACGCATCCATGGCAGTATTCTCCCTGCCATTCCCGGCAATGGTACGAACTGGTGGACATCATCACCCCGTTGTGTTCAAACGCCTGGCATGTGATTTGCCGCCGGTGTCCGGGGTCCGGTAAACTGTCCCCTGTCTTGCCTAACTCTGAAATGGTACGCAACTTTTTAGCCTCTATTAGGGGTGAAAGTTGCGCTCCATTGTCAGGTAAAGTTGCGTGCATGTTGCGGTATGCGTTGCGCTCTAAAACCTTACTGGCTAAGGCTTTCAAGCTTAGTGGTTGCGGGGTCGTTGCGCTGCAAGTTGCGCTCAAACGGTGAAAAGTTGCGCTGTTGCGCCCCATACCCACGCAACTCGCAACTTTGTCATAAAATGGACTCATTATTTCACCAATCCTTCGGCTTTCGCTTTCTTGAGGTGCCGGGAGACATTTGATTTATGCAAATTAAGCTCCGCTGCAATCTCTCCTTGTTTCATGCCGTCATTGGTCATCTGAACGATGCGGTCAAAGTTTCCGGCCTCAACAGTCCGGGTAAGCCAAGACCTGCGCCCCTGGTCGTCTGTTGATAGAGTGGCCTCGATGGATTGCACATCATCGCCATAGATGCCCCTGGCTTTTTCAAAATGAATCTCAAATACGGCACCTTGGTCGGGCTTGTAGTCAACCGGTCGACGTAAGGCGATAACGGTATCAAGAACATCCTCGCGCCTGCTGGTGCCTCTCTGCTGCCCACCCTTGCCGCTATGATGAACAAACAAAACAGAGCGCCCTTTTGACCGTTGACGCAGCGCCCACTCTTGGATTGGGGTCCATCCATCAGCCTCGTTTTCCTTTGCGCCTGATAGTGTGCTGATATTGTCCACGACGATGAGCTTTATATCATCCGTGATAATGCCCTCAATAGCTGCCTGCCCCTCATCTGAGTCAAGCCTCGGCATTCCTTCAGGTTGTAGGTCTGGAGTCAATAGGATGAACGGTGCTGCTGGCTCCTTATCGTTACTGGTAATGATCGCGCTTAAACGTTCCTGCATCACCGGGCCGGGCATTTCGCCGTCAATGTAGAGAACTCCCGCCGCCCCCGGTGCCTGCCATCCAAGAAAAGATCCTCCCGAACTGACGGCATAAGCAACACCTAAAGCAAAATGTGTCTTGCCTACACCTCGGTATGCAAAGACCATCGTAAGTCCTTGAGAAGGAAGCCATGGAGCTAATAGCTGGTCGCGGGGTGGAAACTCCATTGAAAGGAAATCGGCAATACTGACCGGAACAATTTTTCTCTGTTGGTCCGCTGCCGGACCCTTCTGTACAGAAGAATATTCTTTTCGTTGCTGATCTGCCGTATTATATCCTCCACCGAGTGACCGAGCCGCCGCCGAGAAGTCACCGCCATGCTCATATGCGACAAAGATTGCGAACGCATCATAGGATTTTTCAGGTTCAAGTGGAGAGGCGTTAGCACTCCAACAATAGAAGTTTCCTGTCTCCAATAACACGCCACTGGTCCCCTGATCTTTTCCCGGCCTGGTCCACCCCATGCCGCCAGAGGTTTTTTTATCCTCACGCCATCCATACTTTTCCAGCATTTCGGAAATAGAATGTTCTTCCTTAAAATGGTCTCCTGGCCGGTCGCTGTCACCCCCTGATTTTTTGGAGTGCTGTTTCTGTTCCAGCGGTGCATGCTGTTGCTTCTGGTCAAAAACCTTTGCTGTACTGTGAATCGTTTGAACCTCTTCAGCGGAAAGGGTAGGGCATTCCAACATACTGCCAGACAATACTGTGTAGCCGGGTGAAGGAGCGGATAGGAAATAGCCCCCTTCACCCCGTGTCTCGATTCTGACTTGATTGTTTTCTGTGCAGGCGAGCTTCATATTTCCAGAAACCGGATTGGTGCAGCGAAAAATCAAGTGGAAGCCTCCACTTGGGGTCTGCCTCTTCAAAAGCTTTCCGGCAAGACCCGGCCTCCTGACTTCCAATAGGTCAAGGAAGGGCTGGTATACTCTCGGGTCATCGAAATCCAAGCATTCAAGATTGCCGGAGATCTTGCCACTGATGATCGCTATTCGCTCAGCACGGCTGAAATGTTCATTGACCTCTGCCGCTGTCATCAACCGATCTTGGTAAGGTTTCCATGGGGTAGAGGCCTTCTTGTCGGCACCGGTGGGGATAACCGAAAAACCGGCTGTCACCATCTGCAATGCTGGCTTTTTTAAGTCGGAAAATTGCCCATTCATATTTTGGGCACCCCCTGACCAACCAGACGATACCGACCGATTCTAGATTCAGTCCCGTCGACAGTTATATATGGCTCCATGACACAGGGAATATCAAACCCTCGCCGCCGCATAGCCATCACTTCATCCGCGACGTTCATGCAGCCGCAATGTTTACGTAGATCGAATGAGAGTAGCCCCGCCGGTTTTTCGGTCAGTGCCTTGAGAATCCTTCTGTGACGAGCCGAAAGGGCTGGAAGGCAATGTGCGCTTGTGGTATAATTGGTACGTTGTTTTGAAGCAGTTTTGCCCAAGGTGCCAGCCTGAGGGGGTGAAGCTGCTTTGGTATTTTCTGCCATAGCTTATGCCTCCAACCTGGAAATCAACCAATTGACCAGGCTGTCAACCGGGTAACATTGCCGCCGCCCAAACTTAAAGGGATTAGCGGGGCCTTCTCCCTTGCTGTCCAAATTTGCTAAGTACCCAGCCGAAAGAGCGCCGCCGGTAAAAGATGGGACCTCATCACGGCAAATAAAAGTTGATTTGTATTTTTCCCCTGCCTGCCTGATAACCGAAATTGCTGCTTCTCTACTTTGTTGTGCTGCCATTATTTTAACTCCTGGTGTTAATGCCTGGCCTGGTCCTGCAGAACCAAACCAATTAACCACATGTGGCGCTTGATATAGGCAAACACTACGGCACAAAACATAAGGAGTAAAGTAAAAAATACGTAATTACAGTGTGTTAGCTGACACAACATCTACTAAAAAGGGTGACACAAGGGGGTGGTGATGAAAAGAAGGCCATATCTTAAAAAAACAATACGGCCGGTGACTTAGGCTATGTTGGAAGGGTGACACAAAAAAGGCGGGGGAAGGTGACACAAAGAACACAAACTATTTTTTCGTGTTCCTGTTTTTATACTCAATCATCCTCAAAACAAACCATTCAGGAAGGCAACGTTTCTTTCTTTTTCCACCTGAAGGTGGAATTTCAAGATTAAATTTCCGGGAAGAATCAATCTCTTCCATAAGACGATATAATGCAGTTTTGTTGTTTTTTGAAGAATCATAGCCAAGACGCTGTAATATCTCCGGTTCAAAAACATTTTTGTTCAGCTCCTCAGATATTTGTTTTGAGGTTGATTCCGTTTTTTTGTTGGGGAACTGCTGTTCCTGCTGTACGGTCGGGTCCGGTAAGGTGGCATCTTTAACTTTCAATGAATGCTTTATCAGCCCATTATCATTAAGAAAGGCGATAATGCTTTTTAGATCGAATCCAAGTGATTGAATCTTTTCCGCATCATAGGTATGGGGTGATCTGCCCAGATGTAGAGCAAGAAGTAGAATGTTCGTTGCAGCTTCCGGTTCATTACAGATGGTTACAATCTGCAGGTTAGAATTATAGTGGAGCAAAGTCGGACGCTGCGAAGGTGGGACGGCAGAAAGAGCATTGTGTAATTTTCTGGTTGCTTCTCGAAACCGATATGCAAGCCGGGCCTCTCGATCCTTGAAATAGTTTGGCTCCGCAACCGAGATGCACGATTGAATACTCATAACAACATCGACAAGGCCTATAAATTCCATACCTTTCTCCCGGCAAGCACTCCCTGAAAAGAACCACCAGGCAGGCCGCAGGGAGAGTGCGGCTTTTCGGGAGCTACCCTAGCCCGGTGAAAGGTGTTATCGGTTGTCCATCTGTCGCAAGTGTCGCTGCCGCAGAACGTCAAAACCGTTATCTTTGATTGATCCTCATGGCCGCCTGTTTCAATGCCGATTCCGAAAGGTGGCTGTAACGCTCTGTCAATTTCAGGTCAGCATGACCTAGTAATTCTTTAAGGTGGAAAGGGTTTATCCCGTCCATTGCCAGCCATGACGCAAAGGTATGCCGCAAGGTGTGAAAACTGACTCGCTCCCGCCGATCCGTCACGCCTTCATTCCATTGCAACTTATCAATTGCCATTTTGAATGGCCTCGATATTCTCATCAACTTCAAGCCATCGCACCCAGGGAAGACAAGGGCGCTGCTCTGTGAATCGGCGGGCTTTCTGCGCACCAGCATGGCCTTAACCTCATCCGTCAAGAATACGGGGCGATTTTTGCCACTCTTTGTATCTTTGAGCATAGCGGTCCCCTGAAACAAATCAACGTCTGCCCATTTAAGGTTGAACACCTCGCCAGCACGCGAGCCAGTGTAGAGACTAAATAGCGCCATATCGTGAACATCGTCCGAACTCTTCGCCAGCTCCGCCAGCAAGTCGGATGCTTCCTCACGGGTAAGAAAACGGGTTCGCCGGTTATCAAGGGTAGGGCGTTTGACTCCGCCGGTAGCGCCTGCCGGATTCTTCCCGGTGAACAGGTTATTCATGAGGGCATAATTGAACACCTGCCGGACAACTGCAAGACAATATTGAATAGTGCGGGCTGCCCTTCCAGCCTTTGCCATATCCTTCTTGATCCGTTCAAGATGCAGGGGCATGATTTCACGGATAGGCCGGGTACCGAGTACCGGAGCAATCCAATGACGATAAAGCTCTAATTCCCGCTCAACACTGCGCACACTGCGCCGGGTGTGCTGGACCTGAGGGTAATACCGTTCCGTGAAGATCTCACCAAAGGTAATATTCCGGGCCTTCTCTGCCTGCTGCCGGGTCATCTCTTCAATATCTGCTGCTGTCTGGAGTTCTCTTTTCTCGGTCAGCGTTCTAGGACCGGTGGCGGTGGTATGGTTTGCCTTCAGTTCGGACAAGATCGCCGCCGCCTTCTTCTCGGACCAACCTTCAGAAGCCCACCCCAGGCCCTCGGATCTCTCCTTGCCTGAAACCTTGTATCTGATCGTGAAGTATTTATCGAATCCCACACCATGCTTACGGGTAGCGTGAAGCCGGAATCGAATGCCGGTGGTGTTGCACTTGATCCATTCTGACATATCGTGCCTCTTTTTAAGTTCGGGACCCGGATGAAAGATCCCTTTTTCAAATTCTGTCCCGCTCCTGTCCCGCTCTAAAAGGTGAAAACAAACTAAAGTTGAATTATGCTATATGAAGAAGCATACACAATATAGTACTGTAAATGCAATCAAAAAAGAGTATTTAATGATTTAACGTGAAGGTAGGTGAAAGAGATAAAACGGGATGCTTGGTCCCGGAGAAAAAAAGGATCTTGCCCGAAAAAATCTGCTGGCAGGCCGGAGGGCCATGGCACTGGCAGCCTTTCGTCAGGCCGCTGTATATTTTGAAACGGGCCTTAGGCTGCTGCCGAACGGGAGCTGGCAACAGCATGACGATTTGACACTTTCTCTTCATCTTGAGTGTATCGGGGCCGAATGTCACGGCCTGGAGAGAACATTGGGTCTTGTCGATGCCATTGTGGTCAACAGCGCGTCCACGCTGGACAAAGCCAGGGCCTGTCTGTCTATGCTGCGTCTCCTGAAGTCCCGGAATAGGCTGGCCGAAGCCCTGCAGACCGGCTTGAACGGCCTTGCCCGGCTGGGGGTTCGCCTTCCCGCCAATCCTCGAAAGATCCACATCCGTCTTTCCCGGCGAAAGATGCAACTCCTCCTTGCCAATACCCGGGTCGATGAACTGCTGCGCCTGCCTGCGATGACGGATTCTACCCAGAAGCTGATTATGGAGCTTATCTCCGAGATCGGATTGATTGCCCGTGTTTCGGCTCCCGGGCTCCTGTCGCTTCTCACCAGCAGGGCTCTTGCAATCTCCCTGAAGCATGGGAATTCCCTGCACTCGGCAGGTGCGTGCTATGCACCCTGCGGTGTTCTTCAATGCAGTCTTCCCCATGGCCATATCGGGCGGGGCAATGCCTTCGGCATGCTGGCCCTTGACCTGGAAAAACAACGGGAGGGCCGGGCCCGTCCGGGGACATTGACTGTCGTTAATACACTGATAATACACTGGAATAATCATGTAACGAACTCTATTCCCGTCCTGCGAACTGCCTGCCGGGATGCGCTGAATGAGGGCGATTTCGAGGTTGCCGCCGACGCCCTGCTGGCCTGCGCCTCACACCTGTACTGGACAGGCGGCTCCCTTCCCGATATCCGGGAAGAGATGGAGAAAAACGGGGACTTGCTTCAAGGTCTGGGCCAGGAAATACCCTTACATCGCCACAGGCTCTATCAGCAGGCCGTCGAAAATCTCCTTGGCAAGAATGAAAAACCTGATCGGTTTGCCGGCGCCTTCTACGATGAGTTGTCCATGCTCTCCCTGCATGCCAGGTCCGGCGATGGGGGGTCAGTTTTCCTTTTGCATCTTTTGAAGATGGCGCATTCCTATCTCTTTGACGATCTGGAGCAGGCTTGGGAAAGCCTGGCCATTGCCCAGGCGCATCTGCCCTTGGACGACGCCACCATCCTCGGCCCCCTGTTCAATTTCTACGGATCGCTGATAGAGCTTGCCCTGTATGATACGGCGCAGGCCTCTGAGCAGAGGGCCATCCGGAAAAAGGTCGCCGCCTCGCAACGGAAGATGCGCCAATGGTCCGATTGGGCGCCGATGAACCATGAGCACAGGTACTGGCTGGTGGAAGCTGAGATGGCTCGCGTGCAGGGCCGCGATCCGCTGAAGTTCTACGACCGTGCCCTCAAGCAGGCCAGGGAGAGCAGATATCTTCAGGAGGAAGGCCTGGCGTATGAGGCCGTTTCGCGATATCACCTCGGCATGGGCCGGGATCAGATTGCCCTGCTGTATATTCAGGAGGCGCGCAGCCGTTATGAACGATGGGGGGCCTGGGCCAAGGTCAGACAGCTGGATGCAACTATGCCGGCTGGCAGCGCCACTCGTGGAGGAAGCGCCGGAGTCGCTTCATCGTCCCCATCGCCTGTCGGGACAGCTCCCCTGATCGATGTTGAAGCGCTCATCGATGCATCCCGAAGGCTGGTGGACGAAATCGTGCTGGAGGAACTGCTTCTGAAGATGACCGGCATCATGATCGAAACCGCTGATGCCCAGCAGGGCCTTCTCCTGATGAAGGAAGGGGCGGGGTGGTCTGTCAGGGTCAAAGGGACGATGGGCGGAAAACAGGTGCTTGAAACCCATACGCCCGCCTCTCCCCGAGATATCCCCTTAAGTATTGTCGAGGCCGTGTCGCAGACCAGGAAGACCGTCGTTTTGCATGATCCGGGCGAGACGGGGCCTTTTGCGGGTGATGTTTATCTGGTCCGCCATAAGCCGAAATCCGTTCTCTGCACGCCTATCGTCTACCAGGATGAAATCCTGTGTATGGTGTATCTGGAAAATAACCTGACATCCTCAGCCTTTCCGTCTTCCTGCCAGGAGCTCATCCGGCTTTTGGGATCCCTTGCAGCCTTGTCGCTCAGAAATTCCAATCTCTATGAGCAATTTTCCAGCACCGTTGAGCAGCTGCATAAAGAGATCGACAAACGGCAGGCGGCCCAGCTGCAGCTCCTCCATGCCGAAAAGCTGTCGGCCCTCGGGCGGTTGTCTGCCTCGATCGCGCATGAATTCGGCAATCCTCTGATCGGAGTGCGGTATCTCATCGAAGATATTAAAAACCGCCCCACCCTCAGCAAGGAGGATCGGGACCTGCTTGAGATCGGGCTTGAGGAATGCGACAGGATGAAGCATCTGATCAACGACCTGCAGCAGATAAACAAGCCGTCGTCCGGAAAACATGAGCGATTCAACATTCACAACACCATCGACAACGTACTGCTGTTTCAGAAAAAAAACCTGAAGAACAAGAAAATCGCCATCGTCAAGGCCTATGACCTGAGCCTCCCGGAGATCGTGGCGGTGGAGGATCAGATCACCCAGGTCCTGATTAACCTGACCATCAACGCCGTGGACGCCATGCCTGCGGAGGGCGGCTGCATCACCGTCTCGACCTCGGGGAATGCGGAGAAGGTCTTCATCAGCATCAAGGACACGGGAAGCGGCATTCGGCCGGAGGACCTGGACCATCTTTTCGAACCCTTTTTCTCAACCAAACCGGCCGCGGAGGGAACCGGACTCGGTCTGCCCGTTTCGTACGGCATCATTGCCAGACATGGCGGCACCATCACCTGCTCCTCCAAACCGGGGCAGGGGACAACCTTCACCGTCAGCCTGCCTGTCAGTCCCGCTCAGACGCCTGCTGCGGCAAATCAGTAACAGCCGGATCTTCCGCCTCTTTGACAATCTTCCATTCTCCGCCTTCAATATCCATGTCGGCGATCTTGTCGATGGGCATCTTCAGGTATCGGCCCTTCCCCGAGATAGCCACGGTCCCGTCCTCAAGGAGGATCTCGCCGCTTCCCTCAAAAAATCGCTTGCTGTCCTTGGTGATCCTGCCGATTACCCGGACTTTCCGGTCCAGAGGAACGGGTTTTCTCAGGCTCATGGTGAAATCCACTGTCACTCCCCATATATTGTCGGGATACAAGGCCATAATCGCTCTGCCGATGGTCTCGTCCAGAATAGCTGCGGCCAGCCCGCCGTGCAGCCGTCCCGGATACCCCTGATGCTCTTCAGCCGGTTGAAACAGGGCCATGGTCTCGCCGTTTTCCAGTTCGTAAAAGCGGCTTTTTAACCCGAATTCGTTCGAAAGCCCGCAGACAAAACACATTCTTGCATTCGGCTGTTTGCCGGTTACGTTTACTTTCATACTGATATCCTGAATATTTTACGACACTCAATAATTCCCGCTCATTTTTTTATCCATCCCTTTGTTATAGCCATTTGCAATCAGGCTGTCCATTGGAATTCCGGTCAGGGCCGGTCCTGATCGGCGATTCCATGAGAGTTTCCATTCCGGTGGTTATCGAGGGTTATTCTTCGTTTGTAAGAGGAACAAGATGCGTCCATGATGAAATATGTTTGACTCTTTATAAAAATCTCCTATAACGCTAATGACGTTCTAGATTCCACGCTGCTTCATCGAGTTTTCGGGCGGTTGCCTGCTGGAGACTTGCCGGCGATCCCCTTCTTGCGCTTCTTCCTCCCTTCGGGGCCCTTTTGGAATTGGAGATCATTGCAATGAACGAACTGATCAAGATGAAAATCAACGGAATGGATGTGCACTTCCCGAAAGGGAAGACCATTCTGGAGGTCTGCAGGGATGCGGGAATTTATATTCCGACCCTCTGTCATGACGAACGATTGAAACCCTATGGCGGCTGCCGGCTCTGTCTGGTGGAAATCAAAGGCAGGCCTGTCCCCCTGGCCTCCTGCACCACGCCGGGTGAGGCAGGGATGGAGATCGCAACCGAATCCCCGAAGCTGACCCGCCTCAGAAAGACGGTGCTGGAACTCCTGCTCTCCAATCATCCCAACGATTGCATGTGCTGCGAGGCTTCGGGAGACTGCAGCCTTCAGGAGATGGCTTATCTTTATGGCGCCAGCCTGGATCGTTTTCAGGGCGAGCAGTGGACGCTTCCCATCAGGGAAGACAACCCCTTTATCACCTTTGAACCCAATAAGTGCATAGTGTGCGGCCGCTGCACCCGGATCTGCAACGAGGTGGTCATGGCCGGTACTATCGATCTGGTCAACCGCGGCTTCAACGCCATCCCTGAAACGGCCTTCAGCAAACCCCGCAGCCTTGAGAACTGCGAGTTCTGCGGACAGTGCGTCTCCACCTGCCCCACCGGCGCCTTGACCGACAAGAAAGGCCGGGGCAAGGGACGGATTGGCGATGTCCGGAAGGTGAAGACCACCTGTTCTTATTGCGGCACCGGCTGCAATTTTTATCTTAACGTCAAAAACGGCAAGGTTGTCCGGGTCACGTCGGATCTGACGGCCCCGGTGAATAAGGGCAATCTCTGCATCAAGGGCCGTTATGGCTACGATTTCATCCACAGTCCTGAACGCCTGAAGACCCCGCTCATCCGTGAAGGCGAGGGTTACCGGGAGGCCAGCTGGGATGAGGCCTTAACCCTGGTGGCCAGCAAATTTAATGCCCTGATCAAGGAACACGGAGCAGACAAGGTGGGCGGCTTTTCGTCCTCCCGATGCTCCAACGAAGAAAACTATCTTCTGTCGAAATGGGTGCGCTGCGCAGTGGGGTCCAACAACGTGGACAACTGCGCCCGAGTCTGACACGCTCCAACCGTGGCCGGTCTGGCCACAAGTCTTGGTGCAGGTGCAGCAACGAACTCGCTTGAGCAGATGCCCGATATGGATACCCTTTTCCTCTTCGGCTCTAACCCGACCGAGGGGCATCCCATTGTTTCGCTCCATTTGAAAAAGGCCTTGGCCAACGGGGCCAAGCTCGTCGTCGCCGACCCCCGGAAGACCTGGATGGCCCGCCGGGCCGATGTCTGGCTGAACCTGAAGCCGGGGAGCAATATCGCCCTTTTGAACGGGATTATCCGGGTTATCCTGGATAACGGCTGGGAAAACGCGGAATTTATCAGCAAACGGACTGAAGGGCTTGAAAAATTGCGGGCCAAGGTCCAGGAATATGATCTGGAACGCGTGGAAGCGCTGACTGGCGTGGATCGCGACAAGATCATCGAGGCGGCCCGGCTTTATGCCCAGGCCGAAAAATCGATGATCGTCTACGGGCTGGGGGTTACCGAACACCAGACCGGCACCGAAAACGCCATGGCCATCGCCAATCTGGCCCTGGTCTGCGGTCATATCGGCAGGCCGGCCACCGGTATCATGGCCCTGCGCGGTCAGAACAACGTCCAGGGGGCCTCCGACCTGGGGCCGCTGCCCGCAACGCTGCCTGGATATCAGTCGGTCACCGATCCTCAATGCCGGGAGAAATTCAAGAAGGCCTGGGGCGTTGCCATCAAGGATAAGCCGGGACTGAAATCGGTGGAGATGCTTGATGAATGCACCAAAGGGAATTTTAAAGGGATCTTTATCCTGGGCGAGGATCCGGCCCAGACCGATCCCGACCTGGTTCATGTGCGCAAGGCCCTGGAGAGTGTCGATTTCCTGGTGGTCCTGGACATCTTCCCGACCGAGACGACAAAATACGCCGATGTAATCCTGCCCGGCGCCAGCTTTGCCGAAAAGGACGGGACCTTCACCAACGGCGAACGCCGGGTTCAGCGCATCCGCAAGGCCATCGAGCCCGTCGCCGGCATGGCCGAGTGGGAGGTCATCTCCCGGATCTCGACACTGATGGGCTATCCGATGACCTATTCTCATCCCTCTGAAATAATGGATGAAATAGCCAGTCTTGTCCCGATCTACGGCGGTATCAGCTATGACCGCATCGAGCAGAAGGGCATCCAGTGGCCCTGTCCGACCAAGGACCATCCGGGGACGACGACGCTGTACACCGACCTGTTCTCGCGTCCCGGCGGTCTGGCGCAATTTATGGCCCTTGATCATCAGGGCTCGGCCGAGGTGCCCGACGAGACCTATCCGCTGGTGCTGATCACCGGCCGGATCCGCGAGCATTACAATAACGGCTCCATGACCAGGCGGTGTGCAGGCATTGCCGAGGTGGTCCCTGAGGAACTGGTCGAGATCAGCCCGGAGGATGCCACGTCTCTGGGGGTTGCCCATATGGACTGGGTGAAGGTCTCATCGCGCCGGGGAGAGCTGCAGGTTCGGGCCAAGGTTACTGACCGGACCCAGGCCGGGAGCGTTTTCATGACCTTCCACCATCAGAATGCGCTGACCAATGTGCTGACCTCAGAGCACCGGGATCCGATTACCGGGACCCCGGAATACAAGGCCTGCGCAGTTCGGGTGGAGAAGGTGTCTTAAATAACGTTCACCCCATGAGAGAACAAAGGGTCGCTTGCACAGTGCGGATCAGGCTGTGCTGGCGACCCTTTTTTTTGCGGCCGTTGTCACGTGACTCTGCCTGAATTTTCTGTCCGGATACACTGTCCGCAAACAGAAAAAACCGCCTGTGACCAAAGGTTCCCGATTATTTTTCCCCCCAGTTTTTAAAGGGGTTTTCCCTCAGGTTGGAATTGTAATACCGGATGTCGCCGGACACCTCTTCTCCAAGCCAGGGGGGGCGGGGAAAGGGCTGGTCTTCTCGGTCCAGTTCTATTTCGGCGACAATCAATCCTGCGTTTTCGCCCAGGAATTCATCGATTTCCCATCGAAACCCTTTATAATCCACCAGATATCTGATCTTTTCCACCAGCGGATGCTCGCACAGCTGGTCAAGCAGGGTCTTGGCATCGTCCACGGGGATGGGATATTCAAATTCCAGCCGGGTGATGCCGCTGGTCTTTCCTTTAATTGTTACATAACCTGCATCATTGCATGTTCGTACTCTGACGGTCCGGCCAGGCCGGGTGTTGATGTAGCCCTGGCGGAACAGCTGCCCTGAGGCATTTTCCCTCCACTCCTCGCTTGCCAGCAAGAATTTTCTTTCGATCTCTTTGCCCATGCCAGGAAGTCTCTCCACTGTGTAAGAGGTTACAGGTTTGGCGCAGGCTTCCGGTCCGGTGCCGGGGCAAGCGCTAAAAAATTCAAGGTGGAATGAACCGTGAACAGCGGAAACAACAGGGCCATGAGAAAGATATTCACCACCGGAATCATGCTGATGATGGCAGGGAGCACACCCAGGCGCAGGGCCGTCAAGGGATGTCTGCCGAGCCAGAAGAGCTTGCTTCCCAGAGACCAGTGGCGACGGGAGGCCGGATAGTCGATGAACATCAGGCTGGAATAAAAACTGTAGATCAGAAAGACGAGAATCTGGCCAGCCCCTGGAATAACGTTGAGGGCTAAGGCAAAGGCGGTGACCGCCAGACCGAAGAGACCGATTTTGCAGCCCTCGAGTATATCGACAAGAAGACCATGGACAGAAAACGCTTCGCCGCTCTCGCCGCTGCCGGAGTGAATTTTTTCAGCAGAGGCGCTGAGCAGGCAGTAACCGGGCATAGTCAGGCTGTAGGCAGCCAGGAAGGCCACATAAAAGGCAATAATCCGCGAGATAATCAGGGAGATCCATGTGAGGATAAGCCAGCCCTGATGCTTGATCCATTCCCAGATTGTCGCGGTTTCAGGACCCTGTATGAAATGGCTGCCTGCGAACTGGTCGAAATAATGGATGCTCATCTCATAGAAGAGCGCAGTAACGGCCAGAGTGATTAAAAAAAGCAACAGGCTCAGGATGAGGAGTTTTGTATGGGAAATGAGAAAAAAGGCCGATCGTGAAAGCGGGATCCACATGGATTTGGCAACCGGGTCATTAAGGGGTTGGAGGCGACAGATCGCTGCTCCGGGAAAAATATGCGCTCTACCCGGCATGGCCGGACCAGCATACAGGCTTCATCAAAACATGAAAGCCTGTCCTTTCAGTATGGCACGGCCAGGTTATGAAGAGACTTTCATGGAAAAAGCAATGGCGTGCTGTAATAATAGGGATATTGAGGCAATCGTAAAGGCTTGCAGATAAATTTTTCTCATTGCGGCTGCGGATCCCCCGGTTGCTTCAAAGCAAAAAGTGTTGAGAAACAGGGAAGTGTCTGTTGAAAGTTTCGCAGCCTTCTGCCGGGTGGCGATATGCAAGGCCATGACTCGGGAAAAGGAGAGCCATTTGGGAGGGGATTGTGTTATAATATCCCATGGCTTTGATCTTCCAGTTATTTATTATATTGATTTTCGCGGATAGGGCATCGGCGGCGGCCCTTGCATCCCCTGTTTATAAAGACCTCCAGTGACTGCAAAATGGCCATGACAAGTAAAAAGAAGAACCAGACTGTCTTTTCCTGCAGTTCCTGTGGTTACCAGAGTGTCAAATGGCTGGGCCGTTGCCCCGATTGCCATGCCTGGGAAAGTTTTGTTGAAGAGACGGTACGGCCTGCCGTAAAGACCGGCAAGGAGGATTCCGGGAGCCATCCCGTGCCGTTGTACCTGGCGCCCGACGGTGATGAAGAGCGTATCGTCACCTCCATCGGGGAGTTGGACCGGGTTCTCGGCGGCGGCATTGTCCCCGGTTCTCTGGTCCTGATCGGCGGCGATCCGGGTATCGGGAAATCGACCCTGATCCTCCAGACCCTTGCCGCCATTGCCAGGCAGGGCCATCAGGTTCTTTATGTCTCGGGTGAGGAATCAGCCCGTCAGATCAAAATGCGGGCCACACGGCTTAACGCCCTGCATCCCCAGGAATTTATAGCTACTGCCAGTAATGTCGACCGGATAATCGCGATGGCTGAAGAGATGCGGCCGGGATTGCTGGCGGTGGATTCTATCCAGACGCTGACCTGCGATGACATCCCCTCGGCGCCGGGGTCTGTGACTCAGGTCCGGGAGTCGGCGTTTCGTCTGCTGAAGATGGCGAAAAAGGAAAATATCCCGGTGATGCTGGTCGGGCATGTGACCAAGGACGGGGCGCTGGCAGGTCCGAAGACCCTGGAGCATATGGTGGATACCGTGCTCTACTTTGAAGGCGACCGCAGCCATGCCTTTCGCATTCTCCGGACGGTCAAGAACCGGTTCGGTTCGGCCAATGAGCTTGGCGTTTTTGAAATGAAGGGCGAGGGCTTGGTGGAAGTCACAAACCCCTCCGAGATCTTCCTGGCCGAGAGGCCTCTGGATGCGCCCGGATCGGTGGTTCTGCCCAGTGTTGAGGGCACGCGGCCGATTTTAGTGGAGATTCAGGCCCTGGTCAGCCCGACAAATCTGGGAACAGCCCGCCGTACGGCCATCGGAGCCGATCCGCAGCGCTTGTCCCTGCTCTGTGCCGTCCTGGAAAAAAAAGCAGGACAGGATATGTATGGTCATGATATATTTCTTAATATTGCCGGAGGCATCCGTATCGACGAGCCGGCGCTGGATCTGGGCGTTATCTGTGCTTTAGCCTCAAGCCTTCTTGATCAGCCTATTTCCTCCACAACCGTGGTCTGCGGCGAAGTCGGCCTGGCCGGCGAGATACGGGCCATCGGTCAGATGGATATGCGGGTTCGGGAGGCCGAGCGTCTCGGTTTTACCCGATTCATGATGCCCAAGGGAAACCGGGACCGGGGAGGGTGGAAATCAGAGATGGAGATCCTGTGCGTCTCCACTGTGCAAGATGTTTTCCGCCATCTTTTCATGGGAAAGGGACGAAAGTAAGCGGGGAAAATGAAAGCCGGAAAGGAAGACCCGCCCGGTATGCGGACGGACAACATCCTGCATGCATCGTCTCAGCTCTTTTCCAAGTTTTTGGTGGAAACCTACAACGGTTATCCGTCTGGAGCACGATATCCCGGCTTTGGCGGCGGGGGGCGTTCGGCCTGCAGAACTCTGTTCCGGAAGGCCGTTTCCCTTTCCCTTGACGCGTTTAGCGCGCAATAGTTATTGCAATCGGCATCGGATTTATGTATTCAATTATCCTTGGTTTTATTTTGTCGGCCTTGACCGTTCCAGCAGGCCTTTCACCGTATCTCTGCGCGTGGATTATCCCTTAGGAATGCTGCCTTGAAGGCCCCATGGAAAATGACTTTCACGAGGACGATTGATCAATCAGGTGTCCTCTGATACGCTAAATTAGCCAACGATTCCGGCTAAGCGCAATGAGTGTAGGGTGACGGCGCACGGCAGCTGTTGCATGGATTCCGGCTATTTCTCGCCCGGCTTTTACCATCTGACGGGCTTCCTTTTTTAATGAAGTATACGGCGTAAGGAGGGAAATCATGAGTGGACAAGGAAATGATCACGGCCACGGCCATGAAGAGGATCATACGATCTGCATGAAGGTCGGTGTGTTTTTTATCGCGGTCATCGGTATGATCGTGTTTATCGCAATGTTGAAATAACAGGTTGTTCGAAGAGCAGCTCGAATGATGTTGAGATTTTGTGTCAATATATGATCTATTGTCTGTCAAGAGGAGAAGTTCATGGTTGAAATAATGCACAGTAACATCCTGGAACTCTATGAGTTACGCGAAGATGCCCTTGAAGGGGGAGGGCAGAAGCGGATTGATCACCAGCACAAGGGGGGGAAGCTTACCGCCAGGGAGCGGATAGATCTGCTGCTGGACGAAGGATCGTTTGAAGAACTGGATATCCTCAAGGTGGGGCGCAACGCAGTCAGCGCCGGTGAGACATATCCGGGAGACGGGGTCATTACCGGCCATGGCACGATCAACGGCAGGGAGGTCTTTGTCTTCAGTCAGGATTTCACGGTTACCGGCGGCTCTCTTGGCGAGGGGCATTCGCAAAAAATCTGCAAGATAATGGATCTGGCGGCAAAGGTCGGCTCTCCCGTCATCGGTCTCAACGATTCCGGCGGAGCCCGGATCCAGGAGGGTGTGGATGCCCTGGCTGCCTACGGGGAAATTTTCCACAGGAATGTCAATGCCAGCGGCGTCATTCCCCAGATATCCTGCATTATGGGACCCTGTGCGGGCGGAGCGGTCTACAGCCCCGCCATCACCGATTTCATCTTCATGGTGGAACAGACTTCCTATATGTTCGTGACCGGGCCCAATGTGGTCAAGACGGTCATTCACAAGGAGATCACCTCCGAGGAACTGGGTGGTTCCCAGACCCATGCCAGCAAGAGCGGCGTGGCACAGTTCGTCTATCCCAACGATATTCTCTGCCTCCGTGCGGTGCGGCAGCTGATCAGCTATCTGCCCTCCAACAATCGCCAGAAGGCGCCGATCCTTGATCTGAACGATCCGCCGGAGCGTACCGACCCGGCTCTCGACTATCTGGTCCCCTCCAATCCCAACCAGAGCTACGACATGAACGTCCTGATCAAAAGCATCCTGGACGGGGCCGAGTTCCTGGAGGTCCAGCCCCAATATGCCCCCAATATCATCTGCGGCCTCGGGCGCCTGGGAGGACAGACCATCGGCCTTGTCGCCAATCAGCCTGCAGTCCTGGCCGGGGCCTTGGACAATAACGCCTCCGCCAAGGGCGCGCGTTTCGTCCGCTTCTGCGATTCCTTCAACATCCCGCTGGTCTGCCTGGTGGATGTCCCCGGATTCATGCCGGGACCGGAACAGGAACACGGAGGCATCATCCGTCACGGCGCCAAACTCCTCTACGCCTTTACCGAGGCCACGGTTCCCCGTATAACGGTGATTGTGCGCAAGGCCTATGGCGGTGCCTACATCGTCATGAATTCCAAACATATCCACTGTGATATCAATTATGCCTGGCCGACGGCGGAGATTGCCGTGATGGGAGCGCGAGGCGCAACGGAGGTCATTTACCGCAAGGAGATCAAAGCGGCGGAGAATCCTGAAGCCCTGTTCAATGAAAAAATGGAAAATTACCGCAAACACTTCATGAATCCGTTTCTGGCTGCCAAGCGGGGGTACATTGATGACGTTATCTTCCCTCGAGATACAAGACATCGGCTTATCAGAACTCTCCAGATCCTGGAGAACAAGAAAGGCGGCAGGCCTGATCGTAAACACGGTAATATTCCCCTGTGAGGTAGAGAATGTTTGAGAAAATCCTAATAGCCAATCGCGGTGAAATTGCCGTACGTATACTCAGCACCTGCAAACGCCTCGGCGTTCGAACCGTGGCTGTTTACTCGGATTCTGATTTCAGGAGCATGCACGTTATCAATGCCGATGAGGCTGTCCTTCTGGGCGGAGCCAGGCCTGCAGAATCCTATCTGAATATGGACAAAATCATTGAGGCAGCCCTGGGAACAGGCTGTCAGGCCATTCATCCCGGCTATGGCTTTCTCTCGGAGAACGCCGTCTTCGCCGAAAAGGTGGAGGCCGCCGGTCTGGTCTTCATCGGGCCGCCGGCCAAGGTTATTGCGGCCATGGGCGATAAGATCGAGGCCAAAAAGCTGGCTATTATAGCGGGCGTGCCGACGGTGCCGGGGCATATCGAGCCGGTGGCCGATCTGGAGTCGGCGGTCAAGGTGGCCGATGAGGTCGGCTACCCCGTGCTGCTGAAGCCTGCTGCCGGCGGCGGCGGCAAGGGTATGCGGGCTGTGGACGGTCCTGATGATCTGGCCTCGGCCCTGAGCCTGTGTCAGAAGGAGACCCTGAAGTCCTTCGGTGACGCGCGTATCTTCGTTGAGCGCTATATAAAACGGCCGCGGCATATTGAGATCCAGATCATGGCGGACAGCCATGGAAATGTGGTGCATCTTGGAGAAAGGGAGTGTTCGATTCAGCGGCGATATCAGAAGATCATCGAGGAGTCGCCCTCTTGCGCTCTGGATGCCGGTCTGCGCGAGAAGATGGGGAGTCTGGCGTGTTCCCTGGCCAAAAGGGCAGGCTACACCAACGCCGGTACTGTGGAATTTATCCTGGATGAAAATCAGGAGTTCTTTTTTCTTGAGATGAATACCCGTCTGCAGGTGGAGCATCCGGTGACCGAGTTGGTCAATAACCTTGATCTGGTGGAGATGCAGTTGCGCGTTTCGTCAGGTGAGGTCCTGCCCATAGCCCAGACGGATGTTGTTCTCAAGGGCTGGTCCATCGAGGTGCGGGTCTGCGCCGAGAATCCGGCACGGGATTTTGCTCCCTCGGTGGGGCTGATCACCCGGTATGCGGCCCCAAAGGGCAAGCGCGTCCGGGTTGATTCCGGGGTGGATGCCGGCAGTTCCGTGGGCGTTTTTTATGATCCCATGCTGGCCAAGGTCATCACCTGGGGAGAAAACAGAGAGCAGGCCCGCCAGCGCATGGTGCAGGCCTTAAACGGCTACCATATCGAAGGCGTCTTCACCAACATCGATTTTGCCAACCGGATTCTCAATCATCCGGTATTCATCAAGGGTGAGCTTTCCACTGATTTCATCCCCACCTATATTTTTGATGAGAGCAAGAAGATAGAACCGCCGTTGTCTTCTCTCCACGCCATGGCGATCGCCACCACGCTGATGCACCATCTGCGCAAGAGCCTGGTGCAGCATGCCCTCCGGCCGTTGAAATCGCGGGTTGGCCCCAGCCATTTTTCCAAAAATACCTATGAGTTTGTGGCCAGGACCGAGGGAAACGTTTTCAAGATGCGGCTGGACAAGAATGGATCGGAATTTCAGTGGCGGATCCGGGTGAACGATGATATCTATCGGGTCATCACTCCGCAACCGGAATTTTACCGCCGCAGGCTGAAGCTCAGCATCAATGAACAGGAATATCATTTCCGGTTGAACTATGAGGGAAATTTCATTGTCGCGGCCTATTGCGGCGTATCCCTTCTCTATGAGATTTACAATCTCCGGGAATGGAAGCTGGCCCACTATATGCCGGTACCGTCGATGAAGGTTGTCGACAACATCCTCGAATGCCCGATGCCGGGTCTGGTCGTGGATGTGAAGTGTGCCGTAGGCGATCAGGTTTTCAAAGGCCAGGAACTGGTTATTCTGGAGTCCATGAAGATGGAAAGTGCGGTCTCTTCTCCCGGAGACGGCGTTATAGAGGAGATTCTGGTGAAGGCGGGGGATGCGGTTGAATCGGGCAATGTTCTGGTCCGTTTTAAGAAGACCTGAGCCCAGGGGCAAGCCAGAAATCTGTGCAGTATCAAGCGCATGCCTTTGGCTCAATCTCCTTCAAACCAGCATGGCTGGACCAGAATGACCAGCCTCAAGCGAAACATGAAAGCTCATCATTGCAGTATGGCTTGGCCAGCATCAAAACGAGACTTTCATATAAACGTTGTTTGCTGCAGGGTGTGAACTGAACCATGATGATACAGGACGGCTCGACATGTGCATCAGGCCTTGAGGGTGACACAGAAAAAGAGGTTGTCATTCTTCTCTGTGATATGGTCCGCTATACACAGATTACTGAGGATATGCGCCCCAATGAGATTCGTGATTTTATTGTTGAGTATCATAGGAATCTGCGGAAAATCATTCAGGCTGAAGAGAATGGCCTGCAGGAAATAGAGCCCTCCGCCGGCGATGGGGCCATAGCGATCTTTGAAAAAAAGGAAGACGAATGCGGCAAATCCGGCATGTGCATCAGGGCCCTGAAGGCTGCCATCAATATTGCCTTCGCGGTTGAAGATGGGCGTATCCCTCCCACGCGTATCGGACTTTTTTCCGGTGATATCATTGAAGTCTGTCTCGACGGGAAGACGATGCATTTCGGAGCGAGCTTTGCCGTCGCCAGCCGTCTTGAAGAATTGTGCGGCTATTTCGGCACAATTTTTCTTATGGATAAGGAGGTTGCCTTCTGGCAGACCGATGAGTCCGGATCCCTGGTCTGCATCGGCAAGGTGACCCCGAAGAATTTCAATCATCCGATTCATGTGTATACGGTCTATAAGCCGGGGATTCACGGTTGTCCCCGTGATATCGATGCAAAACGGCTCCTGCAGTTTATTTCAAAGAAAAACCGGGCGATTGAGTTGTTTTGCGGAAATTCCCTTCAGGGGATTCGTCCTGATTTTCCCCTGGCGCGGGAGAAGCTGGAAGAGGCGCAGACGTTTTTTTTCGAGATGACCGGCAGGGAGGATGTCGCCTCGGAGCGCATCCTGGAATATATCAGGAACATGCCCTATCCCAGTGAAGATTTCAGAAAGATCGGGATGAAGGTGAAGGAAACCTCGGGAGATTCCCTGGGGACCCGCATCCTGCATCTCTCGAATGAGTTGCTGCGGGCCATGGATTTTGAATTTTATCACGCGTTGGTTGTGGATACCGATTGGGAAAGGCATTTCAAGCTGGAATGGAAAAAGAAAGGCGACATTATCGTGCGGATAAACGAGTCGCCCAACGGGGTCTACTATCTTGACAGCGGCAGTGTCAACGCGCTGGACGAAAATGGAACCGTCATTGCGACCCTTGTTGCCGGAAATGTCTTTGGAGAGATGGCGTATTTTACCCGAAACAAAAAGCGTAACGCCACAATTGTCGCCAATACCGATGTGGTGGTGAGACGGATTTCCAGTGAGAAATTCGATATGCTTCCGGTCATAAAGAAGATATTCAAGAAGATTGCCAGCAAGAGAAAAAAATCGAACTGATGCCGGGCCGCAGTTGAAATGCAAGACTGTTCCCGGACAAGAGCCCGGGAACAGTGAATAATTGTTCCTTATTCCGTGGTCAATACCACATATTGACTGAATTCTCCATTTTGCACCCGCAACAGGACCCGTTTTGATGTTTTGGAATTCCGGAGCACCGTATCCAGTTCCTGCAGGGTATGCACTCTTTGCCTGTTTACCTCTTCTATGAGCAGCCCAGGTTTCAGACCGGCCAGAGCCGCTGTGCTTCCAGGCTCAACGCCCTTGATGATAACTCCCTGATCCTGCTTGTAACCGAATCGTTCCGCCAACTCCGGGGAGAGATTCTGCATTGAAAGCCCGAATTGATTGAGGCCTGTTGTGTCGGCGGAGCCTCCCTTTGCCAATTTGCTGAAATTCGCCGGTTGTTCACCGATTGTTATTTCAATATCCTGTGTTTTTCCGTCACGGATGATCTGCAGTCCGGCCTTGGAGCCAGGAGGAAGCAGAGAGATCTGGTTCCGCAGATCGTTCGCGTCGTCCAGCGGCGTATTGTTCAGACGAAGAATCACATCACCCTGTTTCAGGCCCGCCTTTTCTGCGGGAGAGCCATGTTGGACCTCGCTGATCAGGATTCCTTCCGCCTTTTTCAGATTGAAGGATTTTGCCAGGTTCTCATCCACGTTCTGTATGGCAACGCCGACCCAGCCCCTTGTCACCTTCCCTTTAGCATTGAGCTGGGCTTCGACCGTCTTCACCATGTTGATGGGGATCGCGAAACCGATGCCCATGTAGCCGCCGGTCTTGGTATAGAGGGCGGAGTTGATGCCTATAACCTCGCCATGGATATTGAGCAGCGGTCCGCCCGAGTTTCCGGGATTGATGGCGGCGTCGGTCTGAATGAAGTTCTCATAATCGTTGATGCCGACCTGGTTCCTGCCCTTGGCGCTGACCACACCGACGGTTACCGTCTGGCTCAGACCAAAGGGGTTGCCGATGGCGATGACCCATTCTCCGACCTCAAGGGCATCCGAATCCCCAAGAGGGACGACGGGAAGATTATTGCCGTCGTCGATTTTCAGCAAGGCTATGTCGGTCTCGGGATCGGCCCCGATAAGCTTTGCTTTCACCTGCTGCTTATCCGAGAGGATGACGGTGATGCTGTCCGCACCTTCCACCACATGATTGTTGGTCAGGATCTCACCGTCCTTGCTGATGATAAATCCAGACCCCTGGCCCTGCTGCTTAAACTGGCGGGGTTGCTGACGGAACTGAGGACCGAAAAACTGCTGAAAGAAGGGGTTGTTGTAAAAATCGTCGTCGCCGCCGAAGCCCCCGGTGTTTTTGACGGTCTTTTCGACCCGGATATGCACGACGGCGGGCATGACCTTTTTCACCACGCTGGTGAAGGCCTTAGATGAACGGCTCAAAAAATCGCTGTCCTCATCAGCCGAGGCCAATGGGACGGTGCTTGTCAGGAACAACATGCCGAGAACAAAAAATGCCAATGTCCTGAAAATGAAAGATGGTTGCTTCTGCATTGCTCTGCCTCCAAAGTAAAGGTGACGTCTTCTCCCTGCGACCGGTTTGAGAAGACAAGTCTGTCATTTCGATACTCAAAAGGGTAAAACCGAACAATTTTTCGTCAAGAAAGATTACTGAAATGTAATCTAACCGGCGTTCAGGCAAGGGCAAGCGGGCAGGGCAAAACGGCAGGCTGAAGATGCCGCATGCCGTACGGAAAGACCGTGGCGGCATGCGGGGAGGGGCGGGCTTGTCAGCTCCTGATCATTTCCGCAATCTGAAAGGCGACTTCCAGACTCTGTTCGGCATTCAGGCGGGGGTCGCAGGTGGTCAGATAGTTTTGGTGAAGCTCTTCATCGATGATGTTTCTGGCTCCTCCGGTACATTCCGTTACATTTTCGCCGGTCATCTCGAAATGCAGGCCGCCGGGAACAGTTCCTTCAGCCCAGTGGGTTTCGAAAAAGCAGGTGATTTCCGACAGGATGTCGTTGAAATTCCGTGTTTTATGCCCTGTCTCGGCTGTGTAGGTATTGGCGTGCATCGGATCGCAGCTCCAGACGATCTTGTATCCTTCCCGTTTTGCTTCCCTGAGCAGCGGCGGCAGGACCTTTTCGATCTTTTTCATGCCCAGCCTGGTGATCAGCGTCAGGCGTCCGGCCTCGTTTTCCGGGTTCAGTTTGTCGATGAGCCGTTTAATATTGTCCAGATCATAATCAGGGCCGACTTTGACCGCGACAGGGTTCAGGACTCCGCGGAAAAATTCCAGATGCGCCCCGTCGAGCTGCCTGGTCCGTTCGCCGATCCAGAGCAGATGGGCGGAACAGTCATACCAGCCTCCGGTCAGCGAATCCTGACGCGTCATCGCCTCTTCGTAGCCGAGCAGAAGCGCCTCGTGGGATGTGAACACCTGCGCTTCCCTGAGCTGGGGGTTATCGGCAGGTATGCCGATGGTTTCCATGAATTTAATGGCCTGCTGGATGTGTTTAGCCAGACGTTCATAGGAGCGTCCCATGGGGGACTGCACCACAAACTCCTGGTTCCAGGCATGGACCCTGCTTAAGGCCGCGAAGCCGCCCCGCGTGAAGGCCCGCAGGAGGTTCAAGGTGGCCGCGGACATATTGTAGCCTTTCAGCATGTATTTGGGATTCGGGGTACGGGCTTCGAGGGTCGGTTCCGGCCGGTTGACCATATCGCCCCGGTACGACGGAATCTCAATGCCGTTTATCGTTTCCGTATCCGAGGAGCGGGGCTTGGCAAACTGGCCGGCTATGCGGCCGACCTTGATCACCGGTTTGCCGCCTGCGTACGTTAAGATTATGGACATCTGCAGCAGCACCTTCAGAGCCTCTCTGATCTTCGGCGCGGTGATCTGAGAAAAATCTTCGGAGCAGTCGCCGCCCTGCAGCAGAAACGCGTCTCCGGTGACCGCCTTTGCCAGCAATTCCTTCAGGGAGCGAATTTCACCTGCAAAGACCAGGGGAGGCAACTGGGCGAGATTCGCAAGGACTTTGTCAACTTCGCCCTGATCAGGCCAATTCGGCTGCTGGAGGGCCACATACTCCTTCCAACTTGATTTCGTCCACGTATTCTGCTTGCTGGTCATGGTGACTTCCTTTTATCAGTATGTAATGATATATTCTGGATCCTGCAACTGTCGCCTAAAGACAGCACCGTTCGACATCAAAGGCATTGAGGATACGTTTTTCCCGTTCAAGTTTGCAGGCCTCCTGTTTGGGCAGGAACATCAGAGAGGGCAGCAGGATGGCCGCAGCCTTACGGTCAGGGATAGAGCTTAATCCATTTCCAAGAATCTTGCCAGTCGCAGTATCAAGCAGCTCAGCTTCACGGCCATTGGTTACAACCGCCAGGGGAATGCGATATTCCGGATGAAGCACCCTGGCTGCGGCAACGGCCGCACGTTCCCTGCTCACCAGCGAACCGGGACCGTATCGGATGATCATGAACGACAGATTCCCAAGCCTGACCGTGAGATCAATGGTTGATCGCACAAAGCAGCGGGTAAAAAGGGTGTCAATAGCGGCTCTTGCGATCAACTCTTCTTTCTGATAGCCCTTTTCTTCCACCATCATCTGATAGATACCCTGCCGGAGTCTTTCGTCATCGGTATCAGTCAGTTCCTCCCCTGTGAGATAATCGGAAAGGGTGCCATAAATGAGATGATGGGAAAAATGTTCCGGCATGGTATTTCTCTAATGGCATCAGTATGGAGCACACATAGGGATATCGATCGAATGCTTACTTTAGGTCACCTTGAAAAATTGCCTTTTCGCCCGATCTCGGCGTTATGCTCAAAAATTTATCCTCGGAGGTAAGCGGAGACTCCGAGATCCTGTATATACCTGCGGTAAAATTTTTCGCATGCCTTGATCTCAAACGAAAATTCTAATTTTTCATGGTACCCTTTATTTATTGCCTTTCCGCCCGCTTGTCAACGGCGGGATACATAATTCAACGGGATCGGAATTCCGATTCTCAAGCACAAGCATGGCTGGACCAGAATGACCAGAATTATCGAAACGTGAAAGCGTGTCATTTCAGTATGGCGCGGCCGGATTATGATGAGACTTTCCTCTAACCAGCATGGCTGGACCAGAATGACCAGGCTCAACGAAACATGAAAGCTTGTCATTTCAGTATGGAACGGCCAGGTTATGAAGAGACTTTCATATAAAACGATAACGGCTGCGCTGCTTAAGTCATTGCTTTACAAATTGGCACATTCGGTATACCCTGCCTCATTTCATATGCAGGATCACGCACACGCACAGGAGGCAGGTCTATGAAACAACTCGATTATACCAACTCAAATTACCTGACCAAACCTGAAAAGATTTCCTTGGCGGCACGGTTGCTGCCTTCTCTTGGGTTTTATTGCCGGTTTATTGAAATCGTTATCAGGGCCAGCAAAATGGCCAGACTGGGGCTTTATGACAACGAGAAATGGTACGAGAGCAGTTTCGATGTTCTTAAAGAACTGGAGAAGATTGGAATATGTTTCCATATCTCGGGGATTGATCATCTCCGGGAGGTGGAGGGTCCGTGTGTAATAATCGGCAACCACATGAGCCTCATGGAGAGTGTCGTGCTGCCGGTGATTATCGGTCCGGTCAAGGCGATCACCTTCATTATCAAAGAGGGCCTGCTGAGGTATCCCGTCTTTCAGCATATCATGCGGTCGCGTAACCCTATCGCGGTGACCCGAACCAACCCGAGACATGATTTTCAAACTGTGATGGAAGAGGGTGTCGATAGATTAAAAAAAGGAATTTCAATAATCGTTTTTCCCCAGACCACGCGTTCCTCTTCCTTTGATCCGGAACAGATGAGTACCATAGGGGTAAAACTCGCAAAGAAAGCGGGTGTGCCCATTATCCCGTTAGCTTTACGGACAAGCGCCTGGAAAAATGGAAAGATAATTAAAGATTTCGGTGTTATAAATGTATCAGAGAGTGTCAGGTTCTCCTTTGGAGCACCCTTGCGCGTTCAAGGCAAGGGTGCTGACGAACATCAGGCGGTCGCCCGGTTCATTGAAGACACTTTGAACGAGTGGGGCACAGAATAACAGAAGTCTGCGAGGAGAAGGTTTTATCCTCCCCTCTTGCTCTGAGACGGAGCAAGAAGGAGCATTTCAGGAGCGCTCTGGTGTGGTACTTAGAGATCGTCCGGTTCCAGCAGGTCGTTCTCTTCATCGAGGTCGTCTTCAGCAAGATCGTCACCCAGTCCGTCGCCGTCAAGATCATCATCGTCTTCATCCTCGTCATCCTCGTCGTCAAGGACATCGTCATCTTCGAGATCGTCATCATCAAGATTCTCGTCATCCAACTGAGATGAGCGGATGGCCTTGGGAATCTTTGATTCCGGCAAAACGATTTCGGTTATTTTGGTGACTTCGTCACGAATCACGGGGTCTTGCTGGCAGACACTGCAACTGGCGACATGCTGTTCGATGAAAGAAACCATGCGGGCCGGTGCCATCGTCTCGTCCCGGACGCTCACATACCACGTTTTAATAAGTTTTATTAGTCTATCACACTGCATAGTTTGATTTTATTTAAAGATTTTCGAGAGACCGAGTGCCGTGTCAGGCTATCTCCATTTTCAATAATTGAATTCGGCATTATAATAAAGAGTTGTTTTCATGGTCAACACCTATTAGTATGAGCGCCTGTTTTTGATTCTCCGATTTTCATGGAAGTGGATAGGACACTGGTGGTCCTCCCGGACTTCAAATCCGGTGTGTGGGGTTAATAGCCTCTCGGGTGGGTTCGATTCCCATGCACTTCCGCCATACATCATCCGGCAACATCCTGTTTTGTCCCGTCTGATCCCCGTAATTCTGGGGTTTTCTCCTTTTAGCGTCCGACACCGTCCGGACAAATTCATTGACATCCGCAGGATAAACACGGTATTAAACACGGTATCAACTAATTGGTGATTTCTGATACCGTGTTTTCCCTCTTGCTGTGATTCTACAAGGGTTTCAGAGCAATTTCTAGCGTAATATACGGTATCAGTTTTTAAAGTAGGTCTTGGCTGATACCGTCTTTGATACCGTGTTTGTTCGTTTTTATTAAATGAAAACAAGTTGTTATCTTGCATGGTTTTGTGACGTTTGGTCGTGTTGGGTATGTGAAAAAAAGGAAAACGGCCACATTCATTTTTTTGTTACATTCAATATTGAAGGAGATGTCTGTATGGCACAACTTACTGATATCGCAATACGTAATGCTAAAGCAAAAGAAAAACCATATAAACTTTCCGGTGCCGGACTATACCTACTTGTCATGCCGAACAGCAAGAAGTTTTTTCGATGGGATTTTAAATTTGAAGGGAAACGAAAAACCTTGGCCATAGGCCAGTACCCAGAAACAAGTCTTAAAGAAGCAATCGCAATCCTTGCCAAGGCAAAAGAGCAACTAACTCAAGGTGCTGCGCCTAAATCAATGAGTAATGCAGGGAAGCGACGGGAAGAAGCCCGGCAGATGGAAGGTGGGGCGACATTTCAGAATATTGCCTTTGAATGGCATGAGAGATTTCTTGACCAATGGAAACCTGACTCAGCCGAGCGTATTATCAGTTATTTGAAAAAAGATATTTTCCCGTACATTGGCAAGCACCAAATCGCGGACATCAAGGCCCCAGATGTACTGATGGTACTTCGTAGGGCGGAAAGCCGCGGTGTTCTTCATACAGCACATCGGTTGCGTACTGTCATCGGTCAAGTGATGCGCTATGGGGTTGCCACTGGCCGTTGTGAGCGAGATCCCACCGGTGATCTAAAGGGGGCGCTTCCAGCCTTCAAAAAAACGCACCGGGCTGCTGTTACCAACCCGACCGAGGTCGGGGCTTTATTGAGAATGTTGGACAATTATACCGGTACATTTGTTGTGGCGTGTGCTCTTAAATTACTACCGCTGCTCTTTTGTCGCCCTGGGGAACTCAGAAATATGAAGTGGGAGTCCGTGAATTTTCAAACAGCAGAATGGAACTATCTGGTCACGAAAACGCAAACTCCGCATATTGTCCCACTTGCTTCCCAAGCAATTGACATTCTGAAGGAACTTCATCTTGTGACGGGAAATGCACCTTACGTTTTCCCCTCGCAGAGAAGCAACAATCGGCCCATGAGTGATATGGCTATTAATGCTGCAATGAAAAGAATGGGCATTGATACAACTCAGGAAATCACAGGGCATGGCTGGCGAGCAGTCGCAAGGACAATACTTGACGAGGTGCTAGGCTTTCGACCTGACTTTATAGAACACCAATTAGCACACACGGTTCGTGATCCACTTGGCAGGGCATACAACAGAACGTCTCACCTTCCTGAAAGAAAGAAGATGATGCAGGCCTGGGCTGATTATTTGGACCGTCTTAAAGTTAGTGAAAAAAATAATATTGTGTCATTTCGGGTTGTAGCACGATAACCATTCACGCTTGATTACAGATTCGTCCATGCAATTTACATGAAAAGTAATAGAAAAATCGTGCATATCGACATAGTCGCGTTCTTTGCTTCTGTTGAACAGGAGCGCGACAAATACAGTCCGCCTTTTTTGGTTATCAATCTGATTCACGGGTCTTTGATGATATACGCTGGGTCGGAAGACGATCATCTCATGAAACGAGGGTGTATATGGTGTGGGAGAAGCTCTAAAAGCTCCTGCATTAGATGCTCAATTGCCGCTATATCAGGGCTGCGTAATGTGTTTTCTGTTTCATCTTCACATCTGGAATAGTTTTTAACGGAGACATTTCAGGGATATATTGTTATCAGACCTTCCTCAGGATAAGGCCATGTTGGCCATCCTATCATGATCTTAGGATATCCAGTGAACACCTTCTTCTATTATGCTTTCGGTGCTGTCTTTGATCTTCAAAAGCGACGTTAACCCGAAGCTTCTCTTTCAGATCGTATCAGGCCCAACTGGTAATTATAGGCAAAATCTATTGAATTATTGAGATGATTTTTCATACTTGTCTTCAATGATCAAGGCGGCGCGGATCAGCCAGGTGACGACCGTCAGCCCCAGCGAGAACACACCCAAGGTCACGCAGAGTTCCACCCAAGTCGGCAGATAGTCCACGATCTCACCCAAAGGTGAAGGAATGAGGCCCGGTACGATCAAGCCGATGCCCTTTTCCATCCAGATGGCGATAAACAGCAGTCCGGACGCCGGAAGAAGGACCTTGGGATTATCTTTGCCTGGATTGAAGGCCAGGATCAGGGTCGCAATTATATTGCCCATGATTGAAGTCCAGATCCAGGGGACCAGTGAATTGTGGCCGTCCAGCCCGAAAAAGAGATAGGCGGCGGAGATGGAATGATGGGTACGGAAATAAAATTCTTTGAAGATCTCGGAAAATAGCATGATCAGGTTGATAATCGCCGAGACGACAATAATCAGCCGCAGCTTCTGAAAGATCTTCCTGTCTATCGCATAACCGGTAACATGGTGGATGATGGCCAGCGCCAGGGTGATGAGGGCCGGGCCAGCGGCAAAGGCGGAGGCAAGAAAACGCGGTCCCATAAGCGGATTGTTCCAAAACGGACGGGCCGGGAGTCCCTGGTAGAGAAAGGCGGTGACCATATGGATGGAAAAAGCCCAGAATATCGACAGAAAGACAAAGGGACGGTATTTCCTTTCATCGGCTTTACGGCCATGATAGTGGTTGTAAAGGATATAGAGCGGCACCAGTCCGTTGAGAAGCAGGTAGCCGTTCAGCACCACCACATCCCAAGCCAGGATTGACGAAGGGAAGTTGAACTGACCGATTCCGGGGATGAGATGCCAGGCCTGTAGCGGTCCGCCTAGATCCACCATGATAAAACTCAGGCACATCACCAGCGCGCCGACCGCAACGCCCTCGCCGATGATGACAACCCGGTGGAAATCGGGATCATGGAAGATATAGGCCGGCAGGATCAGCATAACTGCAGCGGCGGCCACCCCGACCAGGAAGGTGAAATTGGAGATATAGAGCCCCCAGCTGACAATATCGCCCATGCCGGTGACAGAAAGTCCGTAACGGGCCTGGAAGGAATAGGCGTATATTCCGACGCCCATCCCCAGAATCAGAAGCAGCCGGTACAACTGAAGGCCGAAACCGCCTGTAACGTTCCAGACGATGACATCCTTCACAAATGCCGGAAAACCGTGGCGGGAGGTTTGTTCCATGATGGTCCTTTTCTGTTTTTTACAAGTCTAGTCCAGCTTTGCTGGTTAATCAATGAAGTACCAGAATTTCGGATCGGTTCCGAGATCCTCTTTCATCCTGAAGACCTTCTTGTTCTTCAGCACGAACCTGATCTCGCTGTCGGGATCAAGCAGGTTGCCGAAGACCCGCGATCCGGTCGGACAGGCCTCAACGCAGGCCGGGAGCTTCCCCTCGCGGGTCCGCTGGATGCAGAATGTGCATTTCTCCATCTTTCCCATGGGCCGTATCCGGTTGCCGAGATAGTGCTGCTTCCTGTTGACTTCTTCTTTTGGGATTGAGGGTTTTCCCCAATTGAACCTGCGGCCGAAATACGGGCAGGCGGCCTGACAGTAGCGGCAGCCGATGCACCAGTCGTAATCCACCACCACTATCCCGTCGGGTTCCCTCCAGGTGGCCTTGGTCGGGCAGGCCTTGGTGCAGGGGGCGTTCTCACAGTGAAAGCATTGGGTCGCCATATAAAATTTATTGTCGACGGGGACTTCATGGAAGTATTTACCGTCCCCGGTGCTCGGGTCAAGCTGCCCGGGCTTCATCTCAAAGACCCTGATGTATTGGGTTTTTGTCTTTCTGTCGAGATTGTTTTCCTTCACGCAAGCGGCGACGCATTCCATGAAGCCCTCGCAACGGGTGATATTGAAGGCATAGCCGTAGAGGACGTTCTCTCTGGGGGCGCGAGTGCTGATCTGCAGATCCAGGCCGCTCTGCAGCTTGGCCAGCCGCTCCAGTCTGGCGACGGTTTCCTCTTTCTCCTGCTGGGTCATCAGCCGGTAATGCTTTTTGAAGTACTCTTTCCATTGCAGGGCAAATTTTTCCCCGCTCTCTGCCTTGACATCAGGCAGGCAGCCGGTAACCAGAGAGGCGCTGCAGGCCGCAGCTGCAATTGAAAGACCTTTCAGGAAGTTTCTGCGGCTGTTGTGCGCGGATGGGGAGATTTCCAGCTCCGCTGCCTCATCATCTTTTTTCGGCTTGATCATGAAATTTCCCCTTTATTCCGCTGGCGGCGAATAGGTTGCCGGGAATCGTTTTTCAAATCGCGGTGCGTGCGGGTTGTGGCATGTGGTGCAGTTGTAGACAACGCGTTCACCAGCCCAATACGTAACCCGTTTACCATGGGCTCCGCCCAGCCAGTCCCGCTTCTGCCTGAAATGGCACTGCCCGCAGAGGAGATAGCTGTGATCGAAATCGATCTTCTCCCCCTTTTTATTCTCGAGATAATTTCTCTCATCCTGGTGGTGGCAATCGATGCAGGTGAGTCCGTTGCCTTCCATACCATGCCTGATGATCACGGTTCCATGGGTAAGCGCCTCTCCGTTCCTGGCCAGCACCGGCTTGCCGTTATGGCAGCTGCTGCAGGGATACCGTTCAATGAATTTTTTCCGGGCCAGGACCCTGAAAGCGCCCCGCTGATCCTTTTCCTTGGCGACGACGGTCTCCTGCAACAGCGGCTGAACCGATTCGACGGCAGTGGTGTCGTAGGGATTCGTCGCCTGCCCGATCCGGGTCAGCACTGATTCCTCGACAGCAATGGAGTTACCGACACAGGTGAAAAAGCAGACGATGAGCAAACCCGCCACACTCAAAGGAGACACGTGCAACCAACGAGGAAACCATGCTGAAATGTTCATGAATGAACCTCGCTCTTATTTTCGAATGTAGACTTTCATGGGCTCTGTTTGAACCATGGGCACATGGCATTGCCGGCAGTTTCCCCGTGCGGCATGCCCGATCTGGATCTCGGCCACGGCAGCCGGTCCTGTATGACAAGCGATGCAATTTTCCCGCATCTGCAGGCTGTGCGGAATCGGCGGCGGAGAACCTCCCAGCATCGATCTGCCGAGCTTGGGCGGATTTATGGATTCCCAGCGGTTTTCCGGGAAACGGCTTTTTGTCTCCTTGAGCGGCACATGGCACTGTGTGCAGAGTTCCTTCTCCGGATGTGGCGTTACCGGGATGAAATTCTGGTACTCAGCGCTGTAGCCGCCTTTGGCATGGCAGGCCAGGCAGTTTACGGGAGCTGTACTGAAAGATTCCTCCACCGGATGCGGTATCCGGGGAGGAGATCCGGGATACTGCCGCAACGCATAATAGCTGTTCAAATTTCGTCCGCCAGATCCGGTGGCCAGGTAATTGTCCGGGGTGCTGTCATATTGTTTGTACAGCACCTCCCCGCCCTGGTCGAAAATCATGGCAGTGGCTGCCTGTGCGGTGGTTATCTGCAGGGTACCGAGGCCCAGAAAACAGACGGCAGCGAGAACTGGTCCCCAGGTACCGATGGTTTTCCCTGATGGTCTCATCATGCTTTCTCCAGTTTCACGGCGCATTTTTTGTAGTCGGGCTGCTTGGAAATCGGGCAGAAGGAGTCCAGTGTGACCTCGTTGATCAGATAGCGTTCATCGAAGAAGGGTACAAAGACCTGCCCTCTGGGAGGAACTCCTCTGCCCAGGATAGAGGCCGGCATCGTCACCGAACCTCGCCTGGAGATGATCTTCACCATCTCACCGTTGACAACACCCAGATCGGCCGCGTCATCGGGATGGATCTCCACATACGACGATGGGACCGCATTGTAGAGGACCGGAATTCGCATAGTCATCGAACCGGTGTGCCAGTGTTCGATGACCCGGCCGGTATCGAGCCAGAAATTGTACTCCTTGTCCGGGGACTCGGCCGCCGGTTCATAGGGCCTGGCCCAGATCCAGGCCCTGTTGTCATTCTGTCCGTAAAAATGGAAATCGCGGCCCTTGTCGCAGGCCGGATCATACTCGGGGTTGTACCGCCATCGGGTCTCCTTGCCGTTGACAAAGGGCCACTGGACTCCGGGCCGCTCCTTCAAAACGGTATAGGGAGCCATATTGTGTTTGGGATTGTCATGGAACCGCCGGTATTCTTCCCAAATTTTACCGATATAGTCTTCTTTGGCCCAGGGGAACTGCTTCTCGAAGCCAAGTCTCCTGGCAACCTCGATGATCTGCCAGGTGTCCGACATGGCCTCTCCCTGCGGCGGCACGATCTCCTCGAAATGCTGGGTCCGCCGCTCCGAGTTGCCGAACATGCCCTCCTTTTCTATCCACATCGCCGCAGGCAGGATCACATCCGCCACATCGGTGGTAGGCGTCGGGTATACATCGGAGACGACGATAAATCTGCCCTCTTTTTTGGCTCCATCCCGATAACGGGTCAGCTTGGGCATGGTGACCATCGGGTTGGTGACCTGAATCCAGATGAATCGAATGTCGCCGCGGTCCAAGGCCCGGAACATCTCGACAGTATGGTAGGTCGGTTTCGGATCAATGCTGCCCTCAGGCAGGTCCCAGATCTTTTCCGCCAAGGCCCGGTCTTCAGGGTTGGCAACCGCGCCATGGGGAAGGGCATGGGTCAGAGTTCCCACCTCACGGACGGTGCCGCAGGCGCTGGGCTGGCCGGTCAGGGAAAAGGGACTGTTGCCCGGTGTTGAGATCTTGCCCACCAGCAGGTGGATATTGTAGACCAGATTGTTGATCCAGGTTCCTCGGCTGTGCTGATTCATGCCCATACACCAGAAAGAGGTGACCTTTTTGGCGGGATCCCCGTAGAGGGCTGCCATGTACTTGATATCTCGTGCTGAAACTCCTGACAGCTTTTCCACCTTCTCCGGGGAGTAGTCCTCAAGAAAGGTCTTGTATTGCTCGAAGGTAAGGGGCTCCTCCTTGTCGGTGAACTGAAAATTATCTTCCAGACCGTAGCCGATATTGGTCTTGCCTTTATGGAAAGAGACGTTTTTGTTGACGAAATCCCAGTTAACCCAGTTGTTTCTGATTATCTCATAGCAGATGGCATTGGCCACGGCGAGGTCGGTCTGGGGCCTGAAGAGGATCGATTTGTCGGCGGCTTGGCTTGACCTTGTGGACCGTGTGGCGAAGTCGATTATTTCGACATCCTTGCGTAGCTTGCGGTTGGACAGCATCCTGGAAAAGAGGACGGGATGCATCTCGGCCATATTGTTGCCCCAGGTAATGAAGACGTTGGCATGATCGATGTCCTCATAGCATCCCATAGGCTCATCCAGACCGAAGGAGGTCATGAAGCCGGTCACCGCACTGGCCATGCAGAGCCTGGCGTTCGCCTCGACATTGTTGGTGCCGAGACAGCCCTTGAATAGCTTGGACGCCACATAGCCGTCGGGGATTGTCCACTGACCGGAGCCATAGATCGCCACAGCGTTCTTGCCGTGCTCGCCGATGGTCTCTTTGATCTTTGCCGCGACGATATCCAAAGCCTCCTGAATGGGTACCTCGACCATTTTGCCGTTTCTCTTCACCTTTGCCGTGGTGATCCTGTCGGCACCGTAGAGCGCCTGGACGGAATGATACCCCTTCACGCAGCAGAGGCCCTTGTTGACACTGCTGTTGGGATCCCCCTTGACCGCGACAGCCCGGTCTCCCGAAACCCCGATCAAAAGCCCGCAGCCCGTGCCGCAGAACCTACAGGGGGCCTTTTTCCAGGTGATCATTCCCGAGGCGCCTTCCTGTCTTTTCCAATCCGCGAAACTGATGCCGGGAAAGATTGAGCCTGCCGCCGTCACTGCGCTCAAGGCGGCTGCGCATTTGATAAATGATCGTCTGTCAAGATTCATGGTCACCTCGTTATCTCTCGGGTTGGAGTTCATCACTGCAGCCGAATGTCATACTGAGCGATTGTAATGACGGGATTTTCTGCAACTGTTCCAGCAGGTCCTGCTGGGCCTTTTCATCGGGTGCATCGGTCACAAGGACCAGGAGATCGACATTATCAGCGGGAAGGACTTCGCAAAAAGACAGCGCCTTCAGTTCTTCCGCCAGAGCCTCTTTGGCCCCTTCGATGGGCATGGCCAGATAGGAAAAAATGGGCATAACACCTCCTTGAAAAGTGGGATGGGGTAACAAGAGCTACCGCATCGAATCTGTCGAACGAAGTCTCTTGAACGGAAAAACAGCGGAAAAAATTGCTGTAATAAATGCGGCAAGATCTCTTGCTCAGGCAAAATTGAGAGAATTAAGGTGTCGCTTTGTCTGAACAAGTGTTATTCCCGAACTATTCAGAAAGCTAATATATAAATTATTCAGTTTCCTTGATCTAAGTCAAGTAATGAATTCCCTTTCAAAGGACCGTGGAAAGATGGTGTGTTTTCAGTAGGAAGATACCTATCCACCTTCAGAATTTTCAGCGCATAAGATCCCGAAAGCCAGACTGTTTATATGAAAGTCCCTGCGGAGCACTGACCCAGCCAGGTCGGTTTGATGGTCATCAGAGTGAAAAAAAATCAGGCCTTGATCTAGGTCAAAGCTTAAGCGCTCCTCTACTGCTAGCATGAAGTCATCGAACCAGAAACCTGCACTGATTCAACAGTGAAAAAGGAGGGGCTTCCATGCACGCATATATAACTAGAGGAATTAAAGACATCATTGCAGAATTCCCCGTGGTTGACAAAATACTTGAGGAGTATGGCATTGGCTGTGGTCCTTGCACGGTAGGAATCTGTCAGCTTAAGGATATTCTTGAAATCCATAAAATATCCAAGGAAGCTGAGGTGGAGTTGATGCTCCGTATTGAAGCTGCGATTTATCCTGAAAGGAATATCGTTGTACAATCCCATGAAGCTCCATCTGAAAGTGCATCTTCAGAAAAAATTTTCTATTCCAGAGCACTGCAAACCCTTGTGGATGAGCACAAGCTTATTAAGCGCTGGTTGGCATTGATACCTGAATTTGTAAAACAACTCGATCTGAACGTAGAAAAAGACCGTCAGGTGGTCGAGGGATGCATTGATCTCATCCGCTCCTATGCCGATCAGTTGCATCATGGGAAAGAAGAAGACATTCTGTTCACCTATTTCGATAACACCGCAGACATCTTTCAGGTCATCTATGAAGATCACCGGCGGGCAAGATCTCTTGTTCAGAAAATGCTTCATGCCCTCAATGACAAAAACACCAATGAGCTTGCTTCCAGCATGATTGAATATGCAGTTCTCCTCGAAGAACATATCCGCAAGGAGGATGAGACGCTTTTCCCCTGGCTGGACGGCAGGTTGACTGAAAAGAAAAGGGAGGAACTCTTGGCCAGATTTGAACAATCAGACAGAAACCTTGCAATAGATCACCGAAAATACCATGACTTTATCGAGAGACTTGAGCAGCAGGTAAAAGGATAGAGATCGCCTCTTACTCCAAACAGGTGGAGGCATAGACCACAAAACGGAAGGAGAAAACCATGTGCGAAAGTTACCATGTAACATGCCAGTGTGGCAAGAAAAGTGCTGAGATTTTCTTTGGGAAGATGCTCCTTGACGAACAATCCGTCAATGTTCTCTTCTGCCCTGAATGCAGCAAGGGGTATGAAGACGATAGGCCCGAGAGGGTTTGGGACAACGAATGGGTTCTTGAACTAAATATGGATCTCATCAGAACCCATGCATCCACTTTCGGCATCGATCAAGATGAACTGACAGCGAACTGGGTCTTTGACAGAGGCTATGTCACCTGGGCGGGTATCACCCCCGATGACACGGAAAAACGCAATAGGGAACGGGAGGAAATTCAGGTTTTGGCTAAAACCGACCTGCTGGCCTACATAAAGGCGATGAAGGAATGGGGGATTAAGCGGGAAAAACGCTTTACCAGTGAAGGCTGGCGCAAGATGCAGTAGCCGAAGGTACTGGCAAACTCGGCGTTAAAACACAAATAAAAAATAAGATAAAAGGTGGTAAATATGTCCGGATGCGGATGTGGCAGCAACAGCAGCGAGACTGGGCCTTTTTCCAAAGGCAGAGATTTGGTGGAATTTGTCTTTTATGCCCATGGTGGCGTGGTCAGGGATCAAAAGATCATGCAGGGGCCATTGGCTACAGTCTGCCAAGGTTGTAATGCGTCTTTTCACCTGGAAACATACCTTGGATTGTGCCCGGATTGCGGAGGAGTACATGCTGTCGCCCCCATGACACCGACAGCAGATAATATCCAGTTCGCCGGCAAAGATTATTGCCTGCCTCGCTGAGACCGGTAAGCAAAGAATAATACGCAATCTCCCTCTTTCCTTGGCCTCGGCACCAAGGTATTGCGATTTGATGCGGGTCTGAAAGGTTTTTCGCAGGGTAAACAGATATCGAAGAACGGCGTTTACGCTGAACGTTCTTTTACGATTTTTGGCTGCCGATGGAGAAACAGCTCAATCTAACAAAATTGAATAAATATGAATATTCACTGGTTGCAGCATGTGCCGTTTGAAGGGTTGGGCACAATCGAAAAGTGGGCTGAAAGAACGGGACATACTCTTTCCTGTACCCGGTTATTTGATGGTGACCTGCTGCCGCATCTCGACCAATTCGGGATGCTGGTGGTCATGGGCGGACCCATGGGGATCTATGACGAGCAGGAGTATCCATGGCTGACCGCTGAAAAATCTTTCATCCGGGCCACTCTCGACGCGGGCCGGCCTGTCCTTGGCATTTGTCTAGGGGCTCAGCTTATCGCGGATGTCCTGGGTGCGCGAGTGTTTGCCAATAAGCAGAAAGAGATAGGCTGGTTTCCTGTAACCCGGACCGATGCCGTCCCCAGCGGACTTGAAGGCGTCCTTCCCAAGAATCAGACGGTTTTTCACTGGCATGGCGATACCTTCGACCTTCCTGCCGATGCGGTTCATCTTTACTCCAGCCTTGCCTGCCGCAATCAGGCCTTCCTATACAAAGACAGGGTATTAGCACTGCAATTTCATCTTGAAACAACCTCCGAAAGTGCGATACCCTTAATACAAAATTGTCGGAACGAACTTGTGCCGGGACTTTCGATTCAGACGGAGCGGGAGATTATTGAAGGCATAGAGAAATTTGCCCGGATCAACGAGACAATGGCCCGGATCCTTGAATATATGACCTCGCGTTAAGAGAATGAAATGGTATAGCAAAAATATCGGAGATGCGCTGCTGGCATACAATGATTTAGAGAATATTGAAGCAGTCTGTGTACCGGCTTATCAAAAAGCCGGCAGTCCCGATGATATGGCAGTTTTTTATCGACATGAATCAGAAGGGCGTCTTCATTGTGAGGTTACGGTCTATTTTTCTCCTGCCGCTGGTGATATTGCAAAAGCATTAGGCGCTTCCCCCTGCGAGCGGCCCGGAAAATATGGTCTCTGTCTGTTGGCTGGCTCTCCTGCAGCATGGTCGATACTCTTCTCAAAGAGTTGATGAATATTTTATTTCTCATGAAACTCAAAGAAGGACTGGGGAGAGGGGTAGACAAACAAATTCCTGATAGGGATTACGGCAGGCCTTTGAAAATGAATACCGATAAGGATGCGTTGAATCATGGAAATACGGATGGCCAATACGATAGTCTATTGTGCTCAATGGGAAGAGACGGTGGACTTTTACAAGTACCGATTACAGCTTGAGGTCACAACGGCTCTTGACTGGTTTGTAGAATTCAAATTGAACGAAACAGCCCGTCTGAGTATTGCCGACGCGACTCGAACCTCAATGGAAGCCTGTAAAGGCAAAGGCATCACCATCGCCATGGAAGTCGAGGATATTGCCTCATCCCATGTATTCCTTGAACAGGCGGGGCTTCATCCCCAGGCAATACGGGATCACGCCTGGGGGGCGAAAGTTTTTTACCTTCATGATCCAGAAGGAAACAGGCTTGAATTCTGGTCTCCCAATAACAAGAATTGAAAGAGCGCTAAAAATTCCTTTCCCTCCAGAGGGAAAATAGCTGGAACCGCATGGACAATCATCTGATTTTCAATATTATTTCTCAGGCAGCTTGTATTTCTCCCTGAGCATCTGAGAGAGGTGGTTGACCATCGAAAAGGCGTTTTCAACGGTTTTCCCTTTGTCGGGATTTACCAGGCAGCAGGTTGCGGGCGAGAGCAGGCTCCGGTTGATCAGCAACTCACGATCGATTCCCTTCTTAACCAGAAAATTCCATATCCCCTCAAGCTTCATGATGAGAAACCCGAGGCTTTCCTTGGCGAACAGTTCATAACCGGTCGGTACGATTCCCCAGACCAGAACACCTCCCCGGTCAAGAAATTTCTTGATTGATGCGGCGCAGGAAGAGAAGATTTCAGCATTGGTATAGATATCCATGGAAAGGATATCCAGGTCAAGATTGAGCAGGAATTCCCAGTCGGGGTTGCCGCAGAGATGAATCCCCCGCGGGCCATTGACTGTCGAGAAAAAGGCATCCAGGTCCGTTTTCGCCTTCTGGTCTCCATAGCCGGACATTGCGGAGAAGATAAATTGCAGACCCGGTTCGTCGATAAACATGAAGGCATTGGCATTGCGCTCTTGTAACCGCTCCAATTGGACATTGATCCTTTTGGCCATGAACTCGAGCATAAACGGCCTGATGGTGTCATCAATATTGCAGGAGGAACGCCCTGCCGATCAAGAGCTTCGGATATTGGAAGAGGAAAAGCGACGAGTCATCTTCGGGCGAGTTGAAATTTTTTCCTTTGGTTGTATCAACTCCCCCACGGAGTCAAGA
>Ga0214254_1000048_pt1 | contig 50076 bp, 54 predicted proteins | sample TroBogypolimnion_27_FD_153092 | JGI IMG/M metagenome (GOLD analysis project Ga0214254, IMG submission 153092) | Freshwater microbial communities from Trout Bog Lake, WI - 27JUL2009 hypolimnion | ecosystem: Environmental > Aquatic > Freshwater > Lake > Hypolimnion/Profundal zone ... | reverse complement strand
GGTTTGATAGAAACATAACACCTGCATGCATTGATAATTCCTAGCACGATGATTCTGTATGGTCAAGTGTATATGTCTGAAAAGGAGGCAAGAATACTGCGATACTTCAATCAAATTGAATTATCCCAGGGGGTTTGCCGGACAAAAATTATAGATCCATCGCTGGATGATTCAAATTTGGCTGACCGGATAAGGATGTGAAGAGTCGGAAGGGGATGCAATCACAAAAAAAGGACATACGAATAAATGTGCAATCTGATCCTGACGAGCGTCCACCTATGGGAGTACTCAAGGAGACAAAAAGGCATAAGGAACACAGGAAAAGATGCAGCACTATGAAGCGAGAGGATGGTTAGACTGGTCGTCCCGAGTTATCCCGTTCTTACGATCAACGCGAATATCATTGCCGGGCCAGGGACAAAAGGGATTACAGGGAAAGCTACGCGGTGGGGGAAAAAAGGGACAGGTCCTGCGTCGGGGAAACCGGACCTGTCATTGGAATACAATCATGCCTTTTTGGTATTGGGAAGCGGAGTTTTAATCTGGTAATTGGTATTATCCAGAATGACCTGCATGGCTCGATTGGATTTAGAGGCAAAGAAAATAGGCGCGGCCAGATTAATGGTGATATTCTGGTCCGGCGGTACGGTCACAACGGTCAGGACGAAACATGGGTCCTCCTCTTCTATTTGGAGAGCCAGCTTTACGGAGGAATCCGGTACTATACGATAATCAAAAAAGAAATTTGTCGGGTCAGTCAAGACGAAGGCGAAGTCAGGATTGTCGACGCTTTGTATCCAGAAAAGGGGACCTTCTTTCCTGTTTGGCATGACAATAAAATCATGCAAGTCCGGTAATCCGATCATCCCTTCCGGGAAATGGAGAAGGTTTTTGGCATCATATTCCACTTCACCGAACCGAGTCTGCAACGTGCTCATTTCAATTTTCTCCGTACTGATAAATTATCGCTCAAGGAATCAAGATCTGTCATATTCCATTGCAATGACTCGATATTTTGCTGCGAGATGCGATCGTATATCTCTTGCCGATAGATTTTCTTATCATGAGGGGCCTCAATACCTATCCGGATATTTCCGCCTTTCATCTCGATAACCTTGATGACGATATCATCCCCGATAACGATACCTTCACCTTGTTTCCTGGTTAAAACCAGCATGCTATCCCCATAAGTCTGCAATTTCCTGGAAAAATCACGTCTTCACCTTCCCCGATCCTCGGGCTGCCAGCATCCGCCCTGATTCTTCCATGCTACGGTAAGGAATCAGAAATGTCAAAAGATATCGGGATGGAAACACCTGTTTCCTTTCTTTTGATAACAGGGAAGACGCTGGCGGGTGCCTTGTTTTTATCTGTTCGTTATTACATATAATTCAGGATGGAAACTTTTGAGATCTGGGATGTTATGTCGAGTGCCGCCTGGTACGCCGATTGGAGGTTTGAGATATCACTGAAGACCGTGGTGCTGTTCGCATCCTGATAGTTTCCGAGGGTTGTCTGGAGGTCGGTTTGCACGCTTTGCATCTGGGTTGTGACATTGGTCACGGTCGCAGCCTGATTACCCAATTGAGACCGCAACCCGTCCACCTGATTGGCGGCGGTCTGCAGGTTGGCGATACAGTTTTCAATGCCGCCGCCGGGCCCACTGGCGTTGTTGACGTTGCCCGCCTGGATAGCCGCTGCAGTCTGTGAAAGCACGGTAAAGATATCCACCTTTCCTGATTCCGGTTGATTGGATGCCGCGGTGGTTGTGCCGTTCCAGTTGGAGTTGGATATGCCCAGAAAAAGCTCATTACCGGTGAGATTGGTCTGGACGGATTCCGACGGCGCTATTTCCACCTGAGTCTGGTTTGCATCGCCATTATAAAGGACCGGCCATGTTGTTGAATCTGCCGCATTATAGGTGGCCGCGCTGTAGTTGGGATTGGTCGTGAAAGGCTCTGTCGTCACCTTTTCTCCGGAAAAAAGGTACTGGTCATTGATTTCAGAATTGGCCGTCTGCATCATCTGCTGCTGGATCTGGTTGACCTGGTCGGCCAGAGAGCTGAGGTCCGCCGTGCTGTTGGTGCCGTTGACTGCGCTCTGGGCCTCTGTCTGGGCTTTACCCAGCAGGGTGATAATGCTTCCCAGGTAGGTATCGGTGGACTGCATCTGATTGGTTGTCGCCCCCATAGTGGTGATGTAGCGACCGGTTTCGGTTATTTGCTGACGGGCGTTGATGACCGGGCTGATGACGCTAGGGTCGTCGGATGGTTGGTTGAGCGACAGGCCGGTCGAGCCCTCAATCTGAAGTGTCTGCAGATTGGATTCAATCTGATTCAGATTATTCTGCATGATGCTATAGGTCGCGTTTGCGGTAACTTGCATGGAGAGCCTCCTAATCTATTCTCTGTTCGGGCCCTGTCAGGTTGTAATAGCCGTACTCAGGGTGTTCATCATCTCGTCAACGGTGGAGAGAAATTTTGCCGACGCCTGAAAGGCCTGCTGGTACTGGATCATGTCGACCATCTGATCCTGCAGGGACACCCCGGAAATACTGCTCTGCATATTTTTCAATTGGGTCACTGCATCCTGAGAGCCGGTGACAGCAAGCGAGTTCTGGCTTGTGGCAAGACCTATTGTGGCTGTGATATTGGCATAGTAGGAGTCGAAGGTATCTGTGCCGTTGATCAGGTAGCTGTTGCCGAGATTGCCTATTGTCAGGGCATTTGTGTTGTCGCCGGGGGCCACGGTGGTCGTGCCGGTAGGGGCGGCGCCTGCGGCAACCTTGTTCGGATCCGTGAGAGTCACCGTCATATTTGCAGCTGCATTGGCGCTACTGGCCGGGGCGTTGAAAAAGTCGACTCCCGTTGAGTTGTCAAGACCGCCGCCTGCCGCCTGCTGGGTGTTGACCTGCGTACTGATCTGATAGGCCAGCGTATTCAGGTTGTTCAAGGCCGTGGGGATGGTCTGGTCCCGGACATCGAGAAGTCCCTGGATGGACCCGCCAAAGTCGCTGTCGCTGAGATTCCGCACCACGCCTGCGGAGTTCAACTGGAGGGAGACATTGGAGCCGTTGGTCACTTCCTGCAGGGTCATTGCCGTGGTCCCTTGAACCAGGGGCAGTCCTCCCGGCAACTGGACGGCCATCATCCCGTTATTGTCGAGATAGGTCGATACGCCCAGCGATTGGGACAGCGATTGCGCCAGCTGGTCGCGCTGGTCAAGGGCGGCATTATCGCTCTGGCCATTGGCGCCGGTGCTGTAGATCTGCTGGTTCAAGGCGGCTATCTGGGAAATATCGGAATTCAGCTGAGGAATATCGGAGGTGATGTCGTTATTGATATTCCCGGTGATGGTGTCAAGGGAGCCGGCTGCAGTATTAAAGCTTCGAGCAAGATTCTGGCCCTGCTGTATGACCGCGCTGCGCAGGGTCAGATCGCTGGGATCGGTAGACAGCTGTTGCCAGGCATCGAAAAAATTGTCGGTATTGGTGGCGATGTTGTTGTCGGTGACATTGAATACCCCTTCCAGCTGTGTGAGAGGGTCTGTCTGCGCGTTTGCATATCCAAGACCGACGGAGGCATTCTGGAGCTGATTGGTTACAAAACCATCATGGGCCCTCTGGATATCCTGGACTTGAACGCCCTGACCAATAAAGAAACTCCCCATTGTTAAAGAGGGATAGGAGGACAGCTGGACATTCTGCTGAGAATATCCAGTCGTGTTCATATTGGAAATATTGTTGCCGATAACCTCTATGGTCGTCTGATCGACATCAAGAGAGGTTGCACCGGCATTAATGGCTGCAGTCAGACCTGACATTTCACACCTTCCCGGACAAAAGTCTGCCGTTTATTTGCATTGGTATGGTGGAAGCGTTGGCGGAATATGTGGATGTAACCGTACTTTTTCCGAAAAATTCCATTATTCCCCTGATCCACCCCAAGGTCGACCTGAAAAGGAAGGCGTTCCGGCGGTTTTCGCTCCGGATCTCTGCCGCCAAGGGACGATCCTCCTGATCAAGGACCTGCACAAGCGACAGATATTGGATGAGTTCCTGTTTCACGGCCATGACCCTCATCATTTCATCTATGTTGAGCTTCTTGGCAAATTCACGTTCCTGAATTATCACGTCGCGCAGGCGAACAAGATATTCATGGGTTTTCCCCGCGGACATGACTATTCTCCCTTATACATGAATTGCAAGACTGAGGAGGCGACCTTGGTCAGGTCGGGCTGATAGGATCCGCTCGAGACCTGAGCCTTAATATCCTGAACGCGGGCCGTTCTGGCTGCGTCACTGCCGCCCTTAGCGCTCTGGGCCTTATTCACATCCTGCAGAACGGATGAAAACTGAACTTTATCCGTGTCCGTCGCGCTTTCAGTCTTGGAGTCACCCTGAGGCTTCTGGGTCTTGCCAATATTGCCAATCTGACCCGGCCCTCCAACTCCGAAAAATTCAATACTCATAAAATCACCCGATTGTCTGTAGCACCTGGCTGTTGTCCCCTGTTTATGTCCAGCCAGTACGTTTTCCCAGAATAAATCAAATTATTACAAACTTGGCAATGCGTTCTTTTCTGGCGTTCGAGCCGCCGGTCTATTTCTCTTATGTTTTCTATCGGCCGGTTTTTGCGGAAACTTTAGAAGAAAAATAAAAAAAGAGGGTATTGATGGGTTAGGTCGCAGGAGCGGATCACTTTCTGTTTTCGATACGGCCCTTCATTTGATCGTACATCATTTGGCCAAGTCCGAGTCCTTTGCCCTTGGCTGTCTCGTTCGCCATCTGCTCATCAAGCATATCCTGATAGATCCGGGTTGCATTGTCCTTTTGCAGAAGTCCGTTATCAGGAACATTTTTGCGCATAGCCTGGTACATCTGCTGGACGAAAACAGCCTCGAATTGGCGGCATGACTCCCGGAGTGACTTGAGGTCGCGTGAATTTTTCGCGCTGTTGGTCAGGGATCCTGTGTCCTTACCCGGCACGGTGACCGGTGGGGTATACACTGAGATGTTCATTGGGTCTACCTGTTGAAGAGGAGATATACTGTAAATCCGGTCGATGCCTTGTCCCTTACAGGACAATCAGTTCACCCTGCATAGCGCCGGAGGCCTTGATTGCCTGAAAGATTGCGATCAGATCGCGCGGAGCGGCTCCGATGGAGTTCAGCGCGTCGGCAATTTGACCGATGCTCACACCCTTGGGCATATTTAGCACGGTAAGCTGCCCGCCCTCTTCCTCCGTAGTGGTGACAGCCGCCTGGGGGGCAGGCGCTGCCGGCGGACCGTTTTCCAGCGGGTTGGGCTGAACTGTTCCGGGAGTGGGTGCTTCTTTGACAATGAGACTCAGATTTCCGTGTGATACTGCAAAGGTGGAGAGCTTGACGTCTTTTCCCATCACCACTGTCCCGGTCTTCTCGTCGATGATGACCCGGGCCACGGTATCGGTTTCAACGTTAAGCGATTCAATGCTTGCAACAAAATCGACGACACTGTTTTGAAAAACCCGGGGAACCGTCACCTTTACAGTGCCCGAATCTACCGGTACGGCGGTGATGGGGCCAAAGGCGGCGTTGATGGCCTTGCTCATATGGTCTGCTGTGGTGAAGTCCGCATTCTCCAGCTGATAGGTGATTGTTCCGTTCTCACCGAGAGTGAAGGGGATGATGTTTTCAACCAGTGCGCCATTGGGGATGCGCCCCACCGTCAGCTGGGTCTTCTGGACTTTCACAGACTTGCCGCCGAACGAATAAGCGCCGATGGTGAGGGGGCCCTGGGCGATGGCGTAGACCTGATGATCAACGCCTTTTAATTCGGTCATTATCAGTGTGCCGCCCGCGAGGCTTTTCGCATCGCCGATGGAGGAGACCTCAACATCTATGGTCGATCCCTGCCTGGCAAATGGGGGGAGATCGGCAGTGACCATGACGGCTGCGACATTCTTGATCTGAACGTTGGTGAGCTGCGTCTGGTCGATAGTGATGCCATTTCTGATCATCATATTGTTGACGGACTGGAGGGTGAATAAGGAATTCTTCATATTGTCTCCGGACCCGGTCAGGCCTGTCACCAGACCATAGCCTATCAGCTGGTTTGATCGCACGCCACTCAGTTTGGCGATGTCTTTTATTCTTGCCGCAGAGACCATCTGCTCGGAGAGGAGCTGGATGGCGATGATAAAAATTATTCCGGTTGTGAGAAAGAGAGTTTTCATAACATTGCCCATACTGGCTTTTTATTTCTTAAAAACGATTTTCAACGCAAGGACCATCCTGTATCTTCTTGAGCTTTCCTTTTCCGTAACGCAGCTTCCGGATAAAGCGGCCGCTAGAATGGCCACAGAACCTCAAGCGCCCTGCCCAGCCATCCCGGCGATTGCTGGTCGCTCAGCACGCCTTTTCCTGTATATGAAATCCGCGCGTTCAATATCTTGTTGGAGTCGATGGTGTTGGTGGCGGTGATGTCCACCGGCCGGATTATTCCGGTGAGGTAGATGACCTGGGTCTCGTTGTTGACCATGACCTCTTTGCCGCCCCTGATCTTCAGGTTTCCATTCGGATATAAGCCGACCACTTGAACGGAGAGCTGCGCTGTAAGGTTGCCGTTTCTGGCGGTAGTCCCGGCACTGCTGTAGCCGTTTTTGAAATTGGTGTTCGCGAGGGCGCCGAGATTGACATTGTTGTTGACGGCGCTGGACTTCTCGAGTCCGAAGAGATTGCTGATGCCGGCGGAATAGGTTGAGGATCCCGCAAGGCTGGTTGAGGCGGCCTTTGAACCTGTGTCGCTTTCGGCAATGGTCACAACGATTATATCGCCGACATTCTTCGCCTTGGAATCCGAGAAGATAGAGCTGTTGGTATTGGTCCAGATTCCCCCGTCGGATTTTTTTTGGGCATCGGGCATTTTAATGTCCTCAAGCGGCTCAGTTTCAGAGGCCTTTACGGGGTCATTACTGTTGAAACTGTTCTTCGCACAACCGGAGAGGAGGAAGAGGAGAATGCAGAAAATGGAGAGTGTTTTCATTACAGTTGTACCTCCACTAAGCCTGGGGCTGCAACGCGACAATCAATAATTTTTTTAGAGTTGATGTTCATCACCTTGATAATCTGATCCTTTACCCCGTTTGTGTTTGCGATACCTGTCGTTGACACATGCAGCTCACCATTGTTTAAGACAATTTTCACCGTCTGTCCGCGGGCAATCATCGGGGGGGTGTCAACCCAGGCGTGTTCAATGGCTGCCCCTTCCTTGATCATGCGGTTGGCCTTTTTGCCGACAATCTCACGCGGATCAAGGCAGGGGGAATTGATATCGGCTATGTTCATGGTGATAAGATGAATCTGTTCCTGTTCCACGGTTGCCCCGCGCTCAATGGTTGAGGCGGCCACGGCTACCGGAGCCAGAGCTTCTATATGGCCGACGATGGCTATGTTCTTTCGTACCCGGCCATCGACACTGAAGATAATCGATATGCTGGAACTGCTCAGGACACCAGGGTTGGATGGTATGACCTGCCAGGTAAGCTCCCCGGTTGGAACCATAAAGGGGAGGGGCAGGGAAGCGGGGATGAACCGTATATCCGCCACAGAAAGGCTGCTCTTTTGTTTATTAAGGTATTCCGATATGATGGATTGGATCTTGTCGGGTCCGATATTGACACCTTCCCTGTAGACATGAATAGCTGCCTGACCGCACCAGAGGACTGATTCCGGGATTGACAATGTCTTGGTCAGATACCGTATTACTTCAGCCGCCTGGATCACGTTCTCCTGGCCTGGAGGCGGGGCAGGGGCGATTTCCTGGCTTGCCAGCGCTTCAGTCAGCTCGGACTGGGAATCAAAATCCGCAATATCTGCCAGTGTTACAGAGACCTTAGTGACTGACGCCTTGGCCTTGAACGTGATTTCGAGACCAAAGCAAGTCTGCGCAACCAAGAGCAGCAGAAAGAATATAATGGTGGTTAACCGTATCATATCAAAGAGTACTGTTTTCCATCAGGTGATGAGACCGTTTGTTGTCTGCATCATCTCATTTGAAGTTGTTATGGATTTCGAGTTAATTTCGTACGCCCGCTGGGCTGTGATCATATTGGCCATTTCCTGCACGATATTTACATTCGAACTCTCAAGAAAGGTCTGCGCCAGTGTGCCGTAGCTGTTCTCTCCCGGATTTCCCGTCGAGGCGGTTCCCGAAGCGTCTGTTGGCAGGAAGAGGTTGTCTCCGATGGCGGTAAGGCCTGGATTGTTAATGAAATTAGCCAGCTGGATGGTCCCCAGTTGGGTGCTGGCCGTCGCGCCAGCAAGAATGGCGCTGACAACTCCGGTACTGCTGATAGTGATTGAATTCGCCCCCTCCGGGATGGTTATCGCCGGCAGAAGGACATAGCCGTCGGGTGTTGTTACCCGGCCATTGCTGTCCGTCTGGAAGTTTCCTGCCCTGGTATAGGCAGTTGTCCCGTCCGGCATCTGGATCTGGAAGAAGCCCGATCCCTGGATGGCGATATCCAGCGGGTTGCTGGTCTGGGTCAGGGGACCCTGACTGAAGATCTTTTCAACCGCGCCGGTTCCGACCCCAAGACCCACCAGAATGCCTGTCGGCGATTGGGTATCGGAGGATGTCTGTCCGCCTGGAACCTTGATGGTCTCGTAGAGGAGATCCTCGAAATTCGTGGTGCTTCTTTTAAAACCCGTGGTGCTGACGTTGGCCAGATTATTGGCGATGACATCGATGCTCAACTGCATCGCATTCATGCCGGTTGTTCCCGTATAAAGAGACCGTATCATAGTGAAGACCTTTTTCTTGTTTTTATAATGAATAAGGAGAAGAAATAGGAAGTTATGAAGAGAGTGTTCCTAAATTATCTTGCTCCGCATCGATTGCTGAATAGCTTTTGAGCACATTGTTATAGGTTTCATAGGTCCGCTGGTTGGTGATCATATCCGCCATTTCTTTCACCATGTTCACATTTGAAATTTCAAGGCCGCCCTGGATCACATCCGGCTGATCGATGGGAACCTCCTGGGCTCCCGTTTGCAGCGAATAGCTGGTATTTCCTTCGTTTTTCAACTTGAGAGGGTCATCGACAGTGACGATCCCCAGTGTTCCGACATCGGTCTGACTGCCTCCTGGTGCTATGACCGAGACGACCCCGATGCTTGAAATGGAGACGATATTGGTATCGGTGCCGGGAATAGTTATCGGGGTGTTGGAGTTATCCAGAACCGGCTGGTGGGCAGAGGTCAGAAGCCTTCCCTCGGAATCCAGTGTGAAATGGCCGTCTCTGGTGTAGAGGATGCCATTGGGGCCCTGGACTTTAAAAAAACCGGGTCCGCCCATCGCGACATCCAGAGGTGAGCCGGTCTTATTGATCGGGCCGTTGGAGAAATCCGTGAAATTCCCCTTGACACGTGTGTAATTGATTCCGTTTGCCTGCTTGATCTGCTGCGCGCCGCGGAGAATGGACTCAAAACTCATGTCGGACCTCTTGTAGCCGGTGGTGCTGACATTGGCGAGGTTGGCAGAGATGTTATCCATGCTTTGCAATCTGGCAACAGCTCCTGACAGAGCACTGTATTTTCCTGAGACCATGAATAATTGTAAAAGTTGAATTTGGCGTTTCGGATAAAGAGAAGGAAACAATTCGGATACAGTGTAAAGTTTCCCATAATAAGCACGTAATTATATATCGGATCGGGCTGCTCGTTTCTTAAGGGGGAAGTCTCTGTGAAGCGGTGAATATAGACTATTATCTCTCAAGAAGAACCGGGAAACCGGGACGTCCGGACCGGCGTCTTCAGAAGGGGTGTCTCTGCTGCCGGACCGGGCGTGGAAGGGGGAATGCTCGATACTCTCTTCGGGCCTTGCCTGATTTCAGCTGGAACGGGACAGCCTGGAGAGATTGACCAGTTGGTCGGCTTCATGATTCGAGATGGAGAGGATCGAGGCAATTTCTTCGGAGGACATACCGTTTTCAACAAAGGACCGGACATAGCGATACCGCTCCGGCGGTGACATGGTGCGGCTGTAGCTCGGAGAAGGTAAACGGGATTGCTGCAAATTTACGGTAAGTTTGTCATGATTCTGCGTGTTTATTATTGTACTGTAGGCATCATTTTTTTTGCGGATTGCCCCGAGTTTTACCTGGAGATCTTCCATACATTCGTGGGTCTCTGCCAGAAACTGCGACTGTTGTCTCAACCGCCTTCTGAAGAAGAGGGAGCGCAAAACGGTCAGCAGGCAGAGCAGGAGCGCCAGGATGATCAGGGTGTACTGGGAATGGAGAGCTGCCATGCCAGTTCCTTTGCAATAAATGCTTTTCAGTTGAGTCGTGACTGGACTTTATTCTTTAATTTGATAAGTGCCTGACTGTGTAACTGCGACACCCTCCCTTCGGAGATTTCCATCACATCGGCGATTTCCTTTTGGGTGAGTTCTTCGTAATAATAGAGCGATATCACAAGTTTTTCCTTTTGGGACAGCTTTTCGAGGATTTCCGAGATGACCAGAGTGAGTTCGTGACTCTCAAGTCGGGCGCCGGGTTGAGAGTTCTCCTTCTGATCTTCCAGCGTGTCGATGAAGGATTTTCCCTGTTCTGAATTATCCAGTGTCTCATTTAAGCTTACACATCCCAGATGGCTGACCTCGCTCAGCATTTTATGATACTCATCCAGGGTGATCTCCATGGCTTCAGCCACTTCATAGTCCTCAGGATCCCGCACCAGCTTATGTTCGAGCTCGATTAAAGTCCTGGAAATCCGGTTTTGCTTGTCGCGCAGGGAGCGGGAAAACCAGTCGAGTTTGCGCATCTCATCCAGAATCGCGCCCCTGATCCGATATTCAGCGAAGGTCTTGAAGAGGATATTTTTCGAGGCATCATATTTATTGGAGGCGTCGATGAGCCCGACCATGCCCGCGCTGCGCATATCATCACGGCTCATGAACGAGGGCACCTGGGTAACCATACGACCCACAAGGATATCCACAAGGTCCAGATTGTCCCGGATGAGTTTGGATCTGTCATCAGGCTGTGGGGGAGGGGTGTAGAGCATGATCCGTTACCTTCTGCTGCCGAAATTAAGAAGTTTTTTCCAGAAAAATTGAATATTTCCTTTTGGTGCCGATGGGGGGTGCTCGGAACAGAGTCTGGCCGCAAGCTCATTGAAGGCGATGGAAATCCGTGAGGCCGGAAACATCTCAACGATTACCTTCTGTTTTCTGATGGCATCGATCATCAGCTTGTCTGCCGGTATCGATCCTAAGTAGTCTATGGAAATATCAAGGTATCTATTGGATACCATCGTAAGCTTCTTGAAAACTTCCAGGGCTTCATCCTCGCTTTGAATCTGATTGACGACCAGATTGAAATGCTTCTCATGGTATTGGGTGGAGAGGAGCTTCATCAAGGCATAGGCATCTGTAATCGCCGTGGGGTCAGGGGTCGTCACCACCAGGATTTCCTGGGCTGCGGTGGTGAAGTAGGTGACGTTTTCCGAGATGCCTGCTTCCGTATCAATGAGAACGAAGTCGAAATCATTATGCATTGAATCGAGTCCGTCAAGAAGTTTCATCTTTTGAGCGGCGTCCAGGCTGGTGAAATTCTGGATACCCGATCCTGCGGGCAGGATTTTGATGCCCTCCGGACCGTTAAAGAGGATCTCCTGAAGTTCCCGTTTACCTGCGAAAAAGTGGTTCAGATTGTAGGGCGGAGCGATTCCGAAGACGACGTCAATATTGGCGAGTCCCAGGTCGGCATCAAGGATCAGGACATTCTTTCCCAGTCTGGCGAGCGAGACGGCGATATTGGCAACGACCGCGGTTTTCCCCACGCCCCCCTTGCCGCTGGTGATTGAATAGACCTGCGTCGCCCTGTCTTCTCCTGAATCCGAAGTTGCGATGGGCTCCCGAGAGTTTAAAGCCCGGAGCGTCTCCGCTTGATCAGCAGTTTTATGTGATGTATTAACCATGAAATCGTCCTTCGGGTTTGGGCATGATGAGTGCTGCGATTTTGTTCTTGTCTGCCTCGAAGAGATCCTCGGGAACCCTTTGACCGTTTGTAATATAGGAGATCGGGCTGCTGTTGTGAATCTGGGTATTGAGAATAATGCCAAGATTGATGCATTCGTCGACCTTGGTGAAGATGGTCCGGTCAATCCCCAGCCGGGAAAACCGGGCGATGGTCTCTGCCAGTTCATCGTCCCTGTTGGTTGCCGACAGTACCAGATGTTTGGTTATGGCCAGGTCCGGCATCAGGAAAGCGCCCAGTTCGTCAATGCTCAACGTGTCGCGGGGTGAACGGCCGGCCGTATCGATCAGGATCAGCTCTTTATCCTGGTGTTTGCTGATGGCATGGCTCAGTTGCGCAGGAGTCAGCACCACATCCACCGGCAAGTGCATGATTTCGCCGTAAACCTTTAACTGTTCAACGGCTGCAATCCTGTAAGTGTCGATGGTGATAAGGGCGATGGAGTCGGAAAAATTGCTCAGATAGAAGGCCGCGATTTTGGCAAGCGTCGTTGTCTTGCCCACCCCGGTCGGACCGATAAGGGCAATACGGTGCTGGTGATCGGGGAACTCGAAAGACGGCGGGTGGACCTGGATGATATCGGCAATGGTGTTTTGGAGAAAACCGTAGAGTTCCTGTTCGTTGACAAGATCCTTTTCGGGCAGGCTGTCTTTGGCAAAGCCGGAGATAGCCGTGGCCGTCTCCATATTGATGCCGCAGGAGAGGAGAAGCTCCAGCACATGGCCTTGATGAGGGGACTGCAGCCTTTGCTGCAATGCCGCATTGCCTGCCATCCCGGAATTGCCTCTGTGTCCACCCTCTGATCTCTGGCCGAGCCTGGCTATCTCGCCGGCCAGATTCTTGACCATGCTTTTGAGTTCGTCAAATTCCTGCCTGACCGGGGTGTCATTCTCGGCAACAGGCCCTGCATTCTCTAAATATTGAGAGAATTTATCCTGCCGTGATCTGATTGTGCCGTAAGACTCTGAGGCTGCCGCGCCGTTTTCGGTGCGGACAACCTGGGCAGGCGTGCCGCTGTTTCTCGTGTAGGCTTGGTGTTCCGGTGGCGGCTGAGAGGGCTGAGGCTGGGGTCTGTCAGTCTGATCAGGCCAGGGAGTGTCGACTGCTGCCGTTATCTCCAGGACCTGCCTTCCGAGGAGGCCAAGTTTTCCGCTCCTGACGGTCCGGGTTGACAGGATCAAGGCGTCCGGTCCCAGTTCCTTTTTGACCAGTTTCAAACCTGTGGCCATATCGGTTGTTTCAAATATTTTAACCTGCATTGAACGTCACCATACCTAATGACTTAACCTTCAAGTTTGATGCGATCTCATTGTGGGAGATAACAGCAAGATTAGGGTAATACCGTTCTGTAAGGCTGCGGACATGGGGGCGTATCTGAGGCGTCGCCAGGATAGCGGGGCGACGGCCTCCGTCAAAGAGGCCTATGAATCCGCCGATCGAATCAAGAATAACCTGGGCCGTTTTCGGGTCGATGGCCAGATAACTCCCCTGTTCCCGGTGCTGAACGGAATTCAGTATAGTGTCTTCGACGGGTTTGGCCAGAGTGATCACGGAGATGGTGCCGTTGACGGACAGTTGCGAGCTGATGGTCCGCGACAGGGCATGCCGGACATATTCGGTCAGGATATGGGAATCCTGGGTGACCGGCGCCCAATCCGCCATAGTCTCAAGGATCGTACGCAGGTCGCGTATGGATATGCTTTCCTTCAGCAGATTCTGTACAACCCGCATGATGGTGCCCAGGGAGAGGATGCCCGGAACCAGATCTTCCACCAGCTTGGGATAGCTTTTTGCCAGATTGTCGAGGAGGCCCTGAACCTCCTGCCGGCCGATCAGCTCGTAGGCATGTTGTTTAATGATCTCACTCAGATGGGTGGCCATGACCGTCGTGCAGTCGACCACGGTATACCCAGCTATCTGAGCCCGTTCCCGTTTGTCTTCCGTGATCCAGATAGCCGGGAGACCGAAGGCCGGTTCGACGGTCGGGATGCCTTTGATGGTCTCTGTGACGAGGCCGGGATCCATGGCCATCAGGTGGCCGGGAAGGATTTCGGCTTCAGCGATCTTGGTGCCTTTCAGGGCCAGCGTGTACTGGTTGGGGGGTAGTTGCAGGTTGTCTTTGATATGAACAGGCGGCATGATGAAGCCATTGTTCAGCGCAAACTGTTTGCGGATTGACTGGATGCGGGGCAGGAGTTCACCCACCTGGGCCGCATCCACAAAGGGGATGAGCCCGTAGCCGACCTCAAGTTCTATCAGTTCGACATTGAGCATCTTTTCATAATTTTCCTCGAGAGGCGCAGTGACCTTGGCAGGGGCCTTGGTGACTTTTGCTGCCCGCTCCTTGTGCTGACGGTCGATATAATAGCCCAGGAGTCCCATTGAGATCGAAAGAACGAGAAAAGGAAAGAAGGGCAGGCCGGGAATAATGGCGAAGATCAGAACAATGATCGAGACCACCATCAGGGCGATGCTGTTCTTGGAAAGCTGAGTCTTCAAATCGGACCCGAAATCCCGCTCGCCTGTTGACCGGGTGACCAGCAGACCGGCTGCCGTCGATATGATCAGCGCCGGAATCTGGTTGACAAGGCCGTCGCCCACGGTCAGGATTGTATAGTTCTGGGCTGCTTCTGCTATCGGCATGCCTTTCTGGAGAACGCCGATAACAAAGCCTGCGCCGATGTTGATCAGGGTGATGACGATTCCCGCAATCGCATCTCCTTTGACAAATTTCGAGGCACCGTCCATGGCCCCGTGGAAGGCCGCTTCGGAGGCGATTTCCTTTCTTCTGGCCCGTGCCTCGCCTTCGTTGATCAAGCCGGCGTTCAGGTCGGCATCGATTGCCATCTGCTTGCCGGGCATACCGTCAAGGGTGAATCGGGCGGCTACCTCGGCAACCCGGCCGGCGCCTTTGGTGATAACCATGAAGTTAATCAGGACCAGGATGCAGAAAATTACGATTCCGACCACATAGTTGCCCCCGATCACGAACTGGCCGAAGGACATGATCACAGCACCGGCGGCGGAGGGGCCCGTTTCACCGTGCAGCAGGATGAGCCTGGTGGAGGCCACGTTCAGAGAGAGACGGAAGAGGGTCGTGGTCAGCAGCACGGACGGAAAGACCGAGAACTCCACCGCCTTGACCGTATACAGGCTGATGACCAGGATGAGCAGGGCGATGGTTATGTTCAATGAAAGGAAGAGATCGAGCATTATCGGGGGGATAGGGATAATCATCAGCATCAGAATGGAGACGACTCCGAATGCTGCGATGATATCTGAACGCTGGGCCCATTGATTCAGATTCGTCCTGCTGAATATGCCCTGCTGCCCTGTCAATTCCATTACGATGATTTTCCTTTAAGTGAATAGACGTAGGCGAGTATCTCCGCCACCGCCTTGAACATGTCTTCAGGAATTGTCGCTCCCAAGTCTAATTTATGCAATAATCGAGCCACGGGCGGGTTCTCCACTAGGGGGATGCGATGCTCCCTGGCGATCTCCCGGATTCGCATGGCGATATGGCCGCTGCCCTTGGCAATGATTATCGGGGCCTCCATCTGCTTCGAATTGTACCGGATGGCAACCGAAAGATGGGTGGGGTTGGTGATGACGACATCGGCCTTCGGTACCTCGGCCATCATACGTTTCCTGGCCATCTGCTGCTGGATCGACCGAATCTGCCTCTTGACCAGCGGATCGCCTTCCGACTCCTTGAATTCCTCCTTCAGTTCCTGTTTTGTCATCTTCATCTTCTCTTCCATTTCCCAATGGACAAAGAGATAGTCGGCGATTGCCAGAAAGATGAGAAGGCCGCAGATCTTGGCCAGTATAAGGGCAGCGGTCTTGCCGAGGAAACCGATGAGGGTCATGGGCGGGGTGTCGATAAGAATCAAGGCCTCGGGAAACTTATCAAGGACTGTCTTATAGGCTATCCAGCCGATGAGCATGACTTTCAGCATGGACTTTATTACCTCAAGAAAGGAGCGTTTGGAAAAAAAACGTCCTATACCGCTGATCAGGTTGAACCGCGACAGATCAGGCTGGAGAGGAGTGACGGTGAAGATCCAGCCGATCTGAAAGACGCTGGAGAATAAGCCCACCAGTATCACCAGCACGAAAAGGGGGGCAAGGAGGATGCCGATTTTCTGAAAAAGATAGATGCTCAGGCTGATAAATGATGCCGGGGTGATGGCGACTTCTCCGCAGGCCTTCCAGAGCTCAATCAGCAGGGCGCTCAGATTTCGCCAGAAGGTCGGCATGTAGAAAACCCAGAAGAGCAGCAGGGACGTCAGCAGGGCGGCGGTATGGACCTCCTTGCTCTGGGCAACCTGCCCTTTTTCGCGAAAGTCTTCCCGGCGTTTCGACGACGCCGATTCGGTCCGTTCACCGCTTGTGGGGGTTTCTTCTGCCATGTTTGCTCGTGAAAATCAGGAATAAAAAAGCGAGATCACCGAGAAAGCACTGCAAGAAATGATCCGGCGGGAACGGACTCTTTCGAACCGGCGGCGCAAGAGGGCTCAGTTCATCAGACGGAGAATGGTGTCGATTCTTTCGGGGGCTGCGTCAAATTCCCGTCTTAAAAGGGATGCAACGACGTTAAGTGTCAAAGCTATGACAACGAAGGAGATGCCGATGTTGAGGGGGTAGGAGAGCAGGAAGACATTCAGCTGAGGAAAGGTCCGGGACAGAATGCCCAGGATCAGTCCTGAAAGCAGCAGTATTGAGAGAATGGGGGCGCTGAACTGCAGGCTGAGGGTGAACATCTTGGAAGACAGGCTCAGCAGATAGGGGATGGCCGCATGCGAGAGGTCAAGTTTGCCCGGCGGCAGGAGCGTATAGGATTTGACTGCGGCGCGTATGAAGATGTGGTGCACATTGAAAGCCAGGAAGAGGAGTATGCTGAAAACGTTTTGAAATTCAGAAATAAGCGCGGTCTGGTCCTGGTTCTGCGGATCAAAGACATTGGCAGCGGCAAAGCCCATCTGGTACCCGATGACGGTGCCGCCCAGCTCGACGGCGGTAAAGATCAGGTTGACCATCAGGCCGATTATCAGTCCAACCAAAGTCTCGTTAATAATCAGAGAGATAAAGGCGCCGGTCTCGGGGGGGAGATGAGGAATAAAGGGCGACATGATCGGAAAAAGGACCAGGGAGATCATTGTCACCAGAGTTGCCTTCATCACCATGGGGGCCTGGGTGCTGAAAAGTACGGGAATGGCGCTCATAAAGCCTGCGACTCGGGCTGTACAGACAAGAAAACGTTGAAATTGGTCGATCGGGAGAAGCTGGAGATCCATGGGTTTGCCTGTAAGGGTGTCTGATCGCCTTGCGGCGGGGCCTAGCCTCCGGCGCAAGGCGGAATATCCTGAACCGGTCTGCCGTCTGTAGGGGACGGCCTTTAAAAGGTCGCTATGGAGTCAAATATGCCATGAGTAAATGATGTCATAATCCTGATAATCCAGGGACCGAAGATCAGCATGGTCAGGAAGACTGCCACAATTTTCGGGATGAAACTCAGGGTCTGTTCGTTGATCTGAGTGGCTGCCTGAAAGATGGAGATCAGCAGACCGACGATCATCCCGGTGAGAAGGGAGGGCGCGGCGACAAGGAGGACCGTCTCCACTGCCTTCTGGCATACATTGATGGCGAAATCAGGGGTCATGGCGATTTTTTTCCCGCAGGACAGGGCTCGGAACTGTCTGCTTCAGAGTGATGATGCATACAATACAATTTCATCTCAACCCCTTGATCAGTGAGCTCACCACCAGGCTCCACCCATCGACCAGAACGAAGAGCAGCAGTTTGAAGGGCAGAGAGATGATGACCGGCGGGAGCATCATCATGCCCATGGACATCAGGATCGAGGCCACGATCATGTCAATCACCATAAAGGGGATATAGATCATGAAGCCCATCTGGAATGCTACCTTGAGCTCTGAGAGCATGAAGGCCGGGATCAGGGTCATAGTCGGGATCGCATCCCGGTCGCTGGGGCGATTTTCAAGGGTGATGCTGCTGAGCATGCTCAACTCCTCTTCCTTGACATGGGCGAACATGAATTGGCGCATCGGAACCAGCGTTTTGTCCAAGGCTGTCTGCTGGTCTATTTTCCCGTTCAGGTAGGGCTGCAGCGCCTCCGAATTGACCGCGTTGATCGTCGGCGACATGACGAAGAAGGTCAGGAAGAGAGCCAGTCCGATTACAACCTGGTTGGGCGGGGCGTTGGTTGTTCCCATGGCCTGCCGGACGAAGCTCAGTACGATGACAATCCGGGTGAAACAGGTGGTCATCAGTATGATGGTCGGGGCGATGGAGAGGATGGTCAACAGAAACAAGACCTGCAGGGCGGTCGAGACCTGCTGGGGTGAATTGGCGTCCGCAACCCCGAAGGTGACGGTCGGCAGCCCGACAGCGCAGGCAGTGTGCGGCACGGCAAGCAGGCCGAAGATAAGCATGGATATGCCGCCGGAAAGGATGGCAATCAGTCCGGTCTTGCGGGGACTCATCGGCAGACCTCCGTTCCGGATTTTTCCAGGGCCTCAGCGAAGGATTCCTTGGAGTCGTGAGCCGGAGAGATGGCGGAAATCAGTTCAATCCTGTCCTGTCCTGCCCCCAGCAGAAACTCCTGGCCGCGGATTTCGACCAGGTAGAGGGATTTCTTCGGTTGAAGATGACGGACTTCGACGACCTTGATGACGCCGTTCTGGGTCATGTTCAGAAAGGGCAACTTTCGCTTCATCAGTCCGTAGATGATAAAAAGAATCCCCAGCACCACCAGCAGTCCCCATATCAGCCGCAGCGACGCACTGTAGGGGCTGTCCGGTTCGGTGGCGCAGAGAGCGCTTGGAACCGGCAGGACCGTGAAGGCTGCCGGAAAGGCCAGGAAGCGCAGGAAGGAAGACGGTTTCATTTCCTTGTCAGCCGAGTTTTTCGATGCGGTCGCTGGTGCTGACCACGTCGGTGAGACGGATGCCGAATTTGTCTCCGACCAGGACAGCCTCTCCCCTGGCGATGAGGCGGGAGTTTACATAGAGGTCGAGAGGCTCTCCGGCCAGCTTATCCAGTTCGATCACATACCCTTCGCCCATTTTCAGGAGATCGCGCAGAAGAATCTTGCTCCTGCCCACCTCGACGGAGATCTGCAGGGGGACGTCATAGAGGAATTCCAGACCGCGCCCGGCTCCTCCATCATGCCTTTTGGCGGTACCATCCGGAGGATGAACGGCTGATTGACTGTTCTGTTCAAGCAGTTCTTTGATTTCTTCGGGATCGGGCCGAACCCCGGATTGGCTGCGTCTGGTGGTCTCCATATTTAGGCTCCTTGCTCATAAATGCCGGTGATACTGACTGCTTTCTTCCCATTCAAGACCCCCGGAATGGCGAAAAATTTAAGTTTATCCTCAACAAGAACCTTCAAGGGGGAATTGGGGTCGTAATCGAGATCAAGGATCTCTCCTTCCTGCAGGTCGAGAAGCTGATTGATGGTGAGGGCGATTGTCCCGGACTGGGCGATGACCGTGGCTGTCATGTCGTAGAGCTCATCTTTGAAGACATCGGTCCATAACCCCTGCTTTGATTTATTGACATTGAGGAGTTCCTTGAACTGCTCCCGCAGGGGATCCAGGGTGGCAAGCGGGAAGACCAGCTTGAACTCCCCGCCGATGTCGCCGATAGTCACATTGAACCTGCAGACCAGGATCTCGGAATCGGAGGAGGTGATAGAGACCATTCTCGAATTGTTTTCAACCTTTAAGACACTGGATTGCATATCTAGCAGCGGTTTGAATGCCCGGTCGAGATCGTTGCAGGCGTTGGTCATCACGTTTTTCAGGACACTGAGCTCGATGGTGGTCAGTTTCCTGTTCAACTGAAGCGGCCCAAGATCCGTCGAGGCCCCCAGCATGATCTCGATCATGGAAAAAGACAGCTGTTTGTCGACCATGATCAGCGCCCCGTACTTTAACGGGACAAGACTCAGAACCCCTATGGCTCCGACGTCTTTGTTTTCCATCAGAAATTCCTGGAACTGGGATGTTTCGATTCCGGTTTTGCTCATCGCGAAGGTGCGCTGCAGCTGATTGGTCAGAGACATCGAATAATTCTGGCAGAAGACGTCGAGGATGATATCGAAGTTGGGGATGCGGGCCTGCTCGTCGTCCAGGGCGCTGATCTGGAAAAGGTTGAGAGGCTTTGCTTCCTTTCCCTCGGGGAGGGAATCGGATGTCTCGAAGTCTGCCGGTACCTTTCCCTGCTTGATAGCAGTCAGTAACTCGGCAATCTCCTGTTTGCTCAGAATTGGTTCCACTGCGCGTCCCCTTTTTCAGGTCACTGGACGACAAATTCGGTGAAAAAAATCGCCTTGACCTTTCCCGCCTGGAGAAATCCATTGATTTTGCTCATTATCTCGGCCTTCAATTCCCTTTTTCCTTCCAGGTCCTGGAGTTCTTCAAAGGTCTTATTACCGATAAGCAACAGAATTGCGTCGCGGATCTGCGGCATACGCTGATTGATCTCATCCTTGGCCTGCGGTGTTGTCAACTCAAGGGTGAGTGAGGTTTTGACGTAATGGCTTCCGTCAGCGCTGATTATATTGACAATAAATTCAGTAATATCTACCATCGGCCCGATGTCCGCACCGTGATTCAGCTCAGGAACCGGAACATTTTGAGCGGGATCCACTTCTTTCTTTTCCGGAGGGGGCTTTTTCATCAGGAAAACGGCAACCGCTATGCCGATGAGGAGAATAAGGGCGGCGGCTCCTATGATTATGATCAGCTTCTTTTTCTTCCCTTTGTCATCCGTTGCGCCTTCTTTCTTCGGCGGTTCTTTTTTTTCTGCCATGATTGTGAGTCCGTTTAAAGAGAATGTCCGATGGTACGCGACCATCATTTTTGTTCTGATTCCAGTCCGAAATCACACGGTAACGGCTGCGCTGAGCGGCAGCGACTGCGTAGATTAAAAGAATACCGGAAATGCGCACCCTGTCATCATAGATCATAGACGTATGGAGACGTGAACTCAAATGCAATATGTATTCCAGGTGATTTTTCCGGAGATTTGCATGATGTGTTTTTAGGTAATTGACTGATATTGAATATTAAAATAAAAAAAGGCGATGCCGGACTGATCTGTCCGGCATCGCCTGATAGGGGAGGGTCAAAAAAATGACTCCCTGATACACTTTATAATGAGCGAGAAACAACAACCGCGAAAAATGTCTCCTGAGTGGCAGGGAAGCGGAAACGATCTCCGCCATGTTCTACCAGCCGGTTTTTATCCGTTCCCGTGCAGGGAAGAAGCCGGAAGGGATTGACGTCATGCCTGGAGTTCTTGCATCCGTCTGATTCGACCTGCCGTGAGTACTCTTCCTGGTTTTCTCTCTCATGATGATAAGGAATATTCTCAGTTTACTGTTTCATATTTATGACGTCCTGCAACATCTGGTCAACGGTCGTGATGATCTTGGAGTTTGCATCAAAATCGCTTTGTACAGCGATCATCTGGACAAACTGTGTCCCCGTGTCGACGTTAGACTGTTCAAGGGAGTCTGTGGAAACTGTTCCTAATTGCGTGCCGGGAAGCCCGACCAAAGGAGAACCTGAAGCCGCAGTGGCCTCATACAGACTGTTTCCCGCCGACTCAAGCCCGTCTGGATTGGTGAAGGAGCCCAGAACCAGATTGGCTATCTTGGTTTTTACTCCGTTGTCATAGGCGGCTGTTACGACTCCACCCGTGGCAATGGAGATACCGGTCAGATTCCCGGCTGCGTAGCCGTCCTGGGTCTGGGAGATGACTGTCGAACTGCTGTCATACTGGGTGGTGTCGAAAGTCAGCGCGATGGGGCTGGAGGTGGCGCCGTTTCCCCAGGCAAGACTTGCGGCGGACAAGGTTGCCGATCCGCCTGATGTCAGACTTCCGTTAGAATTAAAGGCAATGGAACCAGCGGGCGTAGTGGTCGATCCGATGGTGTTTCCAGCCGCGTCCGTCGAACTCCAGTACCAGTCCCAGGTATTGGCTGCACCACCGCTGGCCTCATCCTCTTTTCTGAAATAGACGGTAAGAAGATGAGGATCGCCTTGGGAATCATAGACCTGGGTGGAGGTTGAATAGTTGAAGGTCGTGTCATCGGTTGTACTGAAGGCCGTAGCTGCGGGGATCTCGGTGGAGGTCGAGTCCAGGTTGGTGTCCAGCGACATCGTGGTGGTGGCCTTGGCAGGGGAGAGCCCGGTCTGTTGAACCTGAATGGCTGTCGGATTACCCGGGGCCAGTGTGCCGTCGGCATTGTAAAGCTGCCCCTGCACCTGCATGCCTTCCGGATTGACCAGGTAGCCGGCCGCATTGAAGCTGAATGAACCGGCCCGTGAATAGTAGTCCGTTGCGTCACCCGGATTTTTCAACATGAAAAAGCCGCTTCCTTCTATGGCGCAGTCAAGGCCGTTATCAGTGGTCTGGAAGCTTCCCTGGCTGAAGTCATTCTGGACAGTATCGATCTGAACGCCGCGGCCGACCTGCGATATGCCGCCCGAGCCATAGATGGAGCTTGAGAGCATATTGGAAAAGATAGTGCTCGCCGATTTGAAACCGGGAGTGCTGCCGTTTGCCAAGTTATTGCCGATAACGGTCATGGACTGTGAATCCGCACTGAGACCACTGACCCCGCTGAAAAGTGCACCTGTTATACTCATGATTATTTTCCTCCAGAAGTATGTCAGTGTTTAATAAAACAGTCTTTGTTTCGTAAGACTGTCCTTCAAAAAACCTGTTTCAAGTAATGCTGAGTGTGATTGCATAGCCCGGTCCTAATCGCTCTCCGAATCGTACACTCCCAGAACGTTGCTCAAGGCAACGTCTCCTGCCTGGGTGTTGAGTGTCGCTGCTCCGGACCCTGCGGTTGTCATATCTACCCCGGTGACCAGTGATGTGACGAGAGGTGATGACGTTATTGTGGAGCCGCTTGCTCCGGTTGCCTGGACCGAAATGGTGTACGTTCCGGCTGACTGGGCATTGCCGTACTGGTCCTGGCCATTCCAGCTCAGGACATGATCGCCCTCAGCCAGATCCGTTCCGTTGATGGTCTTCACAACGTTGCCGGAAGAGTTTGTGATGGTCACCTGTACTGCCGAGGCTGCCCCGCTCAGTTTGTATCCAACATTGACTGAATTGCTGCCGCTGTAGGTGAAGCTGTTGCCCGGATAGGAAACCACCGAACCGATCATGCCCATGGCTGTGGATGTATTAGAATTGGTCAGCATGCTGGTCATGTTAGTGTTGAGATTCGTCAACTGCTCCAGCGAACTGAATTGGGCCAGCTCGGCCGTGAAGTTGGTCGGATCACTGGGATTGAGCGGGTCCTGATTCTGCAACTGGGCTACGAGCATGGTCAGAAAATCCTGTTCCCCCAATGCGTTCAGTCCACCGGATGACGAGCTTGATGAAGAACTGGAGCTGTTTGTTGCCGCTGCCGCACTTGCGTTTGTTGTGCCCTGAATGGCGTTGCTGCTCATATCGTGCCTCCTATATTGTTACATTGACGCCCAGGCGTGTTGCAGGCGTCTCTGAAAGCGCTTTCTCGAAAGAAAGATTGAAAAAAGGAGTAGATTTTGCGGATTTCCCCTGGGATGAGAAATCATTGCTGTCGGCAAAATCCTCCTGAAACAGATTGTGTCCGCTGGAATGATCAGATGTGTTAGTCACTTGGATGTCATCAACGGTAAGGCCCTGCTGTTCCATCAGTGACTTCAATTTTGGGATATATTTTTCCAGGACCTGCTGCACCTGTTCATTCTGGGTGACAATATTGGCCTTTATTGCCCCGGCCTTCATCTGGACATCAATTTTTAACTCTCCCAACTCTTCCGGGTAGAGCTTTACGACCATCTTCGATGTCGGAAGGCTGGAGTTGAGCGAGAAATTCTGCATCACCTGAGTGACCAGCGCATTTTCCTGTGTCGGCGTCCATGAGGTTTGACCGGATCCGGATGTCCCGCCTGTCCCGGCCGATGGCTGCTGACTCGTCAGCTGATTTGTCTGTACGCTCTGCAGCAGTGAACCGGTGAAGGTCAACTGGCCGAGTTGCAGGTTCGCGCCGGGGGTATCCGTTGCTGACAGGGCGTTTAGAAGAGTAGTCTGCGTATTGCCGGCCTCCGGAAAGGCGGTGTCCTTGCCGGCGATCTTGGCCGTATCCTTCAGGCTGATCGGATCGGCCTTGCCGGACAGAAACTGGAGATCGCTCATTAACTTGGACAGGGAGCTGTCCATATCCGTGCTGTCCGTATCCGTACTCTCTGTATTCTTATCCAGGCCATGGTTGGAGTTGGAAAAAAGCAATGAGCCAATATTTGCTACGGCAGGAAGTGCTATCGCATTCTGATTCTGGACCTGATCGATGGTAAAAACCGGCGAAGTGAGGGAGTCCAGACTGTTGGCCTGAGTCTGGGATGCCGATACCACAGTGGCTCCGCCAGCTGTCAGCATGTCCTGCAACTGCTGGCCTGCCAGGGTGTTTTGACCGGCGTCGGAGGAAGAGGCCGCAGGGGTTGCCCCGCCGGTTGCGGCGGGTGATCCGTTAACCGGCTGTCCGGGTTTGACCGTATCCTGCAGGATACGGGAGAGATCCTGCAACTGGTTGTCATCTGTATTGCCTTTGCTCGGGGTACTCAGGTCCGGAGGTGTCTCGGGGAGAGGCTGCTTGCCGGAAGAGGAGACACCGGACAGGGCGGCACCTGCCTGCTGCGGATCAAAAAGGGATGGATCGCCCGAGAGGCCGGCGGTGAGGACCGAAGCACCGGCAGGAGTAGACTGACTGGGATCATTCCCCTGTTCCTGCTGCGCGGTCCCCTGATTGCTGCCGTCTTTGGAGGACTGGCTGTTCGATTGCTTATTGCCGGACTTTTTCCCAACAGGTGTATCTGTCTTTTTGGGAGCGGCAGTGTCCTGTGTGCTTTTTCTTTCAGCGGTCTGTGTGCTTTTTTTTGAGTCGGTTTTGTCAGAAGAGGGGGGCGAACCTGGAGAGGCGTTCTTGGAAGAGGCTGCAGTGGGGGTGCTTCCGGCGTTCGCGCTTTTGTTCTGTTCGGCCACGGCCTGGGTTAAAGCCGGAGAAAATGAACTGTCATCGCGGCCCCGTGATGTCTGCGTCTGTCCGCTGGCAACACTTGGCGTCGGGGGCGGTGCTGGAGGATTGACTGCAATTGGTTCCATAGGTCCTTAATCGTCACTTGAGAGTGGAAAATGCTGTACTGAGTTCAGCGGTTTTTTTCCTGTCGAGGACATTGAGAATACTGGCTGCTGATTTCACCTTCATATTTCCCAGAATGTCAGTTGCGAGCTTTTCATCCATATTCGCCAAGGCGAACGCAGCCTTGTCGGGTGCCATCTTTTCGTAAATTTTCCCCAATTCCTTCACTCGCTTGAGCTCATCCTGATCTTTTTGAGCCAGAAGATCCTTGTAACTTTTCTGGATCGTCTTCAGCTCTTCCAGCTTTTGATTGATTTCCTCAAGTTTCTTATCGACCTCTTCATTCAGAGTCTTTAGTTCCATTTCTCTGGTCAGCAGATCTTTCTGGTCGTCATTTACGCCTGCCTTGGCCTGTTCCATCTTCGTGAGAATTCTTTGCTGTTCAACCGATGTTACCGGAGTGGCAGGATTTTTTTCTGGTGCATCCTCGGCGGTGCTCTTGTGATAGAGAAAAAAGGATGCTATCAGAAAAAAAATGACGGCAATAATAAATTTTTTCATGGTATCTCTCCTGCTCGAATGTGTGAAGTCGTCTGCCCGCAATCGCTTATCTCTCGTGAAAAATCACGGCAATCTCATCTAAAAGAGCCGCCTCTTTTTTATTGAGATGGCGCTTCCAGGCAGCATCCTGCTTGACTTTGAGTTTTTCCATAACCTTCCGCTCCTTGCTTTTCTGGATTACGTTGTCGCGTTCGCGCAGGACTTTTTTTTCCTGATCCGCCAGTGCCGTCTGCAGAAGCTCGAGCTCTTTTTTTTCAAGAATGATTCTCTCCTCATACCGTATCATCTCTCCCACATCCATTCCCTGGGACCGGCGTCTGGTCAGCTCGTTGAGCAGGTTGTCATAGGACTGCTGCTGCTGCTGAAGGGCGTGCAGCGCCTCCGCCCGTTTTTTTTCGGCGGCAAAGAGCCGGTTCAAGGCTACTTTTTCAAGCTGCAGCCGGTAATTCAGAACCGTGTCAAGGGAAAATGGTTTCATAGCAGGTTACGCTGTATAACTATGCCGGTGACAGGCGATTTATTTATCGTTGGTCCGGCGGTTTTTGGGTGGAAGATCCTGGTCCTTGCGTTCGTTCAAAATCTGGGTAAGCTCTTCCATGGTCTGGGTCAGGGTGGTCGATTCGTCATATTTCTGGCGGAGGAATGAGTTCACCGCGTCGATCTTGCCGATGGCAAAATCAATCCGCGGGTTGGATCCCTTCGCATAGGCGCCGATATTGATCAGGTCCTCGGCTTCGGTATAGGCGGCAAGGATGTTCCGCACCCGTCCCGCCAGTTCCAGATGCCTGGGGGAAATAATGTCGCGCATGACCCTGCTGACCGAGTTGAGGATATCGATGGCCGGGTAGTGGTTTCTAGCGGCAATCTCCCGCGACAGCACGATATGGCCGTCTAAGATTGACCGTACCGCATCGGCAATGGGCTCGGTCATGTCGTCGCCGTCGACAAGGACAGTATAGAGGCCGGTGATGGAGCCCTGGTCACGGAAACTGCCGGCGCGCTCCAGAAGTTTGGGCAGGGTCGCGAAGACCGAAGGCGTATATCCCTTGGTAGTGGGAGGTTCTCCGATGGCCAATCCTATCTCGCGCATGGCCATGGCAAAACGGGTGACGGAATCCATCATCAACAGGACGTTTTTCCCCTGCGCGCAGAAATATTCGGCAATGGTGGTGGCAACAAAGGCGCCGCGCATCCGCAGAAGCGGCGATTGATCCGATGTCACGACCACGATCACCGATCGGGCAAGACCTTCTGTCCCCAGGTCGCGTTCAATGAACTCACGCACTTCGCGCCCGCGTTCGCCAATAAGCGCGATAACATTGATGTCCGCCTTGGCGTATTTGGCCATCATGCCGAGAAGGACGCTCTTGCCGATGCCCGATCCGGCCATGATCCCCATGCGCTGTCCCGTCCCGCAGGTGATCAGGCCGTTGATGGCTTTGATGCCCAAGTCGAGGGATTCATTGATGTTTTTTCTCAACATCGGCCCTGGTGGATAGGAGTAGAGCGGCTTCTCTTCGGTAAGCAGGGGGGCGGGGTATCCGTCGTGGGGGATTTCCATGGCGTCGATGACCCGGCCCAGCAGATTGGGGCCGACCTTGATGGTCGCGCTGTCCTTAATAACGTGGATCAGGCTTCCGGGCCCCAGGCCGCGAAGATCGCCCAGGGGCATCAGCAAGGCCTTTGAATTTTGAAAGCCGACAACCTCTGCATGAACCGGAGGGCCGTTATTCAGCGGAGTGATCTGGCAGAGGGTTCCGATGGAGGAGTTGGGACAGTAGCCTTCAACGACAAGGCCTACAATCCGGGTGACCTTGCCGGAAACCGTTATGAGTCTGCAGTCTTTTATGGATTCTGGATTAAGAAACATAATAAACCCTGAAGCAGGGAGCAGATGAGGAGCCGGACTCAGTCATTGCCTTTGAGCGCCTTCTCGATAATCCGGAGTTGGCTGGTTATTGTGGCGTCCACTGTGCTCGTACTGGAGTCAATCCTGCATCCTCCCCGTTCGATGGCCGGATTTGTTTGCATGGTAATGTTTTCAAGCCCGCTGAGGGAGTCGATGAACTCCCTTGTCCGGGATTTGATCACTTCCAGGTCGGCAGGATTGACTTCAATGGTCAGTTCATCGGATTTGACAGATTGCCGTATAGCCTCTTCCACGGTGGCAATAAGCGTGTCGTTCTGTACGGTGACCGAATGACGGATGATCCTTTCAGCAATTGTCAAAACCAGATTCTGCATCTCTTCCATGCTGTTGTTCAGAATGGTTTCCCGTATGGTGTTGAGCTGTTCGCATGCTATGAGAAGTGCCTTGGCGCTTGAGCCGAAGTCTTCATCTGCCATTTCCAAACCGTCTCTCATTCCATCGTCATAGGCCTTTTTGCACAGTATTTCAATGTCCTCTGCTTTTATTCCGGAAGCAGGGGCTGATGCCTCTTCTCCTGACCGTTCAGCATCTTGTTCTGTCTCAGCTTCTGGATCCGGCCCTCGTTGCAGAATCCCGGCGGCACCTTGTCTGTACCTTTCAAAGTGGTTCTTGGCGGTATTCTGCCCGTCGGCCGGGACGGTAACAGACCTCCATCCCGATGGCGTGGTGTTTTGCAGGGAGACAATCTTTTCAGGAATGAAGGTGTTGGGCCGGTTATTAGACAAGCTCATCTCCGCCTCCGGTTCCAAGCACCAGCTTGCCTTCCTCTTCAAGCTTCATAGCAATCTTGACAATGGACTGCTGCATTGCCTCCACTTCAGAGAGACGGACCGGACCCATGGCGTCCAGGTCGTCCTTGATCATATCAGCAGCCCGTGCCGACATATTGGCATAAATTTTTTCCTTCATCTCCTCAGATGCCGTTTTCAGGGCCATGGTCAGGGAGTCATTGTTGACCTCGCGCAGGATCATCTGCAGTGAACGTCCGTCAAGGGCGAGGAGATTTTCAAAGGTGAACATTCTCTTGCGGATCTCTTCGGCCATCTCGGCATCGGATTCTTCGATTGTTTCAATGATCTCAGAGTCAAGATTGTTTTCCAGATGTCCGAGGAGGTCAACGACCTTATCGATACCGCCCAGCTGTTTCTGCTCTTTTCCGGACACCAGGCCGATTTCGCGATGCAGGGCGTCCTCAATCCTGTTGATGACCTCTGCCGATACCTTTTCGATTTTGGCGATACGATAGACCACATCGGCCCGGATCTCTTCCGGGAGGCAGACGAGTATCTCGCTTGCGTGTTCAACATGCTGTGTCGACAGGACCAGGGCCACAGTCTGAGGGTGCTCCTTCTCCAGAAGGCTGGCGACCATGCGCGCCTGCATCAGGGCAATGGTCTCGAGAGGACGTGATTCGGTACCGGAGATGAACTGCTCCATCAGGCCATGGGTCCGCGATCCCTCATCCGTCGCGGCGATGGCCTTTTTGGCAAATTCCCCTCCCTTGACAAACAGCCCTGCGAACTGAGCCTGGGTCTCGTTATAACTTTCAAAGACCTTCTGTCTGATATAGTTTGGGATATGCTCAATATTGGCCATGGTTCGCGTAACCTGTCTGACCTCGCTGTCGGTGAGTTCCTTGAAGATCTTTGCCGTTACCTCTTCACCCATGCAGATCATGAAAACCGCCGCCTTGTTGAGCCCGGTAAGCGTGTCTATTCCCATATCTTATCCCTCGTTGATCCAGTTCTTTATAATATAGGCGGAGGGTGCCGGATTTTTCAAAATCTCCTTGCGCATGGTAATCACACTTTCTTCAACGACTTCAACATTTTCTTCTTCCTTTTCTTCTTCTGCTGCCTTGAAAGCATCCAGGCGCTCCTGCTCCATCTGCTCAACCGTTTTGTAATGCTCTTTCATCTCTCCCTTCATGGTCTTGATGATGGGACGGAGCAGGAAAAAGTAGAGCAGCAGGGCCATAATGGGGACCAGCGCGACCTTTGCCGTGGGGAGGTAGTTGTACAGCAGCGCGGTCTGTGCCACCCCGCCGGCGACCAAGGCCTCTTTGGAGGGCTCCGTGAATGGCAGGGACAGGATGTTGACCTGATCTCCGCGGGCCGGATTGAGGCCGAGTGCCGTCGAAACCATGGTTTCCAGGGACTTCAGCTCTTCCGGCGTCCGGGGCTCGGTCTTGGCCGGCTGTTTGTCCTGACCGGGCGTGACCTTGTCAGCCACCAGGATGGATACCGAAAGCTTCGAAATGGTGCCGACGGGATTGGTTGTCTTGCTTACGGTCTTGCTGATCTCGTAATTGGTGGTCCGGGACGTCTTGCTGGTCGAAGGTTCTCCGGCTGTGGCCGGCGTGCTGCTGGTTCCCTGCAGATTGGACTGGACGCCGGGGATGCCGCCTGACGCCTGCTGGCCGCCGCTGTTTTCCTGGTTGAGCTGCTCGCTTCTGACAACCTGTTCATCGGGGTCGTAGAGTTCCTGCGTCTTTTCCACCTGGGAAAAATCCAGATTGGCGGTGACGCGGACCATAGCCTTATCCTTACCCATAGTCTTATCGAGTAGATCTTGAGCCTGGATTTCCAGACGATGCTCAACCTCCTGTTGATAGCGGAGCATGTCGACGGATAAAAGCTTATCCTTATCCTCTGACTTGCCGGCATCAAGAATTTCCCCGTTAGAGCCGATTACGGTTACATTTTCGGGAGTCATTCCGGTTACCGAACCTGCAACCAGATGGATTATGCCCTGGACCTGTTTTTTGTCGAGGATTCTTCCGGGGGCAAGGGTCAGGATAACTGAGGCGGTAGGCTGTTTTTCCTCGTTCTTGAACAGGGCTTTGTCCGGAAGGGCCAGATGAACCCTGGCGCTCTCCACCAGAGCAAGCGAAGAGATGCTTCTGGCGAGTTCGCCTTGTAATGCTCTTGTATAATTGACCTTTTGTACATAATCAGTCAGGGCGAAACTCTGCTTGTCGAATATCTCAAAACCCACACCACCCCCATTGGGAAGACCGTTGGAGGCCAGACTCAAGCGTGATTCATAGATCTGATTGGCCGGTATCCAGATATTTTTCCCCTCATTTTTGAGCTCATAGGGAATTTTCTGTGCCTTGAGCCAGGTGACGATCGGTGCGGCATCGTTTTCATTGAGGTTAGCATACAGGAGCTGATAATCTGCTGTCCTGGCCTCAATGATCAGGATTGTAAAGAGGGCAAGGGATATCGCTACCACCGCTCCTGTGGCGATCTTCCTGGATAACGGCCATTCTTTGATCAGCGTGAACAGATTTTTGGTCTGGATCGGTCCGCTGTCGGCATTGCTCGCAGTTCTGTTCGGGGCATATTCCTCAGCCATGAATAATGTCCTTTTCCCTATGGTGGATTGAAAATTCCATCGGCCTCTGGCCGCACTCCTGATTTTCTGTCTTGTAATACATTCTAAGCACGATTACGCGCTAAACCTGCATTCCCATAATAGTATTGTAGGCCTGCAAAGCCTGATTGCGGATCTGCACCAGCATCCGTACCGACAGGTCGGCCTCTTCGGCGGCTATCATGACCTCATGCATGCTGGTCGGCCCTCCGGTATTCAGATTCTGCGTGGCCGCGTCGCTGGCGTTCTGGGCCTGGTTGACCTGGTCCAGGGTTGATTTGAGAAAGTCTGAAAAGCTTCCTTCCGCCTGTGAAACCGCGCCTGCCGACGGGCTTGCCGTCAGCGGTGGCTGGCTGGTGATATTGGATATGGTTGTCATGGCTGATTCCCTTTATACGAAAGTCTCTATGAAAGTCCCGTTTTGATGCTGGCCATGCCATACTGAAATGACGAGCTTTCATGTCTTGCCCAGGCTGGTCCTTCCGATCCAGCCATGCTGGTTAGATGGTCATTGCTTTCTGGATCATTCTCTTTTCAGACTGAATAGCTGTAACATTGGCTTCATATGATCTGGTTGCAGACATCATATCCACCGTCTCTTCCAGGACATTGATATTGGGCATCGGCACATAGCCGTCCTTGTCAGCATCGGGGTGGGAGGGATTATACACCTTCCGGGGCGGAGATGTGTCTTCAGTGATTTTTGTTACCTCGACACCCTGCAGGGCATCCTTGACATTGCTGTTCAGGTGATCCTGAAAGGATAGGGGCTTCGTCTGAAAGTAGACGGATTTCTTTTTGTAGGGTCCGCCTTCCGGGGTTGAGGTCGTTTCCACATTGGCAAGATTGGAGCTGATGGTATCCATCCGGATGGTCTGGGCCCGCAGGGCCGACGCGCTTACCTTGAGTGAAGAGAAAACGTCCATAGTCTGTCCTCATTGATTGTATTATATAGAACTCCCTGCGGAGCACTGGCCCTGCCATGTTGGAAGAGACCGTTCCTATTTTGTTGGTTCTGGCTGTTTAGCTCCTGCCTTGCAGGGTAACCTGAACGGCCTCTTAGCCACCTTGGCTTCCGCCCTGAATGATAAAGCTTAAAAGGCTGATTTTTTTTGACAAAAGCTGGGCCGCTGTTTCATACATGATCTCGTTTTCAGACAGAGAGACCATCTCCTGATCAACATGGACGCCGTTCTTGTCGCCGACGCCGGTCTTATCCGCATGCCTGACCACCGTTCCGGTTACCGAATCGAGGCTGCCCGAACCATTGGGAAGATGCGATGGATTGGTGGTCGCCATCGAAAAACCCTTATGTTTGATTGCCTGATTCAGCTGTTCCTCAAACTCGAACCGGGCCGGGGCGTATCCCGGGGTTTCTGCATTGGCAATATTCGAGCTGATGACCTTCTCATTGGCAGACCTGAGATCCAGCACCTTGCTGAGAAGGTTCATGCTCGGGTCAAAGAGCTGTATGGAATTCATCGGTCTTCTCCCTGCCGGTGTAGGTTTTCGGGGCGAGCGATACTTCTTTTCAAGAGTTCTGTCTGTCCTGTCATAGTCGGTTGCATAGCATTATTTCGTGGTCTCAGCTGTATACTCCAGCTCTTTTTTGGCCATATCCTTCCATAAAGGGTCTTTGCCTTTATCGACAATTTGTTGCAGGAGTTTTACTCCCTTTTCTTTTTGCCCTCTCTTGAGCTGGATTTCTGCAAGTCTGAAATTGCTCTGGTCCTGGTATCGGCTTGAGTCCTGGAGGGTGGAGAAAGCACCTTGAGCATTGTCGTAAAGTCCTTGTTTGTAAAGGCTTTCACCAAGAATAAAGCGTGAATTTTCGGTCAGCGGCGGTTGTCTTTCCAAGAGCGGGGAGAGAATTCCGGTAACCTGCTTAAAATCTTCCTTTTGAAAATAGAGGGCTGCGGCTGTTTCCTGGAATGCAGGGGATCCGGGGAGGGGCGAGGGGAGAAGGGCTATGGCCCTGTTGATCTTGCCCTCCGCCAGCAGGGCCTTGATCTGGAAAAGCAGGACGTGTTCCCTGTCGGAACCGGCCGGGTAATTCCGCAGATAAAGGGCTGCATGAGCGTCGACCTCTTCAAATTTTCCCTGATGAAAAAGGACATCAATAAAAGGAAGAGAGTAGTTTTCCTGCGCTTTAGCGCCCCCTATCTCAACCAGATAAAGATAGGTGTTTTCTGCATCATCGAAGAGATTCAGTTGCTGATAGGCGTAAGCAACGTCGGCAAGCAATCGCGGCTCCAGCCATTTTTGTTCAAAGAAGTACTGGTTTTGCTTGGCAAGAACCAGCAGCTTGACATATTCTTTTGCCTGCATCAGGCGCTCGAATTCATCGGGCAGGATGCCAATAAGCGCCGCCTGGGCGGTTTCCACCAAAGGACCGGTCCTGAAATCGCGGAGAAATGTCAGAAGGAGGTTGATGCTTTTTGTATTGTTTCCAATGAGTTGATAGATGATTGCTTCCTTGAGGGCCGCCTCTTCCGCAGTGTCCCTGTTTATGGCTTTTTCTGCAATATTTCTGTATGCATGTATGCTCTCGGTCTCCCAGTTTTTCCTGGTGAGAAATTGGAGATCGGTCCGTTTGACAGTCGCTTTGGAGCCCGCATCAGTGCCTGTGAAGGCATCGGAAACCGTTGAGAAATCCGTTATCATATCTGATGCCTGCCTCAAATGCGATTCCGACATGGCCCTACGGTAATTGACCATTCCGAGCTGGGCCTTTTCTGTAATATGAGGGGCCAGTTTCTGGTAGCATTGCGCCGCTTCCTGAAATCTTTTCTGTTGATACAAGGTATCGCAATACCCATTGAGTGAATACGTGTGGGATTCGATCAGGGCAGGATCATTGAGCAGCTGGTAACGGACATAGGACTTGATGAAGTCACCCTTGGCATACCAGTAATCTGCCAATCTTAACTCTTTGATTTTTATGATCGTATCGGGATAGGAAATGGTATCCCGATCAAGAAGGGCCTTCATTTTATCCAGCTGGTTGGTCGCAAGCGCCGTTTCGATCTGGAGAAGGGTGAAATAGGGAGTAAGCGGGCTGTCCGCCTCAAGGGCTGATTCGATCTCGTGGAGTTTGTAATCGCCAATATAGGGATCTTCATATTTCGCCTCAAGTCCTGCAAGGAGAAATTTCGCAAAGAAAGCAAGCGGTTCATGGGGATAATACTGATTAAGCAGATAAAGCTGCTTATACGCGCCGCTGAAATTTCCGGCCCTGAAAAGGATTTCTCCTGAAGTCAGTGCCAGTTTTTTTTTGGTTTCGACATCCTTTTCATTTTTGACCAGAGCAGAAATCACGGGTTCCATCGCATTCCATTGTTCAGTCTTTGCCAGGTCATTGAGTTCAGCCGGGATCAGTTGGAGGTTTTTTTCCTTGTCGGGCGGAAGAAAGGCTATAAGAGGGAAGGGCGGAAAGGTGTATTGAACCGGGGCTTTTATCGTTACATTCGATTCATAGCGTGCAAAGAATAAACGCCAGTCATAGGCATAGGGGGTGGCATTCAGAGGATTGGGGAGGTTTTTTCCCGGAAGAGAACCTCTGATCCTTTTTAAATCGGAAACGATATCGGTCCTTGTTTTTAAGAGAAAATTATCGACAGAGATTGTGAGGTTGAGGATTTTTCCCTTGCCGGGGATGATTTCGACCTTTTTGGGTGCATAACGGAGAAAAAAAGAAAGGACCGCCTGATCCTCACTGACTAAGGGCAAAAATTTGACTATCCTGTCGTCCGTGGGAAAATTCAAAGCTGTATCCGCGACAATGGTATCCTCCAGTTTGAGATCAACACGCCTCCCGGATTGCTGTACGGTATATCGTGGGGGAGCGTCAAACTTCAAGGATAAATTTATGTTATTACTGTATTTCATCTCTGTTATCTCCAGCAAGGTCGAGCTTGCGGAAGCCTGCTGCGCCGTTACAAAGAAAATGAAGGAGAAGAGGAGGATGATTTTTTTCATGGTCCGTGTAAGAAGATTAAATTTATGTATAACATATGCAAAAACAGTTCCAGTGATGATGTCAGGGGGTCGACGTGGCAAGATTGTCTGAATCTTCAAGGGAATATCTCGTATTTTTATAATGCTGTTCTGTAATTGATGTTTCAAATATCTTCTTTTAAAGAGGGCAGTGCCAAAAATATGACGGTCGCGCCCGGAAACGGATTTATCCTTTCCGCTCTGACCGGGAAAAATATTTTTTAAGAACAAAGGGAAATAAGATGTTTGATTTTTCAGCCAGTCAACTGATACTATTCATCAATCGATTCCTCCTTACAGAAAAACCCGCTGCGCTTCGCGAGGAACTCTGCAGGGGGATGAAATTTTGTTGTGGCGCATAACGGACCTATGATATATCTGATTATTGGAACTGTATTTAGGTGCTTGAATATTCTGTATTATGGGAGGAAGTAATGGGTAAAAACGTCCTGCTGGTTGATGACTCCAGTACAATGCGAAAAATTATAGGCAGATCACTGCGTCAGGCCGGGATCGAATTTGACAATATTTTTGAAGCAGGGGATGGTCTGGAGGCCCTGGCTATTCTCGAGAAAGAGAAAGTCGATATTGTTTTAAGCGATATTAATATGCCGAATATGGATGGGATTTCTTTTTTGAGAGAAAAATCAAACCGGGCCAATATGAAGGACATCCCGGTACTGATGATTTCCACTGAGACTGGAGATGACATCATCGGGGAAGCGAAGTCGCTTGGAGCGGTCGGTTCAATTAAAAAACCGTTTACTCCCGATAAGGTCAATGAGGTTCTTGGACCGCTCCTTTAATATAATTTTGAAATGGAGAAACAGTGGATATTTCAAAAAAAATCATTGAGGCAACGATAGAAATATTCTCCACTATGGTGATGATGGACATCACTGTTGACGATGAAGACGTCAAGGACAGCGGAAAACTCCATGATGCGATTACAGGAATGATCGGCTTGGCCGGGACCCATAAAGGAGTGCTTGCCATTCATATTCCTCATGTTGTGGCAATAGCAATCACCGGCAGTTTCCTCGGCATGGAGGTAGACGGGATCAATGAGGATGTGGAAGATGCCGTTGGGGAACTTGCCAATATGCTGGGGGGAAATGTGAAGGCTGTTCTGGTGGAAAATGGCCGCGATATTGATCTTTCGCTGCCATCCACTATTTCCGGGGCTTCGTATCAGTTTCAATCATCGAAAGACGTTGAAAAATCACTCATTCGATTTCGAACCGAAAGCGGTTCGTTTTTAGTCGAACTGCAACTGGAAAAATAGAACCGGGTTTTCAACCTGCAATGCATTCTGGTCTTATAATCGAATCTCTGCCATGAAAAATGATGATTTCAAGCTTGAACAGGAAATAGTTGCTGCCGCGAAAGATGTTTTTTCGACTATGGTGATGATGGAGTTGGAGGATGAACGGGCTGTGATTGGGCAAAGCTGCGAAATTTCCTCCAATATTTCCAGCATGCTAGGCCTGGGGGGGGGATATCCGGGGTCTCTTGGCGATACATTGCCCTGCCGATGTAGCCAAGGGGATCACCTCGGCTTTTCTTGGAATGGATGTTGAGGAACTGAATGACGACGTCAAAGATGCAATAGGGGAAATCACCAATATGATTGCGGGGAACCTGAAGGTCTATTTTACGACTTTTGGCATTGATATGAAATTGGCTATTCCAACGTCGGTCATAGGTGATTCTTACCGAACAAGCGGTTTGTTCGGGGCGTCCAGAATCGTTGTACCTTTTGCGAGCGCTGGCGGGCAGTTTTGGGTGGAGTTGAAATATATGCTGAATAATTGAGATTATAGGGGCAATTTCTTTAATTTTTTTTTCAGCCTGCCGATAAATGATTAGAGTGTTTAAAAGTACGGCAATTTGTTTGGCGCGACGTGAAATCCCCTCTTCGATGGTGCTATGAAAGCTCAGCAGAAGTTAGACAAGATAATTGAATCCGTAACCGCAAGGGTTCAGGATGAGGTGACCGGTTTAATCGGGGCCACGCTGACCTTGACTGATTCCTATAACACCTTCGCCTCAAAGGAGGATTTTTTTGATCAGGCTTCCGGTAAACATATAGCTGTAAAACTGGAAGTATCTGGCGATGTAGAATGCACCGCATGCCTGCTGGTAAGCGTAAAAGATGCAATTCGTCTTGGCGGCACGCTTATAATGCTCCCCCAGCACGAACTTGAGAAGGTTGTAAGCAGTGAAGACTACAGTGATGAGACAAAAGACTCATTCGGGGAAATTGCTAATATAATCGCAGGATCCTACACCAAAGTCTTTGAAGAGATGTACCAGGAGTCCTGCCGGTTCGTTCGCAAGGAGCAGGAAATCCTGATCCCGATGAAGGTCGACATTGAGTCTGACCAACCCGTTGTCAATCAGCTTTTATATCAGATAACCTCATCCATGAAGCTGGGCGATTTTGAGATGGGCAATCTTACCGTCCTGCTTCCAGCTTCCCCGTTCGGTCTGGAACAGGAAGAGGGAGCCAGACCATCCGCGCCTCCTGAAAAAGAGAAGAAAACAGAGGCTGAGCCCGTCGAGGAAAAAAGAAAGGAAGAGACGGTTCCCGTAGCAGAAACGTCTGGTCTTCCTGCCGTTGACATCGAGAAGCATAAAAAACGCGTCGACTCCCTGCTGGTTGAGTGTCAGATGAAAATGCAGGAAGAGGTCAGCGCCTTGCTCGGGGTGGACCTTCAGCTCAGTGATCATGAAACCCGCCCTGTTTCCAAAGAAGATTTCTTCCTCGATGAGGTCTCCGGAAAGCAGGTCCTTGCGCATATGAAAGTGACGGGCGATGCCGAGGGCGAGAGTTTTCTTTTTGTCAGCTTGAAGGATGCAATCCGCATCGGTGGAATTTTGATTATGCTGCCGCCGTCTGAACTTGAGACAGCTGTCGCCGAGGAGGATTTTACCGAGGATGCTACTGATGCCTATAATGAAATCGCTAATATAGTAGCCGGAGTATATACAGGATTCTTCGAAGAAAAATATACACGGAGCCTGCGATTTGTAAGGACGGAGGTTGAGCAGGTCGTACCCCTCAAGGTCAATGCGGAATCCGAGGAGCCGATTCCCGACCAGACCTACTATATGAGCAGCAGTACTGTGAGTATTGAGGGGAAGGCCATGGGAAAGGTGCAGCTTCTCGTGCCGATCGCGCTGCTTCAACTGGAGGGTCTCGGGCAGGAGCAGGTGTCCGGCGAGGAGAAAACCTCCCGGCGGGCCGCTGTTGCCGCCCCGAAAGAGACGGGGAAAAAATCCCCCGTCTCTTTCGAAAAAGGGGAAATTCAGGACAGAAGCGGCGACGATATACTGTTAATAAGTGACGACAGCAAAGAGGCTGAAAAAATAGTGGCTGTTCTTGCGCGTGCTGACTTTAAGGTCCGGAAACTTTCCTTTAAAAATAATGTAAATGATTATATTTCCGACAACCTGAAGGCAATATTCCTGGTCATGCATGAGGTCGATGAACAGGCTTTCGGCGTTGCAATAAAGATCAGTTCTTCCTGCTCTGTCCCTTTGATTGCTGCCGGGGCGGCATGGACCCGATCTAAGGTGATCAAGGCTGTTAAATATGGGGTCAACGATATCCTTCTTACTCCGGCTACGGAACAGGATATTCAGGAAAAAATAGATAACAATCTGGTGAAGCTTGCAGCGTGAAAAGATTGTCCGCGAGGCCTTTCCTGCAAGCAAGCCTTGGCCTGTCTCTGAGAGTTGATCTTTGCAGGCATCGGACCTCGCGAGGGCCTGTGCTCAAGGCAGAGGCTTGTTCTCGGAAGTATCCTCCAGCAGGGCTGTCATCTCTTTCTTTTTCATCTTCTCTAATAATGTGGTTCGCTTCAGTTTCAGCAACCGGGCCGCTTCTTTTTTATTTCCCCCCGAGATCTTCAGTGCCTGAAGAATGAGCTGCGTTTCAAAGTCATTAATGAGATGGTTGAAGTCAATCGTATCATCGTCCCATTGCAAACCTGAAATATCTATAGAACCTTGCGAGATTAGCAAAAGAGGCGCGGATGTGCTCTGTCCGGGGCCTGCAGTTCCGGCCAGTATTTCCTGATCGTCACAGCAATTGGCGAGAAATTTTTCCGGCAGATCGCACCGTTCAATGCTCTTGCCGCTGAAGAGGATGCACATATGCTGGACAAAATTCTCAAGTTCTCTGACATTGCCTCGCCATTCAAATTTCTGAAGAACTGACAAGGCCTGTCCCGAAAAGCGTATCGGCTCTCTGCCTCGTCTTTTGGAATAGTTTTCTATAAAATAATCGAGAAGGAGGGGGATATCTTCTTTGCGGCCTTTCAGAGACGGGACATTGAGAGGAACAACGCTGAGCCGGTAGTACAGGTCTTCCCGGAACTTCCCTTCATTGACGAGTTGTTCCAGGTCGCAATGGGTGGCTGCGAGGATTCTGGTGTCAACCGGAATGGACTTCAGGGCGCCTACCGGTTCAAATTCCTTTTCCTGGAGGACGCGGAGCAACTTGGCCTGCAGTGCGCCCTTCATATCTCCGATTTCGTCCAGAAACAACGTCCCGCCGTCGGCATACTGTATTCTGCCTATCTTATTCTGGGTTGCCCCAGTAAAGGCGCCTTTTGTATGGCCGAATAATTCACTTTCCAGAAGATCGTCGGGAATAGCCGCGCAATTTACTGGAACGAAGTTGTTGTTTTTTCTTCGGCTGTGGGAGTGAATCGCCTTGGCCACCAACTCCTTTCCCGTACCTGACTCGCCGCGGATCAAGACAGAGGAAAAATCGTCTTCCGCTACTCGGGCGATGAGGTCAAAAAGACGTTCCATGCAAGGACTTTTACCGATAATGCCATAAAAAATGGATTTTCCCTCAGATGAGGGGGATGGCGGAGAGGGCTGGGCTCTCCGGATTTTTTCTGAGGTCCTTTTTAAGGCAAATTCAATTTCCGCAGCGTTGTAGGGCTTTCTGAGGTAGAAAAATGTCTCAAGCTGAAGGATATTTTTGATCAGATCGTCTTTGCCTTCAGGTATGACCGGGATGATTGCGGTCTGCGGATACTGCTTTTGCAATTTCGTCAGCAGGGCCATCCCTTTAGTCGAGTCAGGGAAGTGAAGGTTGAAGATTATAATATCGCAAAACTGTTCGCTTAATACGGTTAGGAGCTGATCTTCATTCCCAGCCTGAAGCACTGAGTATGTCGAATCGTTATCAAAGACTTTGATAATACAGTGTATTGCGCTTTCACGATCTTCGGAGTTTGACTCAGCAAGGACTATGGCGAAAATACGTTGCATACTAAAAATGGATAGCGAAAGGGTTGAAAAGAAAGAGACTTTTATCTCGATGCATTAAACTGCCCATTTGCTCTGATTATCACACATTGCTGGTGGATATCGTCAGAAAATGAAATTGGCACAAAAGAATTTCAAGCTGCTGCACGACAGCCGTCTTTGGTATGTGGGCAGGCACGGTCATGTTTTTGTTTGAAGAAGATCTGCCAGTTTGCTTGATGTTCGGCGCATATTGAGACTCAGAAGTCTCGCCACTTTCTGGATAACCTTGATTCCCAGCGCTGGAGATTTATCTGTCAGAATTTCGAGGCCTTTTGCCGTCAAAGTGACCAAAGTCGCAGGTTGTTTGGCGACAATAGTGGCTGATCTTGGGGATTTGTCGATAAGCGCCATCTCTCCAATAGAACTTCCTTTTGTCAGTCTGGCTATGACGATATTTTCACCAGTTTCCGACTTTTTTAAAACTTCCAGGACGCCTCTGACAACAAAACCCATGAAATTGCCCTTATCGCCTTCGACAAAAAGGAACTCACCCCGGCGTAGATGAACATAACTCATATGCTTTGCAAGAACTGACAACTCGTCAACATTGAAACTGTCAAAAAGTGGCAGATTCACAAGAAAATTTCGCGTATCTTCTTCGGAATCCGTTAGTTGGCCCTGTGTCATAGTACGCATCGTTATGTGAATTTTAATCAAAAAAAATAATGGAAGACAGACGCTTCTCCTATAAGCCATATCTGTTGGGATAACTATATCATATCAAAAATAAAAGTAAAAAGATTCTTTTGTCAAAGCGGAACTCTTGGAAACTCACCTCGAGATTGAATAGTTATTGAATTTTTCAAAGCATTATGCTGATATGTGTAAATCGATTATCTTCGTATCAGCCAACGAAATCATTGAAGACAGGTAAGGCGGGGGGCTTTCTGTTGATCCTGCCCTGTCTTTCTTCCGCCTCGCGCAGGGAAAAGAAATATTATCATTGATGCATTGAACGGTGCATCATGCTATAAAGAGCAGTCCTCTATGAAGACTGGGATAGCTTTCAGTGCAGTGGATTGTGGTCTGTAGATTGTGATTAAACAACAAATATTTCAAATAATCGGATGAGAGAACATGAGTAAATATACTGTATTCAGACGTGGGCTATTGGTGGGGATCCTGGTGCTTTCAGGGTTTCAGACGGTTGTATGGGCTGATAACGACAAGGTGAAGGAAAATACACAAACCCTTGAAAAGACTAAGTCCTGTCCTGGTTGTGATTTGTCTGGAGCAGACCTCAACAGAATGGATTTGTCCGGGGCTGACTTGCATGGAGCCAACCTCACCGGGGCCAAATTGTTTCTTGCGAATCTGACTGGCGCCAACTTGCAGAACGCCCATCTTGCGGGGGCAAGTTTTGGAGGAGCCGATCTTACCGGGGCTGACCTGCGTGGTGCTGATATCCAGGGAGCGGAATTTAATGGAGCATACACAGAAGGCGTGAAATCCGACAGCGCTCTTCCTCGGACTGCGCCTGAAGGGCCTTCGCAGGTTGAGAAAAAGGCCGCTGCTGAGGAATCCTCGAAAACACAACAGCCAGTTGCCCAGGCACCCGCAGAAAAAAACGTTTCCGATATACAGCAAACAGCAGACAATACACAGCAAACAAAGACCGCCTCGGAAAAGCAAGAGGTCGCTTCCGGGACTCCACCGGCAAAAGAAGAGTCGGTCTCTGCGGGTAATCCGGCGCCGGCCGCTTCTTCCGTTCAAGGGGAAAAGAGTCAGGATGCGGGAACATCCGCGCCAGCCGTTCCGGCGACAGAGGCCAGGCCTGTATCCGGGCAGGGAACACCCGGAGCCGAAAAAGATTCAATGCAGGATAAGCAGGTTGAAAAGGGGAAAACAGCCGACATATCCAAGGCAAAAGAGATACCGAACGACAAGGTCAGTAATCTCGCCAGGTTGTTAAAAACCAAAAAGTGCTTTCAATGCGACTTGGATGGTGTTGACCTGTCTGATAAAAATTTAAAGGAAGCCGACCTGGAAGGCGCCAATTTAAAGGGATGCAATCTGGAGAACGCCAATTTGAAAAATGCAAATCTAAAAGGCGCCCAGCTCAAAGATGCTAATTTAAAACAGGCGAATTTGAACGGAACCGATCTATATAAGGCCGATCTGTCCGGAGCCGATCTGACTGGCGCCGATATGGATAAGGCGTTGGTTGAGCAGACGCAGCTTGATGGGGCCGTGGGGAGATAGCTGTAAGCAGTAACAATACGATATAATGTCAATTGTTGTGAAATATGGCGAAGGCCTGCAGGGAAGAGCCTGGAAATCAATAAGCTCCATGTCCATCGGATCTGAACTGGATCAGGGCTCAGACACTTGCCTCTAACAATCAGACCTCTCGGTGAGAAAATCGGAATAAACTCATCGAGAGGCCCTTATCCGCGGGGAGGTTAGTGCCGCGGTACATATACTATACGACACTCTTCTATTCGTACAAGGGGCCTCTCCCCAGACAATGAACGGGGCGGGGGATTTTAATGATGGTCGTAATGATGGTCGCGATCTCCGCCATGTCCATCACGATGATCTTCGCCATGACCTTGATAGCCGCCGCCATGACCTTGATATCCACCGCCATGTCCGCCATGGTTTTCGAAATGGTCATGGTGATAGCGAATTACTCCATCAGGAACTCTTCCGTTGTACGAATGCCCCCAAGGTCCATGCTGTGAAAGCGACCTATGCCAGTATCCCCCGTCATTCCACCACCAGAAGCCTCCATAGAAATACGGCACGGGAGCAACCGCGACTGGTTCGGCTACTGGAACTACCGGTATCGGAATGGGTATCGGTACCATTACACCTTGAAAAGCAAAGCTTTGATTTGCTACGGCTACCAGTAACAGTGCCGTGATTATAAAAGTCCGTTTGAAATTCATACTGTGTCCTTTTTCTGAGTGGCTAGATTTCTCTTCTTTGATAGGGAAGAGATTGATATTTAAACTGATGCCTTTACGTGGTGTAAACGGAAGCGCCTCACTTCCTCTGTTAGAGATTATAATCTTTAGTCTCAGATTTTGCTAGGATCAATGGTGGTCTTTCACGAAAATGTGTCCTCAAGGGCAAGGCCTTGCATGAGCATAACAGGAATATGGTGTGAATGTTCAATAAAAAAAAAAGAAAGACGACCCAGAATTCAACAGAAAAAAGATGCTGTCAGGTTAACCAGAACGGCATCCTTTGTTTGTACAGTGTGTGAATTTACAAAAATGAGAGAAATTGTTTTTTCGGGACCTGAACTAGAAATCTTCCTCCAGATAAAGACACATTGGAGATCTTGAAAAGAAATTGAAGGATACTGAGAGATAATGCGCTCATTGTTGGGGCGTCTTGCAAGCAAGAGGATGCGGAAAATAAGTTTACCCTAACTTTTTATGTTGCCGCACAGAATGAGATACTTATTATATGGCTATAATGATTCCTCCCTGTGAGAATACGAGGGGGGCACAATTCTTTGTGTCCTGGAATCATACTGTGCATAAAATTCTCGTACTAATAACATAAGAGGTTACATCATGAAAAGAACAACGGCATCAATAATGACAGCTGCAGCGCTTATGCTGCTGAGTGTGCCATCCTTCGCTGCAAGCACCGTTTTTACTGAAAACCAGCTTCTCGGTTCACATGTCATGACCCAGGATGGAAAGGAAGTTGGGGATATTCAGTCTATTAACTTGGATTCAAAGACAGGGGCGATTCAGTCCATTACACTCAAAGAGCGGGCAGATGAACACTATGGCCTTGCTCCGACCTGGGGAAGCCTTGGTGCAAGAGGTGCGATGATTAACCCAATGTTTCAGGATCAAGAGAGGAACGTTGGCGAGTGATTGAGCGCATAGTTTCATGACGTAATTATCAAGGCAGAGCCAGCTAAATGACCCTGCCTTGATAAATCTGTAGTGGTCAAATCTGCTTATAAAGTGCTTACATAAATGAACGGCAATAAAAAAAGGCTTACGTCGTAATGACCTAAGCCTTTGATTTTATTTGGCTGGGGGACGAGGGCTCGAACCTCGATAAGCGGAGTCAGAGTCCGTTAAATGGCCTTTCACGTACCTTCACATGAAATCATAATCAGTATATTTTCTCTTGCATAAACCGATACATATATTGTATTCTTCTTCATATAGCATAATTCGATTTCATACAGTTTATGCTATATTTTGGGGGACAGCTTGGGGGACAGAATTTGACCTAGCGGATTGATAGGAGAAAAACTTTATGGGTTACATTTGGATCACAGCTAAAGAAGGTGTCAGATACCGGGAACACCCTGAACGAAAACATGGTGTCGGGTATGATCGGTATTACACGATCCGGTATCGTAAACCTGATGGAAAACGGGTTGAAGAAATGCTTGGGTGGGCTAGCAAGACGGGGATGACCGTCAAGAAAGCATCGGCAGAAATGGCGAGGTTGATTTCAAACCATACCACCGGCACCGGCCCGGCAACCCTGAGTGAAGCAAGAGATTTAAAAGCCCAAGCAGATAAAGAAGCGTCCAGGAACAAAAAGAAAGAAGCCGTCAAGAATATGACCTTTTCTGAAATTTTCGCGTTATTTCTTGTGGCATCGAAAGATAAGAAAAAAAATCCTCGATCCTGGAAACGTGAAGAACAACTTGCCCGGATCCACATCTTTCCTGTTGTTGGAAGTCTCCCCCTATCAAAGATAGCCAATGTCCCACATCTGAGAACATTACAAAAGAACATGGAGGTTAAGGGTCTGTCCCCTGCATCTATCCGATACGCCCTTCATGTAGTCCGTATCGTTTTTCACTTTGCTATGGATGAAGGATATTTCACAGGTATCAATCCTGCCTTGGAGAGAAGCAAACGGGCAATAAGCAAAAATAGGACTGGCATTGAATACCCTCAAGAGGATAACAAAAAAGAACGATGGCTCAGTAGGGAAGAGAGCAGTCTTTTGATGCAGGAACTTGCCAAGAGATCCGGCGAGGTTCACGACATAGCCATGCTGGCCCTTTATGCTGGGCTGAGGTTTGGGGAAATCGCCAAGCTCACCTGGGGCAACGTCGATCTTTTCAAAGGAGAGATGAGGTTGAGGCAGACAAAAAATGGCAAGGATAGAACCGCATTCATGACACCGGACATTCAAGCAATGTTTGTCCGGCGCGGCCCTGGTGAACCTGGCAAGCTGGTTTTCCCCGCCCGTGGAACCGACAACAAGCCCCATTACATGATCAGCCATATCTATTACGACACCGTCAAAAAATTGTTCAACGCCGGGATTTTCGATAAAAGACAGTGGGTGAACTTCCATACCCTGCGACATACCTTCGCGTCATGGCTGGTTAAAGATGGCACTGACATTTATCAGGTCAAAGAATTGCTCGGACATGGTGACCTGAAGATGACAGAACGGTATGCGCACAATAAACAGGAGGAGTTGAAACAGGCGGTTAAAAATTTACAGAACGGATAACATCTTTCGCCGGGGATAGGTTGGCCGACCGAAAAGCCGTAAACCATGCGGTTTGCCTGGTGATTCTTTTGGGGTATCTGTGATGGGTGAAGACAACAATGAGATTAAAATCATATTGGGGAAAATATAACAGCCCAACTGAATATATTTCCTTTCCTACTGTATTGTATGCAATTGCAGATAGTATCAAGCTACCTTTAGACGGCTTCGAGCAAGATATTTTTTTAATAGCTCAAGACAATATGAGGATTATCGATTTTTATAAAGATTTCAGAATGAAATATGAAGATTTTTATGAAGATTTTCTATCTTTCAAACTTGATGGTATTCCAAAAGACGCATGGTTTCCTGTACACTCTGGTCACACAACTAAATCACTAGACTATAAAATAGATTCTGATCTGATGTTGTGGCGGCTGTTTCCAGAAAATGGTGTCGAAATCACATCAGATCCTGCGGCAGATGAATTCTGGATAAAGGTAACCCCTGAGGTCGATCGAGCGTTTCGACTTGAAATGGCGGCCTGGAAACTAAGCCAGGCGTTGCACTTATCACCTCACGACAGGCCTACCTTATTGATGTATGATATATTGAAACATCATCTTGTGCAGGCTGATAGTGATACTAATTGGGGAAAACTTCTTAAAGAACTTGAGACAGCAATGAATCATGGACAAAGGACATATCACCACATTCAGGCCGTTTACCATACAGCAAGTTCTTATGGAATAAGTCATTTCAAAAAGTATGTTTTCCAAGCTCCAAACGATCCAGAGTACTTTCCAACTGATGATGACACTCCGGTCCAAGATGTTTTTTGGCTCGAATACTACGGTTTTAAATCTGATAACCTATTTGAATTTCTAGATGAAAGAAAGATTAAATACAAGAAACCTTACTATGAAAACAACAAGCTTGAAGGTGATGCAGGAATAGCTGAATTTCTGAAATGTACGGTTCGACAGGTTAGATACTTGAGAGAAAAACAGCCTGCCCTATTTCGCTATGAAGGCAGAAAGGTGACTGCTCTTAAATCGGAAATTGACCACCTGATTGAATAAAGAAAAAATATTGGGCCATTATTTTGTTTTTTTGTCACTCAAATAATTCTTATCTTTCCCTCTATCAAAATCATGCTACTGTAAATAAATCAAATGGTTGCATGAACTATTTCCCCTGCACCCAAAGATAGCCCTTCCCATTGTCACTCAAATATTTTTTTTGTCACTTAAATAGGCCTATTTGTCACAAAAAGACGTTTTCTTGTCACTAAAAATTAGTTAACTATATGTTATTACGTGTAAATATAAATTGACTTCATTGTATAAATGACGCATATTTCCGTCAAGGGACGTACCGTATACGGTTATTAGGCCTGGGACTCGAGAACCAAGGCCACCGATGCAAGTCAAGAGAGGAAATACATGATTCAAAAGAATCAGAACAGAGATGCAGCAATTGCAGTTATCAGGCAGGCAGGGGAAAAATGCAAATCAACTTTCATCTGCCGGGGTAAGATCGGAGATTTTACCGGTGGGGCCATATCGGCGGGATACATTGCCAACCTAGATTCAATAGGGAAAGGCCCAGAAGGCGCATTTAAGGCGGGAAGACGTCAGTGCTACCCGGTGGAGTCACTTGTCAACTGGTTGATCTCTAGATTGGAGGTGACGAAATGAGAGGGGGGAAAGAGATCAGGTCCGGAAAGAAGCATGGGAGGTTAGCTGGCAGGCTTTCCCCCCGAAGGAAAAACGAAAACATCAAGGATGAAAGAAAGATTACCCTATATAGCTTCCGCCTGCAAGCATTCTACATAGGGAGGGGGCATGATTGATTTCGACGATATCAACAAAACAGCTCTCGGTAGATGGCCGTACCTCCTTCCCAACATCCTGCCTGGAGGAAAATTCCAGGGCAGCGAATATGTTTGTGGCGATCTCTCAGGCGGTGTAGGTGAATCGTTCAGCGCTAATATCGCAACAGGTAAATGGTCAGATTTCGCCACCGGCGAAAAAGGCGGCGATCCTGTTTCCCTGGTTGCGGCAATCAAAGGAATTTCACAGGGAGAAGCGGCCCGGCTCCTGGCTGATATGTTGGGAGCTTCAGCAGAAAAAGCAGGAAGCCCCACCACGGCACGAAAAATTCCAAAGGCCATAAGGACCACCACTCCGGCCAATACTCCGCCAGAGGTGATTAAGCATTACCAACATGGCATACCGTCAGCCACTTGGGAATATCATGAAACGGAAGGCGGTTTGATCGGTTGCGCCTGCAGGTTTGATTTTTCTGATGGTAAAAAAGTCGTTATCCCCTTCACGCATGGAATCACCGACCAAGGGGTGGAGGGCTGGCACTGGCTATCCTTCCCCAAACCTCGACCACTTTATGGCTTAGCTCGGTTGATGCAGCGGCCCGATGCTCCCGTTTTATTCTTGGAAGGCGAGAAGTGTGCTGATGCAGCTGGAAAGCTGATTGCCGGTTGTGTGGCGATCACATGGCCTGGCGGCTGCAAGGCAGTAAATATGGCCGATTTTTCGCCAATAAAAGGGCGGCGTGTCGCAATTTGGCCGGACAATGACCGCCCTGGTATCGAGGCGGCGGAAGCAGTATCATCGCAGTGCCTGAAAGCTGGGGCTATCGAGGTATCTATTATAGACGTTCCGTCTGGGAAACCTGAGGGATGGGATGTGGCTGATGCGCTGGCAGAGGGATGGACGGCAGAGCAGGCAACAGCTTGGGTTAAGGACCATCGGCGGCGGGGCGAGGCTGTTACCGTACCGGATCAGCCGGAACAGGCAGAACCACGGCGGTTTCAATTAATCCCTGCCAGCAAACTGATTGCCAACAGAAAACCTACGAACTGGTTAATAAAACGCTATCTTGAGCAGGGGACAGAGGCGGCTCTATATTCTCCGCCAGAACATTGTAAAACCTTTGTGGCGGTAGATATGGGTTTGTGCATCTCCGCTGGGATTCCGTGGCATGGATACGCAGTACAGAAAGGCCCTGTGGTTTATATCTGCGGTGAAGGTATGGCGGGGATCTCTCGGCGGATTGCTGCATGGTATCAGCATCACAAAATCGACGCCAAGGAAGGAACACCGTTTTTTGTCTCCAATATGGCGGCGCAAATTCTCGATGAGTCAAGCGTCCAAGATATTCACCAGACAGCCGCGGCGATTGTCGAGGAATATGGTTTTCTAGCCCTTCTGATAATCGACACCTTGAACCGGAATTTCGGCCCTGGTGATGAGAATTCCACCCAAGACATGACAGCATTTGTCTCAGCCCTTGACCGTCTCCGGGGATTCTTGGGTTGTGCTGTCCTGGTAGTCCATCACACTGGCCTTGTAGATACTGAGCGCGGGCGGGGAAGTACAGCTCTAAAGGGTGCAATGGATTTTGAATACAAGATTCATCGGATCAACGGAACGTCGGGGAGTGAGTACAGTATAGAGCTTACAGCCGCCAAGGTGAAGGACCACGAGCACCCGCCAGCAATAGCATTCAAGCCGCTTGTAATTGAGCTTGACGGGCAATTTGATGAGGATGGGCAGCCGGTAACCTCATTGGTCATGGAAAAAGCTGAAGTCTGTTCTGACCTCACCCAAAGAGGAAAACTCCCACACGGTACTAAGATTGTTCTGGAAGCCTTGAATCGGATAATACTGCCTCACCCGGACTATCAAGATAATGTGGCCCACATTGAGGACTGGAGGCGGGAGGCGTATTCCAGCGGGGTAACTCCTAGCGACAAACCCGGCGCAAAACAGAAGGCGTTCAAGAGGGCGGTTAATGACCTTCAGGGGAGAGGTTTGGTGTGCACTAGAAGTGATTATTACTGGCCATACGATCTTTCCGAAAAGTTGATTCGGTCTTCTAAAAAAGGAGACGATTTTATAGCAGAGGAGAGAGACCGTACAGCCGGACGAAACCGGACAAAACCGGACATGTCCGGCAATGTCCCCGATGAGAGGCCGGACGGACACGGACACACTCCTATAGGAGTGTCCGGTGTCCGGCCTCGGGATATCGGAAATGTCGAATTGCCGAAACAGGTTGAAAATGGCTTTCCGGATGTTGAATTTATTACTTGGAGTCTCCTCAAAAAACGACTACTCCAAAATCATGCTCATTGCTGGAAATCTGAGCATACCATGAATAATAGCGGCAATTCGAGTAAAGCAGATATGAAACAAGAAGAGACATACGTTTCTTCCCTG
>Ga0214254_1000044_pt1 | contig 52293 bp, 45 predicted proteins | sample TroBogypolimnion_27_FD_153092 | JGI IMG/M metagenome (GOLD analysis project Ga0214254, IMG submission 153092) | Freshwater microbial communities from Trout Bog Lake, WI - 27JUL2009 hypolimnion | ecosystem: Environmental > Aquatic > Freshwater > Lake > Hypolimnion/Profundal zone ... | reverse complement strand
ATAATCAAAGGAAAGAGGATGCAGCATGATGATGTCATATGAAAATAATTCTCCGAAGATCGGAGAAAATGTCTTTATCGCCCCAGGTGTTTTTCTGATCGGCACGGTGGTGATCGGCGATGAGTCCTCCGTTTTTTTTAACTCGGTTTTGCGGGCCGATATCAACGATATACGCATTGGAACCAGGACCAATATTCAGGATAACTGTACGTTACATGTAGCCAGCGACAAACCGGTGATTGTCGGCAACGATGTAACCGTCGGCCATAATGTCGTGATCCATGCCTGTGAGATCGGCGACAATGTGACCATCGGGATGAGCACCACCATAATGAACGGCGCAGTAATCGGAAAAAATTCCATCGTCGCCGCAGGCAGCCTGGTCACCAGGAACAAGGTGTTTCCCGAGGGGTCGCTGATCCTCGGAAACCCGGCAAAACTTGTCAGGCCTCTGACTGCAGACGAGATTGAAGGCAATCGCAAAATGGCCATAAAATACAGCGGGGTCAAGGATACATATCTTACAGACGAACGGCAGAATGTCTCCTGACCCGCTACGGACGGGGATTTCAGGGGGCGAGGAGATCGTTTATTTCCTCCTGTGTCAGGATTGACCGGAGAGTTCGTTGACGGCGGTCGGGGATGACGCGCCGGTTTTCAGTTTTACGCCGGTCTACGCCCAGGCGTGCGTTGAAGAGTGCGCGCAGCCAGGCCCTGAACGTTTTTCGCGGTTGTGCTGTTGCCATCCGGCTGTCGAAGCGTCTTTCTTTCTGCGAACGTCTGTCCCGGCCGGTCCGCCGGTCGGAGGTATTGATGCGCCGTTCAATAAAGAGGTGATGATTGGCAGCCGGACTGTCTATTGAATGTTGGATGTTTCTTGTCATTATTTTCTTGCCGATCCTGGATGCTTCCAGGAAGAATAAACGGTTGAACTGTATACAATAACTATTGTATAATACATATTATTTCTAACTAAAATAGTTTTATTTAGAATCGACCTGTTTGATAGGTAAACGGGAGCGGGACAGAGGCTGCTGCCGGATTTTCCGCCGTGAGATTTTGGAAAAGATGCTGAACGATCACCTCAAGAGCAAACCGCAGCCGGTTCTCATTGTTGACGATGAACCGGACATGCAGACCCTTCTTGCAAAGATCCTGGTCAAGAAAGGCGGGTATCAGGTTTTTCAGGCCGATTCCGGAGAAAAGGGGCTGGAAATCGTCCGGTCCCGGCAACCGGCTGTGGTCCTTACCGATGTCAAGATGCCGGGCATGGACGGGGTGGAGTTTTTTAGACGATTGCAGGAAATCGATTCCACCATAACCACCATTATCATGACGGGATACGGCACCGTTGAGATGGCCGTTCAGACCCTGAAAAACGGCGTCTATGATTTTTTCCAGAAGCCGTTCGACAACGACCAGATTCTTCATGCGGTGGCCAGGGCCATGGAACGGACCGAACTCCTGCGGGAAAAACGGCGATTCGATGAATTGCGCCGGCAGCTCCCCGAGAACAGGGATTCCTTCGGCTTCATCGGCAATTCACCCCGGCTGCTGCAGGTCCAGGATCTCCTGCGGCGTCTTGCGCCAAGCACCATGACCGTGCTTATCCGCGGCGAATCCGGAACGGGCAAGGAGCTTGCGGCCAGGGCCCTGCATGCCATGTCCAACCGGGCCAAGAGGCGGATGGTAACGGTCAACTGTCCGGCGCTTCCAGAGCACATTCTTGAAAGTGAGCTTTTCGGCTATTGCAAAGGGGCCTTTACCGGCGCCGACAGGGATAAAGACGGTCTGTTCATTGAGGCCGATCATTCCACCATCCTGCTTGACGAAATCGCCGATATTCCGGTCTCAATCCAGACCAAACTCCTGCGGGTGCTGCAGGAAAAGGAGATTCAGCCCCTTGGCCAGACCAAGACCTATGCCGTTGATGTCCGGGTCGTGGCCTCCACCAATCAGGACATTGAGAGCAAAATTGCCCGGGGCGAATTCCGGGAGGATCTGTTTTATCGCCTGAATGTCATGACCGTCAATATGCCCAATCTGAAGGAAATGCAGTCTGATATTCCTCTGCTGATCCATCATTTTCTCAAAAAATACCGCCAGGAATACGACCTGCCCGAACTGGAATTTTCGGAAAAGGCCGTTCGGTTGCTGCTCCACCGTTCATGGCGCGGCAATGTCCGCGAATTGCAGAATACGATAAACCGCGCCGCCCTTCTCTGCAGCGGCAGCAGGATAGAGGTCAAGGATCTGATGCTTGAGGCGCAGTCGGAAAACCCGGTCGAAAACCTGGCTTCCGGTTCTTTCGATCACCTGCAGCATCTCGATTACGCAGCGGCCAAGGAGGCCGTCCTGACGGAATTCACCGAAACCTACCTGCGGTCGGCCATCGGCCGGGCGCAAGGGAATATCTCCATGGCGGCCAAGGCCTGCGGAATGGAACGCCAGGCCCTGCAGCGGCTTCTGCGCAGGTTCCATATCTCCGTTGAGGCCTTCCGTTCCGGCAGAGAATGACAGGGCGCGGATTCTCTCGCAGCAGAACTATCGCAGCAGCACGGTAAAGAGACAGATTTGCCATATACTCTCGATATCATATCTGAATTGTCATGCTCCGAGCCTTTCGGCATGTCTGTTTGCTCACTGCAGTAAAATTGTTGCACTGCCGTAAGTATGTTGCGCTTCGGCTAGGCTGCGCTCCTCTGAAATTTTCCATAATTCAGAATATAAATTCATGTATTTCAACATATAATAGGCAGAGACAGGTGCAAATTCCGCCTCTGCAATATCTGGTATCGATCCTGCAACAAGGAAACGCATGGGTGTTGAAAAACAAGGCATTGGGATGTGCGGCCCCTCTGCAGAGTATGGCGCTGAAGAGGGATGGCTTTGTTGGAAAGGGGGACAATGAATAAATACGCGATATACAGGATGCTTGGATTTACTCCGCTGATCCTGGCCGTTCTGCCGTGCCGGGAGGCCTTCGCCCTTCAGATTCATGGAGGCGGGGAAGGGCTTGTGGTGCATCAGCTCGCGCATATCCAGTATTTTGGCGCTCTGGGATATCTCCTCTGGGATATACGCAGGAGTTCGTTTGCCGGTGTGGGCTGGCGGCACCTGCAAAGATTCTGCCTGCTGCTGATGATCTGGAACGTTGTCGCCTTCATCGGTCATTTTTCGCAGATGTTCACCCCGGAAGGGGCCATCGATACCAGCGACGGCTATCTGTTTGCACTGCTGCAGGCCCCCATGACGTTTGGGCGAATGATCTTTTATGTCACGGCGCTTGATCATCTGATCTGCGCCCCGGCCCTGTTTTTTCTTTTTCTCGCCATGCGTTCGTTTTATCATTCCACGGACGAAAAGGGGGATGGCTGATGGACGGCTTTTCACTGCTCCCGGCCGTTATCCTGGATATCGTCGGCTCTTCCGCCAATATTGTCTTTTCATTTCTTGCCTGGCGTTATGCCCGCCTGCTTTCGCGCAGGCAACCCGACAACTTTGTCTGGGGATATCTGTATTATGTCACTTTTGCCATAGCCGCCTTCGCGATCTCCAGGGCAGTCGGTCACCTGGTGAAGCAATTTCTGCTGATCGCAAACCTTCCGGATGTGTGGGGGGAGATTTCCGCTTACTCGGGAGGGTTCAATACCCTGTTTATGGTTTCAGTCGCCGCGGTGATGATTTTCTATCACAAAGGTGTCCAGGCCTATGAGGTCCTCGAACATGAGGCGGGAAAATTAAAGATCGCCAACCGGAATCTGGGCATGGCCGCCAGAGAGTTGCGGGATCTCAATCAGACCCTGGAGCAGAAGGTCGAGGCCCGCACCGACGAATTGTCCCGGTCGGAACGGAAATTCCGCCATCTGTTTTCCGCCTCGAAGGACATGGTCTTTTTCAACGACGCCAAGTACCGGCTCGTGGAAATGAACGCTTCCGGCGCCGAGATGCTGGGCTATTCTCCGGAGGAAGCCATGAATCTGCAGCTTGAGCATCTTTTTGCTCAGGATGAAGATGCCGGACTTTACTGTCAGATGCTTGCAAAAAACGGGTATATTAAGGATCTTAACCTTGAATTTTCCAGAAAGGACAGCACTGTCATTACTGTGTTGCTTTCGGCCACGGCCATCTTCGGGGAGGGCGGTGAGATGCTGGGTTCCGAGGTCATCGCCAAGGATCTGACCCGGGTGAAGATCATGATGGAACAGCTGGCCGCAAGCGAGAAAATGGCCTCGGTGGGGCAGATGGCGGCAGGCGTCGCCCATGAGATAAACACCCCGCTGGGAATCATCCTCGGCTACTCGCAGCTGATGATGGATGAGTTTACAGAGGGCAGCGAGTCCTATCAGAATCTGCAGGTCATTGAACGGCAGACCAAGGCCAGCCGGAAGATCGTGGCCGATCTGTTGAAATTCTCCCGGCTTTCGGGCGGCAGCCGGGAAGAGGTAAATCTCAATGAAATCCTGGCTGACGTGATCGCCGTGACCGAACACACCCTCTCGCTCAGCCATATATCACTCTGCTTTGACCCTGAAAAAGGCCTGCCTGCCATCACGGGAGATCCGGAAAAGCTGAGACAGGTCTTCGTCAATCTGATCAACAACGCCCATTACGCGATGCAGGATATGGGCGGCGGCGAGCTCCTGCTGCGGACCCGGTTGCAGGACGGAGGCAGGCCGGTGGTGATCGAGGTCCGGGATACCGGGCACGGCATACAGGAAAAGGACCATGCCCGGATCTTCGATCCCTTCTTTACCACCAAACCCGTCGGCAAGGGTACAGGACTCGGGCTGTCCGTGTCCTACGGCATCGTCCATGAGCATGGCGGCCTGATCGAGGTGGAAAGCCCGGTAGCGGATTTGGGGCAGGAAACGCTGGAAGGGACGCTGTTTCGGATACGGTTCCCGCTGAGCGGCCATGGACGACAAGAAGAACAGGCTGAGTTTACACTGTGACTGCTTGAACAATAAGGGGAATACATGGCGGAGATACTTGTTCTTGATGATGTTCTGGATGCGGCGGTTCTGATTGAAAAGATCTTGAAAAAGAAGGGGCATACGGTGCATCCCTTCATCGAAGAGGATGAGGCTTTAGCCTTTGCCGAAAAGATGCCGGTGGATCTCGCCATTCTGGATATCAGCCTGCGGAGAATCAGCGGTATTGAGGTGCTGGCCCGGTTGAAGCACATCCGTCCGCGGATGCGCGCCATCATGCTTACCGGTTACCCCTCGGCGGAGACGGCCCGGGAGGCGGCAAGCCTGGGGGCCGATCATTACTGCGCCAAGCCCATAGACCGCCATGAGCTTGAAGAAAAGGTGGAAGAAGTCCTGAATCGTTGATAATTGGAGGGGAATCCTGTGGTGAGATCTGTATTCAGCATGTGCGGAATGTGCGCTGTCCGCTGTCCGATCCGGGTTGAGGTGGAAGACGGTGTGGTGACATGGATTGAGGGCAACCCTCATGTTCCCGGTATCGAAGGGAGCTTGTGCGCCAAAGGTTCCGCCGGTATTTCTTTCGAATATGATTCCGAACGCCCTCAATACCCGATGATCCGGGTCGGGAAGAGAGGCTCCGGGCAGTGGCGGCGGGCAAGCTGGGATGAGGCCGTTGACTATATCGGCAATGCGGTGGAGAAAATTACGGAACGTCATGGCGCAAAGGCCGTCGCCCTGGCCGACAGGGGAGGCCTGTTCTGCGATCTGACGAAGAGCTTCCTGAAGGCCATCGGATCGCCGAATTATTTCGATCACGACGATACCTGCGCCCAGAACGTGAATATGGCCTGCAAGTCGCTGTTTGGCTACGGACGCGGCGAGATGGGCTATGACTTTGCCAATACGAAGCATATCGTGCTGTACGGCAGGAATGTCTTTGAGGCGCTGCAGGTCAAAGAGGTGAACTCCATCCTGGACGCCCTGGAAAAAGGAGCCAGGCTGACCTATATCGACATCAAAAGCAATGTCACCGCCTCAAAGGCCGACAGGTTCCTGCGGATACGTCCCGGCACCGACTATGCCTTCAACCTCGCCCTCATTCACACCATCCTCAAGGAAAAACTCTACGATGCCGAGTTTGTCGAAAAATGGGTGATGGGCCTGGACGAGCTTGCGGCCTTTGTCGCGCCCTGCACCCCGCAGTGGGCGGAGGAGGAGACGGAGATCGCAGCCGGCGATATCATCGGCCTGGCCCGGGAGATAAGCGCGGTGAAGTCGAAGGTGATCTTCCACGGCGGCTGGATGCTGTCCCGCTATGTGGATTCGTTCTACGGCAGCCGCACAGCCTATCTCCTGAATGTCCTGATGGGCAGCATTGAGACCAAAGGCGGGCTCATCATCGCCAAGGGGCCGGGGAACGCCGGAAGAAAACCCCTCAATTCCCTGGGGAGTCTGGTCCCGGAAGTGGCAGACACCGTTGTGGATGCGTCCATGCCCGGAAAATCCATGGGGACCGGCCATATCGTCAACTGCTATAAGGCCATCAGAACCGGCGAGCCCTATCCGGTCAAGGCGCTGATCGCCTATCGGTATGATCCCATGGCCTCGCTTCCCGACCCGGAGACCCAGAAGAAAACCCTGGACAATCTCGATCTGCTCGTCTCCATCGATGTCAACTACAGCGAGACCGGCTGGTATTCGGACATCATCCTGCCCGAATCCACCTATCTCGAACGATCAAATATCATCGCGACCCAGAAAGGGTTGAAACCGGGGTTCATGATGCGGCGCCAGGCGATCGATCCTCGCTTCGACAGCAAACCCGGATGGGAGATATTCACCCTCCTGGCCCAGAGACTGGGGGCCGGGAGGTATTTTCCCTACCGGTGCATCGAGGATATCTGGGAGCATCAGCTTAAGGGGACCGGTGTTGCGGTGGAGGATTTTGAGGCCAAAGGCGTGGTCGGCCTCTCCAAGGACCCGATTTTCATGGACAGGGATGCGCTGAAATTCAAGACGCCCTCCGGAAAGATCGAGCTGATCTCCCAGTCTCTCAGGCAGAATAATTTCCCGTCCTTTGCTCCCTATGTGAGCCCGAAAAGGCCGGAAGGCGGGACCTTTCGGCTGGTGTTCGGCAGATCGCCCGTCCATACCCACGCGCAATCGCAAAATAACATGTATCTCAATGAGATTGTTCCTGAAAACACCATATTGATCAATACGGAAATGGCCCAGTCCCTGGGGATAGGAGACGGCGATACCGTCGAGGTCAGCACCAAGGGCTACCGCGGCCGGATCAGGGCGCAGCTCTCGCCGTCCATCCATCCTGACGCGGTCTTCATGCTGCACGGCTTCGGCAATGAGATACCGCTGAAGACCAGGTCTTTCGGAAAGGGCCTCCGGGACACTAAACTGGAGACGGGGCTGCTTGAAACAACAGACCCTGTCGGCGGCGGAGTGGCCTATCTCGAATGTATGGTGCGGGTCAGGAAGGCCTGAAAAACGGAGAAACGATGAGCGACTATCAAATATACCAGAACCAGAAACGGTGCATAGGCTGTTACGCCTGCGAGGTCCACTGTAAGAGCAAGAATAATCTCCCGGCCGGACCTCGTTTTTTACGGATCATTCCGGTGGATGAGCAGATGGACGGGGAGATTCCCCAAATGTTCTTTGCTTTTATGCCCTGTTTCCACTGTGATACGCCATGGTGCGTGTCCGCCTGCCCGACCGGCGCCATGCAGCGGAGAAAGAAGGATGGGATTGTCTTTGTCGATCAGCAGATCTGCATCGGATGCAGGCTGTGCATAACCGCCTGCCCCTGGGGCGTTCCCCAGTGGAACGGAGACAGCCGCACCGTGATGAAGTGCGACTATTGCAAGGACAGGATCGACAGGGGGCTGCGCCCGGCCTGCGTGACCAAATGCACCGCCCACGCGCTGCAATGGGTCCCGGCGGTGCTTCCGTGAGCAAGCGCCGCTGTTGTGCCTGGATATTCTCTGGCCATGGCCGGTTGCGCCATTGCCTTCATACCTGACAGGTGGATGTGATGTTTGAATGTATCATTGATGATCGTGTCGTCGAAACCGAGGAGGGGACGACGGTGCTTGAGGCCGCCCGGAGGCACGGAATCCCGATCCCGACCCTGTGCACGCTCAAGGCGCTTGGCTCAAATCGTTCGTGCAGACTCTGCGTGGTTGAGGCGGAGGGTCCGTCGCTTGCGCCTGCCGTTCTGGCCTCCTGCGACCTCAAGGCCTCTGCGGGTCTTGTGATCAGGACCGCGACTCCGCAGTTGCAAAAGATACGCCGGACCATCCTGGAACTCCTTCTTGCCGGGCTGCCGGAAAACCGGGAGGTTCAAGAGATTGCCAGAAAATACAATGTGGAATCAACGCCTTTTGAGCATGCAGGACATGATGAATGCGTCCTCTGCGGCATTTGCATTACGGCCTGCCGTGCAAAGCTCGGGGTATCGGCCCTGAGCTTTGCGGCGCAGGGGGATAATGAGCGGAAGGTGGCCGGATTCGTGCAGCTGGACGGCAGCGCCTGCATCGGTTGCGGCGCCTGCGCCAACCTCTGTCCCATCGGGGCCATCGGGTTTTCGGATGCAGGAGACAAAAGAGAGATGTCGATCTACGGGAGAATCGTCAACACCCTGGATCTTGTTCCCTGCGCCTCCTGCGGCAGGCCCTTCACGACCGGCAAAGTCGTCGATTATCTGGAGACCTGTCTCGAAGGGAAGGTGCCGGAGGTGCGGAGGGTGTACTGTCCCGAGTGCGCCAGGGTCAATTATGCGCCGGCGCTCATTGCGGAACAACAGTCAAGGCAGACAGGAGAAAAGGCATGACAGTCTTTTGCAGCTGGGAAAATACAAGCGGCGGCAAGCCGGAGCCGCTTATCCATGGGCAGGAAAATGTCGCGGCCGTTATCGCCTGGGGCGACTCCGCGATAGTTGATCCCGAGGTCGATGTTGTCGCCCTCTGTCATGCATACTCCCTGGCCGTTCGCGATAACTCCTGTGGGCAGTGCATCCCCTGCAGGCTTGGAACCAGGGTCATAGCGGATCTCTTCGGCAAGATAGCGGACGGCCGCGGGAGGCCGGAGGATCTGGAGCGGATCAGAGAGCTTTCGCAGGTGGTGTCCAAGGCCTCGTTCTGTGAGGTGGGACAGGACTCGCCCAAGGCCTTCATCGAGTTGCTTGACCGGTTTAAAAAAGAATTCGAAGATGCCTTGGGGGGAGCGCCTCGAGACAGGAACGCCTATACCTATACCTCCATGGTCACGGCGCCCTGTATAGAGGCCTGTCCTATGCATCTGGATATCCCTCGATATATCGAGAAGATACGCCTCGGGAAATTTTCAGAATCCCTGGATGTGATCAAGGAAAAACTCCCCTTGCCGGGCTCGGTGGGCAGGGTGTGCGTCCGGCCCTGCGAATCACGCTGCAGGAGAGGGAAGGTCGATGAGCCTCTGCAGATAAAGCATCTCAAGCGGTTTGTCGCCGACTGCGCGGCGGAAAGCCTTCCGCACCTTGAGGGGCGGGTGGCAGAAGCGGGGCTTCCTGCCCGCCCTCGGGAGGCAGCTTTGAAGCCAAAGGTAGCCATTGTCGGGGCGGGACCGGCCGGGCTCACCTGCGCCTACTTCCTGGCCCGGAAGGGATATCGCGTCACCATCTACGAGATCCTGCCCGAGCCCGGCGGGATGGCCGCCGTGGGCATTCCTGATTATCGGCTGCCGCGCAATATTCTTGCAGGCGAGGTCGACGCGATCAAAACGCTGGGTGTGGAGATCTGCTACGGGAAATGCCTTGGTGTGGACTTCACGCTGGATCAACTCGAATCCGAGGGCTTTAAGGGCATCTTCATCGGCATGGGATGCCATTGCCATAAGCGGATGAATATAGACGGGGAAGATAAAGGATATTACGGATATATCCCCGGTGTTTTATTCCTCAGGAATGTCAATCTCGGTCTCCTCTCCGAGGTGCCAAGGGGAAGGAAGATCGTGGTGGTCGGCGGCGGCAATGTGGCCATTGACTGTGTCAGAACTGCGTTCCGGCTCGGATTCGAGGAGGCCTGCATCGTCTATAGGCGATCCAAAGCGGAGATGCCTGCGGACCCGGTGGAGATCAAAGATGCCGAAGAGGAGGGCGTCACATTTCATTTTCTGATTGCCCCCAAGAGGGTTGTCGGTGCAAACGGCAGGGTGACAGGTCTGGAATGCATCCGCATGGAGTTGAGCGAACCCGACGAGTCCGGCAGGAAAAGGCCGATGGCTATTCCCGGCTCCGAATTCATCATCGATGCCGATGTGATCGTTCCCGCCATCGGTCAGGACGGGGATTATTCCTGTCTGTGCAACCTTCCGGGCGTGGATATCAGCGCAAAGGGAACGATTATCGTCGATCAGAACCTGCAGACCGTCCGCGGCGGGGTCTTTGCAGGCGGGGACTGCATCACCGGTCCGGCCACACTGATTCAGGCCTGCGCCCATGGCAGACTGGCCGGACTCAAGATAGACGGGCTTCTCTCAGAGGGCAAGGTTGAACAATTTGAAGAGGAGGCGCATCAGGTGTTTTTAAAACAACTCCAGAGCTATAAACCCTCCGAATCCGTTTCGCTTCCCGGCGGAACCCGAAGAATGCCGATACGGCATGAGCCGCCGGCGGCAAGAAAGCTGGATTTTCGTGAGGCAGACAAAGGCTATACCGCCGAAGAGGCGGTGGCTGAGGCGGGCAGATGCCTGAGATGCTATCGGGTGGTTACCTGCGCATTCAAGAAAAAATAAGGAGTGAACAAGGAGATGAGGGAATGAAAATCAGGAATAAAATTCTGCTATGGATTGTTCTGGGGGTTGCGATTCTCTGCCCGTGGCAGATAACGCAGGCAGTGGCGGCGGCGGATCCGGCAGCGGTTCCGGCAGCGGTTCCGACCATCAGCATCGACAAAACGACGCTTGACAACGGCGGGGTCATTACGGTCACCGGAACGGCCCCGGCCGGAAAATCCGTGTACCTTGAGGTCTGGGCCTCGGATCATTCGGTACGGTCAAGCCGTTTTGACAGCGATAAGGATAAACAGACGGGAAAGATCCCGTATATTTTTTATATAACAAAGGATATGCCTGCATATTATACCATTTGCGTCCCAAAGGATATGCAGCTGAAGATCGATGCGATCAAAAAAGAAGGGAAGAAATGGAGCTATGCGTCTCTGCTCAGAGATCTTGGCGCGGAGGCGGCCTATTCGGTTCCCGCCGCGGCCAAAATCGATCGCTACCAGGCCAGTCTGATGGCAAGCGTTGTCGGCAGCCGCGGGGAAATCCTGCCGGCCATGGACGACAAGGAGAACAGGCAACGGTCGATGCAATTGGTCAAGGCCCGGTTTCAGAGTATTGATAAGCTTGTCAATGCGGCCGTTGATGTCCGGCCTGACGGCAGCTTCACCGCCGATATTAAGATCCGCCACGGCCTGGCCCCCGGCAAGTATACTATCGTCGCGGTGGTCGATAAAGACTCAAGAAGCATGCCCGCCGTCTTTGAAAACACCATCAGCTTTCCCACTGTCTACATGGAGAATGCCGGGACCAGCATGAATCTTATCTATCCCTTTGTGCTCAGTCTTGTCGTCGCAATCTTCGGTGTCCTGATGGGCGCGGGGGGCGGGTTTATAATGAATCCTCTGCTTTTGACTTTGTTCCCGGTTCTCCCCCATACCATTGTGGCGGGTACCGTCACCCCTACCGTGCTCTTTTCCCAGGGAAGCGGCATTTATAATTATTCAAAGATACAGTTCATAAGCTGGAAGCTGGGCGCTGGCATCGGTTGCGCCATGCTTCTGGGCGCCTTTATCGGTCCCAAATTAACCGAGTTGATCACCCTGGATCAGTTCAAGTTCGCCTTTGGCTGGATTCTGCTGATCCTGGCTGGCCTGATGTTCTGGCAGACCACCCCCGGCTATATGGAGAAAAATAAGAAGGAACAGGCAATTCTGAAGGAATTCAAAAAACGTGCCGAGGCCTCGGCCGCAGGGAAATAAGGAACAAGAGGAGAATATGCTATGAAAGTTGAATTTTGGGGGCAGGAGTTTCAGGTCAATATGGTGGTCGGCTGTATCGGCGGGTTTCTCATCGCCATTATGTCGTCGATGTTCGGGTTCGGCGGCGGGCCCTTCATGGTGCCGCTGATGACGGTTTTTCTGCGGCTGCCTATGTATCTTGTGGTCGGCAGTTCCCTGCTGGCCATTTTTTTCAGCACCACCGTCAGTTCTCTGCGTCATTACCAGTTCGGCAACTTCGATCTGGTGTTCTTTCTGGCCATGTTTCCGGCGGCCCTGATCGGCGGCTACATCGGTCCGCAGATCGCCAAACGGGTGAGCCCGCTTGCGGTCAAGCGGATCGCCTGTGTCGGTCTTGGCTTGCTGGCCCTGAATCTGCTGGGTGTCTATTGATGGGACAGCCATGAGAGCCGGAGGGGATGGGAAGAAGACGGCGCTATCCCCAGAGTTGAATAAAAATCTGACTCAGCCACGGCAGGTAGGTGATGACCATCAGACTCAGCAGCATCAATGCCAGAAAGGGTAATGATGCCCGGTACAGCTCGACAATCGGCCGTTCGAAACGGTAGGAGGCCATGAAGAGGTCGAGGCCCAGCGGAGGAGAGTTGTAGCCTATCTGCAGGTTGGTCAGAAAAATAATGCCCAGATGGATCGGATCTATCCCGTACCCCTTGGCAATCGGAAGAATAAGGGGGAGGACCAGCACCAGAGCCGAGAAGATATCGAGCATGCAGCCGACAAGGAGCAGAAAGACATTCAGCAGCAGCAGGAAGGTATACTTGTCGCTGATATGATTCCGGATAAAGTGGAAAAGGTGGAGGGGGATCTCCTGATCCACCAGGTAATTGGTGGTGGCCCTCGATGCTGCCAGAACCACCAGGATACCTCCGAAGAACATCATGGATTTCCCCATTATCCGGGGAAGTTCACGGATGGAAATATCCTTGTAGATAAAGGTCTCCACCACAAGAACATAGAGCGCCGTTACAGCTGCAGCCTCACTTGGCAGCAGAATACCCCCGTAGATGCCGCCCAGAATGATGAGCGGCAGCGGGATTTCCCATCCGGCCTCTCCTATCCCCCTGAAGATTTCCCTGGCGGAATAACGTTGCGGTCCTGCAGATTTTGCCGGACTCTTGAACATGGAATAGGCGATGAGCAGCGTCATCATCAACAGGCCGGGGAGGATGCCGGCGAGAAAGAGATGGTCTATGCGCGACTCGGACAGTACCCCGTAGAGGATCAGCGGCAGGCTGGGCGGAAAGAGCAGCCCCAGACTTCCCGACGAGGTCAGCAGCCCCAGAGAAAATCGGTCGGGATAGCCGTCCTTGAGCATGGCCGGCAGCAGCAGGCCGCCCATGGCGACTATAGTGACCCCCGAGGCTCCGGTAAAGGCGGTGAAGACTGCGCAGACAATAAGAGAAATGACGGCCAACCCTCCCGGAAGCCAGCCGAACAGCAGGCGGGAAAGGTTGAGCATCCTCCCCGGCGTGCCGCTTTCCGAAAGCAGGGTGCCCGCAAAGATGAAGAGGGGCAGCGACACCAGCAGAGGGGTGTCCGCCAGGCGCGACATTTCGATGATGATCACCGAAAGATCAATCCCTACGGCGTGGAAAGAGAGCAGTGCCAATGCGGAGATAACGATGAAAAGAGGAGATCCCAGCAGCGCCAGAAGGATCGCTATCAGCTTGAGGATGCTCATGATCGACCGTTCTCCGGGCTTTTTTTCAAGGAGAGGATGGTTGTCAATGCAGTCCGGGTAGCGAGAAGAAAGCGAAAGGTTATGAGGGCAAAGGCGATAGGGAAAATTATATTCCAGATCCAGGAAGGAAGAGAAAGAAGCCTGGTTGTGCCGAACTGTATTTCGCTGCGGATAAAGAGCCAGGCCGCCCAGGTCAGGAATCCGGCCACAATGGCGGAAAAAAAGTTGGTTGCTGCATGAAGCCAGGGGTGCAGCGCTTCAGGGACCAGAAAGCCGATGATGTCCATGGAGATGTGCTTTCCCTGGGAGGTGGCCCGGGCGGCGCCTAAAAGACCGCTCCACAGCACCAGATAACGCAAGAGCGGATCCGCCCATGTGAGACCGCCGGAAAAGACGCTCCGGAGCAGGATCTGCACACAGGCCAGCAGTATCATAACCAGCAGAAAGGCTCCGAGAATGGACTCCTCCACTCGGGCAAGCAGTGAGAAAAGGCCGTTGTCCGGCTTGCCGGCAGGTGTCATTGCCTGCCTGCGGGTTTTGTTTTTCGATACTCCTCCAGTGCCTTCGACGCAATATCGTAGACCTCGGGAGAAAACGCGGTTCCCCGGAGCTGCTGGACGGTTTTATCCCGCTCTTCCTGGAGTTCGTCGACTATTCCCGGATCGGCCGCAACAAAGGTGACGCCGTTCTGTTCCAGAACCTGCCTCGACTCCTCGTTGCTTTTCCGGGTCACTTCCAGGAGGGTGGAAAAATGCCTGTCGGCTGCCGAATGGATGAGCGCAGCGTAATTCTCAGGCAGGTTTGCAAAGGTCTTCCGGTCCAGCAGGAAGGCGCCATAGGCGTATCCGAATGGGATATCGGTGATAAATCGTGCTTTTGTATACCACTGCAGGACAATGGAGCCGTAGAGAGAGTTGAAGACCGTATCCACAAGCCCTGTCTGCAGCGAGGAGAGGACGTCGGGGATGGAGAGCGGGATGGGAGTAATGCCAAGATTGGCTAAAAAAGTGCCTGTTATCGGATCTCCCGTTGGTGCCCAGCTTTTGCCCTTTTTCAGGTCTGCCAGGGTGGTAACGGGCTGGGTGGACATGGTATAGATGAAGCCGACCTCAGTCATGGCGATGAACTCAAGGCCTTGTTCCTGGAATTTATTTTTGAAATAGGGGACGAGAGCCTTGCAGACTGTATCGACCTCATCATAGGAGAGAAAGAGGAATGGAAGGGCCAGAATCCGGAAATCCGGGACTACATCAGCAATTCCCGTCATGGTGAAGCCGCCTCCGTTCAGTTGGCCGACGCGCAGCTTTCTGTACATGGCCTGGTCGTCTCCCATGATCCCGCCGGTATAAAGTTTAAACTGGATCTCGCCGTCGCTCTTATCGGTGACCTCTTTGGCGAATTCCTGAAACTGGTTCGCCCAAACAGAACCCTCGGGGGCCAGTGTGGCCACCTTGAAGAGGTACTTGGCCGCAGACCCTGCGGCTGAGGAAGAGCAGGGAACCATAAGCAGGAAGAGCAGGACGTACAGGGATAATGTCCGGATTCCGGGCCAGTGCATATTTTTTAAGAGCATCGGTACATCCTATTCCGCAAAAGAGTCGTTGGCCAGCATCCTTTTGGCCTTTCTTTTTGCGATCTGATTGGTTAACGCATTGTCCGGTGATTTATCTATGTGAAAATCAAGGACTTCCTTGAGAAGTCTGTCGTAGAGTGCCTTATCCATGGTCTGTCTGGCATAGGTCTCTGCGTAGGTCGTCTGGACAATCAGGAAGGAGCCCCCGGAGGTGTCCAGCGCCTTTTCGAACTCCATCTTGCTCAGATCCGGCCTGCCTCCGAACAGTGCGGGCTTGGCGGCATAATAGGCCCCCAGGAAAAGGTGCACACTGCCTTGCTGGTAGCTCTCGTCGAGTTGTTCAAGCCTGAGCATGATCCTTTCAACCTTGACCGAGTCGGCAATGGAGGCTGGCGATCCGTGCTGCGTCCGGATCCAGGTCGTCCAGGCCATCGCCCCCCAGAAGACCTCCGGGACATCGGAGCTGCCCAGGCCTGAAAGGGCCTTGTCCAGATCGTCCAGCGAATCCTTCGGGGCGACCGGCAACTTGCCGGCCAGCAGCGCCGTGCCGTAAAGCTTTGACTTTTCGGCAAGCGTCTGAATTCTTTCCTCGCTGGCCCCGCATTCCGTCATGGCCGCCACATAGCCGGTGTAGGATTTGGCCCCCATGAGAAGGAGGGCGGGATTGTCCCTGTCGCCTGCGATCATGCCGTCGATCATCAGCAGGTAGGATGGCGCGCCCTGACAGACCAGATCCACGTCTGTCTGTTTCTGCAGATTATCGACGGTCGGAGCCATCATGCCGGTCATGATGGAAGAACAGGAAGAAAGGGAAAGCAATGATGCAAGAGACAGGACTGCGGCCCGTATGAACCGCGCCATGGTCTTTTTCAGATGCATGACAAATCCTTGCACGAATAAAGTAATGAATAATGTCCAGTGATCAAAAGAGGCCCGGTCAACTCCGGGCCATTATACTAACGGGATGTTGTTGAAGTCAACAGAACCTTCGTCCTGAAGGCCTGGCTGATCCGGAAAAAGAAGGGGAAAAGAGCTGACGGCCTATTTCTGTTGCCTCCGGTGTTTGACAGGTAATATCTTCAGCTGCTCCCGGTATTTGGCTACCGTCCGGCGGGCGATATCAATATTATTTTCCGCTAGTTTCATGGAAATTGCATGATCGCTCAAGGGTTTGTTTTTGTCTTCTTCCATAATCATCTTTTTGATTCTGGTCCTGATGGATTCGGAGGCCAGTGCCTCGCCGCCCTGCCTGGGGATAGCCGTGGAGAAAAAGTATTTCAGTTCAAAGATCCCTTGCGGCGTATGGGCGTATTTGTTTGAAGTGACCCGGCTGATGGTGGATTCATGCATTTCAATGTCTTCAGCTACATCCCTGAGGATTAAGGGTTTCAGATATTTGGCCCCGTATTCAAAAAAATCGTGCTGGAAGCGCAGCAGGCTTTCCATGACCTTGTAGATGGTGCGTTGCCGTTGATGAACTGATTTGATGAACCATTCCGCATTCTTGAGCTTATCTACTACATAATTCCGCGATTCCTTGGAGATGGGTTCCGTGCTTTTCAGGAGATCCTGATAATAGGAGGAGAGTTTCAGGCGCGGCAGATCGTCGTCATTGAGGCGGATTATATACTCATTGTCGATTTTCAGGACGTAGACATCGGGGACGATGTAGTTTGTGTCGCCAGTCGAGTAGGGCAGGCCGGGATAGGGAGTCAGTTCCGAGACAATGAAATCGATGGCGCTCTGAATCTCTGATTTTTTCCGGCCGGTGGCCCTGATCAGGGCCTTGTAATTTTTGGTTTCCAGAAGAGGGAGATGGTTTTTGACGATCTCGGCGGCAAGCGACTTCCCCTGGCCCAGCCGTTCAAGCTGCAGATAGAGGGATTCGCTGACGTCCCTGGCGGCTATTCCCGACGGATCCAGATCCTGCATGACCTCGAGGATGTATTCGGCCGTATCCCGGTCACAGCCGGTCTTTTCCATGATTTCATCGATGTCCGTTTCGAGAAAACCGTATCTGTTCAGGTTGCCGGCAATGAAGTAGGCGATCTCCTTTTCGGCGTCATCCAGGTCGGAGTGGGCAAGCTGCCATTTAAGATAGGCCGTAAGGCCGGGTTTTTCCGAAATGAAGTCGAATTGCGACGGGGCATCCGCGGGGGGGATTTCGTGAGCAAACGAGAAATTGCTGTCGAAGTTGTTGGCGTAGTCAGCCCAGTTGATTTCAGCGATGTTCTCCTGCGTGGTAACACGCTCAGTGAAGTCCTTTTCACCCTCATCCCATGTGCTGCTCTCCACCGTGGACGACAGGCTTTGGGGATGCTCGGGGCTTTCAAGAGGGGACATGTCCTCTTCAAGGGCAGGATTTTGCTCAATTTCTGCCTGTAGAGCATCCGTAAGCTCAAGTCTGTTCAGCTGGAGCAGTTTGATGGCCTGCCGCAGTTGCGGGGTCATCACCAGTTTCTGAACAAGCTTAAGCTGCTGTCGTAATTCAAGAGTCATAGACGTTACATGCTGAAATTTTCACCAAGATAAAGCTTTCTTGCTACCTCGCTTTCAATTATATCCTCGGCAATGCCGCTTGTTAATATCTGCCCCGCATTCATTATATAGGCAAAGTCGCAGACCTGCAGGGTCTCACGTACGTTGTGATCGGAAATCAGCACGCCCAGCCCTCTGTTTTTCAGGTTCAGGATAATTTTTTGCAGTTCGATCACTGCCAGAGGATCAATGCCTGCAAAGGGCTCATCCAGCAGGATGAACCGCGGCCTGGTGGCAAGAGCCCGCATGATCTCCACCCTTCTGCGCTCCCCGCCGGAGAGGGCGTGTCCTCTGTTGTTCCTGAGATATTCGATCTTCAGGTCCGCCATGAGCTCATTGATCCGGTTGGTTATCTCATGGTTGGGAAGGCCCAGCGGTTCGAGAACGATCCGGATATTCTCTTCGACCGTCAGTTTTTTAAATACCGACGGCTCCTGAGCCAGATAGGAGATTCCCTTCAAGGCCCTTTTGTGAATCGGGAGTCCGGTAATATCCTCTCCGTCCAAAAGGATTGCCCCGGAGCTTGGCCGGATAAAGCCGGCGATGGAGTAAAAGGACGTCGTCTTTCCGGCGCCGTTGGGTCCCAGGAGACCGACGACAAGTCCGGTGTCTACCCGGAGGCTGATCCCGTCCATTACCGTCCTGCTGCCGTACCGTTTAACGATATCCCGCGTTTCAAGAAGTGACATTTACAATGAATGTATCCGTAGTTGTTTGATCCGCAAACCGCAAACCCTATTGCTGTATGGTCATATTGACCCTGTTCGATTTTGCTTTATTTTCTGAGGGATTACGGAGGTTTGCCTCGGGGCGTCCGCCTTCGACCTCCGATCGTCCCTGATCAATAAAATAAATAATTTTATCGCCGCTGACCATGTTCTGGCCCTGCCAGGCCTTGGCCTTGCCGGTGAGGATAACCTGCCGGACTTTTTTCAGGTAGACCATGTTTTGCGATGAACCGAGCCAGTCGTCCTTGGTCACCTCGACATTCCCGTCGCAGGTGAGTTTTTCCACCTGTTGGCTTTTATTTTCGGCAGGACCGGCTATTTTTTCAGCCTGCGAATAATACACTGTCATCAAGTCGCAACGGATGCGCACATTTCCCTGCTTGGCGTCGACATCGCCAGAAAACTGGACGCTATTGGTTTTTTCCACTGACAACATGTGGTTGGCCTCGACCTGTATGGGAGGGTCTTCAGCTGCCAGCCCCGAATGAATTACCAGAAGGAGGGACGCTATAACGGAAAATGAAATATTTAAAGCTCTGAACGCCCGGCGATTCATGCAGGATCTCCACTAAAAGACGCAAAAAACAACTATTGCAATTACCGAGCCTGTTATACATCAATGACTGGCGGATGTAAAGGAACGGTATGTTCATGTTTCTGTAACAATTGCTTTACTTACAGGAAATGAATAAGTACAATAAGAAAGAATATCACGATTTTTTTCCTGTTGTACTCTGTTGATAAAATAAAATACACTAAAATAAATAATTGTGGTGTTGGGCGATATCTCCTGCCGGACTCGTTCCGTTTGTATTCATGGAATGAGTCCGAATGCATGGCGGGCCGGGCTGGTTTCAATCGCCGGCAGGCTGTTTTTTGTCCGCGGCCGAGTGGTCAGAGCGATCGTATCGTCCGGAGATGAGAATTTTTTTGAAGGAATCAAATGATGAAAGAGGGTATTGAAAAGGCAAAGATTCTTGTCGAATCCTTGCCCTATATGCAGCAATTCAGAAATAAAATCGTGGTGATCAAATATGGCGGTCACGCGATGGTCGATGAAAACCTCAAACGCGAGTTTGCCCTGGATGTGGTCTTGATGAAGCAGATCGGGATCATCCCCGTCATCGTCCATGGCGGCGGACCCCAGATCAACCGTCTGCTTGACCGGCTGGATATCAAGCCTAACTACATACAGGGGATGCGGGTCACCGACGGCGAGACCATGGATGTGGTGGAGATGGTGCTGGTTGGCAAGGTCAATAAGGAGATCGTCGGTCTGATCAATCATTGCGGCGGCAAGGCGGTGGGGCTTTCCGGCCGTGACGGCGATCTGGTCTGTGCAAACAAAATGACGATGCGGGCCAATGAAAAAATGGCCTCTGACGAAAATGCGCCGCCTGAACTCATCGATCTGGGCAGGGTCGGGCAGGTCACTCAAATCAATGCCGATGTCCTCAAGACCCTGGAGAGCGGCAATTTTATACCGGTGATCGCGCCGGTGGGCGTCGGAGAGGACGGACAGGCCTTCAATATCAACGCCGATCTGGTGGCCGGGGCCATCGCAGGCGAACTGAAGGCCGCCAAACTCATCCTGCTTACCGATGTGGAGGGCGTAAAGGATAGGGACGGGAAGCTGCTCACCTCCCTGCAGCGCAAGGACCTGGAGGCGCTCATTGCCGATGAGACCATCGTCGGAGGCATGATCCCCAAGGTGCGCTGCTGCGGGCAGGCGCTGGATAGGGGCGTCGTCAAGACCCATATCGTAGACGGACGGGTTGAGCATGCGATTCTTTTGGAAATATTTACCCAGCAGGGCGTGGGAACGGAGATAGTGTGATATGAGCACGAAAAACGAGAAGATAAAACAAGAGGCCGATACAGTGTTTGTGGGCAATTACAACCGGAGTCCCGTGGCCTTGGTGAAGGGCGAGGGATGCAGGCTGTGGGATGCCGACGGGCGGGAGTATCTGGATTTTCTGGCAGGGATCGCGGTCTGCGGCCTCGGGCACTGTCATCCTGCGGTGACAGAGGCCGTCTGCAGGCAGGCGGGGCAGCTGGTGCATGTCTCCAATCTCTTTTATACCGGACCGCAGACGGAACTCGCCGAGCTTCTGATCGCCAACACCTTTGCCGACAAGGTCTTTTTCGCCAACAGCGGCGCCGAGGCCAACGAGGCGGCCATAAAGCTTGCCCGGATCGCCTCTGGCCCTGGCCGGTATGAGGTCATCTCGCTGCAAGGTTCCTTTCATGGCCGGACTTTAGCCACCGTTGCGGCCACCGGTCAGGCCAAATTCCATCAGGGTTTCGAGCCCATGCCCGACGGTTTTTCCCATGCCCCCTTCGGGAATCTGGTGGCCCTGGACAATATGATCACCGACAGCACGTGCGCCATTCTCTGTGAGCCGATCCAGGGAGAGAGCGGGGTTAGGCCTCTGGCCCAGGAATATCTGCAGGGAATAAAAAAGCTCTGCAGCAAACATGACCTGTTGCTGATCTTCGATGAGGTTCAGACAGGCGTCGGGAGGACGGGAACCTTTTTCGCCTATGAGCAATTAGGCGTGACTCCCGATATCATGACCGTTGCCAAGGGACTGGGAAACGGCCTGCCCATAGGCGCCATGCTGACCACCAAGGATCTTGCGAGGGCTCTGGTTCCCGGTACCCATGCCTCGACCTTCGGCGGCAATCCGGTTACCACGGCAGCGGCGGTCGCGACATTGAAGGTGATGCTGGCCGACGGATTCCTGGCTGGCGTGCGGAGGCGGGGACAGTATTTCAACGAGCAGCTGCAGGCGCTTGTTCCCCGTTTCCCGAACCTGCTTTCTGAAGTAAGAGGGCTGGGCATGATATGGGGCCTGGTGCTGACCGAGGCGGGAGCGGCCAAGGGAGGGGATCTGGTGAAAAAGATGCTTGATCGCGGCTACCTTATCAATTTTGCAGGCAATGTTGCCCTGCGCTTCGTGCCGCCGCTTATCGTGACGGAAGGGGAGATTGACCAGCTGGTCTCGGCTTTGGCCGAGGTCCTGGCCGAGGTCTAGGGAAATTCTTTGCAAATCGCTTCTTTTTCTGTAATTATTGGCATTTTCCCCGATGCTCCGGGGAGGTGTGATTTCAGCGAAGAGGTAACTATCTGAAAATAACGCCTTTCAGGTTTGAAAAAAGGTGAAGAGTATGCCAAATCATTTATTGTCATTACAAGAATTCAGCAAGGAAGAGCTGGTCTGGTTCCTGGATCGCGCCCTGGTTTTGAAGAAGGAAAAAAAGGCAGGCGCCATCCACTGTCAGCTGGCGGGCAAGACCATCGGTCTCGTCTTTGAAAAACCGTCCACCAGGACGCGGGTCTCCTTCGAGGCGGCCATGTATGGACTGGGCGGTCAAGTCATCTTCCTGTCGGCCAGGGACACGCAGCTGGCCCGGTCGGAGCCCTTGAAGGATATGGCCAGGGTCATGTCCCGCTATGTGGACGGGATGGTGGTGCGGACCTTCGGGCAGGAGGTGGTGAACGAACTGGCGCGCTATTCGACGGTTCCGGTGATCAATGCACTGACCGATCTGCATCATCCCTGTCAGGTCTTAAGCGATGTAATGACCGTCATCGAAAAGAAGGGACCGGTCGAAAAGCTGAAGATAGCCTGGGTCGGAGACGGCAATAACATGGCCAATTCCTGGATTCAGGCGGCCAGTTGTCTGGGCTTCGAGCTGACCCTGGCCTGTCCGAAGGGCTATGAGCCCGACGGCATCATCCTGAAGGAGGCCTTGGCCCGCGCCGTGCGGCCGATCACCCTGCTGCGCGATCCTCAAGAGGCGGTGGCGGCAGCCGATGTGATCAACGTCGATGTCTGGGCCTCCATGGGCCAGGAGCAGGAGACGGATGCCCGCGTCAAGGCCTTCTCGGGCTATCAGGTCAATGAGGCCCTGCTTGCCAAGGCGCCGGACGACGCGATAATCATGCATTGCCTGCCCGCCCACAGGGGTGAGGAGATCAGTGATGAGGCCCTGGAATCCCAGCAGTGCGTGGCCTTCGATCAGGCCGAAAACAAGATGCATATGCACAAGGCGATTCTGGAAAAATTGATCGGAAAAAAATAGGCATTATTGTATTGCAGACCCGGCGTGCCGGAACAATGAAAATACGACGAGCCGGACAGGATTGCGCATGCCTGTCCAGGCCGCTGCGAGGGTAAAAATGGATGTGAAGAAGATTGTGCTGGCATATTCCGGCGGGCTGGATACATCGGTGATTCTGAAATGGCTGTCCAGGGAATATTCCTGTCCGGTTATAGCCTATGCTGCCGATATCGGCCAGGAAGAGGACTGGGATGCGGTCCGCAGGAAGGGCATGGCGACCGGCGCGGAAAAGGTCATTGTCTCCGACATGAAGAAGGAATTTGTCACGGACTACATCTTTCCGGCCTTTCGCTCCAATGCGATCTACGAAGGGTCGTACCTCCTGGGCACCTCGCTGGCCCGTCCGCTGATCGCCCGGGAGCAGATCCGCATCGCCCATCAGGAGGGCGCCGATGCCGTCAGCCATGGCGCCACCGGCAAGGGCAACGACCAGGTCCGTTTCGAGCTGGCCTATCTGGGCATTGACCCCAAGCTGAAGATCATCGCGCCCTGGAGGATCTGGGATCTCAACTCGCGGCAGAAACTGGTGGAGTTTGCTCAGGTGCACAATATTCCGGTGCCGGTGACCAAGGAGAAGCCCTACAGTTCCGATGAAAATCTCCTGCACATCAGCTTCGAGGGCGGCATCCTGGAGGACCCCTGGAACGAGCCCGACGAGGCCATGTTCAAGCTCACGGTCTCTCCTGAGAAGGCTCCCGAGAAGCCGACCTACCTGGAGATTGAATTCGAGAACGGCGATCCGGTGGCCCTCGACGGCGTCAGGATGGAACCGCTGGCCCTGTTTGTACGGCTCAATGAGCTGGGCGGCGCCAATGGGATCGGCCGCCTGGATCTGGTCGAAAACCGCTTTGTCGGCATGAAATCGCGCGGCGTCTACGAGACTCCCGGCGGGACGGTCCTGCGCGCGGCGCACCGGGCCTTGGAGACCATCACGCTGGACCGGGAGGTCATGAAGATCAGGGATTCGCTGATCCCGCGCTATTCCGAGCTGATCTATAACGGCTTCTGGTTTGCGCCGGAGCGGGAACTCCTGCAGATGACCATGGATGCCGCGCAGAAAACGGTCTGCGGCACGGTCCGCCTCAAGCTCTATAAGGGCAACTGCATTCCGGTGGGCCGGAAGTCGGCGCAGTCGCTTTATCAGGAGAGCTTTGCCACCTTTGAGGAGGATACCGTCTACAATCAGGCGGACGCCACCGGCTTTATCCGGCTCAACGGCCTGCGCCTGCAGATTCAGGCCTTACAGAAGAAGTGACAGACGATGCAGAAGAAATCCGGTTCCGAAAAGCTCTGGGGCGGGCGGTTTGCCGAGGCGACCGCCGGTTCGGTGGAGGCCTTCACCGCCTCCATCCACTACGACTCCAGGCTCTATAAATACGATATTGCAGGGAGTAAGGCCCATGCGGCCATGCTGGCGGCCCAGGGTCTGCTGACTGAAGATGAGCTTTTCGCCATCACTGGTGGACTTGCGGCCATCGAGAGCGAGATCGATCGGGGGGGCTTTGAGTTCAAGCGCGAACTGGAAGATATTCATATGAATATCGAGAAGGCCCTGGTGGAGCGGATAGGCCCTGCGGGTGCCAGGCTCCACAGCGCCCGGAGCCGCAATGACCAGATCGCTCTTGATCTGCGGCTCTACCTGCGCGATCAGTGCGACGCCATGGTCCGGCTGCTGGATCAGGTCCGTCGGGCCTTCGTGGTCCTGGCCAGGAAATATCTGGGACAGATCATGCCGGGATATACCCATATGCAGCGGGCACAGCCGGTTCTGATCTCCCATCATATGCTGGCCTACTTCGAGATGTTCGGCCGTGATCGCGAACGTCTGCTGGACTGCCGGAAACGGATGAACCTCTCGCCTCTGGGAGCCGCCGCCATGGCAGGAACAGGCCTGCCCATCGACCGGGCGCACGTCGCCTCCAGCCTGGGCTTTGCCGGAGTTACCGCCAACTCCATGGACACCTGCGGGGACAGGGATTTCGCAATCGAATTCGTCAGCTGCTGCACCATGACCCACCTGCATCTCTCCAGGCTCTCCGAAGAGCTGGTGCTCTGGTCCAGCCAGGAGTTCTCCTTCGTTGATATCGCAGACAAATTCTGCACCGGTTCGTCCATCATGCCGCAGAAAAAAAATCCTGATATCCCCGAGCTGATCCGGGGCAAGAGCGGCAGGGTGGTCGGCAGCCTGATGGCGCTCATCACCATGATGAAAGGCCTGCCGCTGACCTATAACCGCGACCTTCAGGAAGACAAGGAGCCGGTCTTCGATGCTACCGACACGGTGTCGGCATCCCTGGCCATCATGGCGGAACTCCTAGGCAATCTCTCATTCAACACCGAACGGATGCAGGAGGCGACCAGGACCGGCTATATCACCGCAACCGATCTGGCCGATTATCTGGTCTTAAAGAATGTGCCCTTCCGCGAGGCCCACGGGATCGTAGGCCGGGCGGTTGCCTTCGGCATTGCCCAGGGGCGTGAGCTGGATCAGCTGAGCCTGGCCGAACTCCGTGAGTTTTCGCCCGTCATTGAGGAAGATGTGTATGCGGTCTTAAGTGTGGAAGGCTCTGTCAACAGCCGCGTATCTGAAGGCGGCACCGGCATTGTGCGCGTCCGCGAGGCCGTTGCGCAGGCCGAACAACTGATGGGAATCGGGAAATGAAAGGACTTGACGGCAGACATAGAGCGGGCCTTCTGCTGCTTGCACTGACAATGTTGTTTGCTGCCGGGTGTGGATTCAAGAATTATCCGGTGCCGCCCGAGAGCATTGTGCCCAAGGCCATTGACGATCTGCGGTACACGGTTGACGAAAAGGGAGTCAACCTGACCTGGTCCTATCCGGTCCAGACGGTCAAGGGGACGGACCTTGCCGAGGTCTCGGCCTTTGAGCTGTACAGGGCGGTGGTCCCGGTTGAGGAGTACTGCAGCGGATGCCCCATTCCTTTCGGGGAGCCGCAGATCCTGGCAGGAGGCGTCACAACCAAGGAAATCCGGCGTCAGGACAGTTTCCAGACTTCTCTTTTGCGGTCGGGACAAAAATATTTTTTCAAGGTGCGTTCCCGTACCAGCTGGTGGGCCTCAAGTGATGATTCCAACATCGTTACCTTCATCTGGCATACACCGGCCAAGGCGCCTGAAAGCGTGAAGGCCGAGGCCGGAGACCACATGGTGCGGTTGAACTGGGTGCCGGTCAACACCTATATGGATGGCCGGACGGTTGATCTGCCGGTCCGCTACCAGGTCCTCCGCAGTCAGGACGGGCAGGGCTTTGAGCCCGTGGGCGACCCCATGGCTGACACCGGATATGTCGACAGCAAGGTGGTCGTAGGTCGGAAGTACGCCTATAAGATCCAGAGTATCCTGCTGCTTCAGGGAAATGTAGTCGGAGGCGGAACCAGCGAGGAGGTAAGCTCCGTGCCCCTGGATCTGACACCGCCGCCGCCGCCGTTGGGCATTGCCATAATCGGTATGGAGAAGGGCGCCAAAATCTATTGGGAACGGTCAACCGACTCCAAGGTGGCCGGCTATCGCATCTACCGGAGGGCGGCAAATCAGGATACGCCTGTACGTATCGGCGAAACCGCAGCAGCCGTGGTCTCTTTTACCGATGACCATATGCCGGGGGACGTCCGGGTCTATTATTCGGTGACCGCCATCGATGCAGCCACGCCGCCGAACGAGAGCCGGCATTCCATGGAGGTCACTCTCAGGAATTAACCGGGGCGGATCGTCCCGGTTCGAGAGGTATGCGGCATGAATCACATTGTCTGTACTTACGCAGTCCTTGGCCTCCGGTTCGTTTTTCGGGGAAGGACCGCCCGGAAATGCGAGGAGAAGCGATATGATCGGTGATTTCCCCGTATCATTTATAAAGATGAGCGGAACCGGCAACGACTTCATTGTCATGGATCATCGCAGGCCTTTTATTCCCGTTGCCGATCAGCCCGAGTTTGCCCGAAAGATCTGCAGGCGGCGGTTTTCCGTGGGGGCCGACGGCCTCATCCTGATAGAGGGATCGTCCAGGGCCGATTTCAGCTGGCGTTTCTATAATGCCGATGGCTCCGTGGCCGAGATGTGCGGCAATGGCGCCCGCTGTGCCGCCCGCTATGCCTTCCTGCACGGCTTGGCCGGTTTCCGGATGCGCTTTGAAACCCTTGCCGGAATTATTGAGGCGGAAGTCCTTGAAGAGGGCGGGGATGTCCGTGTTTGCCTGACGGCTCCCTTCGATTTCAGGCTGAATCTGCTTCTTGCATTTGCGGGCAGGGAACGGACCGTGCATTATGTCAACACAGGTGTCCCTCATGCCGTTGTTTTTGTTGATGATGAGGAGACTCCGGTCAGGGAATGGGGACGGGAGATCCGATTTCATCCCCGGTTTCAGCCTGCCGGGACCAATGTGAATTTCATCAGGTTTCTGGATGGGGGAGTCCTTAAGGTCCGGACCTATGAACGGGGGGTTGAGGATGAAACCATGGCCTGCGGCACCGGCGCCGTGGCCTCGGCGCTGATAGCGGTGGCCCTTGGAAAGGCCTCCTCTCCGGTCCAGTGCATAACCTCGGGCGGCGAGGGACTGACCATTACATTTGATCTGCAAGGGGGGCCTGCGGCGGAGAATGTCTTTCTGCAGGGCCCGGCCCGGATTATTTATGAAGGAAAATTGACTGCCGAATCTCTGCTCTAGAGAGGGTTGCGGCCGAAAGAAATTATTGAGAGAGGTGGGGTATGGAGAAATTTCATGGTGCGATGGTGGCGTTGATCACGCCCTTCGTCAATGGCCGGCTTGATGAGCAGGGATTGATCAGGCTGCTCGAATTCCAGATAGAAAACGGCACGCATGCCATAGTCCCCTGCGGGACCACGGGAGAGTCCGCCACCCTGTCCTTTGAGGAGCATAAAAAGGTCATCGAGCTGACCGTGAAGACCGTAGCCGGCCGGGTGCCGGTCATCGCCGGAACCGGAGCCAACAGCACCGCCGAGGCCATCGAACTGACGGAGAGCGCCAGGCAGAGCGGCGCCGATGCGGTGCTGTCCGTGACGCCCTATTATAATAAGCCGGGCCAGGAAGGGCTGTACCAACACTTCAAGGCCATTGCCGAGGCTGTGGATATCCCCATGTTCCTGTACAACGTACCGGGGCGGACATCCATCAACATGCTGCCGGCTACCACCGCCAGGCTTGCGGAGATTGATACTATCATCGGCATCAAGGAGGCCTGCGGCAGCCTGGAGCAGGTGAGCGACGTGATTCGTCTGTGTCCGGACGGCTTCATTGTCCTTTCAGGCGACGATTTCACCGCCGTGCCGACGGTCTTTGTCGGGGGGAAAGGCGTGATCTCGGTTGTCTCCAATGTCTGCCCCAGGGCGACTGCGGATATGATGGAGGCGGCCCTGGCTGGTGATATAGCAAAGGCCAATGCCTTGCATTACCGGCTCTATCCGATGATGAAGGCCCTCTTTGCCGCTCCGAGTCCCGTACCCTCCAAGAAGGCCATGGAGCTTCTGGGCGTGATCGCAAACGGCCGGCCGAGGCTGCCGCTGACGGATATCGACGAGGCCGGTCTTGCCACCTTGAAGGCGGCCATGAACGGCCTGGATATGCTGTGAGCAGGAAAAAGAACGGGAAAGAATCCGAAAGGGGAAAAGAGATGAAAAAGGTCATCATAGCCGGAGCGGCAGGACGGATGGGACAGCGGGTCGCAGCCATGGTGCATGCCCATTCCGGATTGGTCTGCAGCGCGGCCTTCGAGGCCTCCGGCAGTTCGGCCATAGGGAAGGATGCGGGCGAGGTTGCGGGGCTTGGATTCCTTGGGGTGCCCATTGCCGAAGGGCTTGAAGCGGTCATCGATCAAGGCGACGTGATCATTGATTTCACCTTCCATAAGGCGACAATGGAATTCGCCCGGCTGGCGGCTGAACGCGGCACGGCCATGGTCATCGGCACCACCGGACTGACTGCCGATGAACTGGCGGAGCTGAAGGAACTGGCCAAACGTTTTCCCTGCGTCCAGACGCCGAATATGTCGGTCTGCGTCAATGTCCTTTTCAAACTGGTGAAGAAGACGGCGGCCATCCTAGGCGAGGACTTTGACATCGAGATCATCGAGGCGCATCACAACAAGAAAAAGGATGCCCCAAGCGGTACGGCGATAAAGTTGGGCGAGATGGCGGCCGAGGGGGTCGGCAGCAATCTCGCCGCCGCCGGAGTCTTTGCCCGGCACGGGATTATCGGCGAGCGAAAAAAAGGGGAGATCGGCATCCAGACCATCAGGGCCGCGGATATCGTTGGCGAACACACGGTTTATTTCGCGGGTCCCGGCGAACGGATCGAACTGACTCATCGCGCCCACAGCCGCGATCATTTTGCCAAGGGCGCCGCCACTGCCGCGGCCTGGGTGGTTGGCAAAGAATGTGGAATCTATTCCATGTTCGATGTGCTGGGGCTGCAGGATCTCTAGGCCGGGATCAGCAGAGGTGGCGGATACCGCTTTCATCGGACTCGGCTCCAATCTGGGTGACGGCAACAGAATCCTGCGGGATGCCTGGAAACGCATCGGCGAGACGGAAGGGATTGAAACAGCAGCACTGTCGCATCCGTATCGCACCGCGCCGGTCGGCATGGAGAGCAGCAATCAGTTCACCAATGCGGTGGGGATGGTGCTGACGACCCTGTCGCCCTGCGAGTTGCTGAGGGTTCTGCTGGATGTGGAATCGGTCTTCGGGCGCAGGCGAGATCCTTCGGCCGCAGGATATCAGGACCGGCCTCTTGATCTGGATATCCTGTGCTTTGGAGATTGTGCGCTATCTACGCCTGTGCTTGTCCTGCCGCATCCCAGACTTGATGACCGTCTTTTCGTCCTTGCTCCCTTCGCCGAGATTTCCCCGGACTTTCGCATGCAGCCGCAGACTCCCACCATTGCTCAACGATATGCGCACCTGTGCGAGCGCCTGCTCAAGGGGGAAATTTCCCGGCAGGAGATTAAAATGCGGGAATGGGAAGAATAATTAGACATTTACTGTCAGTTGAATATAATAAGTTCCATGGGGTCCAGGGGCTTCTGTGCCGACGGGCATCCGGCGGCAGGGGGAAAAGAGGAGATTTACGATGAGTCCGCTCCGGCTGATTATCCTCGCTATCCTTGTGTATATGGGATATCGGTTGCTTCTTGGTGGCCGGAAAAAGGAAAAGCGGGTAAGAAAGGAACGATCGACTGCGGCAGGATCTGCCACGGTTTCCGATGTGCTGGTTGAAGATCCGGTCTGCCATGTTCTGGTCCCCAGGGGACAGGCTGTCCGTCTTCAGCATCAGGGTTCAATGGTCTATTTCTGCAGCGAGGAATGCTGCAACGCGTTTATTGAAAATAAAGGAAAAGAAGCATGAAATTTTTTATAGATACCGCCAACATCGATGAGATAAAAAAAGGCCTGGAAATGGGTATGGTGGATGGCGTCACCACCAACCCCTCGCTGGTCGCCAAAGAAGACAAACCGTTTACGGAGATACTGCGGGAGATCTGCGGGATTGTCGACGGTCCTGTCAGTGCCGAGGTGGTCAGCCTTGAGGCCGACGGCATGTGCAAAGAGGCAAAGGTGCTGGCGGCGATGAGTGAAAATATCGTCATCAAGATCCCGATGATTGTCGAAGGCCTCAAGGCGGTAAAACGGTTGACAGCCGAAGGCATCAAGACCAACGTCACGCTTGTTTTTTCCTCGGCCCAGGCCCTGCTTGCCGCCAAGGCCGGCGCTACCTATGTCAGCCCCTTTGTCGGTCGGCTTGACGATATCGGCGCACAGGGAATGGATCTCATAAGCGATATCATGACGATCTACCGGAACTACGGCTATGAGAGCGAAGTGATTGTCGCAAGCGTCAGGAATCCTCTGCATGTGCTGGATGCGGCAATGATCGGTGCCGATATCGCAACCATTCCGCTGAAGGTGATTGAGCAGTTGGCCAAACATCCTCTGACCACAAGCGGAGTAGCCCAGTTTCTGGCCGATTGGGAAAAACGGAAGAAGGAATAGGCATACTGAGAATCCCGGGAAGTCCCTTAGTGTTGGAGAATTCTACTCAAGACGGAAATCCATGAGACAAACATCTGCCATCTTCGTACAAATAACGGTTGCGGTTCTGTGCCTCTGGCATGCTGGAGCTCATGCTGCTATTTACCAATGCACGAACAGTCTGGGAACCGTGAGCTTTACAAATGCTCCTACCTCACAGAACTGCCGTGTCCTGCAAGAGGATGCCGGTCCGTCGCTTTCTGCGCCAAGCAGGGGATTTCACTTCTATGATCGTTTCGAGGATGCAGGGCTTTACGATCAGCATATCAGGATCGTCAGCCTCCGTTACGGGGTAGATCCCAACCTGATCAAGGCCATGATACGAACGGAATCGGATTTTGATCGCAATGCTATCTCCAAGCATGGCGCTCAGGGCTTGATGCAGCTGATGCCGGGGACCGCCAGGGATTTGAATGTGATGAATCCCTTTGATCCACGAGAGAACATTGATGGTGGTGTCCGGTATTTTCGCACCATTCTGGACTCGTTTGACGGAAATCTTCCCTTGAGCCTTGCGGCGTATAACGCGGGGCCGAACCTGGTGAGACGCTGTCAGAGGATTCCCGAAATTCCTGAGACCATTGATTATGTTAAGAGAGTTCTCACATATTACAAGGGATATAGGGTAGGTGGAGTCGACAGATTTTCCATGCCATCGGTCATCAGGGTCCGTGAGTTGGTAACTGAGAATTGACACTGGATCCCAATGCTTCCGCAATGCAGGTGGATGGATGAAACAATTGTTAACCGTTCCGAATATGCTTACGGGGGTCAGGCTGGTTTTGATTCCGGTTCTGATCGTTCTTTTTTCGGTTTCCCAGACAACCGGAATAGAGTTTGTGACTTTCTGTGTCTTCACCGTGGCTGCCTGCACTGATTTTGTGGACGGGTATTTGGCCAGGAAATATGATATTGAGACTGTTTTGGGTAAATTGATGGATCCTATTGCCGATAAGGCACTGGTCACAACCGCCCTGATCATGCTCATTCCGCTGCACAAAATTCCTGCCTGGGTCTGCCTGCTGATCATCTGCCGGGAGATTATCGTCACTGGTTTCAGAGGGCTTGCCGCAACTACCGGAAAGGTGGTCGCAGCAGGAATGGTCGGAAAAATAAAGAGTAATTTCCAGTACTTCGGCCTAGGATTTCTGATTTTCCCCCTTGGAGTGCTTCCGGTTCCGCATCAATACGGGATAGGCCGGATGCTGATATATGCGTCACTGGTCCTGGCAATCTGGTCGGGGATGGCCTATTTTTACAAATTACGACGCATATTTCTTGAGACGGCTCAATAGGTGGTAACCGTCTTTCTTCTTGACTGATACGGAAGATTTGAGTTATAAACCACTTTCACCGCCGGAGTGGTGAAACTGGTAGACGCACGGGACTCAAAATCCCGCGACCGCAAGGTCATGTCGGTTCGATTCCGACCTCCGGCACCAATTGAACATCCAGAAAAGTCCAAATATGTCCAAAAACCCGCATCCCATAAAGGATTGCGGGTTTTTTGTTGTCCAAGGGCATCCATTGTGATACGCTGGTATCCGATACTTTTAGGGGCTTTTTTGGGGCCTTTGTTTTGATGTATAGACAAAAAGGCCCCAAAAATAACTTTGCATCGGAGAACACACATGCCAAAACGAATCCAGCCGCTCACGGCTGTTCAAATCCGTAACGTCAAAGTTCAAGAAAAAGAAGTGAAAATGTTTGATGGTGGCGGTCTTTATCTTCTTGTTACACCTTCAGGAGGCAAACTCTGGCGATTGAAATATACTTTTGCCTGCAAAGAGAAAAAGCTAGCTTTTGGGGCGTATCCTGAAGTGTCACTCGCTCAAGCACGGGAAGAACGACAAAAGGCTCGTGAACTGATAGCGCAAGGAGTCGATCCATCAGAAATTCGAAAAATGGAGCTGAAGTCAGACCAGGCAACTTTTGAAGCCGTGGCTTGTGAGTGGCATAAGGAATATTCTCAGAATTGGGAAACTGGAAATACAGAGAAGATTAAAAAATGGTTAGAAAATGATGTCTTCCCCATAATAGGGAGTAGGCCGATAGCTGCGATTTCGCCGCCTGAATTGCTGGCAGTTCTAAAAAGTATTGTGAACCGAGGAGCTGCTTATACTGCCTCCAGAGTAAAGATAGTATGCGGACAAGTGTTCCGGTATGCGGTAGCCACTGGCAAGGCTGAGCGAGATCCAACCGCTGACCTAAAAGGGGCTCTAGCTCCTGTAAAGTCCACACATCGACCCGCATTGACAGAACCAAGAAAAGTTGCGCCAATGCTCAGGATGATTGATGGGTATGACGGCAGCCTTATGGTTAAATCAGCACTCCGTCTGCTTCCGCTATTGTTTGTTCGTCCTGGGGAGTTACGTAAAATGCTCTGGGAAAATATCGATATGGAAAAGGGCGAATGGTCCTATCTTATTAATAAGACCAAGACACAACACATCGTTCCACTTGCAGAACAAGCCCTCGATATACTAAGGCATATGCATCAATTTACTGGCCCTTCTGGATATGTATTTCCATCAGCCAGGACTGATACAAGACCAATGTCAGATATGGCTATGAATGCCGCATTGAGACGTATGGGAATAGACACCAAAACAGAGATTACAGGGCATGGTTTCAGAGCCATGGCACGAACCATTCTAGATGAAGAGCTTGCCTTCCGACCAGAATTAATAGAGCATCAACTTGCTCATTGTGTAAGGGATCCTTTGGGAAGGGCATACAATAGAACGACCCATCTTCCGGAACGTAAACAGATGATGCAGCGATGGGCTGATTACTTGGATGAGTTGAAGGGGAATGATGAAATGCGAGAATGAAATATCCACGTGTATATCATTAAAACAACGATATCTTTTCTGAAAACGATGATGGCAGTTGCCATTTACAGAAGAACAAATGACCGGCCATGGTTTTAGAGCAATGGCATCGACTATTTTACATGAACAAGGGTGGCCGTCAGATATTATAGAGCGACAACTTGCTCATTCTGAACAAAACAGCATAAAAGCAGCTTATAATTATGCACAACACATTCCAGAGCGCCACAAGATGATGCAGGCTTGGGCAGACTTTCTGGACCGACTCAAAGCAGGTGAACAGAATAATATTGCGCCGAACCTGAGCTATTAAAAAATACACAAGCTAAGTGCTTACTGAGATCACCTTATCAAACTGGGAATTAGAGATAACTTATGCAGAAAAGTTTTGGAATATCAGCGCTTGTTATAGCTATCGTTTGTATTTTTATTCCGATAGTCGGACCGTGGTTAACCATCCTTGCCGCCGCCTTAGCGGCTTTCGCATGCGGCCCAGGGTTTAGTCTGGGTTTGGCTGCAATCATCATCAATCTGTTTAATATCTTCGTGATATCGCCAAGTGTATGGATCACTATAGCTGCCAATGAGGCTGCTAAAGCTCAAGGCCGTTCATTTGCTTCAATTGGAACGATTCTCTTTGCAGCTCAGGCAATTGCCGCCATTTTATTAATTGCAGGCTCATCAAGAAAACGAAAAAACAGATTGCGACCAGATGAAGCTCTTAGGCGCAGGAATATTAAAGGTTTCTGAAATAACTCGATAAATTAAATTTCCTTAATCCTCTGGATAGCCACATATTTAGGGTAGTTGTATTGGCATGGATGGCCTTTAAATCCTATGGATGTAATTGCACTATGCGGACAAAGAGTATTCATACTCGCACCTCCAATACTCAAGCAACACTCTTGCCTCAGGTGTGCAGGCCTGGACTGATTATTTAGAACGTCTTAAAGTAAGTGAAAAAAATAATATTGTGCCATTTCGGGTTGTAGCGCGATAACCATTCACGCTTGATTACAGATTCGTCCATGCAATTTACATGAAGAGTAATAGAAAAATCGTGCATATCGACATAGTCGCGTTCTTTGCTTCTGTTGAACAGGAGCGCGTCAATCCGATAGTAAAAAGTTTTCGAGTGCAACGGGAGGTGCCTTGATCCATTTTTTACTGAAACGCAGCAGTCAGCCAAAAGGAAAATTCGTGCCTTTAAGCGAACTTGCCGGGCCCCTGTTTAAAGGAAGCAGTTTTTCCCAAAGTGCTTTGGAGAAGCCTATAATTAAACGATTCCAGGGGCGTATCTCTGAATTATTATCGGTACACCTGATTTGCCGAACTGCAAGCTTGTGGTCAATCGCCCAGTCTTTGTATGACACGCATGGCTGATCACGGTGAAGAGCCTGTTGGGATTGGTGTCTATTGAATTTCTAAAGTTTAACATTTTCCTATCATCGCAAGGGTGGCTTATATTATTCGCTATCTGACTGGATCGTTCGTCTTGGTAGGTGTCCAACCGCCACCTAATGCCCGGAATACAGCTACTGTTGCACGGGCCTCATCAGCCTGTACACGAGCCAAAGCTTCGTGCACTTCCTGCAACTGGCGATTTTCGACTAGAACGTCAATAAGATCAACCGTGCCTTCCTTGTGTTCTTCTCGCACCGTCTCATGGGCCAGTTCATGGGCTTTCACTTCTCTCAGTAATTCATCCTTCTGTAAGCTCGATTGAGAAAACGTTGTAATGGCATCCTCGACGTCCTCCGTAGCACGCAACATTGCCCGACGGTAACCCACAAGCGCCTCTAATCTAGCTCCTTTTGCCTGAGTGACTTCTGCATCGACCATTCCAAAATCAAACAGTCGCCATCGCAAACCAGTTATAACTCCTGGTTGGAACGATGATGCGGTAAACATATCCTTGGTCGAGAGGCTCTCAAACCCAAGCAGAGCTGAGAGAGAGACTTTGGGATAATACTCTGCAATGGCTACTCCGACGTGGGCAATCGAGGCTGCAAAACGCCGTTCTGCAGCAATTACGTCGGGTCTTCGACGCAGAAGTTCTTCGGGGCTTTCTCCCGTGCTGATTGCTGGAATCACATAATCGGTCTCCGCCTCCTGCGACTCGGTGGCATAGCTCCCCGGTGGAGCTCCCATCAACACGTCCAAACGGTTCAACTGAAGTTCCAGCTCTATTCGCAGCGGCGGAAGAGTTCCACTGTCCTGCGCCAGCTGGGCTACAGCCTGTGCCAGATCCCGCTTTGTGGCGATTCCGTATGTTACGCGCCTGCGTTCCAAGTCAAGCAGTTTGGTGTCCGCCTCGAGCTGTCGCTCAATTATAGCGATGCGTGATTTGGTGCCTCGTACCCGGAAGTATGCATCCGCCGCTTCTGCAGCAACAGAAATGCGTACTCCTGCCCCCATGGCCTCGGCTGCCTGTGCCTCATCCCGTGCAGCCTCTGCATTGCGTTTCAATCCGCCGGCAAGATCAAGCTCCCAGCTTGCTCCAATGTCGAAGTCCTCCAGTGTCTGGTCGCGATCATATCCTGGTAATGCACTAGCAATTTTACCCAAAGGGCTGTCGAGTGATTGACTCTGTGAGGCCGCACTGGCGTCCAGATTCCCTTGCGGCATCTCACGAGCTCCTGCGCCAACAGCCGCCGCGCGCGCTTGTTGGACCCTTGCCATGGCAGCTTCCAGATCGAGATTCTGTGCCAGAACCCTCTGGATAATCCTGATTAACTGCGGATCGCGAAATCCGGTCCACCAACTGTCCAATGATGGCGCAGGGCTTCCATTCTCCGCGAATTTCAATGCAGATGGATCCTTATAAGTTTGCGAAAGAGTCATCTTCGGCGCCTCGTAATTCTGTCCCACTACACAGCCTTCCAGGGTGAAAACAAAAAAAACCATTAGCATTCCACCACTTTGAAGCCATTTCCTGACTGTATGAGTTGCCAGAAAGCCTTTAGCAAAATATTCAGATTCGCGCTTATTCTCATGAAGAGTATCCATGTTTCAGTATTCCTTAATGTGCGTCAATCGATGATGTTTTTGCCTGGGAAGGCTTAAGCATAAAAGGCGCCATACACGTTGCAATGGCGAAAGCCACTAGAATTGCGCTAAACGCATCGGAGTAGGCCATCGTCGATGCCTCGCGATAAGCCAAGTCGTGCAGTTGTTTCAGTGCCGCCAAGTGGCCTGCTTCTGACGAGCCAAGAACGTCCCCCAGGTGATGGGTCATGACCGTCATTAAATTGTTCAAAGCTTGGTTCGAGGGAGTCAAATTCGATCCGATGTCTTGAAAATGGAGATTGGTTCGGTCGTTGAGGATGGCACCGCAAATGGCTATGCCCACCGCACCGCCAAGATTACGCATCATATTGAACAGACCGCTGGCATACTTGAGTCGCTGCGGGCTCAAACTGCCAAGGCCCAGCGTAACACTGGGGGCGACGGCAAATACCTGCGGAAAGCCTCGAAATATCAAGGGAGCCATCAGTTCGATCGCACCCCAGTCATGGGTTATGTAAGTGAAACTCCACATCGAAAGTCCAAAGCAGGCAAGGCCGACCGTCATCAGCCATCGTAAGTCGTATTTATGGGAAAGCGCAACATAAATTGGCACTCCAGCCAGTGAAGCCGCACCGGTTGAGAAAACGGCCCAACCGGTCTGAACTGCGCTGAAACCTCGCACGTAGCCGAGGAATAATGGTACAAGATAAATCGTTGAAAAAATGCCGATTCCTGTAATAAAGGAGAGGATGCATCCGAGCAGGAAGTTACGATTACTCAACGCTCGCAAATCCACGACTGGATTCTGGTACATCAGGCTACGGATTATAAAGAGGGTGCCGGAAACCAACGAAATCACAGTGCAGTATCTGATAGTATTGTCATCCATCCAGTTCCAGCGAGAGCCTTCTTCCAGCACGTACTCAAGAGTGCCAAGAAATATGGCCATCAACAACATACCAAGATAGTCGGCACCTTTCAGCAGAGTCCGATCGGGGTGATCGATATGGACTGTGAAGACCACTCCGAGAGTCACCAGGAGTCCGGGAACGAGGTTTACATAGAAAAGCCAGTGCCAATTAAGGGTATCGGTAATCCATCCTCCGATAATCGGCCCTAATGCGGGAGCGATCGAAGCGATGGTACCAATAACCGCGGCGGCATATGCTCGCTGTCTTCCCTGAAAATAATGGAACGAGGAAGTAAACACCGTAGGGATCATCGAAGCGCCCAGCAGACCTTGAATTGCGCGAAAGAGCAACATGCTCTGTATGCTCCACGCGAGCCCACACAACATGCTGGCAATGGTGAAGCCTAAGGCCGAGGCTGCGAACAGCCACCGAGTTGAGAAAACCCGGGTAAGCCAACCTGACAAGGGAATGATTATAATTTCGGCAATTAGATAAGCGGTCTGCACCCAACCAATTTCATCTTGTGCGGCGGAAAGACCACCCCCAATATCTCGCAAGGATGAAGCAACAACCTGTATGTCCAGAAGAGCCATGAACATGCCCACACACATCACGGCAAAAGGGAAAATCGGGTGACTTGTTGTGGGGACAGTAACATCCATGCTCGTTTCAACACTGGAAGTCATGGTTTTTCCCCTTTGTCACGATACGTGATCACCGAGACAGTTGTCGATAGTCCGGGGCGCAGAACGCCGAGAGTTGCGGCGTCCCCATCGAGTGAAATGCGTACGGGAACTCGCTGGACGATCTTGGTAAAATTGCCAGTCGCATTCTGGGGAGGGATTACGCTGAAGACCGCCCCAGTCGCTGGCGACAAACTCTGCACGTGGCCATGGAAAACCTTTGCTTTCACCACGTCGGCGACAACTTTCACCGGATCGCCCGGCTTCATGTCGCGAAGCTGATCTTCCTTGAAGTTGGCATCCACCCATAGCCCCTTAGCAGGCACGATAGAAAGTAATTGAGCCCCTGCTGTAACGTAGGTACCCGCATGGGCTGAACGATCACCGACGTAACCTTCGATGGGAGAGTTGATGACGGTATACCCATAATTGAGCTGAGCTGTTCTCTGTTGCGCTTCAGCCTGAGCCAACGTGGCCAAGGCTTCAACGATTTGAGCATCTATCACCGCAAGCTTTTGCTCGGCTGCGTCAAGGCCTGCTTTAGCAGCTTCCACCTCGGCCTGGGTCTCATGAGACTCAGAGCGCGAACGTTCGGCGTTCTGCTGCGATCCCGCCTGGGTCTGGGCCAGATTGTGATATCTTTCGGCTTCTGAGGCCTTGAATTCAGCCGATGCGTTCTTTGCATCCAGCTCAGCTTTAGCCTTCCGGATCAGTGCTTTCTCGAGGTCCTGTTGAGCATGAAGTCGATCTAATGAAGCCCTTTTCTCCGCCACAAGTGCCGAGATTGATTCCAGCACCGCTTTGTAGTCGCGACTATCAAGACGAATAAGCGGTTGTCCTTTTTGAACGAATTGGTTATCCCCAACCAGAACCTCTGCCACGTAGCCGGATACGTGAGGAGAGATTACTGTCACATCTCCATCCACATATGCATCATCTGTCTTTTCAATGAATCGCTCGACCATCCACCAGTGAATGCCACACCAAAGAACAGCAACCGCGACAGCTAGGAAGGCCATAAACACCACTCTTTTCCTTGTCACATACTTCTGTAAGCGCTTCGATTTGCTTGCCACAATCGACTCCTTCAACAATTTGCAGAACTCACGTTAGAATTGTTCTGAACGCGGACTGTTTACTTTGCCGGTATATGGTTCGTGGTCACATCGGCTATCAACCGGTCGCTTTGACCGAAAACGGTTGTCCGTACAACATTAATTGTCTTTCCCTTCTTTACGAAGGAAGCAACTGCCCTGAACGTTCCTTCTTTCTGATTACTGACAAAGTTTGCATTCAGCGTTATAGCAAGAGGGAAGCCTGCCATACCTTCTGTGGGATTGGCAGACATTCGGCAACGCCATGAACATTAGCAACACCACAGAAAGTACCCTCGCCCTTGCTTTTAGTTCCAACGGCAGCTTTAGCCTGAATAATGTGACTGTGGGCGCCTCCGGAAACATGGGAACCGCTATTACCCTTAACGGGACCACGTCTTATTCCCAATTTACCAATCCGTTACCAGGTGCGAATTCCACGCGATCCCGGCCAGTGATTCCATTTGATCCCGGCCACCCATTCCACGCGATCCCGGCCACGGATTCCAGAGCAATCCGGCCACAATTTTTGGAGAGTAGCGACGCATAGAACCAAATGGTAGATGGAGCCTTTCGAGATTTTTTTAATCAAGGAGGGTTTCATGCCAAGCAAGAGGTTATCTATGCGTAAGATACGTGAGATATTACGTCTCAAATATGAATGCGGATGCAGCAACCGCAAGATCGGTCTCAGCTGCGGTATAGGCAGCAGTACTGTAAGTGACTATCTACTGCGTGCCCGGGTAGCGGGAATACGATGGCCACTGTCCGACGACGACATAAGCCTTGAACAGAAACTTTATCCTTCATCGGCCCCTCCAGTTTCCAGCCATCCCTTACCTGATTTTGGAGCGGTCCATAAAGAACTGCGGTCGCGTAAGAATGTGACCCTGGTCCTATTATGGCAGGAGTACAAAGAACAGCATCCTGATGGTTACCAATACAGCTGGTTTTGCCGAGGTTACCGTGACTGGGCGGGACGCCTGGATGTTGTGATGCGGCATGAGCATCGAGCTGGAGAGAAGCTATTTGTGGACTATGCCGGGCAGACTGTGGATTTGATTGATTCTACCACAGGTGAAATCCACAAGGCCCAGATCTTTGTTGCTGTGATGGGAGCCAGCAACTACACCTATGCTGAAGCAACGGCAAGCCAGCAAATTGAAGACTGGATCAGTTCCCATGTCCGAGCCTTCACATACTTTGACGGCGTTCCCGAAGTGATTATCCCTGACAATCTGAAGAGTGGGGTTAGTAAAGCCTGCCGGTACGAACCCGACCTCAACCCCACCTATCATGATCTGGCTCGCCATTATCAAACCGTGATTCTGCCTGCCCGTGTAAGAAAACCTCGCGATAAAGCCAAGGCCGAGGGCGGTGTTCTTTTAGTGGAGCGCTGGATCCTGGCAAGACTGCGCAAGCAAACATTTTTTAATCTCGCGGACTTAAATCGAGAAATAAGCCGACTATTGCAGGAGCTGAATAAACGATCATTCAAAAAACTCCCCGGTAGTCGGCAAAGCAATTTTGTAGAGATCGACAAACCCGCCCTAAAACCGCTCCCAGCTATCCCTTATGAGCTGGCGTACTGGAAAAAAGCTACCGTTCATCTTGACTATCATGTGGAGGTGGAAGGCCATTATTATTCCGTTCCCTACACCCTGGTTAAAAAGAAACTGGATATCCGGTATACAAAAAGCACGGTGGAATGCTTCTATCGTCACCAGCGGATATCCAGTCACCTTCGAGATAACCGTCGGGGACGCCATTCCACAGTGAAAGAACATATGCCGATGAATCACCAGAAGTATCTTGAGTGGACCCCGGAACGCTTCAAACGGTGGGCAGCCCAGATTGGTCCGAACACTTTCAGCGTAACAGCAACATTGCTGGCAACCAGACTGCATCCTCAACAGGCTTATCGCTCATTGCTCGGCATACTCAGACTCAGCAAATCCTATGGAGATCAACGCCTTGATGCAGCCTGCGACCGCGCTTTGTATATCGGTGCGCTTTCTTACCGTAGTATTGAATCAATTCTGAAAAACGGCTTGGATCAAAAACCGCTTCCGGAGACGGCCAGCAATCACCAGCCGGTTGACCATGTGAATATTCGTGGTGCCAGCTATTACACTTCAACAGCCCATTAAAGGAGAAAATCATGCTGTTACACCCCACATTGGAAAAAATGACCGCAATGCGTTTCACCGGCATGGCCGCCGCCTTCAAGGAACAGATGGAAATGAACGGTCTTAATGACATGCGTTTCGAGGATCGTTTGGCCCTACTGCTTGACCGGGAATTAACGGTCAGGCAGACCAAAACGATGGTGACCAAGCTACGTAATGCGAAGCTGCGTCAGGATGGTTGTATTGAAGATATTGACTTCCACCATCCCAGAGGACTGGACAAATCTTTTATAATTAGACTGGCCGACTGCCAGTGGATCAGGGAACATAACAACCTGATTATCACTGGTCCCACGGGCGTGGGAAAGTCTTATCTGGCCTGCGCCTTTGCGCAAAAAGCCTGCCGAGAGGGGTTCAGTGCCCTCTATCTGAGAATGACAAAACTTTTCAATGACATGAGTCTGGCAAAAGGTGATGGTCGTTACCTGAAGCTTTTGAGTTCGTTTGCCAAGACCGATCTGCTCGTGCTTGATGATTACGGCCTAGCCCAATTGAACCAAGACCAGCGTCATGATTTTCTGGAAATTCTTGAGGATCGGCACGGCCTTAAGTCAACCCTTGTAACCAGCCAATTACCAATCAAACATTGGCATGAGCAGATCGGTGATCCGACCTTAGCGGATGCCATTCTGGACCGGCTGGTTCACAATGCTCATAAAATACCATTAGAAGGAGACTCCATGAGAAAAAAGAAAGCGAACTTGACTTAAACCGGCAGGAAAAGGTAATGAACTACTAACAGCGTCGCTACGCTCCGACTCGCTGGCCGGGATCACGTGGAATGGGTGGCCGGGATCACGTGGAATGGGTGGCCGGGATGGCGTGGAATGAGTGGCCGGATGGCGTGGAATACTCAGTATTGAACTTTGGTCCCCGGATTCTCCAGGGAATCTTCGTAATAAGACCACATTACATGTATTTATCTGATCCTTGGAAATAATATAAGCATTTTGCTGGTTACTTTTTGAACCATTTATTATTAAGTGCACATCTTATGTATAACTTTGTAATAATAACCTTGAATCAAGTATAATAATGGTTTGATCTTGCATATCTGCACTATTTTCCCTCTCTTTCTCGCATTTATTTTAATCAGGCACAGTTCAACTCTCAAGAAATAGGCATCTTGTGTATCATCTCCAGATGTTATAGTGTTATTTGATGTAGAGTTTCTTCTTTTTCAGCCGTGCTGTCATTTTGAAGTGCACTTTGAACAAAGGAGTATCCCATGGATTTGACTTATATCGCACCACATGAGGCCCTTTTAATGATAAAAGAGGGTGCCTTACTTATTCACACTCTCCCCTCGGACCATTTCGGAAAAATACACCTTCCCAGAGCCATTAATGTATGTGTCTATCAAGTTACTTTCCTTGATGATATGAGAGCCACCGGGGCAGACAAGAACAGAGCTATTATCGTTTATGGTTCCAGCCGTTACTCTTTGGATGCGGTCACTGCTGCAGAAAAACTGTACAGGGATGGTTACCTGCACGTCTTTGTTTTGGAAGGGGGAATTATTGGTTGGCAGATTGCGGGTTTTCCGGTGGAAGGAGACACCATAGATAAAGATATCAGTCCTGCAACCAGATTGCCATCACTAGACGGCCACTATCAGTTGGATACAGGAATGAGTAAGGTCGGATGGTCTGGTCGTAACCAGAATAACAAGCACTTCGGCACACTTTTACTTGATACCGGTCATCTTATCGTTCGGGGACGGTCACTAACCGGAGAACTCGTGGTAGATATGAATTCCATGGAGAATATCAATCTTGTTGGCGATGAACTGCAACCGGTTCTTATTGCTCACCTGAAATCGGATGACTTCTTTTTCACTAAGTTATTCCCAACAGCGACATTTGTTATTGATCAGGGGGAAATTGCTGACATACCCTATATGACATGCGCAAACAGCACTCTCAAAGGTTCACTCAATTTACGAGGTATATCGAAAGATCTTGATTTTCCGGCGACCATCACGCCACAGGGAGACGGTATTGTAGGGTTAGAAGCCCATTTTGATCTTGACCGCACCCGCTGGAATATTATTTACGGTTCAAGCCGTTTCTTTGAGCATCTTGGTATGCATACGGTCTTTGACCAGATAAGCATCGAATTACGCCTTGTATTGAAAGTAATCGATACTTGATATTCGTACCCTGGGTGACAGTATTATTGCCTGGCCCTTTTGACCGTCCAAGCTGAGCCTACATGTCGTTTCCTTATTCCTTTTCGGTTTTTTCTTGCTGTTTTGTTATCCATTGGCGATATAGTACTTCACTTGATTGTAGTATTACTTGTTATTCTATCCCATTATTACGTGATACTATGGCACTTGTGTCTTATATTTTAAAATAAAGAGTGTAGGTAGCGAAAAGGGGGAGCGTCTGTATGGATAGATTATGAAACAGATCTAACAAGAAAATGAAAACTCGAACTAGCTTTCTAAGAAGTTTGATAATGGAAAATAGACGACCGCATAATGAGGAACCTCCCAATAGATCTATAAAGATCGAGAGGAAGGGGTAGTAGAAATGAAAAGATTCCTATACACCAAACAAGAGGCTGAAGAATATAAATATCCTACGATTAAAGGTCAGGATAAGGCATTTGTGGAAGGTCAATGTGCTTATGCATACCACTATAAGTGGGGAATTGAAATTCAGTGCATAAACATGATTAAAAAAATGGGCTACGGACCAGGAGGACTATATTGCAAGCAACACGCACCTATGGTCTGTCGGAGTCTGATAGAAAAAATAAAAATAAAGGATGGAGCCACGCTGGCACCAACCCAAATAGTCAAAGAGCCCGAGATAAAAAAGGTTTCAACCCGGGGTGGAAATAGATTAACAAGAATATTTACCTGTAACGACGGGAAGGAATATACATTAACAGAGCTGTCAGAGGCTACGTCGCTACCGATTACAACGTTAGCACATCGTTTGAAAAAATATCCCTGGCAATCAAAAATGATTCTACTCCAAGATAATCTTAGAACAATCGAAGAGAAGATTAACCCGAACGAGTGGGAGGGGCTGTCTGGAAAAATCAGGAATGATAACCTGCTCCGTTTGAAGATTGGATCTTGGGAGAGGTCCCAAATTAAGAATTCGAAAGGAAGAGAAAAACATTAACCTTTAGACTGGCATAGAAATACTGGGCTGTTGTAATGTATAATACTGTTACTCTTCGTTAATTTCGTCATCCCGTTGTTCACCGTCATTTTGAGGCCGGTAAGAGCCAAGTATGAAAACTGCACTTTACCCAATGCTTGCCACCAGCAATCGACCCGAAAAAGTCGTTAAGATTGGCGCTAGGGAATGATTTACTGGAGATGGCCTACATTGCAGAACTATAAAGGGCCGATACTGTGTGAACCGTACCTGCCTAACATAAATTAAACCTGTATAATTCACACAAATTTGATTTGTTAGAGTCTTGCGTATTCCAAATCAAGCGAGAAGGCTAAATTAGCAAATTAAATCAGCTAATGCCTGAGAATTCAAAAGTGATCCTTGCCATTGCTGACGCCGATGTCCCATTTTACGCCGATCAACACCAAGACGTGGATGAGTTATCGATTGAAGCCGGAATTTTATTCTCATTGGCTGTGTGACCAATCTTTGGCGACTGTCAAAACGCCTCTCACTCTGTGATCTTCGCTCACCAAATTCTCGACGATCAGATTCAGGTTCATACTCAGACATATGTTGTTTAAGATTCTCGATTTTGTCATATATCATGATATTATCCCAATCCAAAATTTTATTTAATAAAAATCACTCCTCTTTATTCGCCTTCAGAATACCCAAGAGTTACCCTCACTGTTATTGTTTTTTCTTGGTCTCAAGCCTTAAGACCACAATCCTTACACTTCGAATATAATCATAGTTCCTGGTTCGGGAAGCATAGTGATGCCACATCTAGTCGCTTTTGATGGAATCAGCCGAGATAGAGTACAACAGCAACCTCAGAAACATCATTCCAATAAAAAAAGGCCTACACAAGGTGGTGTGTAGGCCTTTTTCGGAAAAATAAACATTTACACACATTACCACGGAGGTTTTCGGGGTGCAACCTGATATTTATACCAATCTTTCGAACTCAAGATATCACGCCAGCGTGGAGAAAACCTTTGAGGTGGGTATTAGCGTATGTTTGATAGTCATTATTACAGGAATACGTACTGCAGGTCCCTAGCAGCATAGAATAAATGTACTTTTACAATATTTTTGCTTATGGTGGCAGGCATTGGATCAACTGTCTGAAATTAAAGTTGTTTACCTATATTAAAAGGAAAAAATTATCTTGTGATTACAGGTAAATGCTGATATTTTTTTATAAATGTTGTAAAAGGTACTTAAAATTTATTTTGAGTGGCATTTTGGTTTGGTGGTATATTTATAAATAATATTATATAATTGCAAATATTTTAGCGGAAATTGGAGGAGGTAAATTCCTTTTATAATAGGTTGATGACAACCAAATTGATTCCCCGCCAGAATACACGACGGTCCATGAAACGAACTGATGGAGGTAAAGTCAGCCGACGACAACATGGATTTCCGTAACAAAAAAACTGAATCGTACCGGTATGTCATCTGGAAGATCCGCTGGGGTGCCTCGCGGTTTCTCGGTACTGGCGATGTAGGCTAAGTAGGCGAGGGAACTTTAATCTTTTCCCACAGCTATTCCGCTCTATTTTCCCTCTCTTTCTCGCATTTATTTTAATCAGGCACAATTCAACTCTCAGGAAGTCTCAACACGCAGGATGTTCCTTCCGGTTCACATTGGCATTGGAAACCTCAGTCTGAAGTTGACCGATATTGTCGTGTTATCTGTCGCAATTCCTAACATCTTTGTTTCTCGGGTCAGAAGTGCATAAAGAAACATAGCTAGTGTCACGAGCAATAGTAGTCTTCAGTTCTGCGTATGGCAAGAAAATAGAATGTTCAATATGGCAGTCTTAGCCATCCAACCTGAATCAACCCTGGATCATTTAGTGCCCCATCGAAAGAAGGGATGCACTGTTTTTTTGTTATTTGACAACAAGAGCCAATAAAAAAGGCAGAAACCATTTCTGGCCCTGCCTCTCAAATTTTGCTATTCAAAAAGTTGTATGCTTTTTTTAGCCGAAACCCTGCAAAGACCAACAGCAAAATGAGCTATTGTACCCGGCTCGGGAACCGTTGATGATGTGGACTGATTCAGTATTTCCAACTCGACATTGTTTGTATTATACAGGAGCTTCAGTTTAAAATTGTTGTTGATCGGTAAAATATTCAAACCGCTTTCATTGTAGCTGCCGTAGTTCAATGTATTGAAACTTTCCAAAAGATTCCCGGAATTGGTCGTAAAGTTGGAGGGTTCGCCGCTTGCCAGGTCGAACCCCGTGTAGAGCCCAATTAATTTGTCACTATTTTCCAAAAGAATACGTTGTCCTTATTGGGTTGCAATCTCAACCAGTTCAACACGTCGGTTCTTCGCACGCCCATCTTCGGTTTTGTTGGACGCAACCGGAGCGTAGGGGCCATTGCCAAAAGCGATTAATCGAGTACTCGCAATTCCATGCTTAGAAACCAATGCATCAACCACTGCCTGGGCTCTCGCCTGTGAGAGTCTCATGTTAAGGGCGAGGTCGGCTATCATGTCCGTATGTCCAACAATATAAACTTTCAGTGAAGGGTTTTGATTGAGAAGTTTTGCAATCTCGATGAGTGAAGGTTCGGATTCAGGTTTCAATTCCGACTTTCCTGTATCGAAAAGGATGCCGTATATCGCTACCCTCCCAGAATTGCTGAGGTCTTTTGTCATGGCTTTTGCATCGATGGTAACATCCTGTTTCATCGCCTGCTTCTCGACTACGGTCATATGGTAGGTATTGCCATGGCCTCGTGTCAAAATGGCCACCCATACCTCGTTTCCCCCCTTTACAAAACGAAGTGTTGTCTCTCTGTCTATTGTACCAGCATCACGCAGCACTTCTCCACCAATAGCGCCCACTGCATTTTGAAAATTACGAACAATCTGCAAATCACTTAGCAGCTGTGAGTTCTTATCAAGATCATACCGGAATGTGTACATATGCCCCTCTACAGGCATTGTTTTGTCTTTACCACCATCTGTCACTGCGAAAACAAACGAATCAAACTGCGAATCCCTGTAATCGGTAATATGGTACCCAGGCATGCGGGAAATGCCTGGATAGTCTTTCGACCCAGGGCGATCAGCTTCGCCGAACGCCAATGGGGCCTTTAAGACACACATTAGAACAAATAATACAGCATATAAAATTTGTCTCATTTGGCACCTTATTTGGTTTTTTAATTGAAATTAAGTGTTCCTATATCACCTCAACAAAGCATCAAATAGGCGTAATACAGAAAAAGCCTTTTCCTTCCTTCTAGTTACATTCTGCCAGACATGCCTGCAGACTTTTGCTTGCATTTGCTTCACATTGTTGTTTTTGGGTAGAGCTGCCAGCAGCCATGCATGTTCGTTTTTGTTCATTGTATCGACCAGTACAATTATTCTTGCAAATCTGGGCAGTTGGTCCAGCGTGAGATAGAGATGGGCAGATAAAAATTAGTGAAAGGAAAGTTAGTTTAAGCAGACTTGTTGTGAAAGATCTTATGGTCATTATTTCTCCCTCCTTTGGGCATTCGTGAAAAATCCTTTTGAAAACCATTTTAAATAATAGCAATATTTATCGGATAATTGATACTACTCAGTCGGTTTAATCAAGCAATTATTAAAGGTACAAGGCTGGCCTATTAGGCGACAATTAACTTGGCCTATGAAGAAAATCTTCGCTGACGTTATTGATCATTCGCTCCAAGCCTACGAAGAGTAGGTTGGTTACCTTTTTTTAACAAATAGTATTTAATAATAGGGGTTTGCGACAATTCCTTCAATAGCTGAGGAATAGCATACAGAAACAACGAGTCCGGAAAGTCGCTTTGCTTTATCGCGCAAGTAAGGATTTGTTTGGCTGAGGAGGCTCATTTTCATAATTATAGCACTATCAGTCTAGATTTTCATGAGTTTTCTCTTGCCGTCAAGGTGATTCTCTCTACTCAAAAAGTCCAGATATCAGCAGATTGGGACTCTCAGTGGAAAGATGTTCCTTGGGCATCGCCGACAAACACCGTCCTTTCCCTGTCCGCCCTGAGAAGTACCAGCAGAGGCTAAACCGGGGCAGCGCCGAACAGCTGCACTTAACGTTGAATGTGTAACTTAAACTCAGTGGATTTTTTTTCTTGACTCAGGGGTCCACTTTACAACTCTACGTAGTCGATTCTTAAAAACCCGATTTTTCAAATACCGCAATAAATCTGGTTGGCAGACATAAGGAAATCCGACAGAACAATAGGCGAAAAAGTTCCTCCAGGTACCTCAGCAGCTTCCTGAAGTTCATTCCTGCGGCGCTCAAGACAGCATTCAGTTTGTCTCCGAGCACGTCCTGCAAGCGATTTCGATCTAGCCGGTGTTCCTGTTTCAAATGGCCGTTAGCTGGTTCAACGGCAGCGCGTCACTTCATCCACCACCATCACACGAAATTGGTCCGCATCACATGCCGTCGGTTCAAGCTGTGTTTGCTGAACCGTCATAGCCTTATCTATTTCATGAAAGGCCGCAATTTCAAAATTTAAAAAGGCAGAGCCAAATGAATGGCCCTGCCTGGATGTATCAGATTTGTGAAAACAGGAATCAGGCTTTCTTTCTCCGTGCCAATCCAGCTAAACCAACTAAGCCAGCACCAAAGAGAATCATGGTGGCAGGTTCAGGGACTGGGTTTGAAGCAGAAATATCTGTAACGCTAACATTATCCAATGCTGGCCCGCTTGCTCCAGAAGTCTCACTTGCAAATTCCAAGGTTGTAGTAGTTGATGTTGCTGTAAAAGAAAAATCCTTCTCTAACCATCCCATGCTACTGTATGTTTGATTATTTGTAAAAGAAAAATTTTCGAGTCCACTTGCTGCCGTAACCTGAAGATTTACCTGAGAGGGAGCTGCTGGGTTAGAAGCCATATAGAAATCAACATTGTATTGATCACCTATATTAGTCGTAAAAGCCTGTGAAATTGCTCCTTGACTTATGCCATCCATGTCGACAGATATATTGCCATTTTCTGGTTGCCAATATTGCGAAGTAATAATCTCTACGGAACCGGAAACAACATTCCAGTGCGAAATGCCAGTATCCCCCGGATAGTACTCAATAACATTTCCATAACTAACTCCACCAGAATAGGTTTCAAAACTCCCGTTTTGAATAAGATTTCCCGCATTTGCTAACTGAGAAAAAAACAAAGAGTAAGTTAATATGCATATTTTTAATATAATTCTATTTCCCATCTTAAATCCTCCTTAATGAATTTTTAATTCACCCTATCTGGATATATCTGTCACATAAGTTTCAAAATTATACAAGCAAAAATTATTCCATATATATGTCGTATTCGCACTATTTGAATATTGAGCTTTTTGCAAAATGAAAATTTTTAGCAACTCTCGTCATTCGCCAAATCATCAGCAATCTGTAACATCCCGGATAATAACAAAATACAGAATAACGGTTCCTTGGTCTATCCAGCTAAGTGGATTTGGGGTGCATTTTGCAAGAGGTCCTGTTTTTTTATGTTAAATAATATTATAGTATATAATAACCTTTTTCGGGGGCAAAACTATTTACCTCTTAGTGAAAATTTACGGAAAATCGGAATATATTTCCGATGAAATGTCGTATTTGGATTACAAACTGTCGTATTATTGATTCCCGAGAACTCTGAAGTCTGGCGGTGACATTGGCGAGTTGTGAATGCTTTGTTGTTATAGCTCGAGAAAACTTCCTGATAGGCTTCGTGTATATTTAAGCGGGAGCTTGCCTGGAGCTCAGTATTTTTTTTATTTTTGGCGTTTGCGGATAATCTCTGAAACAGAAAGCTCTCCATTCGGCAGTGTGGGGTGATTATCTACAGCAGTTAGGTACTTGATTCCATTAAATGTGGAAATAATCTTACCCAAAAGGACCGTCATACCCGCATAGATGGGGACTGAGAGAATCAATAACCTAGCTTTTACATCTTTTTTTACGGACGACAAAATCGGACAGGGATACTATCAGGAAAAAACTCGGGATAAAAAATCAGAAAAAAATCATTAGGAATTAATGACATCCACAATCTAATACGATGTATATATACCGTATTATCTCTATTTATGCAGTATTGTCATTTCCGGTTTCTTCATCCATATTCAAATAAAATTCAACATCGTATGGCTGTCTGGAGCACGATCCAATATTCATATCAACTTCCGTTGCTAATCCACTGGTTTGAAAATACAATCAACACAAGGAGGGAGTAACCATGGAAATGAATTCTTGGAAATGTATTAGAATGATATTTTTTGTTGTTCTCATGTCGGCCGTTATAACAATCACTGGATTGCGAAATGCTTGGGCCAAAGAGAAAGAAAGCGCTTTTGGAAAGCAAATTCAAGGTACCTATTCACTTGTTTCTTTAACCAATGTTCAAGATGGAAAAACGAGTGAACCTTATGGTACGGATCCAATGGGGTCAATGATTTTAACTGCCAATGGCCGTTTTGTGACGTTTTTTATGAAAAATGATATTCCGAAGTTTGCCGTCAATAATCGGCTGAAAGGCACAGCGGAAGAATATCGAGCAGTAGCTGAAGGCATATATGCTGGCTTCGGTAGTTATGAAGTAATCAATGGGAAGGAGGGGCGAGTGAAAATGCATTTCGATGGAAATGCTTTCCCGAATTGGACAGGAACGGATCAAGAGCGTGTTTTTACTGTGACGGAAGATGGTCTCAAGCAGATCACTCCTCAGGCTGCTATAAGCGGTACTAACACAATTATCTGGAAACGGATCAAGTAAGATTTATATAAATCAAATCCGATTGGAGGAGGAGAAGACTACTTCTCCTCCTTGTATCATTAGGTCCTGATAATTATATGTATAAATCCTTAGGAAAATATATATTTACTTAACAAAACAGGGCGTTTCCATAGTACAGCCGTAACAATCCAGTACAAATAATAAGGATGCTGCAGGATATATTGCTTAATCATTTTCCGTTTAACAAGTCTTTCGTCATGAAAGATTTGCACGGCCAACGTCTCTCGGGTTGATGCTACGATAGTACAACAAGACTTATTTAGCACTCCCTATTGACTGATACTGGAGGGGAGAACAAAATAAATGCAAAGCCGAGAATGGTTCTGCCTTAATGGTTCTGCCTTTATTGTACAGCGTGTCTGTAGTACCCACCCATCATGATCATGAACAATAAGGGTATGAAATAAGCTCCTTACCACTTGCGATGCTCTCGATATCATTCTTCGAGACAATCATATTCACGTTCTCGTGCCCATTCTTCGCACCAATGATGCTTGAATACACTTTCCTGTCCCCTTGGAATACTGCTTCCAGAACAGCATTGTTTGCAGCATATTCTGTCAAATTTGTCTTGTAACAGACAAAAGCCATTATAGTCATTATTACCAGAATACGTACTCCAGGTCCCTAACAGCATTGAATAAATGTACTCTTACAATGTTTTTGCTTATGGTGGCAGGCACTTGATCAACTGTCTGAAATTAAAGTTGTTTACCTATATTAAAAGGAAAAAATTATCTTGTGATTACAGGTAAATGCTGATATTTTTTTTTAAATGTTGTAAAAGGTACTTAAAATTTATGTTGAGTGGCATTTTGGTTTGGTGGTATATTTATAAATAATATTATATAATTGCAAATATTTTAGCGGAAATTGGAGGAGGTAAATTCCTTTTATAATAGGTTGATGACGGTTAATC
>Ga0214254_1000039_pt1 | contig 54072 bp, 43 predicted proteins | sample TroBogypolimnion_27_FD_153092 | JGI IMG/M metagenome (GOLD analysis project Ga0214254, IMG submission 153092) | Freshwater microbial communities from Trout Bog Lake, WI - 27JUL2009 hypolimnion | ecosystem: Environmental > Aquatic > Freshwater > Lake > Hypolimnion/Profundal zone ... | reverse complement strand
TCATGCATGTTTCGCCGAGCAACACCTACATCATCATGATCAAGCAAGCCGTGAACGGCATTGCCAATGCGATAGCCGCCCGTCTGCTCTTCACCGGTTTTTCCATGCGGTCACGTTCGGCGCTGGTATCATCCAGCGAGATACTCTACAACCTGCTTGCCTTTTTCATCCTGTTTCCGGCGCTGACTATCTTGGTCATTAACTGTAAAAGCGATTACAGGGAAACGGACCATCAGATCAGAACGCTGCTGATTAAAGATATTCAGGTCACGGATGAATATCTTGACAATTGGGCGGCATTTCAAAAATCCTCCATTGACAGCCTGGCAGATCTGGCTTCTTCCAGGCCCCTGATCGAAATGCAACCCTACCTGGAACTCGCCTCGAAATCGAATCCCGATCTTCTCCGCGTCAGTTTGCATGACAGAGATTCCGCTCTCACGGTCTGCTATCCAATGCTCTACAAAGAAGATCGGGACAATATCGGCAAAAGAGTCCCGGACAACCCTTTTGTCGCGACTCTGAAAAAGACGCTGACGCCTATGCTCACGGAAGTCGTTACAGGAAGATTCGGCATTGAACATCCAAGCGTTCTGATGGTTGCCCCGATGGTTGTTCATGGTGAATACGCAGGCTATGTCTCCGGCATCCTCAGCCTGGAATCCATTCAGGCTTTCCTGAACAGGCGTGCCCATGAAAATGAGATGCTCTATACATTGGTCGATCAAAACGGCAATGTTATTATGACCAACCGCAGCGATCAAAAGGCCATGGAGCCCTTCATGCGCGGCAAGGGAACACTGAAGCAATTCGATAGTTCAACAAAACAATGGATTCCGGCCGCGCCTTCCAATGTCTCTTCCATCGAAAGCTGGAGGCACTCCTTTTACGTTGCGGAAACCGTCATCGGCAGCCTGGGAGAATGGAAACTGATAATGGAACAACCGGTGGACCCTTTTCAAATTGCCCTCTACGACAAGTATGCACGGAGGCTGACGTTTCTGTTTCTCCTCTTACTCGGAGGGTTGATTCTGGCAGAAGTGCTGAGCCGGAAGTCAGTTGCCACACTTGTCAATCTGCGGCTCCTGACCCGTGATTTGCCTGCCAGGCTCGAAAGGGAAGGGACAGAGATTGCATGGCCTGCAAGCAGCATCAGAGAAATGCATCACCTTGTCTACAATTTCAAAGAGATGGCAAATTCGTTGAAAGCACGATTCGATGACATCCGGCAGATCAATCAATCCTTGGAGGTACGGGTCAGGGAACAGACCGCAGAATTACGAGAGAGCGAAGAGCGCTACAGATCCATTCTCAAGGCCTCTCCCGACAATGTCACAATAACGGACATGAAAGGGCGCATTCTGATGATTTCGCCTGTGGGCCTGACGATGTCCGGTTTCGCAAGGGAAGAGGAAGTTGTCGGACGTTTGATCACCGATTTCGTCGTTCCCGAGGACCGGGAACGTGCCTTGTCCAGTTTTACTCTGAAGAGCCGGGGCGCTCCCTCGGGGCTCACTGAATACCGGGTACTCCGCGCAGAGGGGAGCATCATAAACATAGAGGTGAAAAGTGATACCATTCAAGGGGCTGAAGGGCAACCGGTCAGGATGATTTTCATCATTCGGGACATCACCAAGCGCAAGAGGGCGGAGGAAGAGCGTAAGAAACTGCAGGCTCAGCTTCAGCAATCTCAAAAGATGGAGGCCATCGGTACCCTGGCCGGCGGCATCGCCCATGACTTCAACAATATCCTCGGCGCAATTCTCGGCTATACTGAAATGGCGCGAGAAGACTGTATCTCGGGTTCGGTAAAATCAGGCGATCTCGATCAGGTGATTCTGGCGGTCCGCAGGGCAAGAGACCTTGTCAAACAGATACTGGCCTTCAGCCGAAAGACGGAAACGCGGAAAATCCCGCTGCAGCCTGCCGTAATCGTCAAGGAATCCATTAAACTGCTTCGTTCCTCAATACCGACGACGATTGATATCCGTCAGGATATTGATAGTGTGACCGACCTTATTCTGGCCGATCCGACCCAGATCCATCAGATCATCCTCAACCTCTCCACGAACGCGTATCACGCCATGGAGGAGACGGGCGGGACCCTCCTTATATCATTAAAAAACCTGAGAAACGGCCACCGGGATCCGTTAAGCGGCCCCCATTTCAAACCGGAGCATTTCGTCCAGTTGTCTATCAGAGATACAGGCGCAGGCATCGCTCCGGAGATCATGGAAAGGATCTTCGATCCCTATTTCACAACCAAAGAAACAGGGAAAGGGACAGGTATGGGGCTTGCTATCGTCCACGGCATCGTGAAAAGCTGCGGCGGATCTATAAGCTGCAAGAGTGAGATCGGAGCCGGTACAGTTTTCGAGTTAAACTTTCCGGCCTTATCAGAACAAATTGCGCCAGCCGCCGAAGAGGTCCAGATCATCCCTGTCGGCACAGAACGCATTCTCCTTGTTGACGACGAAGAGACCTTGGTCCGAATGGGCAAGACGCTCCTGGAAAGACTGGGCTATACAGTAACGGCACTGACGAGCAGCATAAAGGCCCTGACCGCATTCAAGAACCAACCCGACTCCTTCGATCTTGTGATCACGGATCAGACCATGCCGGGAATGACGGGGATCGATCTGGCCCGGGAAATATTGCGGATGAAACCGGACCTGCCGATCATTCTCTGCACAGGATACAGCAGTCAGGTTTCCGAAGCGACGGCAACGGCACATGGCATCAGAGGCTTTTCTCTGAAACCCCTGGCTATGAAGAATATTGCGGTTTTGATCCGAAAAATGCTCAATGGGGAGGAAGCAAGCCCAGACCGCCAAAACTTCGATGAACCAACGCATCAGGTTATGCCTGCCTGATGCAGCATCCGCATTCGAAGCGTGTCAGCACGCTATGGTATGTGATTGCCCACTGGCAGCAGAGGGCGGCTTCGTCTTTCCGGAACTCTTCGCACTTTGCAAGGAGTTCCGGTTGGAAATATTGGCAGGAGGCAGAGAGGAGAAGCGGCGGAGATGTCCATACAGCTTTTTCAAGGCGGCCTGCTCAAGCTGATAAATGCTTCCCCTGGTGACTCGATAGATCTTGCTGATGGAAATTACCGACTGTTCCGTTCCCTGGTAGGGAGGGAGTCCAAAACGCCGCTTGATGATATCGCCGCTTTTTCCGGAAAGAATCCGGTCGATGGTCTGGAGCAGGATCTCCCGCATTTGACGGGCTTCCAAGACTCTGCCGGGCGATGCGTCCGATGACACAGGCTCAGATGATGCCCCTGACGCGCAGTCCTCATACGCATTCCACCCCAAGGTGGTCGAGTTTTCAATGATGGACGAATACTTGCTGAGATTCTCTGGATCTTCAGCCTTTGCAGCCTTGCTGTACTTCTCCACCGTACCGGTCGAGATACGTATGAGCCGGCCATCCAGCGCCTGACGCTGGATTTCCCTGAAGACCCAGTTGGCGGCAAAGGTCGAAAAACGGACGCCGGACGACTGGTGATAGCGATAGGAGGCCCGGGCTATACCGATCCCGCCGATCTGCGCGGCATCATGATAGGTTATCGATTCCTTGTAAATGGCGTTGGTTTTCGCGGCCAGTTTCCTCACCAGCCCGGTCGTAAGCAGCATATAAATATTGCGCAGGGTGTTGAGTTTTTCGACAACAGCCTGCAACCCCGGAAAGAGCAGGTCATCAGGCTCTGTTTCTGTTGACGGCTGGCTTATAATTCTGTTCCACACCCTGGCGATTATCAAGTGCTGGAAGGTTTTTTCCAAGGGCAGAGAGGTCCTGCAGGGGGTGGCGCTGAAGAGCAGCAGCGCTTCCTGACGTTCGCTCTCCGTTGATGCATCTGTGGTGCCAAAAAATATTTTTCTGTTATTAAACAGGTAGATATTCTGAATTACAGAGAGGGTGGCCTGTCTGAATTTCGGTGAACCAAGCAGCAGTTCGGTAAAAAGATGCCGATACCGCAGGACCTCCGTCGCCAGTTCCTTTTCATCACTGAGCGTCAATTGTTCTGATCGGGCTGAGGATGGACGGCAGGCGAGAGCGCTGCCCTGACGCACTATTTTCTTTTCAAGCCGGCGGCTCAGGCCCAAACCGCAAACACGTTCGGAGAACGATGCAGTTGAAGGAGAGGAAGCGAGGAGATCGATTATCTCGGGAGCGGTTCGCGTCTTCCCCAAGGATGAGGCTGTATTTTTCGTATTCATTCTTCCGTCTTTGCAAGGTTGTATGTCCGTTCCGAACAGGTATCTCTCCTGTTGCGGGCCCCTGCATCGAGGCATGATGGATTGGGGCTTTTCCTCTATTGTAGCTGAGCAAACTGACCACTGCCAGTATGAAATTTCTCTTCCTCCCTGCAATGGTATATAATAAATAAACGTTCCATGCTCCTGCAGTGAAAAACAGTATAATTTTTATTTATTCTGACGCTGTCAGAAGAGAGACAGCAAACAATTTTGGATTTCCCTCTTCCCTGGCCTGCCGTTATAATACGGTCAGAAGGAGGCGGGAACTCTCACCCGCTCACCCGGTATAACGGCATGAGGGTCCGCACCTGTGCTTGCCGTTGGCCATCTGAAAGTTTTCAAGAGCGGCGGAAAAAACCAAAACGAGGACAAGAAGACTGATGAAGATGATACCTCTTTGTTTTGCTGTATGTTTTTTATGCTCACTTGTCTCTATCCGTGCTTTTTCGGCAGACTGCACGGCGCTCACAGTGCAGTATAACGAAAGGATTCCCTACGCCCGGCAAACCGAAAAAGGAGTTGAAGGTCTTACCGCGACTCCGGCTTCCTTCGCTTTCTCGAAGGCTGGAATCCCTTTCAAATGGGAAAACACCCCCTCAAAAAGACAAATGAAAATGATTGAAGAGAATACGGGATGCGATTGTGCTATCGGGTGGTTTAAAAATCCCGATCGGGAAAAAATAGCCAAATTCACCCAGCCTATTTATCAGGATAAACCGTATATTGCCTTGGCAAGGGTGGACAATGACAAATTACACACCGGAATGGATGTTGAGACACTCCTCTCCAACCCTGATCTGACGCTGGAGGTCAAAGACGGATATTCGTATGGCCCGTACCTGGATTCCCAAATCACCCTGCATCAGCCAAAGACGGATACAACAACAACTGAAAATTTAAACATGTTAAAAAAAATATATGCAAAATATGCTGATTATTTTTTCATCGCGCCGGAAGAGGCGGATGAGTTGATCCGGTCATCCGGCCTCCCGCAGAAAAGCTTCAAATATGTCACCTTTTCGAATATGCCTGAAGGAGAAAAACGGTTCCTCATGTGCAGTAAACGGGTCGATGACACGCTTATCGATACGCTCAATGCTGCAATACTGGAATACACCAAGACATACAGGAAATAACTATTGGTTTTATTCCCATGAAGAACACCCCCTCAAAAACCATCTCTCTCACCGGCACGGTTGTTTCTATTCTCCTTGTCACGACAATTCTGATCCAGGCCGCCATGGGTGGTATTTTTTACTTCCGGGAGCGGTCAGGCCAATACCGGGATTTGCAGATTCAGCTGCAGCAAGTGGTTGATCAGGCAAAAAACAACCTGGAAAACCCCCTGTGGAATTTCGACAACGAACAGATCGGGCAGATACTGCATAATTTCATGCTGATACCGACAGTCGAGAGGGTAACGGTAAAAAATTCTTCCGGGACGACCCTCTTTGACCAGATCCAAGAAAAAAGCGGCAATACCGGAAAGTTCCGGCTTCTCAGCGAGAATCGGAAAATCTTCAAGGGAAGCGAGCAGCTGGGTTCGGTTGAGGTGTCGCTGTCCACGGATCAGACAAATCAGGGATTGCGCCATTATCTGATCAGCATCTTTTTCAGTATTCTGATCCTGACACTCGTCCAGATAGCAACGCTCTATCTGCTCTTCCGCAAGACAATCATCAATCCCTTAAAGACCATCGAAAGTTATGCCGGCCGCGTTACATCGCACACTGCCACTCTTCCCGATTTCCCGAAGGGACGCTTCACCGGCGAGCTCAGGAATCTGCGAAACTCCATAATCGCAATGGTTACGGCCATGCACAATTCAGAAAAAAGCTACCGTTCAATCTTTGAAAATTCCCTGGAAGGCATCTTCCAGACAAGTCCGGATGGACAGTTCATCAAGGTCAATTCGGCCCTGGCGGATATCCTTGGCTATGACTCGCCGGAGGAGTTGAATGCGACCAGGATCGACATCGCCCGAGAGCTTCATATTGATAATAACCGCAGGAAAGAACTGCTTGATACTGTCAAAATCAAGGGTTTCGTGAGGGGACAGGAAGTTGCGCTGCGGCATAAAGACGGACACACGCTTCACTGCCTTATCTCCATGCACGCCATACGGAATAATGCTGGTGAAATCATTCTATTAGAAGGTTCTCTCATTAATATTTCCAAGAGAAAACATGCTGAGGAACAGCTGGCAAATTTGAATCAGCACCTGGAAATCCTTGTTGAACAACGCACGGAGCAACTCAACCGGAGAAACGAGGAACTGGTTGCCAGCGAAGGGCGATACCGCAAGCTTGTCGAGACGATGCAGGAAGGAATTCTGGTCATCGATGAGACCGGAAGAGTGACCTATGTCAACCAGCAGATGGAAAGCATGCTCGGCAGCCCCCCGGACGAACTGGTCGGCAGAGCCTGCACCGATTTGATCGAAACACGATATCAGGAGATCTTCGCGACAAAAATCAAGGAAGCCAACAGCCGGTTTGCGGCAAAGCTTGAGATGAACTTCACCCGTTCGGACGGTCATGTCGTCTCGACTATAGTGACCCCGACTCCCCTCTTCAATGAGAATGGCCGGTACAGCGGGGCCTTCGCGGTGGTCACCGATATCACCAGCCTCAAACACCTTCAGGCTCAGCTCCTGAACGCCCAGAAGCTGGAAGCCGTAGGCCAGCTTGCAGCCGGCATTGCCCACGAGATCAACACTCCAACCCAATACATCACAAACAATGCCCGGTTCCTTGAAGATGCCTTTAAGGAATTTCTTGAAATTCTCGCACACTATGAATCCCTCTATACTGCAAACAAAACAGGGATTCCGGCCTTTGCAGCCCTGGAAGCAATCGACACAAGCAGGGAAAATCACCAAATCGAATCCCTTTTCGAGGAAATCCCCGAAGCATTTCATGACACCTTTGAGGGACTGGCACGAATCTCCAGTATTGTCAGTTCCATCAAGCGCTTTTCCCATCCTTGCCAGGATGTCGCGACTCTGGCAGACCTCAATGATGCCATCCGGACGACCATAACCATCTCCACCAACGAATGGAAATATGTGGCTGAGGTTGATACTGATCTCGACCCTTCCCTCCCGCAAGTGCCTTGTGACGTTTCTGCCATCAATCAGGTTGTTCTCAACCTGATCGTCAATGCTGCACAGGCCATAGCCGACAAAATCGGCAGCGGGACAAGCGGCAAAGGGACTATCACCCTTCAAACAAGAAACTGTAACAACTACGCAGAAATACGCGTTTCAGATACCGGGATCGGCATACCGGAAAACATTCGCTCCCGCATCTTCGATCCTTTTTTCACCACCAAGGAGATCGGCAAAGGAACGGGCCAGGGCTTGGCCATAGCCCGGACTATCATCACCGAAACCCACCATGGCAGTATCGATTTCGAGAGCGAGGCCGGTCATGGCACCACTTTTATTATCCGTCTGCCCCTTCAGGAACCGGCCTGAGGTTAACAACTTCCTTCCCGGATAAAAGATTGTATTATTAAGGTACCTTAAAAGGTACACCGTCAGTCCTTCCATGAACCTATTCCGTTGAGGCACCCCATGAGCATTCTCTTTTCCCCTCTTAGCCTGAGATCTGTGACGTTTCGCAACCGGATCTTCGTTTCCCCCATGTGCCAGTATTCAAGCCGGGACGGATTGCCGACCGACTGGCATCTCGTCCATCTCGGCAGCCGCGCTGTGGGCGGCGCGGGGATGGTCATAGCCGAGGCCACCTCCGTGAGCCAGCAAGGACGGATCAGCCCCGGAGACAGCGGCATCTGGAGCGACGCCCACGCAGAGGCCTTCATGCCGATCACCCGTTTTATCAGGGAGCAGGGCGCGGTGCCGGGGATTCAGCTTGCCCATGCAGGGCGCAAGGGCTCCTGCACGCTTCCCTGGCTCGGCGGCGAACCGCTTACAGCTCACGGATGGCGGACGCTTGCGCCAAGCGCCGTCCCCTTCGACGAGGGGCACCCTGTCCCTGAGGCCATGAGCCTGGAGGTGATGGACCAGGTTGAAGAGCAGTTCCGCGCCGCCGCCCGCCGGGCCCATGCCGCCGGATTCCAGGCGATTGAAGTGCATATGGCGCACGGATATCTCCTCCATGAATTCCTTTCTCCGCTGGCCAACCGGCGGGAGGACGAGTACGGAGGAAGTCTCGAAAACCGGCTTCGTTTTCCTCTGCGGGTGGCCAGGGCTGTGCGTGAGCAATGGCCGGATGCGTTGCCGATGCTGGTGCGGATTTCAGCTGCCGACTGGATTGACGGAGGATGGGACATCGAGCAGTCCGTGCTTCTGGCCCGGCAGTTGAAGGATATCGGCGCGGACCTCATCGACTGCTCCTCAGGCTTTGTTGTCCCGCGTGAGCCGATCCCGTTCGGGCCTGGCTTTCAGGTCCCCTTTGCCGCCAGGATTCGTGCCGAGGCGGGAATCGCCAGCGGTGCGGTAGGCTTCATCACCGATCCGGCCCAGGCCGAGCAGATCGTGGCTACAGGCCAGGCCGATGCCGTGCTTCTGGCCCGGCAGATGCTCCGCGATCCCTACTGGCCTCTTCATGCAGCCAAGGCGCTGCGTGAAGAGGCTGCATGGCCGAACCAGTATCTGCGCGCCCGCTAGGGTCTCGGGCGGATCCGGCCTGCGGAGGCCGAGGCGGCAGTCATCGTTGCCCTGACGTTTTGGGATGCGCCTGGGCCAAGTCTTACTCCTCATTGTCTTGCCTTGAAGAGTACGGTATAATCACACTACGTCGTACCGTTGTGCCGGAATCCGCTCCAGCCCGAGGGCGAAACGCCTTTATTCTCATGTGTACAGGAGACTCAAGCTATGGACAGACGCCAATTCATGCGGGACGTATTTCTCTGGTCGGTGGGGATGAGTCTGAGTATCCCCCGGTTTACCATCGTCGAGGAGGTCCTGGCCGCGGAAAAACCGCAGCCCCTGCTCAGCGTGGCGCGGGGAGAGGATTATGCCGCCCTCGTCGCGAAGGTGCTGGCCCCTCTGGGCGGTATGGGACGCTTTGTCAAACCTGGAGACAGGGTGGTCATCAAACCCAATATCGGATGGGACCGCAGCCCTGAGCAGGGCGCCACCACCCATCCTCTGGTGGTAAAGGCCCTGGTCCTCCAGGCCCTGGCCTCAGGTGCTGCCAGGGTGCTGGTCTTCGATAGGACCTGTAATGAGCAGAGACGCTGCTATGCCAACAGCGGCATAGAGGCCGCTCTGACCGAAATTACCGACAGCCGCGCCGCCATCGAGCATGTCGATCCCCGGAAATTCGTCCCCGTGGACATCGCCAGGGGCAAATCCATCACCAAGTGGGAAATCTACAAGGACGCCCTTGATTGCGACTGCTACATCAACGTGCCGGTAGCCAAGCATCACGGGCTTGCCCGCCTGACCCTGGGACTGAAGAACAGCATGGGGGTGCTGGGCGGCAACCGCGGCGCCCTGCATCAGAATATCGGGCAGAATCTGGCCGATCTGGCAACGGTCATCAGGCCCAGGCTGACCGTCATTGACGCCACCAGGATCCTGTTGCGCAACGGTCCCCAGGGCGGCAGCCTCGGGGATGTGAAGAAGACCGACGCCCTGATCGCCTCAGCCGATCCGGTTGCGGCCGACGCCTATGCCACAACCCTGTTCGACCTGCAGCCCGATGCCATCGAGGCCACCGTGGCAGCTGGCAGGATGGGCCTGGGGGAAATTGATCTGGCCCGGATTCAGGTGGTGACGGGCTGATGCATCCCTTGGCAGTCGCGCCGACCTTCTGGCGCCGGGCGGGGCAGTGCCTGTTCCTGGCCCTGTTCCTGTACCTGTTCATCAAGACCGACTATGCCGGGCACGATGAGCTGAACTCCTCGGTCAATCTGCTCTTCCGCATCGATCCCTTCCTTGCGCTCTCGACGATGCTGGCGGCGCGCATGGTGATTGCCCTGATGCTGCCGTCCGCCGTCACCGTGGCGCTGAGCGTGGTCTTCGGGCGCTTCTTCTGCGGCTGGATGTGCCCCATGGGGAGCCTGATCGACGGCAGCCGCCGCCTTCTGGGCACGCGGCAAAAGGGAGCAGGGCAGCGTCGGTGGAAGTATTATCTGCTCTTTTTTCTGCTCGCCTCCTCGCTCTGCGGTCTGCCGGCCTCAGGCTACGCCGATCCCTTTTCCCTGCTGGTCCGAGGCCTGGCCTTCGCCCTGCACCCGGCCGCAGGATACGGGGTCACATCCTTTTTCACCTGGACCTATCAGCACCTTCCAGCCTGGATGAATGCGCTGACCGAGCCGGTATACGCCCTTCTGAAAGCCCACCTCCTGCCCTTCACCGACAAGGTCTACGGGCTTTGTCTCTTGTCGTTGTTTCTGCTGCTGACGGTTCTGGGGCTTGGCGCCCTGGAGAGCAGGTTCTTCTGCCGAAAGATCTGTCCTCTGGGGGCGTTGCTGGCCCTCATCTCCCGTTTTTCCCTGTTCTCCCTTGCCGGAGGCGGAGAGGACTGCGGCAAATGCCGGCAATGCCGCAGCATCTGCCGCATGGGGGCCATCGACGAGGAGAGGCGGATCGACAGGGCGGAGTGCACCCTCTGCCTCGATTGCCTGCAGGCCTGCCCCCGGTCGCGCATCCACTACGGATGGAGCGCCGGGAGAAAACCGGCTGCGGCAGGGCAGGCTACGGGCCTGTCGAGAAGGGCTCTGATCGGCAGCCTGACCGCAGGCGTGCTTCTGCCCCTTTTTCTGCCCGTCCGTCCGCTGGCGAAAAATGCCGATCCCCGGCTGATCAGGCCTCCCGGCGCCCTGGCGGAGGCCGATTTCCTTGGCCGCTGCGTGCGCTGCGGCGAGTGCATGAAGGTCTGTATCGGCAACGCCCTGCAACCCGTCTGGCTTGAGGCCGGACTGGAGGGCATCTTCACCCCGCATCTTGTCGGCCGCATCGGCTACTGTGAGTACAACTGCACCCTCTGCGGCCAGGTCTGTCCCACCGGGGCCATTAGGAAATTGACCAAAGTCGAAAAACAGAGTACCATAATCGGCCGGGCCTTTTTCAACAAAAACCGCTGCCTTCCTTACGCCGTAGGCGTGCCCTGCATTGTCTGCGAGGAACACTGTCCGACGCCTGAAAAGGCAATACAATTCCGCGAGGTCACGGTTGTTAACGGCAAGGGCGAGCAGGTTGCCGTCCGGCAGCCGTATATTGCAGGCGAGCTGTGCATCGGCTGCGGCATCTGTGAAAACAAATGTCCGTTGAGCGGCGGCGCGGCAGTGATGGTCACCTCCGAGGGCGAAACCCGGAGCGGCGGACAGGCGCTGTCTCAGGACGGCTACTGACAGAAGTTCCGGTTTTCCGGAAGAATTTTGATACGGAGACGGAAACTGCCTTCTGACGGTTTATCCTCCTGAGGATCGGAGCATGCGAAGAACCACACCGGGATCGCCGGGAATGATACTGCTGACGGTCTGTATCGCCCAGTTCATGGTCCCCTTGATGTTGACATCGGTCGGCGTCGCCCTGCCGTCCATGGGGCGCGACCTGGGCGCCTCGGCCGTGCAGCTCGGCCTCGTCGAGCAGCTCTATGTCCTGTCGCTTGCCATCTCCATGCTCACCTTTGGCCGTCTCGGCGATATCGTGGGCCAGCGCAGGGTCTTTCTCGCCGGGCTTTTCTTTTTCACCTTTCTCACCTTCCTGCTTGGTTTTGCCGGAACGATCAGGTTTGTGATGATCTGCCGCTTCTTTCAGGGGATCGGGGCGGCTATGCTCCTTGCGGGAAGCATGGCCCTCGTGGCCGCCGCCTATCCTCCGGAACAGCGGGCGCGGAAAATTGGCCTGGTGTCCACCTGCACCTATGCAGGACTGTCAACAGGGCCGGTGATCGGCGGTTATGTGACCCTCCACTTCGGATGGGCCCACGTCTTTCTGATGGCCGTTCCTCTCGGGATGGCGGCCTTGGTCACGGGTCTGTTCGGCATGACGGAGATGGAAAAAAACGCCTCGGGGGAACGGATGGACTGGCGGGGAAGCCTTGCCTACGCCGTCAGCATCGGCTTCATCATGACCGGAGCTGCCCATGCCCGCGACCTTGCGCTGGGCCTGCCCCTGATCGTGCTGGGCCTCATCGGCCTCATCGTCTTTGTCCGCATGGAGATGCAGTCGAAGAGCCCCCTTCTCGATATTTCTCTCCTTACCGGAAACCGGTTCTTCACCTTGAGCTGCCTTGCCGCCCTCGGCAACTATGCGGCGACCTTCGGCATCATCTTTTTGATGAGCCTGTTTCTCCAGTATGCAAAGGGCCTGTCGCCGCGCCAGGCCGGTTATGTCCTCTTGATGCAGCCCCTGATGCAGGTTGTCGCCTCGCCCATTGCCGGCAGGCTTGCCGAGCGGTTCGAGGTCGCAAAGCTGGCCACCTGGGGGATGCTCGCAAGCTCCGCCGGACTGTTGCTCGCCGCGCTGACCGCAGGCCCCGGCATTCCGCTCTGGCTGGTTGTCCTTGAGCTTATGCTGATAGGGACGGGATTCGGCATCTTTATCACGCCCAATTCAACGGCCATAATGGGAAGCGTCGAGAAAAGGCAGTTCGGAGTCGCCTCGGGCATGATAGGCGCCATGCGGACCCTGGGCATGGCCTCGAGCCTGACCACCATTGCCCTGATTTTTTCCCTGTTCATGGGGAAACAGGCCATCACTGACGCCACCCTGCCCCGCTTCATTCTGAGCATGAGAACGGGGCTTGCAGCCTTTGCGGTTTTTTCATGCCTCGGTGTTCTCCTGTCGTTTAAGAGAGGGACGGGGCGGAACAGCAACTCATAGAAACAGGTACATATGCAATCTCTTTCCTCCACCCCGGTTTTACGGCACAGGCCTTTTTTGCTCTTTCTCGTTGCCCGCATGGCCACCTCCATGGCCTTTCAGATGCTGGGAGTCGCTGTCGGCTGGCAGATCTACGCCCTCACAGCAAGTCCGATGTACCTCGGTTTCGTGGGTCTGGCGCAGTTTTTGCCCATGTTCCTGCTGACCCTGGTCGTCGGCCATGTCGCCGATCGGTATGACCGGCGGGCCATTGCCCGGATCTGCCAGATCATCCAGGGACTTTCGGCCTGCGGGCTTGCCTGGGCCAGTTTCAGCGGCTGGCAGACCAAGGAGAGCATCCTGGTGATCATCTTCATCGTCGGGGCCGCCCGCGCCTTTGAAGGACCTGCCTTGCAGGCCCTGCTGCCGGGTCTGGTTCCGGTCGAAATCTTTCCCCGCGCCGCGGCCTGGTCCACCTCGGCACTGCAGACCGCAACCATCATCGGCCCCGCCGTGGGTGGATTTCTCTACGAGGCGGGGGCGACCGCCGTCTATTCCGCCTCCGGGGTACTCTTCCTGGCAGCCTCGGTCTGCATCGGCCTGGTTACGGTGCAACGGCTTGCCACGAAGCACGAGCCGGTCAGTTTCCGCTCGGTCTTTGCCGGGATTTCCTTTATTCGAAGCAGAAAAGAGATCCTGGGCGCCATCTCTCTTGATCTCTTCGCGGTGCTGCTCGGAGGGGCGACGGCCCTGCTGCCGGTCTATGCCCGCGACATCCTGAAAACAGGTCCCTGGGGGCTCGGCCTGTTGCGTTCGGCACCGGCCGCGGGCGCGCTGACAATGTCGGTCTTCCTGGCACGGTGGCCCCTTCGCCACCGGGTCGGCAGGACCATGTTCCGGGCGGTGGCGGTCTTCGGCACCGCCACCCTGGTGTTCGCCGTCTCCACATCCTTTCCGCTTTCCTTTGCGGCGCTGGCCGTTCTCGGGGCCTCCGATGTGATCAGCGTCGTGATCAGGCATTCCCTGGTCCAGATCAGGACCCCCGATGCGATGCGGGGCAGGGTCAGCGCCGTGAACGCCATGTTCATCGGCACCTCCAATCAGCTGGGAGAGTTCGAATCGGGGTTGACCGCAGCCCTCTTCGGCACAGTGCCCGCCGTCATGATCGGGGGCGTCGGGACCATAGCCGTGGTTGTGCTCTGGATGCGCCTGTTTCCTCAGCTTGCCCAGGTTGATACGCTTGATCAATAGCTTGATCAATAATTTGGAGACCAGACAGAACTGTCTCTAAAACCGGCTTCCGGCCTCACAGGTCTAAAGCGTGCGGCGGAAAAGCAGCGTGGCGGCTGTCATGGCAAGCACGGTAAAGATGCTCAGAAACAGGAGATCGCCACTGATGGCCATAAGACCGGTATTTTTCAGGATGAGCGATTTAAACCCGTGAACCGCATAGGTGAAGGGATCCAGCACGGTGATTACTTTCATCCAGGGAGGAAAGGCATTGGTCGGATAGACCGCGCCGCTGGGGAAAAACAGGACGGTGTTGAGCATGCCGAAGATCGCGCGGGGCACAAGGGGATCACTCACTCTGACCATGATCAGAAACATCATGCTGATGAGCGCCAGCGCAGTCAGCGCCACCAGGACCAGCATGCGTGCGAAGCGCAGGAGATTGAACGGATCCGGAATACCGGCTATGAGCGAGCCGACCGTGATCAGGACCAGCCCGGCCAGGACAGCCTTGAGGGCTCCGGAAAGATTGAAGCCCAGGATCAAATCCAGCTTGGTGATCGGCGTCACAAGATACCCTTCATGCAGACCGCGAGCCTTATCGTCTATATAGATTATGCCCCCGCCGATCATGGCGGACACAAAGATGGCCAAGACAATGGTTCCCGGCAGAAGATACTGGATATAGGGGACATACGGGTAGACTTCGACCACTGCCAGCGTGACGGCATTGGTCAGTCTCGGGCCTGCCGGCTTCATATTATAGGCGCTCAGGATCTCGGTGAGGCTTTCAGCAAGGGCTGAAGCGCTGATCTGATCCGTATTGTCTTCGATCAAGGCGATCTGGGGGCTGGCGCCGGTCAGCATTTTCCGGGAAAATTCGGGAGGAATGTTCAATACCCCGTTGATGCGGCCATCACGCAGATCGCGCATGGCCTGTCCCTGGTCGCTGTACGAGATGGTTTCAAAGGTCTGCGCATTGGCCGCCACAGCCTTGAACATTCCGAGCAGCTGTACGGTAGGCGCACTGTGATCCTGGTTGACCACGCCCACCTGCAGGTTTTTGATCTTTCCCTCGAAGGCATACCCGAGAACCACGAGCTGAACCAGCGGCAGCACCATGGAGACGATAATCAAGGTTGGGCTGCGCCGGAAGCGGCGCAGGTCGCGCTCGATAAGCGCCAGGACTCTAAAAAATGAAAATCCCATTGTTTTCAGCCTCGCTTAAACATGAAAGGACTGTCCTTGGCGGAAGGGGCCTGCAGGGCGTCACGCATCTGCCGCCCGGTGTAATGGACGAAGACATCATCAAGCGTCGTGCTCTGCACGGATAGAGATGCGATCGCGGTATTGTACTGCCGGGCGGCATCTATAAGGGCCACCGTTGTGCGCGGCCCATTCTGGGAGGCAATGCGAAAGACGCGATCTTCCGCCTTGATACCGACGACCTCAGGCAGGTTTTCGAGGACCTGCGGCCATCCGTCCGGCATCGTCAGGAAGCTGACCTCGATCACGTTCTTGCCGGGAATCGAGGCCTTGAGCTTTAACGGCGAATCGAGGGCCACCAGTTTCCCGTGGTCAACGATCGCAATCCGGTCGCAGAGCCTGTCCGCCTCGTCCATGTAATGGGTCGTAAGGAGAATGGTGAGGTCGCGCTGCTCTTTTAAGCGGGAAAGCATCTCCCAGACGGAGACCCTGGAGACCGGATCCAGTCCGGTGGTGGGCTCATCCAGAAAAAAAATCTTCGGCTCATGCACCAGGCCCCGCGCAATTTCCAGGCGGCGCCTCATGCCGCCTGAAAGCATCTTGACCGGCTTGTCCGCCCACTGCGCGAGGTCCACCGCCTCCAGCAGCTCCAGGATGAGCCTGCGGCGCTTATTGCGCGGAATGCCGTAGAGCTTGGCGAAAATGCTCATATTCTCCGTAGCGCTGAGGTCGAGGTCGGAGGTCATGGCCTGGGGGATGACGCCGATGGCGTGACGGACCTCGTTGGCCGAGCGGACCACATCATAGCCGATGATGCGGGTATGGCCGGAGGTCGGCTGAACAAGCGTCGTGAGCATGCGGATAAGCGTAGACTTCCCCGCCCCGTTGGGGCCGAGCAGGCCAAAAACCTCGCCGTGATTGACTGTGAAACTGAGGTTGTCGACGGCACAGAAATCGCCGAAATTTTTCGTGAGGCAATCGACCTCAACGTCGCAAACCGGACGATGGGGGACGGAAGCTCCGGGAGACGTCATCGTCATCACCGCAGAGGCAGGGTGACGTAAGCCGTCGTCCCCAGAGCCAGGCTGCGGTCACGATTATCGCAGCGCAGCCGTATTTCAAAGGTCTTGATGTCGCGTTTTGTGCGGCTGACATCACGTTGGGTCGCATAATCCGCGTCCACGCCGCGAAAAAAGACCGTCCCCATCCGGGTGGCGCCGGAAGGAAGCCGTACCGTCAATTCCTGTCCGAGGTGAATACCGTCGATATAACTTTCCTCAATGTCGGCTCGAACCCAGAGGTCGTCGGGATTGACCAGCGTCACGATGGTTTCGCCGGGGGTCACCACCTCCCCTTCAAGCACTGCCCTCACGTCAACGATACCGTCAATAGGAGCGTAAATTTTCGTATAGCCAAGGACGACTTCAGCCTTTTCGGTCTGAAAGCGGGCAGCGGCAAAGTGCTTGCTGCTGGCAGCAAGCGTGGCCTTGCGGGCGGTTACCTGTATGGCATTGGCCTGCGACAGCGCCAGGGCCGCCTCTGACACCTGCACCTGTCTGGCAAGGGCCTCGACGTGCGCCCGGGCGGCAGCGCAGCCGGTGCGCGCCTGATCGTAATCCTGCTCGGAGTTGATATTGCCGCTCCGCAGGGCGTGAGCCCGCTTTAAGGTGATCTCACTGTATTCCAGATCGGCCCGGGCCTGGCTCAACTGAGCCTGATCCACCGCTAAAGCGGCCTGGCTCTGACGAATCTGTTCTTTCGTCTGGACCTCTTGAAGCTCCAGGTTCGCTTTTGCCGTCTCAACCTGCTCGGACGATTCCCTCTCGGAATTCTCGTAGTAATCTTTGTCGGCCTGCCATTCCTGCGGTTGAATGACGGCCAGCAACTGGCCCTTTTTCACCGTATCACCCTGGCGTACCAGGAGTTCCTGAAGACGTCCCTGGATCTGGGACCCCACCTGCACATCATCGGTGGTCACGATCCCTGTAAGCGCAAGCGAAGGCGGCCTGCGGGTGAACGTGTACGAGATGCCCGCGGCAACAACGGCAAGAATGGCGACAATGACGGCGATCCGGCGTTTCATACTGTTCTGTAGGGATAAGAATTTATCGTGATAGTATGCAGGGTCAACGGAAACGGGCCTCCATTGACCCTGCCTGGTCTCAGCTGTTTTCCGGCAAGAGTGTCCGGGTTTTTGAACCACCCGCATGCCCGGCCGCCATCAGCATATACATGGCCGGCACCACAAAGAGGGTAAACAAGGTGCCGATGGAGAGACCCGAGGCAATGACCAGGCCCATGTTGTAACGGCTGATGGCGCCGGCGCCGGTTGCCACGATCAAGGGGACAACGCCCAGAACCATTGCCGCGGTGGTCATCAGGATAGGCCGCAGCCGGATGGCCGCCGCCATCTCAATCGCCTCGCGCTTGCTGTGCCCCTGCTTTTGCAGATTGTTCGCAAATTCGACAATCAAGATACCGTGCTTGCTGATCAGTCCGATCAGGGTGACCAGACCGACCTCCGTATAGATATTAAGACTGGCGCCGCCGATGCCGAGACTGATAAAGATCAAGGCTCCGCATATCGACATCGGCACGGTAACCAAAATGATAATCGGATCTCGGAAACTTTCAAACTGGGCTGCCAGGGCAAGAAAGATGATAATGAGCGCAAAGAAGAATGTCACGACCAAAGCACTCGATTCCTGGGTAAACTGCCGGGACTGCCCGGCATAATCGATCGAGTATCCCTGAGGCAAGGTCCTCACTGCCAGTTGCCGGAGATAATTCAAGGCCTCGCCCTGGGTAACACCGGGGAAGGCAACCCCGGAGATGGTCGCCCCGTTCTGCTGCTGGAAATGGTTCAAGGATTCGGGCACCACGGTGGTCGCGATATGGGCGACCGTCGCCAGGGGAATGGCCTTGCCGCTGGCGCTCCGTATATAGTAGTTTTCCAGCTGCTGGGTATTGAGACGGTGACGTTGCTGGACCTGGGGTATCACCTTGTAAGACCGGCCTGCAAGGCTGAAATAGTTGACATAGTTGCCGCCGAGCATTGCAGAAAGGGCCCCGCCTATATCCCGCATCGAAAGCCCGAGCTGGGAGGTGAGGTCCCTGTCAATGACCAGCTCGGACTGCGGCAGATCGTATTTGAGGTCGCAATCAATGAAGACGAACATTCCGCTCTTCTGAGCCTCCTGCAGAAAATTATCGGCTACCTGGTTGAGCTGGCTGAAAGATTCCGTGGTCTGGAGGACAAACTGAACAGGGAGCCCCCGGCTTCCCGGCAAGGGCGGGTTTTGAAACGCGACGACGCGCACACCGGCTATATTGCTCAGTTCACGCTGCAGAACCGGCTGGAGATCGTTGGTGGTCTTTTTGCGTTCGTCCCATGGTTTGAATACCATGCCGGCAATGGACGTTCCCGGCATGTCAAGCTGGAAGACATGATCTGTTTCCGGATGCTGCATAAAGGTTTGAAAAACCGCACCGGAATACACTTCACGTTGCTGCAGGGTCGCATCCGGGGCCGCCGAGGAAGCGGTAATGACAACACCCTGGTCCTCTTGCGGAGCCAGCTCGGATTTTGCCCCGGCATAGAGAAAATAGATGCTGGAAAGGATGACCACTGCAAAGACCACCGTAACCGGGACATACTGCAGCGTTTGATGCAGCAGTCTTTGATACCAGCGGTGCAGGGCATCGAACTGGCCATCGAGAAAGATCACGAACCTGGCCTGCAGGCCTTTCCTGTTGGGATCATGCGGCTGAAGCAGCCGTGAACACATCATCGGCGAGAGGGTAAGGGCCACGATTCCGGAAATGGTGACCGCGGCGACCAGCGTGAAAGCGAATTCAGTAAAGAGTGCGCCGGTCAGTCCACCCATGAAGCCGATCGGGATATACACGGCTATCAGGACCACGGTCATGACGATAATCGGGTTGGCCAGCTCACGGGCGGCCATAAGCGAGGCATCCATCGGACTGGCCCCTTCCTCCAGGTGGCGATTGACGTTTTCAACAATAATAATGGCGTCATCAACCACCAATCCGATGGCAAGAACCAGGGCGAGAAGCGTCAGCAGGTTGATCGAAAAATGAAACATCAACATGATGGTGAACGCGCCGATCAGCGACAGCGGGATGGCAATGACCGGGATCAGTACAGAGCGGAAAGAACCCAGGAAGAGGAAGACCACCACGGTGACAATCACGAGCGCCTCAAGAAGAGAGTGCTCGACCTCGGAAATGGAACTGTCGACGAACTTGGTCGAATCGTAGACGATCTGGCCGTTGATACCTTCGGGAAACTGCTTCTGGATTCCGGGGAAAATATCACGGACCCGCTTGATGACGTCGAGCAGATTGGCTTTGGGCGTCACCTGTATCCCGATATAGACAGCCCTCTCGCCGTCAAAGGCCACCTGCGACTCATAGTCGTCCGAGCCAAGCGTTACATTCGCCACATCCTTGAGACGGACAACAGCTCCGTTCTGCTGTTTGATGATGAGATCGCGAAATTCATCGATGGAATGGAGGCTGGTTGAGGCGGTCAGGTTGATCTGCACCATCTGCCCTTTGGTGTTTCCGACAGCGGCGATATAGTTGTTGGCGGCAAGGGCGTTCCAGACATCGGTTGCAGTGAGATTATAGGAGCCGAGTTTCTCGGGGTTGAGCCAGGCCCGCATGGCAAAGAGCTTCTGACCGAGAATCTCAGCCGTCTGCACGCCGTCAATGGCCTGCAATTTCGGCTGAACCACCCGGACCAGATAGTCGGTGATCTTGTTTGAGCTGAGGACCTTGCTGTTGAAGCCTATATACATGGCGTCGATCGTCTGTCCGACCGCAACGTTCAATACCGACTGCTGCGAATCGGGGGGCAACTGATTGCGCACCGCATTGACCTTGGTATTGATCTCGGTCAGTGACTGATTGACGTCGGCATTCAGACGCAGATTGGCGGTGATGGTGCTCAACCCCTGGATGCTGGTTGAGGTCATATAGTCGATTCCATTGGCCTGGGCGATGGAATTTTCCAACGGCGTAGTAATGAACCCGGCCACCAGGTCGGCATTGGCGCCGGTGTAGGCGGTGGTAACGGTGACCACGGCGTTTTCCGTCCTGGGAAACTGCAATACAGGCAGTGTGCCGATGGATCGCAGCCCGAGTACGAGGATAAACAGACTCAGCACCGTCGCCAATACCGGGCGTCGAATGAAAATATCGGTAAACTTCATCAATGTCTCCTGGTTATTCGTCTTTGGGCTGCGGCGCCGGGTCATCGGCTGGCTGTATACTGTTGTTTATCAGCACCGGGGTGCCGTTATGCAGCTTCAGCTGGCCTGAGGTCACAACGATATCTCCCGGCTGCAAACCCTCGAGAATGGAGATCTGGTCTCCTCTGGCGGCGCCTGTAGTTACAAATTTCTGGGCAGCCACAAGGCGCGGCTTACCTGCGGCATCCGCTCCTTTGTCCGTGACCAGATAAACAATGTTGCCATAAGGATTAAAGGAGATCGCCGTCTGCGGGAGCGTAATCTGCATCTGCTGCTCGCCGACCGAGATTCCGGCGGTCACAAACATTCCCGGCAAAAGGAGGTGCTCCGGGTTATGTATGCTGGCCCTGACCTTGATATTGCGCGTGTCCTGATCGACCTTCGAATTGATCGCCGAGATTTCTCCGGTGAAGAGTTTTCCGGTAAAGGCATCGCTTTTCACCTGAACCTGCATGCCTGTTGCTATCAGGTTCAGCGAACGCTGGGGCAGAAAAAAATCGACATAAATCGGATCAAGGGCCTGCAGAGTGACAATCGGGGCGCCGGCATTGAGGTATTGCCCCAAATCGACCGCCCGGATACCGAGACGGCCTGAAAAAGGCGCCTTGATGATTTTTTTGTCGGCCAGCGCCTGTTGCTCGGCGACCTGAGCCTCGGAGCCCTTCAGTGTGGCTGTGTCGATATCCAGGGCCGCCTGGCTTATCGTATGATCCTTCAATTGCTGCCGGTCACGCTGGTAGGTAATCCGTGCCAGTTCCGCAATCGCCTTGAGGGATTCCAGTTTGGCCAAATCTTCACTGGCATCCAGTTCGAGAAGCAAGGATCCCGCCTTCACCTCCTGTCCGGAGGAGAAATGGATCTTCGCCACCAGGCCGCTTACTTCCGGAGCAAGATCAGCTCCGTTCACGGCCTGAAGGCTCCCGACAACTTCCACCTGTCGCTGCCAGGGGCTTGTGCTTACCGTGGTCGTCGACACGGTTTGCGGCGGAATGCCCTGAGATGCCATGAATTTCTTGGTCATGACTGCCTTGAATGCTTGAAAGCCGAAAATCCCGCCGAACAGCACGCCAAGGAAAATCAGTACGAGTATCATACGTTTGGTCATTCGAAACCTCTTCTCTAGAAAATGGCCTGTTGCCGGTTTGTCAGTTGTTATTTTTTTCCGTCACGCTGCCGTCCACTGCCGGGGAACGGTTCCACCAGCCGCCCCCGAGGGCCTGAAACAGCGTTGCGGTATCCGCAAACCGTTGAGCCCTGGCGGTAATCAGACCGATGAGTGTCTGCTGGTAATCCCGCTGCGCCACAAGCAGCGTCAAATAATTCACTGCGCCGATCTTAAACTGCCGCTGGGTCAGATCGAGAGTGGCCTGCGCTGCAGACTCTGCCTGAGCCTGTGCCTGCAGGGTTTGGGCATCGTTGTCAAGAGCACGCAAGGCATCGGCAACATTTTGAAATGCCTGAATAACCGTCAGCCGGTATTGAGAAGCAGCCTGATTGTAGGCCTCAATGGACCCGCGCCGTTTAGCCTCCAAGGCCCCGCCATGGAACAGCGGCTGCAGGACCCCGCCGCCAAGACTCCAGATTGAGTTCTGATTCGTGAACAGATCGCCAAGAGAGGACGACTCAAACCCATAGCTGCCGCTCAGTGTGATCTGGGGATACAGGTTCGCCGTAGCGACTCCCACCATGGCTGAGGCCTGATGGAACAACGCCTCGCTGGCGCGTATATCGGGACGTTGCCGGACAAGCGCCGAAGGAAGACTGACCGGGAGTGTTTCCGGCAGATGCAGGGCCTCCAGCGTGAAGGTCGGAAGCTCGCCATCCCCCGGCAAATCGCCTGCAAGGGCCGTCAGGGCATGGCGGGTAAAGGCAAGTTGTTTCATCAGCACAGGCAGGCTGGCGCGGGTTCGGGCCAGTTCCGATTGCTGGGAAAGGACCGAGGCCTGCGCTACGGCCCCCAACTCGTATTGCCGCTCCACCAGCGTCAGTTCCTTCTGCTCGGCTGCCAGGATTTCGTTTGTCGCGGCAATCTGGGCACGGAGCGAAGCCTCCTGAATGGCGGTAGTCACCAGATTGGAAGTCAAGGTCAGATACGCCCCTTCATACTGAAATTGCTGGAAATCAACCTGCGCTCCCAGGGCCTCAAGCTGCCGCCGCGAAGCGCCGAACGCATCGAGAGTATAGGAAACATTGACAGAGGGATTCAGCATATTAAATGTCGAGCTGCCTGTCTTGTAGGGAAGGCCTGAAATCTTGTCCCGCGCAGCAGACAGATTGGCGTCAACCGCAGGATACAGCAGGGTCCCGCCGGCGGCACGGAGATTCTCCCTGGCCTCGTTAACCGCAGCCTCAGCCGCCGAGAGGGACGGATTTTTCTCCAGACCATGTTCGATCAGGGCGTCGAGCGCAGGCGAACGAAACATTTTCCACCATTGGGCTGACAACTCCCGGGTAAAATCAAGGTGCTGGGCGGCGCCTCCATCGGTTGGCGCTGCCGCCGTCTCTTGCGGCAGCGGGGAAGCTGTATAGCTGCCGGCAGCAGGAGGGGCCGGGGTATGAAAATCGGGACCGACCGCACAACCGACCATGGCAATCGCCGTAATTCCTGTTGCGGCGGCAAAAAAAGACGACCATTTCATCATGTTAGATTCCAGTCATGGGGGAAAGGTTATTTTCTGTCGGACGGGGTTCAAGTCCTTTCAGAAGCACGCGTACTCTCTCCAGATGCTGATGCTGAGCCGCATCGGATGATACCTCTCGGGCAAAAAAATGATCGAGCATCGCTTGATGAAAACTCCCGGCAAGCAACAGTTCGGCAGCAGCATGAGACGCAATATCCGATGCCACCCGGCCTATCCGCTGCTCGGCTTCAAGATAGACAGCAATCACTGCGACGGAACGTTGCGGGCCGATTCCGCGTTCGGTCAGAATTTCCCGTGTCCGGGCAAGCAAGGCATTGTCGGCAAAGAGTGAACATGCTATGGGCATGATTTTGAAGTGAAAATCGAAAGCCGCCTGCAGCATGTATTCGAGATTTTCGCCCACAGTCCCCTGCCCTACCATGAAAGGGAGGGTGTCCAGAACCTCACGAAAATCCCCCATGCTCCGTTGAACAACTGCATGCAGCAGCTCAGCCTTGTCGTTGAAATGATGATACAGCGCTCCTTCGGAAATCCCTGCTTCACGGGCAATTTTCCGGGTAGTCACCTTCGATAAACCATCTCTGCGCAAAAGACATTCTGTCGCGAGGATGAGTTTCTGGCGTGTTGAAGTCATCATTCTGTCATGGTCTGATTTTGCCACTTCGCTTCCCCGTTTGCCTTCAGATCATTCTGTTCCATAGTGACGCATACCGCATGAACGTTTGTTCGATATAATTGATCAAGCGCTCATTTTTGTCAAGTAAAAATGTCCGCTCTTCTTTGTACGATTGGTGTTCTCTTCTGCAAGGAGTTGAAAAAAGGACTTTTTCAGAGATCCATCCTGCTGAAAACATTGCAAAACCACGCAGGACACGAGGTCAACTCGTGCAGATACGGAGAGCGGGCCGAAAGCGATTGCTAAAGGCTCTCGAACTTCACATCTGCAAAGCGGGAGTGGATTTCCTTAAAGGCAGCCAGAACCCGAGGATCGAAGTGTTGCGGGAGGGTGCGGCCATCCCCCTCGGTAAGGATGTTATACGTGGTGCCGTGGTCAAAGGCCGGCTTATAACAACGGACTGTACGCAGGGCATCATACTGGTCCGCCAGGGTCAGTATACGCCCCTCGATAGGAATCTTTTCCCCGGAGAGGCCGTACGGATACCCTGTGCCGTCATAGCGCTCATGATGGCACAGGGCAATTTTCGCCGCCATGGTCAACCGGGGGTACGACCCGATGATTCTTGAGCCGTACACGGTATGCCTCTGCATCTCCCGCCATTCATCCTCGGTCAACGCACCGGACTTTTCAAGAATAGAGGGAGAAACCTTGATTTTTCCGATATCGTGCAACGAGGCCTGAAGCCGGATGAACTTGGTTCTATTTTCTGGAATTTTAAGGTGGTTGGCAAGCAACGTGCAATACTCGCCCACCAACAGGGCATGATCTCCCCTCCCCTCGTCAGTTGCCTTCAGGACCCTGTGTGATTCTCGGCACAAACCGTTCAAAAATTTCATAGATAAAGGGATTTACGCCTTGAGAAAATTCTCCTTTGATTCGTAAGAGTATGCAGTACGGGCGATCGCAGACGGTCCGGCGCCGCGCAGGGCATGACACGGCAGCAATGATTTTGAAAATCCAGCGTATCAAAGCACACCCAGGACGCAGATGATGATCTATTTGACTGCGTCAGAAAGAGTTTTCCCCGCTTTGAATTTAACGGCTTTTCCTGCGGCAATCGGGATGACGGCACCCGTCTGGGGATTGCGTCCCTCACGGGCAGCCCTCTCAGTGACGGAAAATGTCCCGAATCCAACCAAAGCAACTTTATCCCCTGTTGCCACGGCATTGGTGATTGTGCCAATCATGCTGTTCAGTGCTTGCTCAGCTGCTGATTTAGTCATTTTACAATCCTGCGCCAGTTTTTTTACCAGATCGCTTTTGTTCATAGGTTGTCCTGTTTGAATTTTCCGGGGAAACATCGTTGCATTCAATGCATTTTGCATTACGTGACGGTCCTGCAGCCGTAAAAATATTACGGAAAGAAACAAATCAAAAAATATTGCTCTTGCATCGGAGCACCGGTCACCCGGAGGTGGCAAGTGACACCCTGTAGCATTTTTCATAAGGATCATATTTACAAAAGTTTGTGCAAAAAACCCACTTTTTTCAACCATCTCCCGGTTTTTCTTTTCCCACGGCGAAGAAGGAGACTGTGCAGAGAGATACACCTGAATGCCAATTGACATTACATCCTGTAAGAGCGATTATAAAAGAAGGGCCACCGGCAAGTGCTCGATGACTCACGAAGCCGGCCAGCAAATCCCGACGGAAAAAAGATTCAGCCTTCGCGTCGTCCCGGGGTTTGCCGGGACAGCAACTGAGAAAACTTTTGAAAATCGGGAAAATCCCGGGAAATCGCTGAGGATCGTCATGGCAAAAAGGCCTTCGTACAAGGACCTGCTGGCTCGTATCGCGGAACTGGAGAGTGAGCGGGTAGAGCGTCATACGCACCCCTCTCTGCGCCCCTCTCCTTCCCTCCAAGCCATGATATCGAGCCAGACTACAACGAGACAAGAACTCATCGACCAGCTGCGATTTATTCGGATATTATTCGATACTGTCCCCAACCCGATCTTTTATAAAAATAAAGAGGGTGTCTACCTGGGATGCAATCAATCCTTTTCCATGCAGATTTTAGGCATTTCCCCTGAAGATATTGTTGGCCGGACACTGTTTGACCTGCCCGAAAATATCCCCAGAGAACTGGCGGAAATATACTTCAGACAGGACCAGGAGTTGATGCGCCAACCGGGAAAGCAGATCTATGATGCAAAAGTGCGTTGTGCTGACGGCATCTTCAGGGATTTTATTTTCTATAAAGCCACCTATATGGATTATTCCGGCGAGGTCGCAGGCATAATCGGTTTGATGCTTGACGTGACCGAAAGAAAAAAGATGCAGATCGCCCTCAAAGAAAGTGAGGAAAAATACCGTTCAATGATGGAATCGATGAACGATGCCGTCTATATCTGCTCTCCGGACTATCGCATCTCCTATATGAACCCGAAAATGATCCAGAAGATAGGGTATGATGCAACAGGACAGTTATGCTACAAGGTTCTGCATAACCTTGAATCACAGTGCCCCTGGTGCACCTTTTCCCAGGTCAGAAAGGGGAAGATAACGGAGGTCGAGGTGTCCAGTCCCAAGGATGGACAGACCTATATTATAACGAATTCGCCGATCTTCCATCACGACGGATCGATTTCAAAAATGACGATTTATAGAGATAAAACCAATAGAAAGAAGGTGGAGGAAGAGCTCCTCAAAGCCAGGAAAATTGAAGCGACAGGCGTATTTGCCGGATGTATTGCCCATGACTATAATAATCTTTTATTAACGATATTGGGCAACCTGCTTATGCTGAAAAAGGAAATGCCAGAATCATTGACATCGCGTACGCTCCTGCTGGAAGCGGAAGCAGCAGCACAGAAAGCCGCAAGGCTCACAAAACGTTTACTTGCGTTCACACATGGGGATTCCCTTGCATTAGAGCGTCATGACCCTGGAAGCCTGATTGAAAATCTGGTGAAGAGAACCGACCATGAAAAAAAATACACTCTCGACCTGCACATTCCCCCAGGCCTTCCCCCTGTATACGTTGATTCAGGTCTCATATCCATGGCCATGGGCAACATAATTACCAACGCAAAAGAGGCTATGGAATCCGGCGGAATCATCACCATTTCAGTAAACAATATCTGCTTCAACGAGAACTCAGCCCAGGTCCTCAGCGCCTCAATCGATTCTCACGGCGAATATGTCTGTATTGACGTTACTGATCAAGGGACAGGCATTGAAGAAGAAGTACTGCCAAAAATTTTTGATCCTTATTTTTCTACAAAACAAAGAGGGACGCAAAAAGGGCTGGGCCTGGGGCTTTCAACGAGCTATTCCATTATCCGTAAACATAACGGGACAATATTGGTCAAGTCAACACATGGGGCAGGGACAACGGTTTCCATTTATCTGCCGGTGAATATTTCTACTCCATCTTTGGCATCACTAGGCTAGCCCTCCTTCTGTTCTCATCCATGAGACAGAGGCTGCACCATCGTACGGGCATGAGAGTGCGCGGACACAGAAAACAACTTTTCAGGAGACGGTGGAGTTATAAAAACCCACCGGGACTGTTCTGCAGCTGAGACCTGAGCCCTGCCCTTTACCAGGTTTCCCCTTCTTCGTCGAGTACCCTCCTGATATGCAGTGCTATTTGATTCTTTGCCAGGGGTTTCAAGGCAAAGCCTCTAATCCCTATGAGTCTGGCCTTTTCCTCAGAAATCAGATTACTGTACCCAGAACAAAGAATAATCGGAATTCCCGGACGAATCTGCATCAGACTCCGTGCCAGATCAATGCCGGTCATCCCGGGCATGGTTTGGTCGGTAATCACCAGATCAAAGGCATCTGGCTGGTTTTTGAAGGTGGTAAGCGCTTCGATGCTGCTCATACGCACTGTGACAGAATAACCAAGTCTTTCCAGCATAGTCCGCCCCATTTTAGCCAGCATTTCCTCATCATCGATAAAAAGAATACGCTCAGTGCCGACAGGGGTCAACTCGACCGATTTGGCCTCAGGCTCAATCTTTTTCAGTAAGGATGGCAGACTGATCTCAAAAACGGTTCCTCTTCCGATATCACTGCGGCAGACCGCAAATCCTCCGAAACTCTTCACAATCCCGTGAACTATCGCAAGTCCCATGCCCGTTCCTTTCCCGGCTTCTTTAGTGGTGAAATAGGGATCAAAGACCTTTTCCAAAATATCCTGCGTTATCCCAGGCCCCGAATCTGTCACGGACAGCTGCACGAACTGCCCTGGCTGGACATGAGGAACGCTCGACAGATCCTGTGGGGTGAGCACCTTGTTTCTTAGCGAAATTGAAAGAGTTCCCCCGGTATCTTCCATGGCATGGAAAGAATTCGTGCAGAGGTTCATGATGATCTGATGGATCTGAGTCGGATCGGCAAGAACGAGATCCGCTTCAGGATCGATGTCCTGCCGGATTTCGATGGTTGTCGGCAAGAGAGAGCGGAGCAACTTAATAGATTCCTTAACTATCACAGTGGGCTGAAGAGGAATCTTCTGCGATTCCGCTTGCCGGCTGAAGGCGAGAATCTGTTTCACGAGTTCTCTTGCCCTGTTCCCTGCCTGAATAACTTGATCAAGGTCACTCGGGTTTACTGAACCCAACCGGCAGTCTTCCTGCGCAATTTCCGCATAACCGAGGATTGCCCCGAGGATGTTATTGAAGTCATGAGCGATTCCTCCAGCCAGGGTGCCGATTGCCTCCATCTTTTGGGCTTGCTGGAGCTGAGACTGCATATTCTTCCGTTCTTCTTCGGCTTTTTTTCGCCCGGTAATGTCGCGGACAATGACAACCACCCTGACTGGCTTCCCCTCATCGTCTCTGATGAAATCGCTCTTCACCTCGATATCAAACGTGCTTCCATCCTTTCGCAGTCCACGATATTCGTCCTGCCCGGAGAGAAGTCCATGAGCCTTGAGGGCCAGATTCGACAAAGCGCGGTCCCGGTCCTCAAGAGCGAGATGATCGGCAACGCTTTCGCCCAAAACTTCCGTATCGCGCCCATACCCGAACATTGTCAGGCCCGCAGGTGAAATCATAAGGATTTTCCCCTCAATGTCCGTAATTGTAATATTATCCGGAGAAGCATTAATGATGGATTGATACCGCTGTTCACTTTCGCGGAGGGCCTCTTCCGCCTTCTTGTACTCGGTGATATCCCGCATGATATGGATATACCCATTTGTTGGTCCATGAGCCGGTTTCAAGGCGTCTACGATCACATGATAGGTCTTTTCCCCAAGCGGGAGCACCAGTTCTTCGCGTGCACCACTTTCTCGAGCCCTGACAAACGGGCAATCTTTACAGAAAGTTTCTGTCCTGTGGACGAACTGATAGCATGCGCTCCCTTGCAGGGACACGGCATCATTGCCGGACAAATCAGCGAAGGCCTGGTTGCATTGTTTCAATGATCCGTCTGCATGTAACAGCGCTACCGGGTCGACCATAGTGTCAAAGGTCATCTGCCATAATTTTTCGGCTTGGAGCAGTTCATTCTTTGTCTTTTTAAATTCAGTAATATCCGTAAGCAGAATGATCTGGCTTCCGCTGTCCCCTTTCATGGACAGGCATTGCGGAATGATATGCCGATCATGAATTTTTATACATCCATGATCAGCGTTAAGGGGCAGGTCTTCTCGAACGGCTTCGATGAGCGGCGCCAGATTTCCCCAGGTCGAACCGTCCAGAATCGTATCGAGATAGGCGCCCAGAAGGTGTTCCTGCGTGGTCTGGAGAAGAAAAAGTGCCGCCGGGTTTGCGTAAAAAACCCGATTATCGGCAAGAGCCAGGATTCCTTGGGACATACTATCCAGAATAATCTGCAGATGGTTGTTCTGGGTGAGGAGTTCTTTCGTGATCTGCCTCGAATTGAGGTTCTCAATCCCCCGGATTTTTTTGCATCCAGGTTGAGTATGCCGGGGGGCTTCAGACTCGGCTATCGTCTCAAGAATATGCTGACGCATCATTGAAAAAGGGCCCTTGGCGATGTAGGCATCAGCACCAATCTCAAGAAAATCCACGTCCTGCTCAACAGCGGCTGCAGAAATAATGGCCACGTAACAATTGGCCAGGAGGGGAAGCGTCCTGAAAATTTTACACAGCCTGTCTCCTGCAATTTTAGGCATGACCAAGTCAAGATAAATAATCTCAGGAGTGAATTCCCGCAGCACATCAAGAGCATCAAACGCATCCTGGACGCCTTTGACATCATGCCCCTCATCAGCCAGGAACGTGGTCATCAGCTTTAAAATTACCGTGTTATTGTCAACAACCAGAATTTTCTTTTTTCCCATGGCAGTTTACCGGCTCATATTTTTAAAAAGCGGATAAAGCAATCCGAGGACCGAACACGCGTTTAAACCTCACCAGAAGGTGCACAGGAGTGTAACTATTACGCCTCCATACAGAGAAATTTCCCGGTTTTCAAAATTTTCCTTTCTTTACAAGTCCCTGTGGAGACTGGCCCTGTCACGCTGGATGAGAGTTTTCATGGTTTTCCGGGACTGGCTATTCCAGTCCATTCCTGCCGTTTTATATGAAAGTCTCGTGTTGATGCTGGCCAAGGCCATACTGAAATGAGAGCTTTCATGTTTCGCCCAGGCTGGTCTTTCTGATCCAGATATGCTGGGGTTAGAGATGGATTTCGCCCCATCCAACCTCGGGAGGTACGGGCTCACAGTTCATCACAAATTCAGTCCAACCCAACGGAAGGGTCATGATCTCCACACCAACGGATCTGCGCGCACCATCGCAGGTATGCCATCGCGGCCTGACCTTCATTTTAAAATGTCCCGCCTTTCCCGAAACGACGACCATCAGTCTTTTGGCTTCCACATTCATCCGTTTTGGCAAATCAGTCATACATAATCCAAACCGGGAAACATCTGAGACCTCACCTTGGAAAAACCCGTTTTCATCTGCAATATCCGCAGACAGATTTTTAATAGGCATGCGTACATGTTTTCTTTTTTCCATTTCATCCCCGATATGCAAGATTTGACGGTTGGCTGCAAAAAAACAACCGCTGCAGGTTGTTTGATCCTACCGCCGACGTCTAACATTTTTCTTACATTTTCCAGCAATAGATGAAACTGATCAAAAGAATCTGGATTTTCTCTTAGCAATCACGAGGAATGAATGACATATCATTTTGATATTTAAGGAAAGGTAACAAAAGAAGGAAAGAATTGAGAGCTGCAAGCTTGACAGGGTTCATTAACATCAGACCCGTCACAGCAATGCAGAGGGAACATTTTTTGTCAAGTCAAGGGGGGGCAGAACCGGGCTCTGATTTCAAAAACGCAACTTTATCTTTGTAAAGCCAAAAAGGTTCTTAATATCTCTCGTAGCCTGTCCAGCCGGGTCATCCTCCAATACGCATCGGCCATCGGAGATAGATGTTTTAAACGCCGGATTGTCTGATATGCCGAAATCCAGCACAGGGTAATCATACCTTTGCAGTTGCGTTCGTGTGATATGTGCCAGCTCACCTTGCCGGCAAAAATTCGGGAGAATGAAGACAGGCGTCTTCTGAGGTTTGGGCAACGCCCTTGTGTACGGTATTTTATCCGTGCTAAATAATTTGGGCCTGCAGGGAAAATACGCAAGATCCGCCATTTGAAATGCGATTTCCATGGTTTCGGAGGATTGTGCGGATGTATCGATAATGACAAGGTCCGTATTGCGCCGCTTCGATTTCACAAAAAGGCGGGAGAGCGCGCCGGGTTGGACCTCAAGAGCGGACAGGGTTTCATTATGCCTCTCCCTTCTCCGCTTGAACCATTGCATCATACTGCCTTGACGTTCCGTATCAACCAGAACAACCTTTTTACCAGCCCGAACCGCCATCTCAGCCATGTGAATTGCCAGTGTCGTTTTACCAGAATTGTCCTCCTGTGATACAAAGGCGATTGTCTTCATGACATCAATGGGCTATAGAGCTTTATTACAAGGCACGATTCCCCATGAGCGCTTCTCTCACCGGAATCGATACGTTCGGCCCCAACACTTTCTCCCTTTGGGCAGGTCCTTCCCCTACCATCACAACCTCCTTGCAACCGAGGATGCATACTATGGGAAAATCAAACCACCCAAAGGGGGACATTCATTACCCTGCGGCTGAATCCAGAAGACGGAAATCGATATCGATGGACTGATCTTTTTGCCGGTTGGTAATTCTCTTCAAACACAGGCGGGTCAAACGGACAATGAGGATGACAAGGGGAATCGCTATCTGCAATACTACAGGTAAAAACCAGATCAATACAAGAGCATCAGGTACAGAAAACATGGTGCACCTCCGTATTAAAGATTATAAATTCAGATAGTTAATCCTAGAGGAGAAGAGGAAATCTCAAAGAAACCTCTTCGCAGATGATAGATATCTATCGTAAAAATAAAAGAATGTAAATCGGAGTTGAACCTATTTTTTGCAGGGTATAGAGGCAGGCGCCTGTAGGTTGCACACCTACAGGCGAGAATAGAGGTTCAGAGCAAGAGGGGAGAGACCGCTCAGGCCTTCACCACCAAAACTGCACAGCCCGCAAGGGCGATGACATTTTCAGTCGAACTGCCCATAAGAAATTTTTTGAGTCCCGATTTCCCGTATGCGCCCATGACAATCAAATCCACGCCTCTGCTTTCTGCAATCTCGGCAATCACTTCGTGGGTTTTGCCCACTGGAGTCAGGGTCAAAACGCCAATGTTCTCCTGCCGTGCCAGCGCAGCCCCCTTTTCACTATTCATTTTGGCTTCTTTCATCTCGTTTTCAGTACGGCCAGCCGAGACAAGTATGATATTGCTGCCCATGCTCTTTGCAATATTCAGAGCCTCACAAACCGCAGCGTCGCTATGTTTTGATCCGTCGACTGCAACCAGAAGGTTTTTATATTCAATTTGAGCAGCCCTCGGGATGACTAAAACTTTACACGAAGCGTGTCCGATGACCTGCGCCGCCAATTCCCCGCGCAGCAGTTTCGTGACGCCCGTATACCCCCGTCGTCCGATGATGATCAGGTCGATCTGCCTCTGAACCGATTCATCAATAATTTCCTGGTAAGAAGATTGCAATGTTTCACGGAAGATAGTCTCGCACACCAGGCCTTCCTGCATGGCCCTTGCTTTTAAGGATTCGAGATGTCCCAGTATTTCGGATGATTCCGCATCTGAAACGTATTCCCCCATAGGGTGATATTCCGGGTTCATTTCGAGTACCGAGATTGCGCAGAGTTTCTTCGAACATTTTTTGGCAAGATGTATCGCCTCCCGTATCGCTCCTTCACTGAAGGCAGACCCCTCTGTCACGACCATCAATCGTTCATTTTTTGATACCGGACATGCCTGAGATTCAACCATACGTCCTCCTTGTTCTCTTCGTTCATGTTTATCGGATAATAATGAAACAAATATTCAAAATACGGGAAACAGAGCCCGTATCCATGCGATGGATTGATTGCAGAAATCATCTCCTCCCTTTCCTCGCGGCAGCACGAAGCCCACACAGGCAGCTCTCATCCGGCAGCTTTCACGGAAGAAATTGCCGTATATCGCTCACTACTGATTCCGGCAGCTCCCAATGAAGCGCATGCCCGGCTTCATGCTCAATAAGGCGTGAATTTCTCATCTTTGAATTCAGATAGAGTTGATCGTCTTTCCTGAAAATACCATCCTGCGACCCCCAAAGGATCAGAGTTTCCGCAGTGATACTCTCGAGAAGAGCATCATGATCGACACGAAGAAGCTCTTCGATTGCAGATTTCCATATATGCGCCGGAATTTTTTGGCTTTCCGCAATCATCGTTTGCAGGAATTCGTGAGGGACAGGTAGGCTTGGCTTTTGGAATTCCTCAATAAAATACTTGCTGACAGGATCCTGCAATGTAAATATTTCGTTTTGAATCCCGGTAAGCACCTTGTTTTCTGTGGCTTTATGGGATGAACTGATCAAGACCAATTTCTCGGTTCGCTCGGGGTAGACAGCTGCAAAAAACTGCCCGATGAAGCTGCCCATGGAATGGCCCACGAGTGTTGCGGTTTGTATCCCCATCGCGTTTTGAAAGAAGAAAACGTCCTCTGCGTAATCCTTCATGCGATAGCAGCATTCTGGTTTTGATGAATCGCCATGGCCTCTCAGATCTATCGCATAACATCTGTAATCTTTCGGAAAAATCTGGAGTATGCGCTCATATGAACGCCATGAGTCAGCGTAGCCATGCAGAAAAAGAACAGTTCCTTTTTCGTTTGAGCCGGATTCGACATACTTGATTGTCAAATTATTGGGCAATGTGATTCGCGTATCTTGCATATTCCGACAAAGAAAATCTGTTGAACTTGTCGCAGGTTACGATCAAACTCTCTCACACGGGCAGTGCGCGCACGAAGCATATATTTCATTCTGACACAGTTTCTGCCGTAATATCAAGCACTGATTGCGCTGGCGACGAAATCGCCTGCCTGTTCCCAAAAATCAAGGATCATTGCACATCCTCTTCCCCGGCGGACGCTTTCCCGCAGGAACAGGCACGGCCTTTATAACCGAAAAAGAATTTCAGGACCTTGCGCACGGTGCCGGAAAAAATCTTTGGTGAAAAAACCGAACCTGCAAGCCTTTTGTTCATCTCTCCCAGACTGGGATAGGGGTGCATAGCCGAAGCGATTTTTGACAGGCTGACCGCGCCATTCATGATTGCAACCCATTCGCTTGCAATGTCTCCGGCACGATGCCCCAGAATCTGGATGCCGAGGGGGTTTTCTTTATTGTCCACCAGCAATTTGATACGGCCGGCGCTTTCTCCTTCTGCAAGCGCCCGGTCGTTCATTGTGAATTCCTCGCTGAAGACCGTATACGGAAAACCGGCCCGCTGAGCGCTCTTCTCATTCATACCGATGCTGGCCAGTTCAGGATGGGTATAGGTGCACCAGGGCACATGCGTATAGTTGGCCTTTTTCGGGAGATGAAAAATGGCGTTGCTCAAAACCACCCCGCCTTCATATCCGGCCACATGCGTAAATTGGTAACCGCCGATGACATCCCCGGCGGCATAGATGTTCTTGTGACGGGTCCGGAGATACTGATTGACCTTGATCCCGTTGCCGACGTCAAAAGGGATATCTATTTTTTCAAGACCAAGCCCGGCCACGTTGGGCGAACGGCCAAGGGCGACCAGGATTGCATCGGCCGTAAGCGTTCGGGTATCACCGTCAATATTTTTGATCACCACTTCGCGTTCACATCCCAGATCGCCAACCCGGACCACCTCAGCGTTCAGGTGAAAAGCAACGCCCTCTTTCTCAAGCTCGTCCCTGACGATTTCAGCCATGTCACGATCTTCTTTGCTGAGGATCTGGCCGCTGCGCTGGATCACCGTCACCTTGGTACCAAGCCGGCAGAAGGCCTGGGCCATTTCGACCGCGATGGGACCGGCGCCGAGGACGATCATTGAACGGGGGAGTGTCTCAAGAGAAAAGATGTCGCGATTGGTCAGATAGGGCGTTTGCGCAAGCCCATCAATGGAAGGAACTGCAGCCGAGGAACCGGTGGCAATCACCCAGGTTCGGGCGGAAATGGATGTACCGTTCAAGGAGATCGCATGTTCGTCTGTAAATGCAGGGTTTCCGAACATCACATCAACTCCAAGCCGGCGGAACCGTTCCACCGAGTCATGCTTTTGAATAACTCCGATCACGGACCTGATCCGGTCTGACACCTCTTTGAAATCCACCGCAGGCGGGGAAATGGCAGGGAGGCCGAATTTCGGACCGCTGTGCATGAGATGATAGACATGAGCTGTCTTGATCAGGGTTTTACTGGGAACGCACCCATAATGAAGGCAATCGCCGCCAAGTTCCTCTTCTTTCTCGACAAGCAACGTTTTGGCGCCCAGCTGGGCCGCCCCGGATGCTACGGTGAGCCCTGCCGCACCGCCTCCGATAATACCGATATCATAATCATAACCCGTCATGCCGATTCTCCTTTTGCACTCCTGCATGAGGATGCGCGGCAGTGCGCGCTTGCCGCAGACTGGCCTGTATTGTTTCCCATGAAAGTCCCTGCGGAACACGATCCCTGCCAGTCAAGCCTGGATTCATTGCCCCTGAAAGCTTGCAAGGGGCAATGAAAGGAGCTTCCCTATTTGTCCGCAGGGTTTACATGAAACAAAGCAAGGTATTTCCCGTATCCTGATTCGGCCAGTTTATCAACCGGTATAAAACGCAGGGCTGCGGAATTCATACAGTAACGCATACCGGTGGGAGGAGGCCCGTCGTTAAATACATGACCGAGATGCGACATTCCATGCCTGCTGAGAACCTCTGTCCTCACCGTGAAGAAGCTTCTATCTTCCCGCTCGATAATATTTTCCTTGTCGACAGGTTTGGTAAAGCTCGGCCAGCCGGTGCCGGAATCGAACTTGTCAGTCGAGCTGAAAAGCGGCTCTCCTGTGACGATATCCACATACAGTCCCGGTTTCTCATTGTTCCAGTAGGCATTGTGAAATGCCGGTTCAGTTGCTCCTTCCTGGGTCACCCGGTATTGGAGGTCCGTCAAACTCTTTTTTAAATCCACCTTGGATGCGGATGTACCCCCGGACAGATCCAGCTTGATGCCGTTCCAGGTTTTCTCCAGAAAATCGTCACGGCCTGAACGGGATCTGTAATAATGATACCGGATCGGATTCTTCTTATAATAGTCCTGATGATAGTCCTCCGCCTTCCAGAACATCGGGGCATCGAGAATTGGGGTTACGATAGGGCTTTTAAAGACTCCGCTGTCTTCCAGTTCCTTCTTTGAGACTTCGGCAAGACGCCTCTGCTCGTCGTTATAGACGAAGATTGCAGAAATATAGGCATGTCCCCGGTCCACGAACTGACCGCCCGCATCGGTGGGATCTATCTGATGCCAGAAGGTATCCAGCAGTTCCCCATAGGAGATTTTTTTCGGGTCATACACGACCTGGACCACCTCGATATGTCCACCCTCGACATAATCATGATAGGTCGGATTCTGGGTCGTGCCTCCGGCGTACCCGTCCGTGACCGAAATGACACCGTCCAGTGTTTCAAAGGGTTGTGTCATGCACCAGAAACATCCCCCCGCAAAAAGCGCCATTGCCTGCCCGCTGTTTGCTTCTTGGCTTTCAGAACCTGCCCGTACCGAGGCCAGTCCGACGCCCATTACCAGAAAAATTGCTGCCAACATCCCTGAAAGAATAAGTTTCATATCGTCCTCCATTTTCAGTAACTGCCGCCGTGACTGTCGAATCCTTCGCCGAGCGGCATTTCTCCTCTCCTGATCCTTGCCCTCTGCAATGCCTCCTGAACTTGATGTACTGAATGATGAAGATCTTTCTGTATCGCTGCCTACATTTTAATACGTCTTTGTTAAAAAAGGTCAACACGCATGTAAAGATTTGGTAAAGCGCGAAAAAAAACAGCGTTTTCACCCTCAAGCCACACGCATGCATCCACCTATATATCAAGAATTACGGAATTTCTTCCCTTTTCGATTTCCCATCCCTGCAATAAAGAAAGTTCCGAGAGCATTCCTTAACACGTTCAACCATTTATAAATCTTTTTCTAATCGCAACCTAATCTTTGGGGAATAAGTATACGCAACCAATGCAAGCCACGCCGGAAAAATCCGCATCAGACACTTCACCTCCAGCAGCCAAAGGGTCACAGGAGATCGGGAAAAAATATGGATACAATCACAGAGGAATTGCTGAATGCCATAATAGAGCAGCACAATATTAAAGTGCACTTCCAGCCAATCGTCCATCTTCAGACCCAGCAGATTTACGGATATGAAGGGCTGGTCCGGGGTCCTGTGAATACCGTGCTCTATTCACCTACAAGACTCTTCGAGGCAGCGACCTGGGCTGGCCGTCTGGCAGAACTCGATCTCCTTTGCCGTAAAACAGTGATCAAACGATTTGCCCAGATGGAGTTGCCCAACAGATTGTTCATCAATGTCGATCCCTACAGTATGGTCAACGAACACTTCTGCGAAGGTGAGACTCTGCAATGCATCCAGGAGGCAGGGCTCAAGCCGAATCAGGTTATCATTGAATTGACCGAAACCCACCTGATCGAAGATGTTCAGATGATGCAGCAGGCTATGATGCATTATCGGGATATGGGGCTCAGGGTCGCCCTGGATGATCTCGGGGCCGGATATTCAGGGCTGAAGCTCTGGTCGGAGATTCGCCCGGACATCGTAAAAATAGACCGTCATTTCATCCAGGGAGTCGACGAAGACCGGACCAAGCAGCAGTTTGTCAAGGCTATTCTGAATACCGCGACGCTGCTGGGATGCCGAGTTATTACCGAAGGAGTTGAAACCATAAAGGAATATGCGACTTTACGAAAGCTGGGCGTAGAGATGATCCAAGGGTACTATTTTTCCCGCCCGCTGGAGATACCACCGCTTACCATCTCTCCAAAATTATTTAGAAAAGAACAACGCAACATACCCAGCGAAGTTGAATCACCAACGGTAGAGATCCTGCTCAGGCCAGCCATTTCGGTCCAGGCCGATACAAAGGTCATGCAGGTCGGCGCCCTGTTTTCCTCCATGCCCGAAGAGAAATCAATAGTGGTCCTTCATGACAGCGAGGTCCTTGGCATGGTATTACGCAAAGACTTCATGAATATCTATGCAAGTCTCTATGGAAGGGCAATCTACGACAAACAGCCGATTTTCCGTTTTATGAACCGCAATGTCATGCAAGTGGAAAAGGGATTATCCCTGGAAGACGCCAGCTTTCGCCTGACCACCTCCCTGGACATTCATACCGATGAATTCATTATCCTGGATGGCTGTTCCTTTGCCGGAAAAGGCCGGATCCTTGATCTGCTTCATGAAATCACGAAACTGCAGATTGCCCGGGCTCGCCATGCCAATCCGTTAACCTTGCTGCCGGGAAATGTCCCCATTCACCAGGAGTTGCAGAAGCTTTTCAGACAATCGGTTCCGTTTACCGTCTGTTATTTTGATCTCGACAACTTTAAGCCTTTCAATGATTTTTTCGGTTTCAGCCGCGGCGACAAGGTGCTTGGTTTAGTCGCCGAGCTCCTGGTTTCCAATATCAGCAGCCCGGATGATTTTATCGGTCATATAGGAGGAGATGATTTTGTCGTTATTTTCAAAACCACCAACTGGAAGGCTGCAATTCAGCGTATCCTGCAACAATTTGATGACAGTATCGGCGGTTTCTACAAAGATCATATCGGGAGTGTCATCATAGTCCCTGACCGGGAAGGCAAGGAACGGAAATACGATCGCATGACGCTGTCCGTCGGGGCGGTTGAGGTCAGGCCATCTGATTTGCAATGTCAGATTGATCTGTCAGAGGCTGCAGCCATTGCCAAACATCATGCGAAGGCCATCCAGGGAAGCTCTCTTTTTATTTATCCGCTCGACCAGAACCAGCTGTTATAGAGCTATTTTCACTCCCTTGCTCTCCTTCGGAAGCAGCAGGGAATCGCCGTTCCTCTGGTTATACGATGTATCGACCCGGCCAAGCTTCGACAGGGTGTCTTACTCGTGCCGATTTATACTGGCATCCAAAACCGCTTTATCCAGAACATCGCGGAGTGCTATTGCCAAGATATCTCGCCTGTACGGCTTGTAGAGAAAGGCCGCGATATGCATCTCCGCGGCCTTTCTCTCATCAAGTGTTTCACTGTATCCTGTACAAATAATCACCGGGATATCCGGCCGAATAGCCATTATCCGCGCCGCCAATTGTATGCCTGTCATTTCCGGCATCGTTTGATCCGTGATCACTGCATCATAGCGGTTTGGTTTTTCACGGAATTTTTTCAAACAGTCTTCACCGGAAGTACTGGAAGTTGCAGAATACCCCAAGGATATCAGCAATTCCTTGCCAAGAAAGGCGAGCATCTCTTCATCGTCCACGATCAGGATGTGCTCGCCGTTGCCGGAGGGGCTGGCGATGCTTGTTTCTTTTTCCGGGATCTCATGATCTCGCTGAGGCAAATACACCGTGAATTCAGAACCATAACCAACTGTGCTTTCAGCAGTGATTGCGCCACCCATGGAGCGGATCAGTCCATGGATTACCGACAAACCGAGGCCAGTCCCTTCGCCGACAGGCTTGGTTGTGAAAAATGGCTCAAAAATCTTTGACAAGTTCTCTTGGGGAATACCACAGCCGGAATCCTTGATCCTGAGCCGGACATAGGGGCCTTCATGGAGATCTGAAAGGGATTTGCTTGTATCCGAGTGAACGGCGATAGTGTCCAGACTGATTTTCAAGACTCCGCCGTTCTCTTTCATGGCGTAATAGGCGTTCGTGCAAAGATTGACAAATATCTGGCTGAACTGGGATGGATCCACAAGGATGAAACCGGCATTCTCAGATATTTCTTCCACAATTTTAATCGTTTTCGGAATTGATCCGGATAAAAGTTCAATCCCCTCCCGAATTAAAACTTTGGGTTCAACAAGCTCATTGTTCGATTGTGATTTTTTACTGAACGTTAAAATTTGCCGAACAAGGCCACGCGCTCTTTCCGCAGCTTTCAACACCCTGTCCATATTTCCGCATACACCGCCATTCTCTGCATTATTCATTTTTGTTATTTCAGAGAAGCCAATGATGGCACTTAAAATATTGTTAAAGTCATGAGCGATGCCTCCGGCAAGGGTACCGATGGCTTCAAGTTTCAGATTCTCCTGGATCTGCAGGAAAAGTTTTTCTTTTTCGATCCGCTCATGTTTCTCCTTGTTGATATCTGTGAGTATTCCGCGCAGTCCTCGAGGTCCATCAGCCGTTATAATTGGACGGCTTGATGTTTTGACCCAACGGAAATTGCCGGTATTATCAAGGACACGGTATTCCATCGATCCTAAAAGACCTGATAAAACCTCCTGGAATCTGGCTTTAACCCTGGCGATATCATCGGGAAAAATTATGGATGAAAAATGAAGGCCAACTAGTTCTTCAGGCATGTAACCAATTATATTGGTTATAACCGGGCTGAAGTATGTAATCCTCCCCTGCGCGTCGATTTCATAGATTGCGTCGTTGATTTCTTCAGTAAGCCGCCGATAGTTTTCTCGAGATTCAATCAACTCCTTTGTTCGTTGCCCGACTATACGCCTCAGCGTCCCTATCCAAAGAAAGAGTCCCGCAAGGATCGCCACCGCCACAGCGCTTCCTCCCAGGAGATAACGCATCACACTCCTGCTTAAAAGCGGTGCGCCGTTCCAACGCTTTTCAATCTCCTGATATTCGGCTTTGGAAATTTTTGCAAAGCCGCTCTCGACGGTTTGCAAAAGAGCATAATTACCTTTAAGGACGGCGAAGTGGAAATCACCGGTATAGATCGGCTTGGTTTCACGGAACTGGTCAATGATTCCAAATTTATAGAGATAGTAATAGGCCGGAGGTTTATCGATGATGAAGACGTTTATTTTGCGGTCTCGCGCAGCTGCTATAATCTCCTCATAGCTGTCGAATTGCACCAGGTTGGTTATGCCGTGCGCGAGTAATACATTGATGGCGCTGTCTCCGGATTTGACCCCCACCGCGAAATCTTTCAGATCGCTTACGTCATGAATGCCGGATATATCGGAACGGAATATAACAGGGACATCAATGTGTGCATAAGGCTCGGAAAAATCATAGAGTTTTTCGCGATCTTCATTGCGGAATATTGTATCAATGACATCAAATTCACCAGCCTGCATACGCCGCTGCGCTTCAGCCCAGTGCATGGTGTGCAACTCGGCATGGATGCCGCTTCTTTTCTCCCATTCCTGCCACAGATCCGGCAGGATGCCTCGGAGCTTGCCATCTGAATCCTTAAAGATATACGGTGGATAGTTGTCGTCCATGACAACACGGATGGTACGGGGTGAGGGATGAGCGGGTTCCTCCCCGGTGGCCGATATTGCAAAGAAAGCAACTACCCAAAAAAGAGAGATTGTGATGATTCCATATTGCAGGGAGCTATGCCAGATTTCTTCTTTCATAAAAAAAATCATATCTGCATAACGCTGAGAATTCAAGTCCTCCCTCACTTCACGGCTCTCTCCGGAAACCGCTTTTATTCAGGGTCAAGTCTCGTTCAGAACATCGTATTGCCTGCTACCCGCCTTGCGGGAAGTCTGTTGACGCTGCACGTTCTGTCTGAGCCTCAAAGTCAGCCAGGCGCTTTCTCAGCACAGCCAGGGTGTTTGCCAGCGCTTGTGACCCCAGAACCATACGGAGCGGCGCCGGTTCAATATCAACGCTCTCAATAATGCGGGCAGCCATTCGTACAGGGTCTCCGGGGGCTAAGCCATTTTCCGGATCCAGCATTTTTAAAAAGGCGTGCGTCGGAGTGTCATTGTAAATCGGCATCATATGAGCTACTTGCGCGCTTGAATACCGAAATTCTGTCCGCGCTCCGCCCGGTTCCACCAAGGTCATGCCGATATTAAACCGGCTTACTTCCTGGGCGACGGATTCCACAAAGCCCTCGATCCCCCACTTGGTTGCATGATACAACGAGTTGCCGGGGAACGCGACCTGTCCTCCGTAAGAAGATAATTGGATAATGCGTCCGCCGCCTTGCTCCCTCATATGCGGAATGACCGCACGAATGAGTTGGATCGAGCCTATGAGATTCGTGGCAATCATGCGGTCAATTTCCTGGTCACTTAATTCTTCCGCAGCACCAAATAATCCATATCCCGCATTGCTGACCACCACATCGATACGGCCCAATTGCACAAATGTGCCTTCAACCGCTCTGCGAAGCGCGGTGATATCCGTAACATCCAGAATTTCGGGGAAAAATGTTTCCGGATATTGCACGACAAGGTCTTCAATTTTCTGGGTATTGCGAACAGTACCCACAACACGATCCCCTTTTGCGAGTAATTGTACCGTCATTTCCCGCCCAAAACCGCTACTTACGCCGGTAATCAACCAGGTTCGCATGATTATCCCCTGTTGGATAAATTTTTATTTCTCATTGACGCCTTCAGTACTGAAGCAGTTATTTATTTCCCGCACGGGAAAAATAGGCGATCAGCCTTTTCCTTTCACTCATCATTTGTCTCCACAAAATTTCGTATGTGATCCCGCCTCATTATCTACTGTTGCCGACACTGTTTGATGCATTCCGCAATCTTCTCATCGTGCGATGTCCTCCTTACTGCGGCTTTTCTTCTTCCGGCAGGATTTCATTGAGGCAACGGATTGCGTTCAATGTTCTCGGATACCCGACATACGGCAGCTGCTGCGTGATAACGCTGAGCAAGGTTTCCTTATCGTTTCCGACATTCGCATTCCCCTGAATATGCCCCTTCAGCTGCGGTTCACATCCGCCAAGCGACAGGAGCAACGAAAAGGTGAGGAGTTCTCTTGTCTTGATATCGAGCCCGGTCCTGGTGTAGTAATCGCCAAAGCAGTTCGCCGACAGATACTTCTGCATATGCAATTGATTGTCGGGGGACTGTTCATACATGGCATCGATCATCCGGCCGAAAATCGACTTTGAAACCGCCAGTCCCTTTTCGAATCGTGTCTCGGGAGTCGTGGTGGATTGACCTTTGAGCGGCAGTTGTATGCCGCGGTTCTGGAAAATTTCGTTTGTGGCGTGGATATAATCGAAGGACTTGGCAATACCGACATACGGAACGGATTGGTAGACGATCTCTTTCACTTCAATCGGCGTGACGCCAACGTTCAGCGCACCGTCGAGCATGACTTTATACTCACTCAAGGTCTGTTGGGCAATCAACGAAGCCAGGATCACCATGAGCCGGGTCCTAGTATCGAGGTTGCCATGGGAAAGCACTTCGTCAAAGGCGAAATTATCAAACACTTCGATAAGTTCAGGGTCGGTGACCTTGAGGGTCGAGAGGTGATTCGGGAAAAGTTCTTCGTGATTTTTCCGTGCTGTTTCACTGATAGACATGGAAATTCCTCCTTATTTCAGACTATTGTACTCGTCATCGCCTACCGGCTCCAGCCATGTCGCCGGGCCTTTTTCAGGATTGACCTCAATGGCAAGGTGGACGAACCAGCTATCCCGGGCAGCGCCGTGCCAGTGCTTCGCCTCGGCGGGGATGGTGACGACATCTCCGGGGTGCAGCTCACGGGCAGGCTTTTCCCATTCCTGGTAATAGCCTCTTCCGCCTGTTACCAGGAGAATCTGTCCGCCTGTGTGTTTGTGCCAGTTGTTGCGGCATCCCGGCTCAAAGGTCACATTGGCGACGGGGAGGGCCGATCCGGACGGGGTCAGCATATTGAGCCACACTGTTCCGATGAAATTCGGGCTGTCGAATTTTTCTCCGACCGGAAATATCACACTCTTACTCAAATCGTTTTTGCTCATTTTCTCCTCTCCTTTATGATCGTCATCTTTTTGCCTTCATGGCCATGCAACCGAGCCGAGGGCCGGGACTTCCAGGCCGCTGTTGCCGAGTTCGCGTTTTTGCATAGTCGTCTCCTGAACGTGTCATTCAGCTTATTCAGATTTGAGAGATGCCATATCGATGGAGAAACGGTATTTGACCTCGGAGCGGACCATTCTTTCGTAGGCTTGGTTGACTTCCTGGATGGGGATGACTTCCACATCGGCGGTGATATTGTGTTCCCCGCAAAAGTCGAGCATCTCCTGGGTTTCGGCGATGCCGCCGATAAGCGATCCGGAGAGGCTGCGGCGTCCAAACAAAAGCGCGAAGGCAGAGACCGCGAGAGGCTTCTCCGGCGCCCCAACGAGGGTAATGTTGCCGTCATGCCCGAGCATGTTGATATAGACGTTGATGTCGTGCTGAGCGGCTATGGTATCGAGGATGAAGTCGAAGGTTCCGGCATGTTTCTGCATCTCATCTGTATTGCGGGAGATGATGACCTCATGGGCGCCGAGACGGAGTGCGTCCTGCCTCTTGCTCTCCGAGGTAGTGAAGACCACGACGCGGGCTCCGAAGGCGCGGGCAAACTTGACGCCCATGTGCCCCAGCCCGCCGAGACCTGCCACTCCGACTTTCTTGCCTTTGATATCGCCCCAACGGCGCATGGGCGAGTACGTGGTGATCCCCGCGCACAAAAGCGGCGCCACACCCGCAAGATCGAGGTTGACGGGGACGTGCAGCACGAAGTGTTGGTCGACAACGATGCTTTCTGAGTATCCGCCGTACGTGACCCCCCCGAGGTGTTTGTCCGCAGAGTTGAAGGTGAGGGTCTGGTTTGGGCATAATTGTTCCAGGCCGTCCCGGCAATTAGGGCAGGTGTGGTCTGCATCCACCAGGCAGCCGACGCCCGCCAGGTCGCCCGGCTTGAACTTCGTAACTGCGGAGCCCACCTTGGTGACCCGGCCAACAATTTCATGGCCGGGAACGCAGGGGTAGACGGTGGGCATGATGCTGCTCCACTCATTCCGGACCGTATGGAGATCGGAGTGGCAGATGCCGCAGAAGAGGATTTCGATCCGCACGTCGTTGTCTGTCGTTTCTCGCCGCGCAATCGAAGTTGCGGCAAGCGGTGATGTCTCGCTTGCCGCGGAGTAGGCCTTTGCTTTGTATGTGGGTGTATTGTTATCTGTTTGAGGCTTTTGCATTGTGATTCTCCTTGCATCGTATTTAACATTGAATCGCTTCGCGGACTGTCTTTCAATCCCTGTGTCAGCTTGCTGATACAATAATTCAGAAAGGGTGGAGACCGGTAGATCAATCCTGCTCATTTATTGCCTGATCGTCCGGAGGCATCGATAATTGTTGTAACGCAAAGTTGTGTATGGCATCCTTTATCCAGAAGAATCTGTTTCTAACCAGTATGGCACAGCCAGCATCAAAACGAGACTTTCACATAAATCATCCAGCCAGCAGTACACGTTGAGGGCAACGAAATGGAAATTGAGCGCAAAAAGTTAGGAAAGGGCATTGCGCGATGGACCGATACAGGCGACCAGCCAGCTACCGCCATAACGGGACTGTCGCTTTTTCGAAGAGACGAACCCACGCAACCCCAGAGCATCATGTATGAACCGCGCGTTTGCCTTATCACACAAGGAGCCAAACGCGTTCTGCTCGGCGACGAAACCTATGTGTACGACGCTCAGCATTTTTTGATAACGTCCATCGACCTGCCCACAGTCGTTCAGATTATTGAGGCAAGCCCTGAAAAGCCTTGCCTGGGGCTTACATTGAAACTCGACCAACGCGAGTTGTCGCAACTGATGGTGGACGGCCATCTTCCGCCCCCGCGACCGCAGCAGTCAATCCGCGGAATGACGACCGGGAAGGTCACGCTGCCGCTCGTCACCGCCTTCCAGCGGTTAATTGACCTGCTTGATGAGCCGCAGGATATACCCATTCTTGCGCCGATAATCCAACGGGAAATCTTTTACCGTTTATTAGTGAGTGACCAGGGGACCCGTCTGCGCCAAATGGCGTCTGTGGGAAGTCAGAGTCATCAGATAGCAAAGGCTATTCATTGGTTGAAGGATAATTTCACACGGCCGTTGCATATCGAGGACCTCGCATCGCAAGTCAATATGAGCGCCTCGACCTTCCATCATCATTTCCGATCATTGACGGCCATGAGCCCATTGCAATACCAGAAATGGTTACGTTTGAGCGAAGCCCGGCGTCTGATGCTCACGGATCGTCTGGACGCAACAACCGTGGCATTTCAGATGGGCTACGAGAGCCCTTCCCAATTCAGCCGTGAGTATAGCCGGTTATTCGGTTTGCCGCCGCTGAAGGATATTATGAATCTGCGCCAGGTTGCGGCCAGTGAAATGTCATACGGAAAAAATGCCTGATCCGGACAAGGGCGGCGATCAGAATTTTATTTTCGCCGCATTGAATATTCTCCTCACTTTCCGGGCTGCAGAGGACTGATCCTGTTTGGCGCCTGGGGCAAAATGCGCCCGGAGAAACATCGGCAAATACAATTTTCTGTCTTTTAAGATAATGAAAGAAAAATGTAAGAACCATCGGATGCATTAGAATAAAAGATAGTTGCACAGTAAAATTTTTCGCAATTGTTCATGAGCAGCGGTGTCGAGAAGTACACCAAAACGTCCCCTTTAAAAGATACAGGAAAGGTTTATGCAGAAAAATTTACTCGTTTTATTGGTGCTGGCCCTCTCAGTTGCAACTGCCGGATTCACACAAGCTTCAAATCTGGGGAGCCCTCTGGACCCTTCATCTGTCCGGTTTACCAGGTGCGCCTGGTATGCAAGACTCCTGGTTGAAAAAAACGACTGGAAGACCTACGCGGACAAGATCAAAGCAGAGTGTCCCGGCGTTGGGTTCAAGTGCTACACATACAAAAAAAATCCAGGACAGAACAATTGTCAGCCGTATTATTGGGACGGCAAGGGAAGTTTTCTCGAAAGTACAACGTACGGTCCTTGAACCTTTCCGGACACATTCTCGAAACATCGCTCCGAACATTGAGGCGGCAGGGATTTGGCTGAGCGCCCCCTAACACTCATTTCCTGTTTTTCTCTTGAGCTTGCTCACTATCAAAGCTGATCAGACAATAGACCAAGAATGCTGATCAGGAAAATGGTCAGTGTGAAGAGAGCTACTCTTGTCTTAAGAGATCTCCATTGAAAGATCGGTACATGCATGATCTACCACCGGACTCAGTTTTGACAGTTTGCGATACTTCTTCACGTTCCTGCCTGCACTTCCTTAATCGCCCCATTTGATACTGCTGCTTAAGCAGGAAAAGCTGAGATCGACTGGACCCATCTTAGAACTACATCGTGGCACACAATGAGACACAAAGGGGATCTCTGGTACAATCAGGAGGGGGAGACGAAGAACACCCCTCGGTGAACGTGTCTTACGTTCGTCTTCCATCGCCCTTCTTAAACCGAAGAGAAGAAACAGGGGGAGGAAAATCAGTCATTCTTATTTCGCATATAAACATTTATCAGCATACATAAATTATAAATATTATTTATAATATTTTTTGTTCGGATTTCTATGATTGTTTTTCCGTATTTCTGGGATAATATACTGCAATGGCGTATCAGTACTAAGATAAAATTCATTATTCGCACGGGACCTCGATGCAAGCATCCGATTTTTCGCAAGAACAACTCGTTCTTGATCTTTTCAGAAAAGAGGAAAGACAGAAGGGGAGACAACTCCTGATTGGATATATATCGGATGCCGCTAAACAAAGAAAATTCAAAGAAGCTGACAGGCTGCGTGGATTACTTATAGAGATTGAGCCAACCGCCTTATTTGATATCATTAGAACTGGGGAAATAATCGAGAACGAGAAGACTGCTGCAGTCGATAAAAACATACTTGCAGTCTGGTCTGCCCTGATAAAAATAATTGAATTGAAAGAATTTCTAGCAATCTACTATTCCATGGAACAGAGGAGATTTGCTCATAAAGAAATGGTCATAACTCAAGGAAAACAAAATTCTACTCTCTTTTTCATCAACAGCGGCAGAGTTGAGATATTTTTCCAGGAAGGAGGAAAAAAAGTTCCGATCAAGAGTATGGGCGCAGGCGAGGTTCTTGGCGCTGGCACCTTTTTTGAGGCGTCCGTCAGTACAATCAATGCTCGAAGTCTTGGTGTGGAAACATCGGTTTTGAAACTGGATACCATGCAGGAATGGCAGAAAGACTATCCAGGCCTGGAGGCCAAACTGATTGATTTTTGCAGCAGATTTAAAATCACCGCGGACTCCTTTGTTACGACCGGCCAGGATCGCAGGACATATAAGCGCGAACGTATTTCCGGCACAGTAAAAATGATCCTGTTCGACAAAGAAGGAAATGACTCGGGTATTGTTGCCAAAGGAGAGCTCTTTGATATTTCTGCTGGTGGGGCTTCATTTTTCCTGCGCATGTCCAGAAAGAGCAATGCACGCATGCTTCTGGGGAGGACTGTCGGGCTGACCCTCTCCTTGTCCGCCAATGTCATGTTCAATATAACCGGTGTAGTCAGGGCAGTTCGGAGTCAACCAATCGTCGGCAACGAATACGCTGTGAGTGTTCAATTTAGCCGGCTCCTGGTTCATAAAGAGTTGAAAGATCTTGTTGCCTCGACACAATGAAACTCCACCACGGAACAACGAGCTGGTTTTATTATGATTCGATTGATCCCACAGCATATGAATACACTTCACCTGGATTGATGTAAGGCCAAGTTGAGACAAATGACACTTTATTCTTATATATTTTTCAAACAAGATCCGATATGAAACATAAAAGAATACACGTTCGTGTTCCGTTGCATGGAAATGTTGTTCTGTCGAATAGCAACCAGCCTACAATAAAGGCACATGCAATCGATATCAGTCGGGGAGGGGTCGCGGTCGCTGCTTTTTCTGAGGAAGCATGTGGAGGAGAATACCAGATTGAAATTCTAACCGAATCAGGAATGACAATTAAGATTACCGCCCAGCTTGTTCGAGTAGAAGATTCAATAGCTGGCTTCAAGACCATCTATGCAGATTATAATACGCATGAATTTATAAATAATCTGGTTTTCGAATACCAAGGTACCGTAGATTTCATTATGCAATTGGATGAATACAATTTGCATAAAGTCTTAGATGAGGAAGGCAACGAGATCGAAATCGAATTCGATGATGAAAATTAATGATGCAGAGAGAGTTTGCTCTTTTGATTATAAACCTGTCATACTGCCAGATGAATCGAAATCGCCAAAGGCAACTCCTTTTTCCCTTCGACGCTGTCTGGTTCCTTTACAGGAGAAAAAGCCCCAATAACACTCCATCCTATTCTGATTGAATGCTGCTGATCAAATGTCGCAAATGCAGGAACATAATAAGCTCTGCCGCTCAGATATGCCCTTATTGCGGGACGATAATAGGGCGGTGGCTGGGGCGAAGGATATTTTTTGTCATGGGGGCACTCTTCTTGATAGGTTGGATTATTTATTTGATTTCCCAACAACCTTGAGATTGATCCTTAGCCATCAAGGCCAGGTCGGCTCCCAGCGTGAAGGCCTTTTCGCAATCCTGGGGGAAGACTTCCTCCCGCCTTTTGGCTTTTGCCTCCGGATCAAAAACTGTGGACAGGTATTTTGAATAATCCGGAAACTGCAGCGTGTCTGTCGAAAGCATGAATCGGCAATTGCCGAAAATGCGGGTCATGACCCCTTGGGTCGCCGAGACCGACACATCCTGGCGGTAGGCAGGTATATCCTGCTCTTTAACGTTCATGGTATACACGAGACCAGTCTGAAGCTTTCCGGGGAAAACCGACCCGTATCCGGGGGTGTAGGTCAGGTACGGAAAAAGAAGACGCTCCAGAAACGAGCGCATTTCGCCCGATTCTGTGTGAAAATAGATCGGAGAGCCTAAAATCAGCACATCCGCCTCCGCAACCTTTGCCAGGACCGGGGTCAGTTCGTCTTTCACCGCACACCGCCCATAGCTCTTTCCTCCGATCTTCTTGCAGGCAAAACAGCTTCTGCAGCCGCTGTACGACTTGTCGTAGAGGTGAACAAGCTCGGTGCCTGCGCCTTCCGCTTCCGCCCCGGCCAAGGCCTTTTTAAGCAATGTGGCGGTGTTCCAGCGTTTTCTTGGGCTTCCGTTAATAGCTATTGCCTTCATGAATTCTCCTTGGTCATCTTTTGAGAAATCGTATACTCCAGACTTCTGAGCAGGAGTTCCAAAACATTTATCGGCAGAATTCCTCCCTGAGACTCCTTTATCAGGGAAGCATAGCAGCCGCTGCAGGGACACAGGATCTGTGTCACATTCATCTTCAGTGCGGTATCAATAATCTTTGCGCCCGAACTCTTGCAGCACATGGTATTCGGTATATCCACGATATCCAATCCCTCTATTTCGCTCAACCGCTGCCGATACCGGCTCCAGTCGAGCTTCACCTCCGGGTAAAGCTTGCGGGCATAGGTATGGCAGCCCTCGAAATAGCCTATGACAGCCGGAGGTATCTTGAGCCGTCTTTCTTCAAGACGGTCGAGAATAAGATCGATTATATAGATATGGCGCTGTCCCCCGTCACCAAGGGTGCTTCGCGCTGCATGCACACACCCGGCACAACAATACGCCAGGATAGACGCCCCTTTTTGCTGAGCGAGTTCGACGTTTTGCTGGTTAAACCCTCGGCTGACATCCGTCATGCAGCCGGTCTGCTTAGCAGAGGCCTGCATCGCAAGCGGAAAACCGCAACAATACTCCTGAGCAAGGTAGGTGTAATCAATATCCAGAAGGTCCAGCAACCGGACAGTGTCACGCACAAGGAAGGGAGTCGCAAATGGCCTGTAGCAGCCGAATATGATGCAATTGCGGGCCTCATCTTTCGGTTGAGGAATGCCAAGGGCGGCCAGCAATCCGGCTCTCAACACCGGGCTTGCACCATGATTCCCGTATTTTTTGATGGTTTCAATCTGCTCGTCGGCTGTCCGGCCACAGGAAAGCGCCTCGGCCATACCTTTCCAGCCTGTACGTTTCTTTTCTTTTTCCATGGCTTTTTCTCCTTGTTTTTAATCGATCTCAGCCATGCGTCCTCGCAGGCACCTCTCCAAGAGAAAGGGCATCGGGCAAGTCCCTGCCGTCCCATCCAGGATCTTTGAGTCTCTGAACCTTATCCGCGGTATACGATCAGCCGACCATACAGCTCTGATCAATCTGAAAGACCTGCATCATTATCGAATGATCGATCATGTTGACTCCATGAGAAAGAGCATCGACCATATCCTTGTCATCCCATCCAAGATTCCTGAGCTTTTCGATGTCTTCTGCGGTTACGGATCCTGGCGATTGAACGGCTTTGACGACAAATGCAAGCATGGCACTCTCGTGTTCTTCTAACAGCGATTGTGACGGGTCGGCTTCCATTTTTCGAAAATCATCATCGCCAACGCCCTGTTTCTCCAAAATATGTTTATTAAAATCCGTACAGAATGCATAGCTCAGGTTGCGGGCTACCAGATATCTGATATGGGCAAGCAGGGGGAAGCTGAGTTTCGGATGTTTTGAGAAATACTGAATCCGTTGAAACTGGAGATCAAAAAGACCCGGACTGACACTCATCATCTCCATAGGTTTTGGGATCATACCGATGTTTTTCATAAACTTCTGATAGGCTTCTTTGATTGAGCCTTCTGCTTTTTCTGGTGATACCATGTTGATAAGCGCCACAGCTGCCTCCTCGTTTATATTGTTGTATGAAATGATACCGATGAAAATTACAAATGCCCGGTAAGAATCTTCTTGGAAATTACTCCGGATTGGATTATTAGTAAAATTAATTTATTTTATAACCTCAATAAGGCACGGTAATAGCTGATCAGATGAATCACCTTGAAATAAAACATTTACGAATGGTCCAGGCCATTGCTGAATCTGGAAATATGACCAAGGCTGCAGACCGGCTGTTCCTTACGCAGTCGGCTCTCAGCCAGCAATTAAAAGACATTGAAGGCAAGTTGAAGGTGGACCTGTTTTTCAGAACCAGCCGGAAAATGATCCCGACAACCGTCGGAAGACAACTGTTGCAGACAGCTGAACATATTATCGAAACTCTCGAGGATGCAGAACTTGCTATTGCGAAAAGAGCCTCGGGAGAAAGTGGAGAATTCAAGGTAGGTACGCAGTGTATCTTTTGCTACAAATGGTTACCCTCTGTCATGAAGGTATTTCAAGGCAAGTTTCCGAACATCGAGTTTGAAATCGGCAATTCCGATGACCTTGTCAGTGAACTTGAGGCGAAGAAATTCGATTTGATCATCAGTGCAACTCCAAAGTCTGACGATGCTGCCATCTATTCACCGCTCTTTACTGATCAATTAGTCTGCATACTTCCCGAAGATCATCCTTTCAGCACCCAACCTTGTGTCCAATTTCAGGACTTTAGCAGAATGGACCTGATATCCTATGGGGATAAAGGAAAGAATAAGTTTTATCAGGCATTTCTTAAACCAAAAGGAATTGAGCCCAAGCGATACATGGCAGTAGGCCAACCGCATGCAATTATAGAAATGGTGGCCTCGGGCTTTGGGGTCAGCGTCTTCCCAAGATGGGCGGTAAAGAGTTCATTATCGGGAACTGGTATCGTGGCACGTCCTCTAACCAGAAACGGTTTGCCCGTGACTTGGCACGCTGTCTCCTTGAAAAAAAACAACCGACCGGTCCTCCATGACGAATTCATTCGTATTATCGGAAGGTCGGGAGAGATGAAAAATAAAGGGTAGCATAGTTGCCGTCCCCAAGGGCAGGATTCTTTTTCTCCTGAAAGCTGTTATTTCTAATAATACAGAATTAAATGCGAGGCGATAAAAGTATCAACTGAATCATATGGTTGTTCTGTTGGAGTATGCTGAAAAAAGTGGACACCGAATCGTAATCTTTTTAAAAAGAAAGCATCGTTAGGGTTCAGTTTTCAGAACTCTACAGTCAACTCGGCAAGGCAGACATTATCAGTGGCATTACTGCTGCGGGTTGTGGAATACTCCAATTCGCTGACGACATTTACACCCCCGTAAAAGCTGTACAGAACACTGCTGACCGATGCTCCGAGTGTGGCGGCATTGGGATCCTGCGGCACTGAAGAGAGCGTGTATACGGGGCTATTGCTGCCCAATGTCGCAGTTGTTCCAATCGTGGTGTCACCGGACTGATGTTTCAACTCGGCATTAAGGGTTGTGGTTACACTCCTGCCATTCCCGAAGATGAAGTCATGGCTGAACGATGTCGCAACAGTGCTTATCACCGCTTGGGCGTTCGAGTTGCCAGTGTTAACGGACCAAATCGGATTGGAGCCATTCTCGTTAATGGCATCTTGGTTAAGACTTAATCGGCGGATTCTCGGTGTGATAGTCAGTCGAGAACTGACACCAAACGGCACGTCATAGTCCACACTGGCACCGAGAATCGACACTGTCTGACCGTAAGAACTGGCATAATTACCTAGAGTCTCCTCAAAAAACGACTACTCCAAAATCATGCTCATTGCTGGAAATCTGAGCATACCATGAATAATAGCGGCAATTCGAGTAAAGCAGATATGAAACAAGAAGAGACATACGTTTCTTCC
>Ga0214254_1000036_pt1:45000-59842 | contig 59842 bp, 49 predicted proteins | sample TroBogypolimnion_27_FD_153092 | JGI IMG/M metagenome (GOLD analysis project Ga0214254, IMG submission 153092) | Freshwater microbial communities from Trout Bog Lake, WI - 27JUL2009 hypolimnion | ecosystem: Environmental > Aquatic > Freshwater > Lake > Hypolimnion/Profundal zone ... | reverse complement strand
CGATCTAGCGAACCCCGGCCTTCAGGCGAGAATCGCAGCGCTTTTACAGACTGAGAGTACCGGCTCGGAGGAAGAATCCCCTTCTCAGCCAAGGGAACTCCCTGAAGTTCTCAATGCCGTTCGCTTCAGGACGCGTGACCGCGAGTTGAACACGTGGTACGTCTCAGTCAGCGAACTTGATGGAAACCCGGTTGAGATCTTTGCCTCAACCGCCTTTGACAGAGATCATCATCTTCAGTCCCGCATCTCTAATCTGACCACAATAACCCGTTTGATTTCCCTCATTCTCCGGCATGTATTTCTGGGAGAAGTGATTACACTGGAAAAGGCCCTCACGCAAATCCATCGCAGTTCTCGCCAGAAAAACGATCTTCCGGATATGCTCACCAGAGTACTTTGCAATTACTGCAAAAAACCCTATGAATTCGATTCATGATTCAGGCAGATTTCTCCCGTCCGGATCAATTTTCTAATAATCGAATTCAAATTCGAAGGGGATGCCTGATTTCTTAAAATGCTGTATGGCACGCTGAAGAAGGGTCAGATTGGCGACCTGAAAGGTCAACTGCCAGGCGGGGGTCTGCGTCGGCTTCGCCGAGAGAACGGTCAGTTCCAGGATCCGCATCCCCTCCGGCGCAACGCCTGCGATCATCATGATCCGCTGCCGTGATGCCTCGAGAATATGAATCACCTGTCTTTTCAGTACAGGCGTATCCTCTGCATTCCAGTTGATATCGACCATATCCTCCCTGTGGAGCTTCATCTCCTGCAAACGTATGCAGTTCTTTCGATGCACAGAGAGCCAGTTCTTGGTCAGCAGGGCGCAATTGTTCCTGTCCGTGGGGTTTGGTTTGCAGCAGGCGGACAGCTTGATCGAGACGGGATCCAGCACAGTCAATTCGATACTGTTGGGCTTATCGTCTAAAGGTACTGCCGGAAGATTGCCGCCGCACAGATCTGTTCTGAACCTATGAATAATCTCAGGCAGGCGCAAACGGCCGTCGCCAATATGCTTGTAGAGTTCATCGACACTATCGAGGGAAAAAAAGTCCAGGGTCTTCCGGATGCCCTGACCGTCCAGGGCGCTGCTCAAGAGCCCGAAACGCTCCATCTCCTGAATAAGTGTGGCGCGTCCGACCTCCCTTGCGACCTTGTCTCTTCTGATCCGGAAACCCTTGGCGAGCTCTGTCCGTGTTCTTGGGGTCTGACACAGCTCCAGTATGTGCTGATCGAACTGCACCTGCTGATCGGCACGGATAATGCGAACCACATCGCCATCGCGCAGGATGTGCTCAGGGAGGACCCTCCTGTTGCCGATCATGCCCCCCATACAGCTGTGGCCGATGTCCGTATGCACCCTGAAGGCAAAATCAAGCACGGTGGATTTGATCGGCAGACAGATCAGATCGCCCTGAGGGGTGTAGGTATAGATTTCCTTGGTACTGCTCGCGGCGAGGACATCACGGTAGGAAACCGAATCGTCTGAGCTGAGCATATCGAACATCTCTTGAATTTCACGGATAAATGTCCGTTGCCTTCCACTATCCGAGCTCCAGTTGCGAAACAGCCCCCGCTGCGCCCTGCGCGCCATCTCTTCAGTGCGGATTTTAAACAGGAACCTCTTCCCTTTCACAATGGCCCTGGCATGGAGCCCCTGGTAGCCCGTCGGTTTCGGATTTGAAATGAAATCTCTGATGGTCCTCGGGATTGGCGGATACATCTGGTTCAGCATCCCCAAGGCCTGATAGCATTCCTGAACGCCATCAACAACAATAAGGATTTCCACCGGATAATCGATTGCCTTGAGGAGTATGCCGCTGTTGCGGTCGAAATAGGCCCAAAGTTCTTTTATACGGACATCGACAGTGCAATGTATCTCATTTTCTTTGGCCTTATTGCGCAGTTGCTCAGCCAGGTCCACAACCAGCGGCATTTCGGCCAATTGCCGGAGTCCACTCATCAGCTTGGAGCCCTGCTTGGGGAATTTGTACGACAAGGCGAGGTTATACATCTCGCGCTTCATGTTGAAGAGACCGAAGACCGTGGCTAGAGGCGCATAGATAGCCAGTGTCTCATCGGCAATACGCTGCCTTTTGGCGCGCGGCATAGCCTGAAGGGTCCTGAGATTATGCAGTCTGTCTGCAAGCTTGACCAGCATAACCTCAGGCCGCAGGGCCGCGCCTGAAAAGATCTTTTTGTGAACGAGTTTCGACTGCGTCTGCTTATCGCCGGAAAAGTGGGTAACCTTCGTACATCCTTCAACAATAGCTTGCACATAGGATCCGAATTTCTCACCGACAAGCTCAATTGTAACTGCTTCCACATCCTCAACAGTATCGTGGAGAAGAGCCGCCGCCAGGATTTCAGGATGGACGATGTCCATTTCTTCCGCCAGGACTTTTGCCACGGAGCAGGGATGCAGTATATAGGCGTCCCCGGATCGGCGCCATTGCTCGTAGTGGGCCTCCGTTGCAAATTCAAGTGCCTGCCAGAAGATCTCTTCATTGGGCAGGCCTCCAATATAGTTATACATCTGAACACGATAGATCTCGAGGTCAAAAGGAATCCGCTGCATAATCCCCCGTTATCTGTAAATTCCTGTTCATTATTATTCCGAAAAGTTCTCAAAGTTTTAATACTTTCCCTGGTGTCTGTCCTGTGTTACATTATAGTGCGGGCTTAAAAAGGCCGCAAGGCGGGCAACAGTCTGACTCGATTCAGGAATGTGATTGGCGATACCCGAAGAGAAGTCGCAGTGTGAACAATTCCTTAAGGCACATCTCTCATATAAACAAAATTCCACGTTCAGGGACAAGCAAAAACCTCCATGACACGAAAAAGAATTCCACGTCAGCGAAAACATTCAGCTCCTCGCCAGCACTCCGGCCGCAACAAACAGCAGAGCGTATCCACTGACCATCTGGAAAAAGACCTCGTCGCCTGCCTGTATGACATCGAGGGTCCGGCAACGCTTAACGGCATTCTTAAAAGTCTCTCCGCCAACCGCTCCTCCAAGGAGGATATCGTCGATACCATTTCCAGTCTGATAAAAAAGAATCATATTATCAAGACGGGGAAAAACTGCTATCAACTCACAAAAAACGCCAATCTTTACGCAGGTATTCTTGAAAAGAACCCCCGCGGTTTCGGCTTTGCGACAGCCTTATCCTCCAGGATGTCGCCCCCTGCCTTCCAGAAGGATCCCTTCATCTCTGTCTCCCAGATAGGCTCTGCAAATCAGGGGGACAGGATTCTGATCAGGATCATCAAGGTGCGAAATGATGGGTATCCGGAGGCGGAAATCATTAAGATCCTGCAACGGGGAAAAGACCGGTTGACCGGAACCTTCGTGCTCAACGGGAAAATTCCCCACGTGATTCCGGAGGACACCCGCTATACATTTTCCGTCACGCTCCCGGAAGAACAATACGACAGCGCCGCAAACGGCGATATCGTGATCGTCAGGATCTTCCCTGCCCAGGATAGTGCAGCTACAGTCGGGGGGACCATCATCGAAGTGCTGGGATCGCCCGAAAATGTCGATGTGCAGATGCGGATGGTTATCGAAAAATTCAGCCTTCCCCATATCTTCAGCGACAAGACCCTGAAGGAAGCCGAGGATCTGCCCGAGGAAATACAGAACCTGGGCACCCGCACCGATCTGCGTGAAATAGGACATGTCACCATAGACGGCGAGACAGCCAAGGATTTTGATGATGCCGTCGCGGTGGTCAAGACGAAAGGCGGATTTCGCCTCTATGTCTCCATCGCCGACGTCAGCAATTTTGTCAAACCCGGAACGGCCCTGGACACAGAGGCCTATGAACGCGGGACCTCCATCTATTTTCCGGGACGAGTTATTCCGATGCTTCCGGAAAGACTCTCGAACAATCTCTGCAGCCTGGTGCCGGACAAAGACCGGCTGACATTTTCAGCCATCCTGGACTTTGACAGACAGGGGAAAAGGCTCAAAAAACATTTCTGCAGATCGATTATCAGAAGCAGGCAACGCTTTACCTATACGGCCGTAAAAAAAATCCTGGTCGATAATGATCCCGCCATGTGCAAAGAATTCAAGGAATTTCTGACACCGCTCAAATGGGCGGGAGAACTCGCGCAGGAACTCCTCAAAAGACGCATGGAACGGGGGGCTATCGGCTTCAATATTCCCGAACCGGAGATATCCCTTGATGACAGCGGCAAAATTTCTTCGATAAAACGAGCCGAAAGGAACTTTGCCCATCAGATCATCGAGGAGTTTATGCTGGCTGCCAACGAGGCGGTGGCGGAAATCTTCACAGAGCAGAAGAAGGCAGCCCTCTATCGCATCCACGAACTGCCAGCACCAGAAAAGGTAGAAGAATTTCGGGAATTTGCAAAGACATTAGGCCTTGAACTCCCCCGGTCTGCAGATACTCCCGACTGGTTTGGCCGCGTCCTTGATCTGGTGAAGGACAGCCCGAAAGAATATGTCGTGAACAATCTGCTGCTCCGGACAATGCAGCAGGCCCGGTATTCTCCGGACAACGTCGGTCATTTCGGCCTTGCTGCGACGGATTATACCCATTTCACCTCACCCATCCGCCGTTATCCCGATCTTCTTGTACATCGAGCCCTAGACAGTCTTCTGAACAGATCCACGGAAAAACAGAAGGATCTGAAAGATGTCGGCCTGTTCCTCTCCGCCCGGGAGAGGATTGCGATCAGCGCGGAACGGGAAATCAACGACAGATTGAAGGTTCATTTCATGGAAAATCGCATCGGGGAGACCTTTGATGCCGTGATCTCCGGGGTGAACAATTATGCCTTTTTTGTTGAGCTTCTCGATCTCTTTGTCAACGGGGGCGTGCCAGTCGCGCAACTCACAGATGACTACTATCTCTTCGACATTAAACATCATCGGCTTATAGGCGAGATGAAATCAAAGGTTTATCAGGTAGGACAGCTCCTGCGCGTTACCGTGCAAAGTGTGGACAAAACCAGAAATCGGATCAATTTCATCCCGGCCTAAGGACGGCTTTCAAGTTTTGGAGGAACCATTATGGATGGAACAAACTCGCTGAACGAAATCATAGGCAGCCCTTTCGCCAAGGGGCTGATTTTGGGGATCGTTCTTTGTCTCTTTACCTATTTGCGTGGAATCTACAGGAGTTATGAACTCAGGAAGGAAATCGACCGGCTCAGAAACCATCTCCATACAAAACTCGAAATCGACGCGGAGGAAAATGAAAGAAGAAAAGCAGAAATGGAGAAATTGAAGCAGGAAAAAAACAATCTGCAGATTACTGTCCAGGCCCTGAACCATAAACCCGGTCGAAAAGAAATTCGTCAGTATTTCATTTATCAGACAGCCCTGGACATCATGTTTGAAAAGGCTCCGGGCTTCGCGCCGGCCTGGCAAATAACCTTGAAAGAGGCGGAATCTCTTTTTGAAAAATCCGAACGGGGCGTCGTGCCCCTCCTGAAAAGACTCATGCCTTCCAGTCCTGATAAACAAGCAGAAGAGTATGGAAAAATCAGCAGGTTATCTATTGAAGATTCGTCAAAGATACATGACTCCGGCTTTCAAGGCTGAACACTCTTAGCCAATCAAGGACAGCCTTTTTTCTCTTTCTCTATAATTATCTCTCTTTGAGTATCAATCTGCCCGATATGCCCACCTCTCAAGCCGCCCAGAAGACCACCAAGAGCATGAGGATGTCCATGCTCAATCATGTTGCCATTGTTTTGATGGAACCGAAATTTCCCGAAAATATCGGGGCAGCGGCTCGAATCGCCTGGAACATGGGATTGTCGCGCCTCATTGTGGTCAGAAAAGACAGACCGGACCGTGATGCAATGGCCAAGATGGCCACTCACAAGGCCGTCCATCTCATTGACGCCATGGAACTGCATGACAGCCTTGAGAATGCGCTGGCCCCCTTCTCCTGTGTTATCGCCACCACCGCCAGACATGGAAGACAGCGCATTCTTGAAAAAGGCCCCAGAGAAATTGTCCAGGAAATCACACCGCTGCTTCCCGATAACCAGGTAGCCTTCCTTTTCGGACCTGAAGACAGAGGCCTGACCAACGACGACCTCAGGCTCTGCCAGATGACATCAGCTATCCCTACCGCCGGATTTTCTTCTTTGAATCTGGCCCAGGCCGTTGCCGTGCACTGTTATGAACTGTATTATTCGCTCGTCCATTCACAAAAAAGCATCCCTCCCTCACCCAGGCTGGCCTCCACCTTCGAGCTAGAGGGCATGTTTGCCCATGTGGAGGAATCCCTGCTGAAAATTGATTTTCTCCAGGAAAAAAACCATTCGTACTGGATGAACAATATCAGGCAGTTTTTGAACAGAACCCATCTTTCATCGAAAGACGCCAATATCATCAGGGGAATATGCCGCCAATTTCTGCGGCATCAAAATTGCCTCGACACGGTCAACTATGAGCAGGAGGACCAAGAGGCATGATCGTATGGGAGCAATCGCTGAATACCATCATCCCTTCCAATAAATTTTATCCGCCCCGTATCGACGACTCACATTTTCTCCTGCGCACCGGCCTTCTCACCGCGAAACTGCCCCGGGATGCGATGACCCCCAAAATCATCCTGATCGAAGCCCAGGCAGGCCAGGGAAAAACAACCCTGGCCTGCCAGTTTCTCAACCATTTTCACCATGACTTTATCTGGTATCAGATCGGCCCCGAGGATTCCGACCCCGTTTTTCTCCTTGTAGCCCTGCTTGCTGATCTGACCTTAAGGTTTCCGGACTTCCGATCCCCTCAGTTACGGTCCATCCTTGCGCATGGCAACGTCGGCCCGCTGGATATCCGCAAATGCGCAACTCTCCTTCTGAAGGATCTGGACAGTTATCTTACTACCGACATCTTTATTGCCTTTGACGACCTGCATCTCCTTCCCGCAAAGGGATTGACCAACGAGTTTCTTGAGTATCTCCTGGATGCTTCTCCGCCAAAACTGCATTTTCTCCTCATCAGCAGACGTCCTCTGCACCTGCAAAGCAAGACCTTACGGAACGGCGTCAATGTTTCTTATCTGAGCACTGCCGATTTAGCCCTGAATGCCACGGAGATTGAGGATCTGTTCAACAACAGCCTGAACGTAACGATCAACAGACAGGATGCTTTGGAAATCGAAAGAATTACAGGTGGATGGATCATGGGTATTGTGCTCGCCAGCCATCCTGTTACAGGCCGCGGACGATTCTGGAATCAGACTCCTCCCAGGAACTCCCTGGCCATCAGACATGGCAACATGCTTGAATATTTTCAGGATGAGATCTTCGACCAGATACCGGATTTTCTGCATACCCCCTTTCTCAAGCTGTCTCTGATCAGTGAAATCCCTGTCGATCTTGCCGTGCGTATCACAGGTATCCAAGACATAGAGGGCAGCCTGACAGGAATGGGACATGAAAATTTTTTTGTCTATAGGCTCGACGACAACCACACGGTCTTCCGCTTTCATCATTTATTTCGTGAATTCCTTGAATTGCGGGCGATAGCGGTATTCACTTCCGCCGAGATCAAGGAAATCCAGACCTGCGAGGCAGAATATTACCTCCAGAAAAGCATGCTGGAAAAGGCCCTGGCCTGCTACAGGAATGCGGAGGACTACAAAACCATGAATGCACTTCTTCGCAGCCATGGCATGCAGTTGTTTGAAAAGAACCGGACCCTGACAATCCTGTCGCTTCTTCAGGATATCCCGGAAGATATCCTTTTCCAACACAGTTGGCTGACCCTCTATACCGGGCTTATGCGGATCGATTTTTCCCCTCGGGGAACCCTTCGTTTTTTTGATGCGGCCAGGACAAGATTTATTGCCGAGGGAGATGAAACGGGGGAAATCATTGCCCTTTCACAGACAATTGCCTACCATTTGGTCACGTCAAGTCTTCACAATCTTGGCCGGGGGGTTCTCCAGCCCCTTGAAGATCTCTTCATAAAAAATCAGCCAAGCCTGCCTTTGCATGTGCGTATTATGGCCGCCCGGAACCTGGGGGCAGGCTTTGGTTTTTTTGTTTCAGACCTGGAAAGAGGCAGAAAATACGCCCTGCTGGCCAACAGATGGGCCACGGACCACGACATGAAGGTCTTTATCGCGTCTACCCGTTTTGTCCTGGGGTGTATAGACCTGCTGTGCGGAAATTTTGCTCTTTTCCCTCAGGAGGCAGAAAAAGCCGCCGCCCTGATCAATGATCCCCTGGTCGGAATGTACATCACATTGATTCTCCGGGTGATGCATCTTTTCTCCTTATCACTCACCGGTGATTTTCCAAATTTTTTTCGCCAGCAACAGGCCTTGCGGGTTTGTATCGATCAGAAGGTCCTGACCCAGACTGTCGCACTGCCGTATCTGATAATTTGGAGCTGCACCTGCCATATCTCAAAAGGAGAACTGGAGGAAGGTCTCGACTTTCTCCGTCAGGGCTTTGATCTTTCCTCAACCGTCAGAACCGAACTTATTCAAAGCCAGCTTCTTCAATGGCAGGCCTATATTTTTTCAATCCGGGGTAACATCCGGCGGGCCCGCTCCTTAATCCAAGAATCAATCCAGCTGAGAGCAATTGCCGGAAGCCCCTTCCACACAGCATTCCAGTTTATTGTGGCCGGTGCGGTTTATACCAGAACCGGCGACCGGCAACGCGCTGCGGCCTGCCTGCAAGAAGGCATCAAATCGGCGATCTCCGTCCCCTGCCCCTATCTTGAGGCCTGCGGCTTATTGCACAGGAGTTATCTGCATCTGCTCTCCTCCGAGCATCTGAGGGCACGAGAAGACCTGAAGGCAGGACTTTGCCTGATGAAAAAAAACGGCTACGGGTATTTCTGGACGTGGGAGCCCGAAATGATGACCAGGCTGCTCAGCGAAAGCGTCTCGGCAGATATTGAAAAGGAGTTTTCTTTGGCCTTGGCCCGGAAACGTCTGGGAATCACTTTTTCCGGCAGCGGTGAAATCATTCCGCTCCTGCAGATTACACTTCTGGATACGTTTAGGATAACAGAGGGAAAAAGGCAACTCTTCTCTCTTGACGATTTCACCGTTTCCCAACAGCAGATCCTGGGCTTGATAGTAACGGCGCCTGATCAGAAAATAAGCCAGGAGAAGGCCCAGGTTTTTTTCTGGCCCGACGATCCGCCTGATAAGGCAAAAAAGAAATTTGATGCACTGATGGTGCGCTTGCGTAAGAAATTTTCTGAACATATCAGCGCCCCCGTGCAGAATTACATCATTCTGAGTAAGGGATTCCTCTGCCTGCGCAATGTTGAAATCGATGTCCTTTCTGTTATGGATGCCTGCACTGCAGCAAGGACCCATAGCAGAAAGAACGAATGGTGGCAGGCCGGCAATGCCTTTTACAGGGCGTACTCTCTCTGGAAGAGAAAGCTTCCGGCAGATATATTCATCAATGATTACGCTGCATCCCAGGGAATCGCTCTGCTCAGCGCATTTGCAGAGGCCTGTCTGACCCAGGCTGATCATCTGGCAGGAACAGGACAGACGGAAGATGCCATAGAGATCCTTGAAAGCCTGCTCCTTTCACAAGCCCTCGAAGAAAAGGCGGTGATCCATCTCTGCACGCTTTATTTCCGGAACAATATGCCGCTCAAGGCCAGAAAAGTCCTGAACTCTTACGGCAAAGCTTTGAAGCAAATTGACTGCACCACGACAGAGATCAAGGGAATCTTGGCGGAAATCCTGGCGCAATCCCCCAAGTCCCCAGACTGAAATCGTACCCGTGCATAAATTTTATCGGCTTACACTCCATTCAGCGGACAAGGGTCACAGAGAGGTCTGTTTTTTTTGCAGTACTCTTTTGCCACCCTGACAACAAGGGCATGATACTGGTTAAAGAGGGCGCTGTCAGCCGGCAATGCTTTCATGAATTGCTCCTGCATTGCAGCATAATCGGTCTCATCAGGCAACAGGCTGTGACGGGAAAAAATACGGTGGGTATACGCATCGACAACAAAAAGAGGGTGATTGCCGCCGTAGAGCAGGATCGAATCGGCAGTCTCAGGACCAATCCCTTGAACCGACAACAGATGTTCTCTTGCTGACATCATGTCATCCTGCAGAAGCAGATTCAGTTCGCCCTGATAGTGCTCCTCAATCATCCGCAGGAGATTTTTGAGGCGTCCGGCTTTGACATTATAATACCCCGAGGGGCGAATATGCCAGGCCAGATCCTCCAGGGATAGGCCCAGAAGCGCCTCATAGGAGAGCAATCCGTTATTCTTCAGATTTTCTACGGCCTTGCAGACATTGCTCCAATTGGTGTTCTGCGTCAGAATTGCGCCAACGACTATCTCCAGGGGTGTCTCGCCAGGCCACCAGCCCTGAGGTCCGAAGAATGCATCCAGGCGTTCGTAGATATCCAGAAACGGATTTTTTTCAGTCACCGATGCAAATCCCCAACTCCCTGGCGGCAAGGACTTTATCATTGTCGAGACCAACTTTTTTTCGGGCTCGTATCGCATCGGCAATAGGGACTGCGACCATTTTCGAGGCGATCAGAGCCACCATATGATCGAATATATTCTCCTCCACCAGGCGAACAGCAGCCGTACCGAACCGAAGGGCCAGGAGTCTGTCGAAAGTCGTCGGAGATCCGCCCCTCTGCAAGTGGCCGAGAACCAGCGACCGCGTATCTTTCTCTGTTCGTTTTCGAATTTCAGAGGCGACCCATTCGCCCACCCCTCCGAGAACGACCTCTTCCCTCCCCAGTTCGCCGGTCCCTTTATTGAACACCGCTCCACCCTTCGCCATCGCCCCTTCTGCCACCACCACGATGGAATAGTGTTTGTCGTGAAGTTCATTGTCGGCGATTTTTTCACATACCTTATCAATATCAAAAGGAATTTCAGGGATAAGAATTGCATCGGCCCCGCCTGATATTCCCGAGTAGAGCGCAATCCATCCTGAATCCCTGCCCATGACCTCCACAACCATTACCCTGTCATGCGACTTTGCCGTTGAATGCAGTTTATCAAGTGCATCGGTTGCCGTTGAAACAGCAGTATCAAAACCGAAAGTCCTGTCCGTTGCATCGAGATCGTTGTCTATCGTCTTGGGAACACCGATCACCTTCATGCCCTTCAACGCAAACCGGTGGGCGATCTCCAAGCTCCCGTCACCACCGATCGCGATATGGCAATCAAATCCCATTCTATTGAAGTTTTTTATTATTTTATCCGAAACATCAACAATCTGGATCTCGCCTGCAAGATTTTCAACTGGCTTTGCAAAGGGATTCCCCTTATTTGTCGAACCCAGGATTGTGCCGCCCGTGGCGTAAATGCCCTCAACATCATGGAGATCAAGGCGGATCATATCTTCCATGTCAAGAAACCCTTTGTACCCGCTTTTGCTTCCGTAGACTTCCCATCCGCGACGATAACACGCATGAACAACGGCATAGATTACGGCATTGAGTCCGGGGGCATCGCCTCCGCCGGTCGAAATAACGACTTTCTTCATTTTTGCCTCTCTGAATGCTCTTTGTACGGCTTTGTGAATAGAATAAACGTGCTGCCTTCCAAGGAAAAAATACGGTCACGCTGTGTGTTGGCTTACTATCCTTCTATGTTACAAAATTTTTCAATTTCATCATTATATTTTTCAGGATAACCAGAGGAAAGACGACAAAGAAATACTCATCTGTAACAAGACAGATTATTAATCATTATAGGTAATATCTATTGCTTGCATAATTATATTTTAGCCAGATTGACTTCCTTGCAAGAGCTCATTATATTTCTGCTCAATTACTGGACTTCAACGAATCTTCAATAAGAATGCTACAGGAACAATCACTTTAAATTCAAGGGAGAAATGTATGTCTATTTTTGATGTAACAGCTGGAGCGGTAACGAAACTCAAAGAATATATGGAACAGAATAACATCAATTCCTCTCTTCGCGTTGCATTGATGCAGGGAGGCTGTTCCGGTCCCTCCCTGGGACTGGCTCTTGACGAGCAAAAGGAAAACGACAGGATTTTCGAAAACGATGGACTCAAATTTCTCGTAGAGCAAGGCCTTCTGGATACGTGCGGATCGATCAAGGTGGAATTCATAGACGCTGGGCCAAGATCCGGGTTCGGCATCACCTCAAAAATTCCACTCCCAGGTGGCGGAGGATGCGGCGGCTCCTGCGGTTCCGGCGGGTGCGATTGCTGATTTGCCGGACAGGATCTTTCAGACAGGAAAAAACGGCAATAAATTTTCAAGACAGGGTGGATTGACTTCCTTTCGACTGAATACTATGTTGTCTGCACGGCAACATGCTTTACATATTTAATTTCAATTATGGAAAGATCGTAAAAAGTTCGATCGCAAGGAGGATTCATGTCTGATTTCACAGTTACAGACCTGGCAGTATCAAAACTCAAGGAATACATGGAGCAGAACAATCTCGACTCTGCACTCCGTGTGGCCTTGATGCAAGGCGGTTGATCCGGTCCCTCGCTGGGATTGGCTCTGGATGAGCCAAAGGACAACGACAAGATTTTCGAGAACGATGGGCTCAAGTTCCTGGTAGAACAAGGGCTCTTAGAGACCTGCGGATCAATCAATGTTGAATTTATAGATGCTGGTCCGCGATCCGGTTTCGGTATAACGTCGGAAAACCCCTTGGGTGGCGGCGGTGGCTGCAGCAGCGGATCCTGCGGTTCAGGCAGCTGCGGTTGATTGCAACCGGCGCAACCTGTCACAAATAAAAGAGTGCCCGTCAAAGTACGGGCGCTTGTTGTATTCAATTCAGTTGCTGCATGAGCCTCTTTTGGAGGCTCATTGCCTTTCCCCTCCCGCAGTACCAGAGATTTCCGTCACTTTTTCATTGTCAAATCGTTGACTCCAGTTGCTCCCGACCTTATTTTCTCCCGCAAGTAGCTGATAACGCAGGCTGTAAAGGCCTCTTAACGATACCGGTACCACCGAGGAGCCAGAAATGAAATTTGACAAACTCACGTTAAAATCGCAGGAAGCCATTCAGACGGCACAACAATTGGCGCAATCCAACTCAAATCAGGAAATCCACCCCTGCCACCTTGCCAAGGCTATCCTCGAGCAACCTGAAGGAATTGTTGTCCCTGTTCTGCAGAAGATGGGTTTTACTCCTTCCCTTCTCCTGATGGAATGCAACCGGCTTATCGACCAGATACCCAAAGTTTCCGGCAGCGGTGCAGGGCAGATCTACGCCTCTTCGGACCTTTCCCGGGTACTGGACAACTCCCTTGCCGCCGCCGGTCAGATGCAGGATGAATTCGTCAGCCAGGAGCATCTCTTTTTAGCAATCATCCGAGATACGCACGATCCCTGCGCCAACATGCTACACGGCAAAGGGATCAATGAGAAAAATTATCTTCAGGCCCTGAGCGCCATACGAGGCAGCCACCGGGTTACCGATCAGTATCCGGAAGAAAAATTTCAAGCCCTGAAAAAATATGGCAGAAACCTGACAGACAGCGCCAGGCTGGCAAAACTCGACCCCGTCATAGGCAGGGATGAGGAAATACGGCGTGTCATTCAAGTCCTGTCCAGACGGACCAAGAACAATCCCATCCTCATCGGTGAACCGGGGGTGGGAAAAACTGCCATTGCCGAAGGTCTTGCCCAGAGGATCGTCAACGGGGACATACCCGCGACCCTCGTTGGAAAGCAGGTCATTACCCTTGATCTCGGGGCCTTGGTGGCAGGTGCAAAATACCGGGGCGAATTTGAAGACCGCATGAAAGCAATTGTCAAGGAAGTCGTCGAACGCGCGGGTGAAATCATCCTTTTCGTAGACGAAATCCATACCTTGGTGGGAGCAGGGGCAGCTGAAGGCTCCATGGACGCCTCAAACATGCTCAAACCTGCGCTGGCCAGGGGCGAACTCCACTGCATTGGAGCGACAACCCTTGATGAATACAGAAAATACATCGAAAAAGACAGCGCTCTTGAGCGGCGCTTCCAGCCGGTTGTCATTGCCGAACCCAGCGAAGAAGATACGATCGCCATTCTGCGCGGTATCAAGGAAAAGTACGAAGTACATCATGGAGTCCACATCCAGGATGCGGCCACGGTTGCAGCAGTCACACTTTCCAGCCGGTATATCTCCGACCGGTTTCTTCCCGATAAGGCCATCGATCTTATCGATGAAGCAGCCTCCAAACTTCGCATCGAGATCGATTCAATGCCCACTGAAATCGATGAACTTGAACGTCAACGAATCAAGTTGGAAATCGAAATGGTTGCCCTGAAGAAGGAAAAAGACAATGCCTCCAGGGACCGCCTGCAGGAAATCGCCAAAAAACTTGCTAACCTCAATGAGCAACTGGACGGAATGAAGGGCCAATGGACTCTCGAAAGAGACACAATTCAGGATCTGCGGAAGATTAAGGAGTCCATTGACCAAGCCCACGCGGAAGAACAAAAGGCCGAGAGGGCTGGCGAATTCAGCAAGGTGGCAGAAATACGCTATGGCCGGATCGTCCAGCTGGAAAAAGACCGGGCTCAGAAAAGTGTCCGGCTCCAGGAAATTCAGGCAACACATAAAATGCTCAAAGAAGAGGTAACTCCAGAGGATATCGCTTCCGTCGTAGCTAAGTGGACTGGAATTCCCGTTGACAGGCTCCTTGAAGGAGAAGTGGAAAAGCTTATTCATGCCGAAGAAATTCTGGGCAGGCGGGTTATCGGTCAGGATGCGGCCATCCGCGCTATTGCCAACTCGGTGCGCAGGGCGCGGGCTGGTCTGCAGGACCCCGATCGGCCGATAGGCTCCTTTATTTTTCTGGGTCCAACCGGAGTGGGGAAAACAGAGCTGGCCAGAACACTTGCCGATTTTCTC
>Ga0214254_1000036_pt1:0-40000 | contig 59842 bp, 49 predicted proteins | sample TroBogypolimnion_27_FD_153092 | JGI IMG/M metagenome (GOLD analysis project Ga0214254, IMG submission 153092) | Freshwater microbial communities from Trout Bog Lake, WI - 27JUL2009 hypolimnion | ecosystem: Environmental > Aquatic > Freshwater > Lake > Hypolimnion/Profundal zone ... | reverse complement strand
GATGTGGAATTGTGGATACAACCAGGAGGTTGGCTTAGAAGCAGCAATCCTTTAAAGAAAGCGTAATAGCTCACTGGTCTAATGAATCTGCGCCGAAAATTTAACGGGGCTAAGCATAGTACCGAAGCTACGGAATCAGAAAGCTGATTCAAGGTTATGAGTAAGCGGGAGGTAAATTTCACGAGCGTAAGCGAGTAAAATTTCTCTTCAGTTAAGCATGTACTGATAGTTTTGAATCAGCTTTCTGATTGGTAGGAGAATATTGTGGTCGCCTGAGAAGGTACACCGTAAGGAGTGCTGGAGGTCCCACAAGAGCTTATGTTGACACGAGTAGCGAAAAACAAGGTGAGAAACCTTGTCGCCGAAAGCCTCAGGTTTCCTGTAGTCAAGTTAATCTGCTCAGGGTTAGTCGGCCCCTAAGGCGAGGCCGAGAGGCGTAGTCGATGGGAAACAGGTTAATATTCCTGTACCACCGGTATGATGTTATGGTAAGGGGGGACGGAGAAGGTAAGGCCATCCGGGCGTTGGTAGTCCCGGTTTAAGCGTGTAGGTGGAGGACTTTGGCAAATCCGGGTTCTTGTTAACACTGAGGCGTGATGACGATGTCTTTCAGACAGCAAAGTGGCTGGTTCCATGCTTCCAGGAAAATCCTCGTATCTAGTCATACAGGTGACCGTACCGTAAACCGACACAGGTAGGCAGGTAGAAGATACCAAGGCGCTTGAGAGAACTCTGGTTAAGGAACTCGGCAAAATAGCACCGTAACTTCGGGAGAAGGTGTGCCTGGATGGTGAGTAAATTTACTTTACGAGCCTGGTCAGGTTGCAATGAAATGGGGGGAGCGACTGTTTACTAAAAACACAGGACTCTGCGAAGCCGAAAGGCGAAGTATAGGGTCTGACGCCTGCCCGGTGCCGGAAGGTTAAGGGGACATGTCAGCGCAAGCGAAGCATCGAACCGAAGCCCCGGTAAACGGCGGCCGTAACTATAACGGTCCTAAGGTAGCGAAATTCCTTGTCGGGTAAGTTCCGACCTGCACGAATGGCGTAACGATTTCCCCACTGTCTCAACCAGAGACTCAGCGAAACTGTAACACCGGTGAAGATGCCGGTTACCCGCAACTAGACAGAAAGACCCCGTGAACCTTTACTATAGCTTGGCATTGTTTTTTGGGATAACATGTGTAGGATAGGTGGGAGACTTTGAAGCGGCTACGCCAGTAGTCGTGGAGTCACCCTTGAAATACCACCCTTGTTATCTTAGAAATCTAACTGCGGTCCGTGATCCGGATCCAGGACATTGTCTGGTGGGTAGTTTGACTGGGGCGGTCGCCTCCCAAAGAGTAACGGAGGCGCGCGATGGTTCCCTCAGGCTGATTGGAAACCAGCCGTAGAGTGTAAAGGCATAAGGGAGCTTGACTGCGAGAGAGACATTTCGAGCAGGTACGAAAGTAGGTCTTAGTGATCCGGCGATTCCGCATGGAAGGGTCGTCGCTCAACGGATAAAAGGTACTCCGGGGATAACAGGCTTATCTCCCCCAAGAGTCCATATCGACGGGGAGGTTTGGCACCTCGATGTCGGCTCATCACATCCTGGGGCTGAAGCAGGTCCCAAGGGTTTGGCTGTTCGCCAATTAAAGTGGTACGTGAGCTGGGTTTAAAACGTCGTGAGACAGTTTGGTCCTTATCTGTTGCGGGCGCAGGATATTTGAGGAGATCTTTTCCTAGTACGAGAGGACCGGAATGGACGAACCTATGGTGTACCAGTTGTTCTGCCAAGGGCATCGCTGGGTAGCTAAGTTCGGAAGGGATAACCGCTGAAAGCATCTAAGCGGGAAGCCTACTCCAAGATAAGATATCCCGTGACGTAAGTCACCTCAAGGCTCGTTGTAGACTACAACGTTGATAGGTCGGGTGTGGAAGTGTAGCAATACATGGAGCTTACCGATACTAATAAGCCGTGCGGCTTATCCATATCCTCTGATTAGAAGGCTACTGAATACTCTACTATTCGATTATCGTTTTTTTTTATTGACCGGGATGCAGGCGATCTCACGATCTCCCCTTCCCCGTCACACCGGTTTTTTCGGTGGTCATAGCGAAGAGGTCCCACCCGTTCCCATTCCGAACACGGAAGTTAAGCTCTTCAGCGCCGATGGTACTGCATGGGAGACTATGTGGGAGAGTAGGTCGCCGCCGAATTCTTTAAAAAAGCCCCTGCGTGCTCACGCGCTCAGGGGCTTTTCCTTTTTCCTTTTGTATCCCTCCTCCCTTCGATTGTCCCCCCTTACCGTCACCTTTGCCTGACTGCGTCAATCATTCAAACGATTCCACCCTGCTCGTTCGAAATCCGATGCATGACCTTTACTCATCGCCGAGGCAGGTTCCGACGCGGCGGGCGCTTTCAATGAGGGCATGACCAGCCGGGATCACATGTCTTTTTCCCACTACCTGATCCAGCGGCACAGCCTCTGTACCTTCTCCCCGCGCGGCCACCATCACACCGCTCATCCCCTCTTCGATGTATTTTACGCAAGCAGTGCCAAGCCTGGTGGCAAGGACACGATCTATGGCCGATGGCGTTCCTCCCCGTTGCAGATGCCCAAGGATAGTTATCCGTGACTCAAGTCCCGTCATCTCTTCCAGCTGCTGGGATAAATGCAGCGCATGGCTTGATCGTCCCCTATAAAATTCACTGATTGCGTCATCGGCCTTTTTCTTGGCCTTTTCGTTCCCAGCTTCCTTTGCCTTGGCTTTTTTATCCTTGTGGCTTGAAATAACGTTGTACGCCTGCCTGGATAGGGCGCCTTCAGCCACGGCCACGATACTGAAGCTTGTCCCTTTCAGCTGTCGCTGGCGAATAGCCTGCGCCACCTTTACAAGGTCATAAGGAATCTCCGGGATCAGGATAACATCGGCCCCGGCGGCAAGCCCTGCCCCCAGGGCCAGCCAGCCGGCATTATGCCCCATCATCTCGACTACGATGATGCGATGATGGCTATGGGCGGTGGAATGCAGACGGTCAATGGCCTCGGTTGCTATCTCCATGGCCGTATGAAAACCGAAACAGACATCGGTCATGGCCACATCATTGTCGATGGTCTTCGGCAGGGTCAGGATATTCAGGCCCCGCTGCGACAAGCGATAGGCGTTTTTCTGCGTCCCGCCGCCGCCGATACAGACTAAGGCATCAAGGTTATGCCGCTGGTAGTTGTCGCAGATTACGTCCGTCATGTCCATAACGGTGCCGCCCACCGGCATCCGATGCGGTTTATCCCTGCTCGTCCCCAAAATCGTCCCGCCCAGAGTCAGGATGGACGACAGCACGTCTCTGTCCAGCCGCATGGTCCTGTTTTCCATCAGGCCGCGAAATCCGTCGCGAAATCCGATGACCTGTTTGCCGCTGCCAAGAGCAGATTTCCCGATTGCCCGGATAGCTGCATTCAATCCCGGACTGTCTCCCCCTGACGTCAAAATTCCGATATGTTGAGTCATTGCTGATTTCCCTTCTTTTTCAGATTATTCCGGATTAGACGAACTTTCTTTGTCTATATCATGAAAATGACAGAAGAGGAAATCACAAAATCTATTTATGAGGCTTCATGTTCTCCGGAAAACCGCTTTTGAAGCTTTTGGCCAAGGGAGGTCTGTAAAATTTTTTTCTGATCCTGATCAGGACAGGCCTGATGGAAAGTCCGAGCAGCAGAAACGCGCCTGCCGTCTTCACGGATGCCGGAATGCTGTCTGTGGCCGTGCCTATAACCGCTCGAGGAACAATGTCTAAACCCTGATAAAGCATATCAAGCCCCAATCCCATACACACGGCAAAGACCGAGACAATGAGAAGATAGCGCATGGTGCTCCTTGTACCGAGAATCCCCATAAGCACCGACAGGGAGGTGATATTGGTCGCTGGCCCAACCAACAGAAAAACAAGCGCAGTACCCGGACTCACTCCCTTGAGGATCAGGGCCGCAGCAACGGGTGTCGAGGCTGATGCACAAATATAGAGCGGTATGCCAAACACCAGCATCATCAGCATGGAAGAGACCCCTCCCCCCAGCCAGCGTTCCATAAATGCATCGGGAACCAATGCCACAATGCAGCCTGCAACCACCAGACCTGCAAAAAACCAGAGGACGATATCTCCCCAGACCTCCAGAAGTCCAAAGTAAAGACCCGCTTTAACCTTTTCAAAAAAGCTGTGGTGGCGGGCATGGGTCTCAGGCGGACAATCTCTTCCGTCACAACAATTATCCACAGGGCAGCCCCGATCCAGTGGTTGAGGGCCTTCATTTTTTTTCCAGTCGATGGAATTTTCAAGAAATCCGGCCCCAATTGCCATGAAAAAAGCCGCCAGGGGACGCAGGACCGCCATAATCGGATCCAGCAGTGCAAAGGAAATAGCAATGGAATCGACTCCGGATTCCGGCGTCGAGATCAAAAATGCGCTGATTGCGCCTTTATTTGCCCCCTTCTTCTTTAAGAGTGTTGCCGCCGGCAACACACCACACGATCAGAGCGGCAACGGCACCCCGAAAAAGGCCGCTTTGATCACCGAGGAAAAACGCCCTGTCCCAAGGTGGTTGAGAATAAAAGACGGGCTGAGCACTATATGCAGCATTCCGGCAATCACCAGGCCGAACAGGATATACAGGGAGGAATCGAGAAGGATCTCCCATGATTCCCTCATGATCGCATAGATAAGATTACTCATTACTCTCCCGTATATGGCTCAGCGCGATGTCCGTGAGCATCTGTACATGATCATCGACCAGACGGTAATAGAGGACAGTCCCCTCCCTGCGGTTTTTTACCAGCCTTGCACTGCGCAGAAGGCGTAACTGATGGCTCACCGCCGACTCGGAAATTTCCAGAAGGGCAGCAAGGTCGCAGACGCACATCTCCTGACGTTCCAGGGCCCACAGAATCCGCAGCCTGCTTGGATCTGCCATTATTTTAAACATCTGCGCCAATCGTTCATAGTCATTTCGATTCAGTGAAGCAGACCTCGCATCCGCAACCGTCTGAAAATGTATAATCCTGCATCCGCATGAATCCTCAATCATTCCTGGCTCACTCCTTTGGCAATGAATTTTCGCTTTTACATGACTATATGATCATATATTCATAGAGTAGGAGCATGTCAAGAAAGCTGATGCAATATTCCGGGGAATTGTTCATAATGAACGATTCGTTTTAGCTCTATACACTGTGCGCTCCTCGTGAATACACGAAAATTTTTGTCTGGAGCCAGGCAAAGGGGAAATTCCCCCCTGCAATCTCAAGACTATTCCACACCCCCTCATGAATACGCTGAACCGTCCTCAATCAGGGACTTTATATATTGTCGCAACCCCTATCGGCAACCTGGAGGACATCTCCCTCCGGGCAGTCAGGACTCTGAGAGAGGTTGATCTCATCGCCGCCGAGGATACCCGTCACACAAAAAAACTCCTCAATCATCTGCAGATAGAGACCCGGCTGGTCAGCTATTACCGCGAAAACGAAAAGGAACGGGCGGCGGAGCTTATCGAGAGTCTGCAGAGGGGGATGCATATCGCGCTGGTCACCGATGCCGGCACACCGGGGATTTCCGATCCCGGCGCCATTCTGGTCAAGGGTGCGCGAGAGGACGGCATCACGGTCGTGCCCATCCCCGGCCCATCGGCCTTGACCGCCGCGATCTCGGCCTCGGGGCTTGATTGCAGCTCCTTTCTCTTTCTGGGATTCTGCCCAGCCAGGGAGGGCCAGCGCCGCAAATTTCTGAGCTCCATTGCCAACAGCGCCTATCCCGTCGTTCTCTACGAGTCCCCGCACCGCATCCAGGCTCTGCTCGCAGACGCCCTGGAGATTCTGGGCGAGCGGCAGGCCTTCTGGGCTCGAGAACTCACTAAAATACATGAAGACCTGCAGGAAGGAACTTTGACCGAACTGCTTGAGCGGTCGGAAAACCAGATCAGCCGCGGCGAGTCCGCCTTGATCATCTCTGCCGCCAAGGCGGAGCCGGTCGCAGCAGGTTCGGTAGACGAGTTGCTTGTCTGGTACCGCGACCATTCCGGACTGAGCCTGAAGGATGCCTGCAAGCGTCTTGCAGCCGATCTCGGCATTTCGCGCTCGGAAGTCTACCAGAAGGCGCTCAGGATGTGGCAGGGAGCAGACGGCGGCAGCCAGCCATGAGTCCCGCCTGATGCCCCCTGCTCTTGATTGCACTCGACTCTCTCTGACTCCATCCCGAAAAGGACCATTTTCCATGAAACAATTTTCCAGTTGCGTTGCTCCCGGCGGACGTTTTTACTATGGAATCCACAAACCCGCCTACCCCGTCGCCAATCTCCGAGTTGGAGAAAAGATCCGGCAACTGGGGATGCTCCCGGATCGAACTCCCCTTACCAACGCAGCAAATTATCCTGCGGAAGACTTGCAGGTCGACAATGCCGACTGGATCTTCGAGATCCCCAACGCCTTCCCCTTTAGAGGCGCCACCTACATCGATAAGGAATGGGCGGATGCCAGCGCCGGCAATTACGACAGGATCGGACTGCCTCCCAGGCAGGAGGTATCCTTCAGCGGTCTGCTGGCGAGTACCGGTGCCGACACGGGCCTGCTGGACAAGCTTCCCGCACCCCTGCTGCTGGCCCTCGCCACGGCCTCCACCGATCCGGAAGATCTGCGCCGTCTGGCCACACTCAGCTGCGCCATGGATTTCGCCGCCGACGGAACCCCTGCAGGCCTGCTCTATCAGCATGGCCCCCGGGGTGTGCGGCCGGTGATCCATGATCATGCCCTCTACGAGGCTGTCGTCAACAATCCATTCCTGCCCGATGCCTATAAGACCGTTATGGTCCTGCGTCCCGGCGCTCAGGGCGGCAGCGAGATTGTCGGCGAGTGGCCGCAGGACGGGCAGACCCACGTCTTCGAATATCTGCGCCGGAACTCCTATATTGCGGGCGGCCATTATGCGGCCAACATGGCAGACGACGCCGTCCGATACTCCATTGCATCGCTGTCGCCAGCCGACATGCGCGGGCTGAGACATCTGTACTATCAGCGAACCTACGTCATCCTGGCGGAACATATGGGAATTTCACATCCGAAACGCCCACTTACAGCAGAAGAACTTGAAACTCTCAGACAGGCCATCCTCGAAAAGACGGGCAGCAAACTCCCCCATGCCGCCACGCTCTGGGGCTGGAATTTTGGCTTTGACTATGCCCCATCCAAGTACCGGCTGCATGCCTCTCATCAGCAGATCCATCAACAGTACGCCATGGTTCCGGAGACAGTCGACCGTTTCACCGGTGATCCCGACCATCCCGAGGGCAACCTGCAGGCCTATAGCTGCGGTGACATGATCGCAGCCACAATCCTGGACTATAAGGACTTGTACGGACAGGATTTCTTCGACGACTACCTGCTGGCAATCGTCAACAATCAGCGGATGGACGGACGTGCCGACCGCGAGAGCAGCCTTATCGTCTGGCAGGATGAGCGGGTCATGCTCTTCGTTCCCAAAGCCCAGACATCGCAATGGGAACTCCAGCTCATGGCCAAAAAGGATGCCAGGCGCGGATTTCCCGGCAATATTCTGGAGGCGGACAGCGCACTCCGTGATTCGCTGGACAAGGGGATCCTCTGCGCCCAGAAGGTCCTGGCAAGGCTTGGAGCCAGGATGGTGACCTCCTTCGAATATGCCAAAAGGCTGGATATGGCGGCCCCGGCCACGCAGCCTCTGCTCTACGCCTTTCTGCCCCGTCTCCCCGAATCCCCTGGTGCCTTCAGCGAGGCGCAGCTGCGGTTCATTAACGGCCATTATCCAGAGGACTTCGCGGCCGTCTGCAGGCGGCATCTCTTCTAGGGGAACCCGCCGGGCCTCCGGCAGGAAGGGACAATCCAATAGTCCTGGTTCCGTTTTCTTTCTTGTGGAAAATAGCCTGTCTGGTGTATTTTCCTCATCAAGGACTTACAGGGAAGGATGCGATTTTTCCCAAGGCAGCCTTGGATGAACCGAGACGGGCATCCATCCTGAAGGCCAGAGTAGAATGACCACGCAATATTTCGCGCTCACGCTATTTCCAGCTGAGCCATGGAGAATAGAATGGATAAAAACGGGTATTTCGGCAACTGGGGAGGCGCCTTCATCCCGGAGGTGCTGCACCAGACCTTCGAGGATTTGAACAAAGCGTATACACAGGCGAGGCAGGATCCAGCCTTCTGGCAGGAATATCTCTCTTTGATGTCCACCTACTCCTGCCGTCCAACGCCGCTGACCCATGCCGAAAACCTCTCCCGGCACTTCGGCGGCGCCCAGATCTATATCAAACGCGAAGATCTGAACCATACCGGCGCCCATAAGGCCAACAACGTCATCGGCCAGGGCCTGCTCGTCAAGCGCATGGGCAAAAAACGGGTTATCGCGGAGACCGGCGCAGGACAGCACGGCATGGCCACAGCCACAATGGCCGCCCGTTTCGGGTTTGCCTGCACCATTTATATGGGTGAAGTGGATGTGCAGCGGCAGCGCCCCAACGTCTTCTGGATGGAAAAGATGGGGGCCACGGTGGTCCCGGTCAAGGACGGCTCCCGCACCTTGAAGGACGCCATCAACGAGGCATTCCGGGATTGGGTCACGAACATCGACGACACCCACTACGTCCTCGGCACCGCCTGCGGCCCCGCCCCCTTCCCGGAGATGGTGTCCTGGTTTCAGTCGATCATCGGCCAGGAGGCTGTAGAGCAGATCCAGGCCCGGCACGGCGGCATGCCCGCCCGGATCTATGCCTGTGTCGGCGGCGGTTCCAACGCCATGGGGATATTCGGCCGCTTCCTGCAGGAGCCGGGCGTCGAGCTGGTCGGGGTCGAGGCTGGAGGAAAGGGTATTGCCTCCGGAATGCATGCGGTCCGCCTCGGCGGCACCGATGCCTCGCCGGGGGTGGCGCAGGGCTATAAAACCATGTTCCTGCAAAACGCCGACGGCCAGATGCTGGAGACCCATTCCGTTGCAGCAGGCCTTGACTATGTAGGCATATCCCCCATCCTTGCGGATCACTGGGAAAGCGGCCGGGTGCGATTTGAATCAGCCACCGACGACGAGGTCATGGCGGCGCTTGACCTGACCATGAAGATGGAGGGGATCATCCCAGCACTGGAGTCCTCCCATGCCTTTGCCCAGGCCTTCAAGGAGGCCCCCGGCCTCTCACCCTCCGAGGCGATCATCATCAATATGTCCGGCCGCGGCGACAAGGATATCTTCACCATCGCCCATGCCTTCCAGGATCCCTCATGGAAGGCGTTCATCATCCAAAAGGGCCTGGAATACAGCAAATAGACATTTTCAGCGGTGAATCATGAACTTAGAACAAGAGCTTAAAGAACGTTTGCAGAAAAAGGATATCCTGCTGATGACCCATATCGTGCTCGGCTATCCCTCCTTCGAGGTCAACCGAGAGGTAATCCGGCAGATGGTTGAAAACGGCGTGGACTGCATCGAGATGCAGCTGCCCTTCTCCGAACCCATGGCCGACGGCCCGGTGATCCTCAAGGCCAACCAGGACAGTCTGGCCAACGGCACAAAGATCGCCGACTGCCTGGCCTTCGGCGCGGAGATGGCGGCCACCCACACCATCCCTTTTCTGTTTATGACCTACTACAACATCATCTTCAAATACGGGGAAGCAGCCTTCTTTACAAAAACGAAAGAGGCCGGAATCAAAGGGCTTATCGTCCCGGACCTGCCTCCCGAACAGGGCGAGTCCTTTTTCAGGCTCGCAGACGAAAAGCAGATCGCCCCCATCCTGATATTCGCCCCGACCTCCACCGATGCCCGGATGCAGGAACTGGACGGATTTGCCCGCGGCTTTATCTACTGCGTCGCCAGGAGAGGCGTCACCGGCAGGAAGTCCGAATTCGGCGCCGACTTCTCCGATTACCTGCGCCGTTGCCGAGCAGCGACGACCAAACCCATCGCCGTCGGCTTCGGCATCCAGGACCGGGAAGACATCCTGACCCTGATCGGCAAGGCGGACATGGCGGTCATCGGCTCCCAGACCATCCGATTGGTGGACAGCAAAGGAGCCGCCGCCGTCGGTCCCTTTATCGCCGGCCTGCGACAGGCATCGGCAAAACCGGAAACATGCTGAGCATTGTACAGGAAAGCTTGAGGAAGCGTCTATGGATACCGAAAACACGATAAACACCCGACTGGGAACCGATCAGATAATCTGGAATCTGCACGATCTCTATCAGGCCGACGATGATCCAGCCCTGACGCAGGATTTTGCCTGGTGCGAGGCTGAGGCCGCAAGGATCCGGGAAGAATTCACCGCAGCACTCCAGGAGATCGGCGCCCCGGAACTCCTGACGCTGGTGCAGAGACTGGAGGCCCTCCACACCAGGCTCGGCAGGCTCGAAACCTACGCCTTCCTGAATTTCATCACCCAGGTGGACAACGCCCGGGCCGGCAGTCTCTACCAGCAGTTGCAGGAACTCGACAGCCGCTGCAACCGGGAAGTGGTGTTCTTCGAGCTTGACTGGAACGCCCTGCCCGAACAGAAGGCCGAGGCCCTGATTCAGGCCCCGCAGAGTGCAGCCTACCGCCATTACCTCCAGGCGTTGCGCCGCTACAGGCCGCATCAGCTCTCGGAAGTTGAGGAAAAGCTCCTTTTAGACCGCCAGCCCGTCGGCCGCGGCAGCTGGACCACGCTCTTTGAAAAGGTCATCGGCGAGCTGCGTTTCGGCGAGGAGAAGCGGACCGAGGAGGAGGTCTTGACCGACCTGTATCATCCGGATCGCGATGTCCGCAGGAGGGCGGCACTGGACATGACCGAAGGCCTGCAGAACCAGAGCCACATCCTCACCCATATTTTCAATACGCTGGCCGCCGACAAGATGATAACCGACCGGCTGCGGAAGCACGCCTCCTGGATAGGCTCGATGAACCTGGAGAACGAACTGTCCGGCACCACGGTGGAGACGCTGATCACGGCGGTAACAAGCCGGTACGATATCGTCCGGCGCTATTACCGGGTCAAGAGTAAAATCCTTGGAATCGACCGCCTGGAGGATTTTGACCGCTACGCCCCCCTGCCCCATCTGCCCACAGCAGAGATCGGCTGGGAGACCTGCAGGGAAAGCGTACTCAAATCCTTTTCCGGTTTTTCTGAAGAATTGGGACAGATCGCCGAGAGGTTCTTCGACGAGAAATGGATCCACGCCCCAGTCTTCCAGGGGAAACGGGGCGGGGCGTTCGCCCATCCCTGCGTCCCGGACGTCCACCCCTACGTGCTGGTCAATTATACCGGCACGCTGCGGGATGTCTCGACCGTCGCCCACGAACTCGGACATGGCGTTCATCAGGTGCTGGCGGCTAAAATGGGGCACTATAACAGCGAGACGCCGCTGGTCCTGGCCGAGACGGCATCGGTCTTTGCCGAGCTGCTCGTCTTCAAGGCGCAACTCGCCCTGCTCTCTTCGGCCCAGGAAAAACGTGCCTTCATCTGCCAGAAGCTGGAGTCGATCTTCGCCACGGTCTTCCGCCAGACAGCCATGAACCGGTTTGAAAAGCTCATGCACGAAGGCCGCAGGAACGAAGGCGAGCTCAGTAAAGAGCGATTCAGTGAATTCTGGCTGCAGACCCAAAGAGATATGTTCGGGGATTCGGTAAACCTGAGCGACAATTACGGGATCTGGTGGTCCTATATTCCCCACTTTTTGTCGACGCCCGGCTATGTGTATTCCTATGCCTTCGGCGAACTTCTGGTCCTGGCGCTCTACGGCCTCTATCAGAAAGAGGGTGAGGCTTTTGTCGCCAAATACAGGCAACTGCTGGCTGCGGGCGGCTCGGCTTCCCCCTACGAGCTGGTGCGGCCCTTCGGCCTGGACCTGGATGATCCTGGCTTCTGGCACCGCGGCCTGGATGTTATCGAGACGATGCTTGAACAGGTTGAAGCCGATTGATGCGAGGAAAAATCGATGAAGATCGTTGTCCTTGACGGATATACCTTAAACCCCGGCGATCTCAGCTGGAAAGAACTGGAACAGTTCGCCCCGGTGGAGATCTTTGACCGGACCCCAGCCGGGAACCTGATGCGGCGCGCTGAAAGCGCCGAGATCCTTTTGACCAACAAGACCGTCCTGGATGCGGCGGCAATCAGCGCCCTTCCCCGGCTCCGGTATATCGGCGTACTGGCTACCGGCTATAATGTCGTGGATGTCCGGGCGGCAAAAGAGCGCGGGATCGTTGTCAGCAACGTCCCCGCCTATGGCATCGATTCGGTGGCGCAGATGTGCTTTGCCCATATCCTCAATCTCACCAACAGGGTGGCCGATCATGCAACCGGCGTGGAGCGGGGTGACTGGTGCGAAGCTGACGATTTCTGTTACTGGCGCCATCCCCTGATGGAACTGACCGGCAAGACCATGAGCATCATCGGCTACGGCGCGCTGGGCCAGGCGGTGGCCCGGCTGGCCCAGGCCTTCGGCATGCGGGTGCTGATCCATACCCGTACGCCCCCAGGCGAGTTGCCCGAAGGCGTTTTCCACGTTGATCTGGACCAGGCCTTTGCCGAGGCCGATATCCTGAGCCTGCATTGCCCCCTGACGGAAAAGACAGCAAAGATGGTGGATGCCGTACGGCTCAGCCGGATGAAGCCCACCGCCTTTCTGATCAATACCAGCCGGGGCCCTCTTCTTGACGAAGAGGCCGTAGCGGCAGCCCTGAACACCGGCAGCCTTGCCGGGGCCGGCCTTGATGTGCTGGCCGCAGAACCCCCGGAGAGAGGCAATCCCCTGCTTCATGCAAAAAACTGCTTCATCACCCCCCATATCGCCTGGGCGACCAGAGAGGCGCGTGCCAGACTTTTCGCCATAGCCGCAGGCAATATACAGGCCTTTCTGCAGGGCAGACCGAGAAATGTGGTCACCTGAGCGCCAAGGCCGCAACCTTTGCATGTGACACATCGCTCTTGCTTTTACCTGAAGTCTCGTTTTGATGACGGCTTTACCGCGCTGAAATGACGAGATTGCATGCTCCGCCTGGACTGGTCAGTCTGATCCGGCCATGCTGGCTCTAAAACTGATATTTCCCATAAAAAAAATCACATCGACAGAAAAAATAATGTCGAATATACTCAGGGAAGCATCGGATATCATGCCCCGCGGGACTCGCTGCGCATGCGAACGCCGCAGGCAAAACAGGCAGGCAGACGGCTTTCGAAAATAACGAATACATAACCTCCAATGGTGGAATATGGACAATATCATATGGGATTCTGCGTGGGATATCGGCAACGCACTTATCGACAGCCAGCATCAACACTGGGTTGAGATATTCAACAGGCTGCACCGGGCCGTTCTCTCCGACGACAGCGGAGATCTGGACGAACTGCAGGAATCAACCCTTAAAGAAATATTGGAGTATACCGACTTTCATTTCAGCAGCGAGGAAGGCCTGATGGCGGAGGCCGCTTACCCGGAGGCCCATAGACACTGGCGACTGCACAAGGAATTCACCAATCTCGTCTATGAAAAGAACAGAGATCTGGAAAATGGCGATATCGTCCTGAATTCAGGACTTCTATCTCTTATGAAAAACTGGCTCTTACTCCACATTCAGGTCGAGGATCAGAAATTCGGCCAATATCTTAAAACCCTGGACAGATAGGAGCATGACGCATCTGCATCCTGCCGCTCAAGGGGCCTGTATGCACAGAAGGACTCTGGACGCCTGGACGAATCATACAACTCCGTCCTCCTCACACAGCATCTGCCGGATCCGCTCGCTTAAAAAAACAATGGATTCAATATCAAGATGTTCCAGGATAGTTTCGTCAAACATCAGCTTGACCTGAGCCTGGAGGTCTTCGCCCGGCGGCGCATCCCAGAACATCAGGGCAACCGGGACTCTCGGCAGCGGGACAAAGAAGACAGCTACATCGGCCGATCCCTCCCGCATGGGTTGAGCACCCAGGGACAGCGCGCGTTCCCGGAGTTCTTCCTTCTTTCCGGTAAAGCGTTTGATTAAGGGCTCCTCCACATGAGCCCTCATGGAGACCTGCTTGGAGACGGTATTGGGAAATTCGATAAATCCTTTCCAATGACCGGTGGGTTTGACCCTGCCGCCCTGGGCCAGATGATTGAGGACGAATACCTGCTCCAGCCGGGTAAGCTCTGTACCGTCGGACCGCCTGACCGTGGTGCCGACAATATGCAGCGAGTCGGAAAAATAGGGTAAGCGCAGTCCTGTTTCCTCACCGATCCGCACCAACTCGCCGCCGGTCCTCTCGGGGAGGTCCTCGACGGCCATGGATGCGGCCCGGCTCCTGGCCCACTTCAGGGCCTCATCGGCCAAGTCCTTTTTCAACCATTTGCCTTCCGCATACTGTATGGCCAGTTCCTCTTCACAGCGGGCCAGGATATCGGGAGGAATATGGGGGCAATTCTTCAGAGGATGCTTTTCAGACACGACCATGCTGGCAAAGGCAAGACAGGTCGGGAAACCGCAGTCCCGGCAATTGGTTTTCGGAAGGATATTTCTATAGAGATCCACCACGGAAAGCGCCATTACAAGCCTCCTTTTTTCTTGAACAATCCAGCAGTATTGCAACGGGATGATCTCATTCTGATAAATCATTCGAGGAGGCTTGAATCCAACGCCCCGATTTGTTCGCTCTCCACGTTATAGGACACATTTCAGCCAGCAAAATCAAGCTATTTTTAACACCCTGAGGCAGCACGGGCTGATCCCCCTCAAGAGTTTCGACAGGTATGATCTCACGATTTCTATCGGAGTACCGGATAGCGTTTCATATACCGCCGCCTGCCGCCTCAAGCCCTGCGGTCGACCGAAAATCAATCGGGAAAATTCATTCAGGATTACGCTTCCCGGCATCATCAGCCGGGTGAAGACAGAGGGATTAAATCAGGAAACTATTTGGAACAAAAAACGGCCATACGGGATCCCCCATATGACCGTTTTTGTTATAAGAAACTGGCGGAGAGGGAGAGATTCGAACTCTCGGTACTTGCGTACACACGCGTTCCAGGCGTGCACCTTAAGCCGCTCGGCCACCTCTCCGGATAGTGGAAACTCTGCGACGATTCGTGAGCCTGTATGTAAACTGTGAATGAAAATTACGCAACCAAAAAGACGACCGGGGAGGAAAAAAGAGACTGGGAAAACAAGACAATCAAGCTAATCAAAGCCCTGGGATCCAGTCTATCTCCGTCGTTTTTCTTGAAAGAAATCCTTCAATACGGCCCCGCAGGCCTCCTCCAGGACACCGCTTTCCACAGTGATCGTGTGATTCAGCAGGGCATCGCTGCCGATACGATAGCAGGATTCCACCGCTCCGGTCTTCGGATCATGAGCCCCGAAGACCAGCCTGCCAATACGGGCCTGGATAATGGCCCCCATGCACATGATGCAGGGTTCCAACGTCACATAGAGGGTTGTGCCAGGAAGGCGATAGTTTCCCGCCTTGCGAGCCGCCTCCCGAATAGCCAGGATCTCGGCATGGGCGGTAGGATCCTGACTGCCGATGGGACAGTTGCCGCCAGCCGCCAGCGGCATATCCCCCAGAACGAGAACGGCGCCCACGGGAATTTCACCGCTGAGAGCGGCCCTCCGAGCCTGATCAAGGGCAAGATGCATCCAGAATTCATCCCTGTCAGCAGCACCGCCTCCCTGACACCCGGAAGGCATCATGACGATGCCTTGCTTTTGACCCAAACGAGTCTGCCCGAAAATACGGAAAAGGCCTGGGGTTGTGGTTGCAATTTCAACACAGGTCCCGTATAAGGAAAAAAGCAATTACAATTATGAAATACCATCGGCGAGGGTCCTTCTGGGGCATATGCACACCATACTTGTTTATGATTCCGGCCATGATGGGCATGACAGTCTCATGGAATTATCCCTGAAAGGGATGGCTAATCTGATTTTTATCTCGAATCAGAAGGAATTTCAAGATCAGCTGAATGTCCTGCAGTATGATCTCATCCTCATCGACCTTGAGCCGTCGGCGCAGACCGCCCTTGATCTCCTCGGGGATACTCAAAAAAAAAGCCCTTATACCCCCATCATTATCACCAGTAAGAGCGAAAAGGCCGAAATGGTCGTCCAGGCAATGAACCTGGGAGCCTGCGATTTCCTGGTCCACCCCGTGTCCAAAGAACGGATCACTATGGCGCTGGAAAGAGCTATCGAATTCCGCGATCAAAAATTAGAAATCGATTATCTTCGCCGCAAACAGGATGTCGTCTACGACTTCAAGGAAGTTGTCGCCGTCAGTCCCTGCATGAAGGATATCCTGCAACGGATGGAGCGCTTCTCCCGGACGGACTCAACCATTCTCATCACCGGCGACACAGGGACGGGCAAGAGCTTTCTCTCGGGGACTGTGCATTTTAATTCCCCCAGGAAAAAAAAGCCCTTCGTAAAGATCAATTGTGCAAATATTCCCGAAAATCTGCTGGAATCAGAGCTCTTCGGGCATGAGAAAGGGGCATTCACCGGTGCTGACAAACAGCGCATCGGCCGTTTCGAGCAGGCAAACGGCGGGACGATCTTTCTCGATGAAATCGGTGAGATCAGCCTGGGGCTCCAGACCAAACTCCTGCGGGTTCTGGAAGAAAAGGCCTTCGAACGCGTCGGAGGCAACAGGACTATTTACGCCGACGTCCGTATCATCGCTGCAACCAACAAGGATCTCTCCCGGCAGATTGAGGCGGGATTATTCAGGGAGGATCTCTACTACAGGATAAACGTCCTCCCTATCCGGCTTCCCTGCCTGCGCGAGCGGGAAAAATGCATTGTGCCCTTGGCCAGGGTCCTCTTGGAAAAACTCTGCAAATCACTGAGGAGGCCGGATATAAAAGGATTTACGCCTAACGCCATTGCCAGCATTCAAGCCTATGCATGGCCGGGAAATATCCGGCAACTCGCCAATACCATAGAACGGGCTGTGATCCTCGAAGACGACGGACTGATCCATGAGCGCAGTCTCTTTATGCCGGCAGTGCGATCACCGCGTACCAGAGCCATTCAAGGCCAAGGTCTGCCGCAGACAGCCCTTCTGCCCGAAACTCCGGAGAGAGAGGAACCCTCATTGGCCAGTCAGGAGAAAGACCTGATTTTGAAAATACTGGAAGAATGCCTGTGGGTCCAGAAAAATGCTTCCAAAAGGCTGAAAATCAGCCCACGGGCCCTTAATTACAAAATAAACAGGCTGGGCATCACCCATCCCCACTGGCGGCGGAATAAGGCCTGAAGCATCTGCGAACAGCCATGGCCTCTTTCGCCTTTCGCTCCTGAAAAACGCCGGGAAAGGCCGCGCTCATACCAGGAATCCTCTGTTCCTTTAGAGTGTTTTCACTTCACAACCGTCTTCTTTTCTTTCATGGCCGGGCCTGTCTTCGGGAGCTCAATGTCCTGAAAACCGCAGAGTTCCCCGCAAAATGCGGCTTTGCATACACCGGCTGGATCATCTGCAATGACCTTGCCATCCTCAAATCGCAACTGCAGAACGCAGTTGGAGCGATCGATTCGGGGAAGACGCAAAACGCCGTCCACCCATTCTCCCATTCCTTGGATCCTGCAGGTATGATCCTTATAGAAGATCAATTCACTCTTGACTTTGACTGTATTGGCAGGACCGGGCTGAACATCAAAATAGCTCTCGGCATCGCTGCTGTTATCGCAATCATACCTGTCAGTATCCGGGATACTGACGCAGACGGGCTCCTTTTCACTGTATCGCCCGAAAATCGACGGAGGCGGAGGGATACGGGCAAAAAGTTTTTTCTTTGCTTTCGGCATAAGCTTAAGTTCTTCAATTCTGGCCAGGTAGGCCGCCTCCAGGCCCGCAGAATCTTTGCTTGCATCCCTAACCGTGGCTATCCATTGCTGCTGCGCTTTCTCCAGGGTGGCCGGATGGGAGACCAATCGAGCTGCCTCCTGAAATACCTGGGCAAGCTCATCGTCCAGAGCTGAGAGTTTCTGGTTGGCGCAGATCTGGCTTTTAATCTCAGATCCCGCTGCTGTCTGACAATCGAAGCTTGCCGCATGGGCGGGCAAAAAGGAGAGAGAAAGCGCCATAAACAAGGCCGCCGGATAAACAATCGGGTGCCTTCTACAGGCGGCGGATTTCTTCATTGTAACCTCGAACAGGGATGATCGTTTCAGGGAGTATTTTGAGCAAGACAGCACAGTTTCGGCCACGCGCGATAAAAAAACGGCTTGGGGAGCGCCCCGTTAAACGCCGTCAAATTTCTTCAGGTAGAGGACCCGGTCATCCCCTTCACGGTAAAAATCCTTGAGAAGGCTGGCAACGTGATAGCCGTTTTTTTCGTAAAAGGATCGCGCCTGGGCATAGCCTTCGGTTGATGAGGTGTCGATATAGATGTGGCCCGGACCGGCCTGCTGCAACTGCACCTCCATCGCCGCCAGGAGCTGCGTGCCGACACCCTGCCTGCCGCTGTCCGGATCAACGGCAATCCAGTAAAGATCGTAGCGGTTCTCTGTAAGAGGGATCGGACCGTAGCTGATAAATCCTGAAATCCAGCCGCTGTGTTCGACCGCGACAAGCGTCCTGTAGTCCTCGGCAGGGTCAAAAGTCCCGTCGATCACCTCCATGGCCACGTCAACCTCGCACTCCAGAAAGTTGGTCTGCGACCGGACAATCCGCAGAAGGTGTCCCCGATCTGCCGGGATAAGGGGTCTGATTGTTGTCACAGTGATCTCCTTGCGGCCATAAGGCCAAGAAAACAATCCACCATTTCCGTATAGCTCTTCCCGCTCTCCATCACAGCGGCAGAGAAACCGGCATCGGGACTTAGGCAAGGATTGGCGTTTATTTCAAGCACATAAATTGTATTATCCGCATCAAGGCGCAGATCCACGCGCCCATAGTCCCGCAGGCCGAAGAGATGGTAGCATTCCAGCGCCACCGAGGCTAGCTGGCTTGCAAAATGCCAGGGCAGGTGATCGGGAAAGACGCGTCTGGTCTCTTTATATTCGATGGATTCCGGATCCCACTTGGCCTGGTAGCCGACGATACGGTGCAGGTCATCGGGAAAGCCCGAAAAATCGATCTCCGCCAAGGGCATGACCTCGGGAGACGGAAACCCGAAGAGGGAGATATTGAATTCACGCCCCGAAATATATTCCTCAATCAATATCGGACCATACAGGGCGTGAAGCCTCTGCAGCGCGGTGTGCAGCCGGGCTGGGTCCGTGAGGATGGAATCCTGATCGATCCCTATACTGGCATCTTCGAACTGGGGCTTGAGGATAAGCGGAAAACGCAAGCCTTTGGTCTGCAGATTTTTTTCCCCCTGGTACAGACAGGCAGCCGGTGTGTTGATACCAGCCCCCTGCATAATCCGCTTGGAGTGGAGCTTGTTGGTTGAGACGGCTAAGGGGCCGGCCAGGGATCCGGTAAAGGGGATATCCAGCAGTTCCAGCACGGCCGCAGGATGCCCGATCAGAAGCGGATTGTCATCAACGGATTCACAGAGATTAAAGACAGCTTCCACGGACTCCCGACGCAGGCGGAGGGAAAACGTAGCGAGATCCCGTATAAAAGGCAGCTTGACGGGGATATGTCCCAAGGCTCCCAGCGCCTCCTCAATAGCTTCCACCTGAACCATCACATCCATGGAGGATTCCCAATTGGCCTCTCCCCTATGGAGCGGTTCATTATACACAATACCTATACGCATCATCACCCTTATTATGAGTCGAGCCCTGTCCGCCGCAATGCTGCCCGGACTATTCCGGTCAGCAATCCCTGGTAGCTCAAGCCGTGTTTGGCTGCAAGGATACAAAGATCAGAGTGTTCCGGATGAAGTCCGGCCAGCGGGTTGATTTCGATGAAGTTGGGGAAGCCCTTGGCATCCGAGCGGAGATCTACCCTGCCGGCATCCTGGCAGCCAAAGGCCCTGTACGAGGATAAGGCCACCTGCGCCGCCAGCCTGGACTCCTGGTCGTCAACCGCCCGGTATTCTACCAATTCCTCACAAAACTCCTTGTTACGATAGGAATAGACATCCGGATCCGAATGATCCAGAAGAATGACCTCCATGGTTCCAATGGATCGGGCATCGGCACCGTTTCCGAGAATGCCTACGGTAAACTCCCGGCCGGGGAGAAAGGTCTCCACCAGAACGGGCTGTTTAAACTCCGCCAGCAGCCTGTTGCAGGTCTCGCGCAGGAGAGACGGGGTGCCGATCTTCGAGGCGGCCGTCACGCCCTTTCCGGTACCTTCGGCCACCGGTTTGGCAAAGAGCGGATAAGGAAGATCCAGGCGGTCACAATCTTCCACCGTAGAAACAACCGCAAAATCGGGTGTTGGAAGCCCCGTATCCCGGATAACACGCTTGGCCATTCCCTTATGAAGAGTCAGGGAAAGGACCAGTGGATCGGAAAAAACATAGGGAATCCGGTGAGCATCCAAAAGGCCGGGAACCTGTGACTCACGGCCGAAACCGTAGAGCCCTTCGGCGATATTGAAGACCAGATCCCAGCTCTCGCCGGATACCAGCCTTTTCATCAAACTCCAGAGGTTGCCGATCCGGACCGGCTGGTGACCCATTTCCCGGATTGCGCCTTCAATGGCCTCAATGGTGCCGACACGATCGAACTCCGCCGTCTCTTCTTCAGTATAACCCGCGGCAAGATAGTCCTCCCGCAGGTCATAGGTCATTCCTATTCGCATTGCGGAGCTCCCTGAAGGACGGAAGGACTGGCAGAGCCGATAACATCCGGATACCGGTAGATTTTCCCCTCATAGTTTCTGATCAGAAGATCGCTCCCGTCACGGCCGGCAACAGTCTCGGGAATCAGCGGGATTTTTCCTCCGCCACCGGGGGCGTCTATAACATAGTTCGGCACCGCGTACCCCGTCGTATATCCTCGCAGCCCCTGATAGACTTCCAGGCCTTTGGAGACCGGGGTGCGAAAATGCGATGAACCGAGGATGGGATCGCACTGGTAGAGATAGTAGGGTTTTACCCGGATCTTGACCAGACCATGCATCAGACTGCGCATTGTTTCGACAGAATCATTAATTCCTGACAGCAGCACTGTCTGGCTTCCCAAAGGGATGCCTGCATCCGCCAATCGCGTGCAGGCCTGGCGCATCTCGACAGTGAGTTCGTCGGGATGGGTGCAATGGATACTCATCCACAGCGGATGGTATTTTTTCAGCACCTCGATAAGCCCCGACGTTATACGCTGGGGCAGGACAACAGGGGCTTTCGTACCGATCCTGATCAACTCCACATGGGGAATTTGACGGAGGCGGCCCAGAAGCCAGTCAATTTCTTCATCCGGCAGGGTCAGCGGGTCGCCGCCTGAGAGCAATACGTCTCGAATTGCCGGTGTTCGTTCTATGTAATCAAGAGCCAGCTGCCACTGTTTTCTCCCCCCGCTCTTTCTTCTGCCAACCATACGCGAACGGGTGCAATACCGGCAGTAGCTTGAGCAATACTCCGTCACCAGAAAGAGAACGCGATCAGGATACCGATGAATCAGGCCCGGAGCCGGGCTGTGGCATTCCTCACCCAAAGGATCAGAGGACTCCCCCGGAGAGACGATGAGTTCACTGACCACCGGGATCATGGTGCGCCGGAGGGGATGCTCTTGATCGTCAGGTCTGATCAGGCTGGCATAATACGGTGTTATGGCAAGAGGCAGGGTGGTGTTTCGGAAATGAAAGGAATTTCGCTCATTTTCAGAGAGCCTCACTATCTTTCCCAGTTGCTTGCGCGTGGTGATCCGGTGACGCAACTGCCAGCGCCAGTCATCCCAATCTTCTTGGGTTGCGGCTGGAAAATAACGTTCACGAAATGAGAGGGAGGTTTCCTGGGAAGGGGGAAGCAAGACATTCGTATCAGCCAGCAGGCTTGGAGGTTCTTCGTTTTCATCAATAAAAATCGTTTTAGGACGCATTTGATTTCTCCTATTAAAAAATTACAATAAATAACGGATAATTAAGTGTGGACTATGCCATCAGAGACAGCGGTTATTTCTCAGTATTTTTATAGGCTCCTTATGCATCCGTTTAAGGGAAGAGTCAATAAAAAAATACAGGGATCGAGCAATTACCAAAAATATGATCCAGCTCAGCAGGCATCAAAACAAGATGCTCTTTTCAGGCTGAAATTTATGGATATTTTTTCATTTCCCCCCTGTCTTGTACGGGAAGGTGAGCTGTAAAAAGCCCAAGGAGGGGAATACAAATACCGGGAATCCGTCTTGGAGGAAGAAAATGATTTTCGAACAGGTGAGCTGACAGGAAAGTTTTCATATACCCGAAAAATTGCCGTCTTCAATTGCGGGCTGAATTGTTGAAGACTACAAGCGGGGCATCAAATAGACGCTCCACCGGTTTTCATCTCAACCGGCATGACTGGACCGGAATGACCAGTCTGGGCGAAGCAGGAAAACTTGTCATTTCAGAATGGCATGGCCAGCATCAAGACAAGACTTTCCTCTAAAAAACCTTGCATGCATGAGTGGCCCGTTTTTTGAGCGAACAGCCATAATCCGGCAAGACAGCATTATTCCAATAATGAAGTGAATATTTTGCAATTACGGCAACTCTGTAATTTATCGCGATGATTGGAATCAATTGTACATTCACACTTTGTTCCGCACAGAAACCAGCAGAGATGCCCACTCTGAAACTCCCAGGCAGGACAGGCTTCTTTATAACCACATTGCTTTTTTTCCCAGCAGGGGATCAGATTCTGCTTTCTGCTGCGCTGATTACTGAGAAGGAAGAATATCTGGCGTTCAATATGCGGAGGAATGGCCCTGCGTCCCTGCTCGTAACTATGGATTGTTTTAATAGAAACCCCGAGAAGATCAGCGAGTTGTTTTTGTGTTCTTCCCAGTTTTTTTCTCGCGGGGACAAATTCATCTTTTTTCATAACATTTCCTCTTTTCAACCCTGATAAAAACCACTTATATCTCTGAAATGTTCTCTCTGATGCAATTTTGTTGCAGCGTTGCTGAAGGACGCCCCTTCCTTGAGTCCATGCATACCACTTCTCTCCTGCGCTCAACATCCAGACAGGACAAAAGGCGCACAATCAATACGTTAGACACACGAATCCTGTTCAGAGAGCCCTTCAGATGCGAACCGTAGCGACAACACCATCACCCTCCACCGGAAAAGCCATACCACAGAGTGGTATTTATTGCATATGCACATTAAATGAACGAACGTCTGCCTCTCAACACCATCACCACTATGTAGTATACACTCCTTTGGTTAAGTACTACAAAGTGGTGATATGTGTATATACGCATTTACTACCCGCAACATACCTATCTCAGGCGTCCAAAAATTGCAATGAAAAATCCCGAGAATCTCAAAACAGACCAGAAAAATTTAACAGTTCACATTGATTACAGGACAAATGATTACAAAACGCCTCCTGGTCACGCCAGCATCCACCCAACGAACTCTGCGATGCAGAAGCCTTGCGCCTACTGTCAGACATATCCCTCACCCGCCAACCCCTTTCACCAAAGAACATTGGAGTTGAAGATCAAACATCTATCTTTGCAGCAGCCTTTTTCGCAAGAGCGATCATTTCACCGGCGTAAAATGTTCTGTGATCAGGATTATCGAGGGTAGTCTCCTTCCATTTCCGGAAAGGAGATTCCGGATCTGTACAGAAGGTTCCCTGTTGTTCCTCAAATTGCATGAGACAGTCAGAACAACTGCTGTCAACCACTTCACATATCGGGCAATCATTCTTCCAAGGCTCCTCGAGTTTCACTACATGGGTAACGTAGTATTTTTTGTCGTGGGCGGGATGTTTGTACAACCAGGTCCACATTTTTGCCGCTTCGTTCAAAGCCTCAAGCTTTTTCATTGGACTACCTCCTCGTCTGAGTTTGGGTCCCGCTGGTCTTCCCCAAGGGTTGACCGGTAAAACTTCAGGGACATCCGGTTATCATTTATCTTTTTCTCGAAAACTTCGTTTCCTCCATCACTCCTTCAGCCGCTTTACAATTGTCTTTGCACCCTGTGCTCCGTCCTTGGAACCATACGCTTCATTTGTGAGTTATACGCAGGAAGCGGAAATTCCTGGATTGCTACGGCCTGTTCTTATGCTACAAAGTAGTATTTTTGGTATATGCACATTATCCGGGCGCACTATCAACGAATGCGGCGATACCACAAAGAAGTACTCAATGCACGTAATCCTCCTCTACACAAACAAGCGTCCGGGTCTCTCGCATACTACTTTGCAGTATAAATTCCACGTAATTACTACCACATAGTAGTATTTTTTGCATATGCGCATAACCTATACGACATACGTATAGCAGCTCCAAAAAAATTGCAAGCATAAATCGCAAGGCGGATATTTTCTCTTCCGCCTCTAATCGCGATTAACCTTCCACATGTATTGAAGAAATATAGGTTTCCCAGTATTTAAATGTGTCGTGCTTTTTTTCTTTTCCAAGACTACGGACTATTCTTTTGTCGGATACGCTTACCACTTTGCCTCTTGCCGCTCCCTAGTACACATTCCTGCCTTTCAAAAGAGACGAGAGCGGATCAAAATGTGCAAATTCAGATAGAGCAGGTGACGGTTACTGAAAAAGTATGCTCGCTCCTTTCAGCACATCCAGAAATGAGGCAAAATTATTCTCTACAGAAATTCCGAGGGGAAAACAAAGCCCAATCCGATATTGCTTTTAATGGAAATAATTCCCTGTACATTGATGTATCCTTATGTATAAAATAGGTAATGTCAGTTTCGTAACGAGAAAATTTGAGGAGCGCACATATGCAAATAGAGGATGATGAGATCTTACAGGGATTCATTGAAGAATCATTGGAACATCTTTCAGATATTGAACATGATCTTCTAGCTATTGAGGAAGCTGGCGCGAATATAGATGAAGATCTTGTCAATAAAGTCTTCCGCGCGGCCCACTCGATCAAGGGCGGTGCTGGATTCATGGGCCTGACTACCATTCAGGAGCTGTCACATGCCATGGAAAACGTCCTCGGCATGATCCGCAGCAAAAAGCTGATTCCCACAACGGCGAATATCAACGTCCTTCTGCTGGGGGCCGATCAGCTGCAAAGAATGGTTGCTGATGTCCAGTCGAGTAATGATGTCGACATTTCAGAGCATCTGACACCTCTGAACGCCATCGCCGCAGGAGCCCCGCCTCCGGTACCGGCGTCCGCACCGCCAGCCAGAGAGGCTGTACCAAAGCCTGAACCTGAACAAGTGGCCCAGACTCCAGCCCAGCCTGAGCCTGAGCCTGAGCCTGAAGAGATGGAGGCAGAAATCCAGACGAATTTTGAAGAGGATTTCGAGGCTGAAGCAGAATCGCAGGTCCTGACGCCGATACTGAAAAAAAAATCTGCCAGTGTCATCGACACCAGCAAGCAGCAGCCGAAAGCTGAAACAACCATCAGGGTCCATGTCAGTCTTCTTGATCAGCTTATGACCCTGGCCGGTGAACTTGTTCTCAGCAGGAATCAGCTCCTCCAGACTATCGGTTCCGAAGATTTCCGCAATGCCGAAGGCGTTGGACAACGCATCGACCTGATAACCTCCGAACTTCAGGAGGCTATCATGCTCACGCGTATGCAGCCCATAGGCAACGTTTTCAGCAAATTTCCACGGGTTGTTCGCGACCTTTCAAGCAAGCTGAAAAAAAACATTGACCTCACCATAGTCGGAAAGGATGTTGAGCTTGATAAAACCATTATCGAATCCATCAATGACCCGCTTACCCATCTGGTCAGAAATTCCGTTGATCATGGCATCGAAACACCTGCAGTAAGAAAACGCCTGGGAAAACCGGAAATCGGCCTTGTCATCCTGAAAGCCTACCATGAAGCTGGCCAGGTTGTCATTGAGATCAGTGATGACGGCAAGGGACTGGATGGAGACGCCTTAGCCGCCAGTGCGGTGAATAAGGGACTTCTGACAGCTGAACAGGCTCAGATTATGTCTGACAAGGAAAAGATCAACCTGATATTCCTGCCTGGATTTTCTACTGCCAAAGAGGTGACCGATGTGTCGGGCCGAGGCGTCGGCATGGATGTGGTCAAGACCAACCTGGATCAGCTCGGGGGCAATGTCGACATCATATCTGAAGTCGGCCATGGCACGACAATTTCCATCAAGCTCCCCCTCACTCTGGCAATAATTCCCTGTCAGATTATTATGATGGGCGGTGAACGGTATGCCATCCCCCAGGTCAACCTGGAAGAGCTTCTCCGCATCCCCGCCAGTCAGGTCAAAGAGAGAGTGGAGAGGGTGGGAGATGCCGAGGTGGTTCGGCTGCGCGGCAATCTCCTGCCTCTGATACGCCTTGCTGATGTCATTGGCGTTAAACGGACCTTTTGGGATGACTCAGACAGGACCCTGAAGGATGATCGAAGAGAATTGATTTCCGACCGCAGGGGTATGAATTCGCCCCACTTCCGCAATAGCGTGCAGGAAGAAGCCGCGACCGCAACATCCTCGCCCTCCCAGGGAGAACGGGCAGACGCCGATAGGCGGACTTCCCCCGCCAGCGCGCTCAACGTTGTGGTTGTCTCAACCGGCGCCATGAAATACGGGCTCATTGTTGACCGGCTTCAGGATTCTGAAGAGATCGTCATTAAACCGCTGGGCCGTCATCTGCAGCAGTGCAAAGGCTATGCCGGCGCCACTATCATGGGGGATGGCAGGATCGCGTTGATTCTTGATGTGGCCAATCTTGCCCGCATGGCCCGCCTTACCTCCATCGATGGCACGGACAGGGCACATGAAGTTGCCATTGCCCAGGAGGAGGCGAGACGGGCGCAAAAAGACAAGCAGGCATTGCTGATCTTCAAAAATTCCGAAACTGAACAGTTCGGCGTCCCTCTGAATCAGGTGGAACGGATTGAAAAAATAAAACGCTCGGATATTGAGGATCTTGGCGGCAAACGGGTAATGCAGTACCGTGAGGGAAGTCTGACACTTGTCTGCGTTCATGATGTTGCCGCAGTTCAGCCCCTTGCCGATCAGGATGACCTTCTCGTCATCGTTTTCAAGATCGCCTCGCGACTCATCGGACTGCTGGCAATTGGACCCATAGATGCAATTGAAATTGCTACAGAAATTGACGGGGTCACCTTGCGCCAGCCCGGAATCATGGGGTCGGTCATCATTGGCAAGCACACAACCATGCTGGTGAATGTTTTTGAGATCGTCCAGACCCTGCATCCCGACTGGTTTGAGGATAGAGAGGTCTATGCGATTGCAAAAGGGTCGGAAGAGTCTCCTCCCACAATACTCATTGCCGAGGACTCGAATTTTTTCCGCAATCAGGTAAAGGGGTATATGACCGAGGCGGGTTACAGTGTCATCGAGGGTGAAGACGGTCAGGTTGCCTGGGAGCTTCTCCAGAAGAATTCGGACATTATCTCCATGGTTGTCACCGATATAGAGATGCCGAATATGAACGGTTTTGAGCTGACTCAGATCATTCGCAACGACCCGCGATTTTCGCGAATGCCCGTTATTGCATTGACCACGCTTGCAGGCGAAGAAGACGTCGCCAAGGGAAAAGCTGTGGGTATCGATGAGTACCATATCAAGCTTGACAAAGAGCGGCTGATGGCCTGCGTCCACGATTATATGAAACGAATGCACTGATCCGTCAGACTGATCTGTCCGGGCGCTGATGTCCGCCATATCGTCAGGTCTTTCGGCTGTTCTGTTATGCAGAACCCCCTGATCAAGGGTCTGATGTCTCAGAGAGAGAAGAAGAGGATACCCATGAAAGAAAGTACCCATGCAACCGATAAACAGATTGTTGAACTCGCTACCTTCTATGTTGGAAACAGCCTTTGCGGCATGAACATTCTGAAGGTTCAGGAGATCAACAAGTTGATGCAGATGACAAAGGTCCCGCAGGCGCCCGATTATGTCCTGGGTATTCTGAACCTGAGAGGCCAGATAGTAACCATCATCGATCTCGGGAAGAAGCTTGGCCTGGGAGAGACCGATATTTCCGACGATCCCCGCAACATCATAGTCAATTCGGCAGGCGGGCATGTAGGACTCCTGGTGCGGCAGATCAGCGATGTCGTTTCGGCGGATCTCTCAAAACTGGAAAAGGCACCGGCAAATATGAGCGGCATTCAAGGTGAGTATTTTACCGGAGTATATAAAACAAAGCAAAATCTTATCGGTATACTGGATGTCGACAGAGTACTGCGGATTGATGACTGATCAGGCACATGTTCAATAAAAGAAAAATTCGAGTTCTTGTTGTTGATGACACCATTGTCTATCGGAAATCCGTTTCTGATATCATGGAAGAATTGCCGGAGGTTGAACTGGTCGGGGTAGCCCATAACGGCAAGATCGCCATGGCGAAAATTGCGACTCTGAAGCCTGACCTGCTTACCCTCGACATCGAGATGCCCGAGATGAATGGACTGGAGGTCCTGAGGGAGCTGCAGAAACAGCATCTGGGAATTGGTGCAATCATGCTCTCCACCCTTACAGCAGATGGCAGCGAGATGACCATGCGGGCTCTGGAACTGGGGGCCTTTGATTTTATCCTTAAGCCACAGAGCAGGAGTCTGGCTGAAGGAAAGAGTGAGATCAAGCGTCTCATCCAGCCTATGATTCAGGCCTTTGCCCGTTCGAAAATCGCCTCTTCGCTTTTAGGGAGAAAAGAGCCTTTCGTCCAGCAGCAACGGTCTGTAATCCGCAAGGCAGGCCCGGGAGCGGCACCAGGAACAGGAAGCACGACGCTGCAGAAATCGGCAACGGCACGGCCCGCCCTCCCCCCCTCCCGCAGAGGAAAATCGGAGATTGTTACAATAGGAATTTCCACCGGTGGTCCCAATGCCCTGAGTCAGATGCTGCCGCAGCTCCCCGGCGATCTTGGCGTCCCCATCGTGGTTGTTCAGCACATGCCTCCGATTTTTACAAAATCCCTGGCCCAGAGCCTCGATAAAAAATGCCTGCTTTCGGTCAAGGAAGCAGAGGATGGCGAATCTCTGAAAAACAATGTTATATATATCGCTCCCGGCGGAAAACAGATGAAGCTCATAGCCAGCAATGACGGGAAAAACAGGCTCATCAAAATCACCAACGATCCGCCTGAAAATTCCTGCAAACCTTCCGTAGACTATCTTTTCAGATCGGTTGGTGATTATTATGTTGGCCGTACGACCGCCGTTATCATGACCGGAATGGGATCAGACGGAACCAAAGGCCTTGAGGTATTAAAAAATAAGGGTTCATATGTCATCGCACAGAGTGAAGAGACCTGTATTGTCTATGGCATGCCGAAAGCACCCATTGAGGCTGGCCTGGTTGATGTCATCGCGCCCTTGAACAAGATAGCAGATGAAATCACAAAAAGTGTTCGGTTTTTCTAAGATTCGGAATAAACACCAGGCTAACTTCCTTTTTATGAAAACGATCTTCCGACAAAATAATGCTGAAAATACTCCCCAGTGAACTTAAGCTAATTGCTCAGTATATCTATGATATTTCTGGAATATTCCTAGATGAGAGCAAATCGTATCTCTTTGAGACCCGTTTGAGTTCTATTGCCGAGGAACAGGGATGCGCCACATACCAGGATCTCTATAATAAATCCAAAAGAGATCTGAAAAAAACGATCGAACGGCAGATAATTGATGCTATCTCCACCAATGAAACCCTGTTTTTCCGGGATAAAGGACCATTTGAACTCCTGCAGCATAAACTTCTCCCTGAGATGATCGACAAAAGGAGCCCCAGTTCGCCAAATCTGAAAACAAATATCAAAATATGGAGCGCGGCATCCTCGACAGGGCAAGAGCTTTATTCAATCGCCATCATCATAAAAGAGCTTATACCCGATCTCTCACGCTATAATATATCCCTTCTCGGAACCGATATTTCCGATATGGCAGTTTCTCAGGCAAGCTACGGAAAATACAATAAATTTGAAATCGAACGAGGGCTCCCCCAAAAACAGCTCCAACGCTATTTCACCCTTTTCGGGGACTCCTGGAAAATTAAGGATGAGATCAGGGCTATGGTCAACTTCAAAAAGCTGAATCTCATGCTTCCTTTTGCGGCTTTGGGGAAATTTGATATTATCTTCTGCAGGAATGTGGCAATTTATTTTACTCTTGAAGACCGGAAAAAACTTTTTAATAAAATTGCAGACAGTTTAGCTGATGATGGATTTCTGGTTATTGGTTCTACCGAATCACTTACCGGGGTGTGTCCTCGCTTTGTACCACTAAAGCACTTAAAATCATTATTCTATCAAAAGAAACTGTAAGAGGGAAAAATGAAAAATCTTACAATTCTTGTTGTGGACGATGACCCGGTCATCAGGCGGCTTCTGCAGCAACGGTTAGTAAAAGAAAATTACGAGGTCCTCGTTGCTTCAGATGGCTACAAGGCCGAGGCAACCCTCCACGAAAGACATGTCGACGTCGTTCTCACCGACCTGATGATGCCAGGCGACATCGGCGGAATAGAGGTGCTTGAAATCGCCAAAAAGATCAGCAGTGCCATTGATGTCATTCTCATCACGGCGCATTCGTCAGTGGACACTGCAGTGGAGGCGATGAAAAAAGGGGCCTCTGACTATCTTGAAAAACCGATTAATTTCGACGAACTTTTTTTACGGCTCGATAAAATTGCAAATGTCCAGACAATTTTCAGAAGCGCTCAAGACCTGAAAAATGCGATGGACGTAACCGAACATGCGGCAGCGGAAACCATCCAGGCCCTGGAGTTGAATACAGCGGAACTTCAAAGAAAACTGGATGATGTCGAGAATATTTTGAAGGATACGCAATATTCTGAAGAAACGCGCATCATGCAAGCCCTGGACAAAATTTCAGGCATGGACGAGTAGGTCCCGCGTTCCTGTCGGCGGGCTTGTAAGGTCACGGCCTTAGAGCTGTATCCACTGCAGAGAGGAGTGCCGATCAGAGCGGCAGTCCTTTCCCGGCTCATCAGAGCCCACGCAATCAGCTTATTGCGCAGTGCCGCAGCATTTTTTGTATTTTTTGCCTGATCCGCAGGGGCAAAGGGCATTGCGGCCAATCTTGTCGCTCTCCCGCCTTTGCGGCTGGTGACTCCCGGAACCGCCAGCATCAGCGGCCCCTCTGTTGAGCAGAATCTCCTTCTCCTGACGTTGCCGATGCTCCTCTTCCATACGCTCGACATCATCCTCCTGCACCACCCGAACCCGCATGATAGTTGAAACAGTCTGGATTTTGACAGTCTCAATCATCCGCATAAACAGATCATATCCTTCTCTTTTATATTCATTGAGCGGATTCTTCTGTCCATATCCTCTCAACCCGATGCCTTCCTTCAGATGGTCCATGGAGAGAAGATGGTCCTTCCAGTGGGTATCCACCATCTGCAGGAGGATGACCTTTTCCAGATGCCGCTGGACATCTGCGCCATGCCGCGATTCCTGTTCAGCATAGGCCTGTCTCACCGCTTCTTCAATTTTTGTTCGAAAATCAGCCTGTTCCAGACCTTTGCGTCCCTCCTGACTCCAATTGGGCTGGATATGAAAATACTCCAGCATCCGCTCTTCAAAGCCATCCCATTTCCAATCCTCAGAAGCCTGTCGAGACTCTGAAAATTCGTTGACGACGGCATCTATCAGATCGTCCGTCATATCCGTCAGAGTAGTGGTGATATTTTCTCCTTTCAGCACCTCGCGGCGCTGACGGTAAATCACCTCCCGCTGTTTGTTCATGACGTCGTCGTATTCGAGCAGATGCTTGCGGATATCAAAGTTATGCCCCTCGACCTTACGCTGGGCATTTTCTATGGCCTTGGAGATCATACGGTGCTCAATGGGATCATCTTCCTCCATCCCCAGCTTCTCCATGATACCCGAAATGCGGTCAGAGCCGAAGATACGCAGCAAATCGTCCTCTAAAGAGAGATAAAACCGGGAAGAGCCCGGATCGCCCTGACGGCCCGAGCGGCCACGCAACTGGTTGTCAATCCGGCGGGACTCATGCCTCGAAGTGCCGAGAATATGAAGACCGCCGACGTCTGTCACCCCCGGCCCCAGTTTGATATCGGTGCCGCGGCCCGCCATGTTGGTGGCGATGGTGACCTTGCCCAGCTGTCCGGCTCCGGCAATGATTTCGGCTTCCCGGTCATGCTGCTTGGCATTCAGGACCTCATGCTCGACCTTCTCCTTCTTCAACATAGCGGCAATCTTCTCCGACACGTCAATGGAGATGGTCCCGACCAGTACCGGCTGTCCTTTTTCATGCTTATCTTTTATTTCCCGGATGACAGCCCTGTATTTCGCAGCCTCGTTCTTGTAAATCACATCGGCAAAATCCACCCTGATCATAGGCATATGGGTCGGCATGACCACGACGTCCAGATTATAGATTTTTTTAAACTCAGGGCCTTCGGTATCCGCTGTTCCGGTCATCCCGGCCAGTTTGTCATACATGCGGAAATAATTCTGGAAGGTGATGGAGGCAAAGGTCTGGTTCTCTCTCTCGATCTTCACATTTTCTTTGGCTTCCAGGGCCTGATGCAGCCCGTCACTGTACCGCCGTCCTTCCATGGTCCTGCCGGTAAACTCATCAACGATAATGACCTCGCCGCCTCTGACGATATAATCCACATCGCGCTTAAACAGGACATGGGCCTTGAGAGACTGGTTCAGATGGTGCAGCTGTTCTATGGACGAAGGATCGTAGAGATTTTCGATTTCCAGCAGTTCTTCCGCCAGGGCCACTCCCTCCTCATTGAGGGCCACCTGCCGCGTCTTCTCATCCACGGTGTAATGCTCTTCTTTATTAAACCGGGACATGATCTTATTGACGCTTTTATACAGATCCGTCGAGATATCCGCCGGCCCGGAAATGATCAAAGGGGTTCTCGCCTCGTCGATCAGGATGGAGTCCACCTCATCGACGATGGCATAGTTGAATCCGCGCTGACAAAAATCAGCGAGATCGAATTTCATATTATCCCGGAGATAATCGAAGCCGAACTCGTTGTTGGTGCCATAGGTGATATCGGCAGCGTAAGCCTCGCGGCGTGCGACATCATCCATGCCGTGCACAATCTTGCCCACAGACAGCCCCAGCGAACTGTAGACCTTGCCCATCCACTCGGCGTCGCGAGTTGCCAGATAGTCATTGACGGTCACCACATGGACGCCTTTTCCGGTCAGGCCGTTCAGATAGACAGGCAGAGTTGAGGTTAAAGTCTTCCCCTCACCGGTCTTCATTTCGGCGATTTTTCCCTGATGGAGGATGATTCCGCCCAGAAGCTGGACATCATAATGCCGCTCGCCCAGAACCCTCCGGCCCGCCTCACGCATCACCGCAAAGGCCTCAGGGAGAAGGGCGTCAAGCGGTTCATCCTTGGCAAGGCGCTCTCTGAACTCAACGGTTTTGGCGGCCAGTGAAGGATCGTCCAGCGCCTGGATGGACTCCTCCAGTTCATTGGTTCTGATAATGAGCGGTTTAAGCTGCTTTAAAACCCGCTCATTCTTGCTGCCAAACACCTTTGTCAGTACTTTCTGAATCATGTCTGTATCTTCTTCTATGTTAAGGGAGGATGTTGCGCCTTGATTCACACAGCCAGCCTGCTTTTTATCACGGCAGGATTTTCGACCTTTCAGTAACGACGCCGCAGGCGGAAAGTAAGCATTAACCGGAAAACATACAATCAAAGAAATCTGCTTATTCGGATATTTCAGTAATATTTTCCGGTTCTCGCATGAAGATCAGGGCCTCTTCGTCGCAATCCGGGAACATGGGGCAATGGACACAGTCGCCCCAGATCTTGTGGGGAAGCTCTTTTTTGTCTATATCGGCAAATCCCTGCTTCTTGAAAAAGCCAGCCTGATAGGTAAGGACAAAAACCCTTCTGATGCCAAAATGCTCGGCCTCCCGCAGGCAGTTGCCGACCAGCTGTGCTCCGATGCCCCGTCCATGGGCCTCTTCCTTCACCGCAAGGGACCGGATTTCAGCAAGATCCTCCCAGATGATATGAAAAGCGCAAACTCCCAGTATGGTATCAGTTTCATCCACATAAACGACAAAATCCCGCAGCTGATCATACAGCGAACTGATGGAACGGGCAAGCAGCAGGCCCTTGCCGGCAAAGTGTTTCAAAAGAGTGTGAATTTCCTTCACATCTTTGATGGTTGCATTACGAATCATGGAATTCTCTCTCCTCCCCCCCGCTCTTTCCCGCCTCGTGGCGTCCCGCTTCTCTTCGCACAATCTGCCGCGGACGCCCTCTATGGGCCTCACATCCTTTCAGGAGCTGTCAGCCCGACGATCCGCAGACCGTTGCCGAACACAACCCGCAGGGCATCCACCAGGTACAGGCGGGCCTGGCTCAACGCCGCATCCTCAGTGAGAACCTTGTGCTTGTTATAGTAACTGTGGAACAGACCGGCAAGCTCCATCAGAAAGAAAATCACCCGATGCGGCGCAAGCTCAAGCGCTGCGCTCTCAATCATCCCGGGAAAGGCTGCGATGCTCTTCAGCAGCTTCAGCTCTTCGGCTTCGCGCAAGAGGGCGGGATCGACATCGGCAACCGGCAGGCGCGCCACCCCTTTTTCCTCCGCCTGGCGCAGGATGGAACAGAGCCGCGCGTGCCCGTACTGCACGTAATAAACCGGATTCTCCTGTCCTTCCTTGGTCGCAAGCCCCAGATCGAACTCGAGCTGGCTGTCGGCCTTGCGCATCATGAAAAAGAACCGGGCCACATCGACGCCAACCAGATCGAGCAACTCATCCACGGTCACGAAGGTGGCCTTCCTCGTGGACATTTTCACCTGCTTGCCGTCCCGGGTCAGCGTCACGAACTGATGCAGGACGACGGTCACCTTGGAGGCATCATAGCCAAGCGCCTGCACACCGGCCAGGACATCCGGGACAGTGGCGATATGGTCAGAGCCGAAAATATCCACTAACCAGTCGAAATCGCGGCGGAACTTTTCGCGGTGATAGGCAATGTCCGGCAACCTGTAGGTCGGCTCCCCGGAACTCTTGATGATGACCCTGTCTTTTTCGTGGCCGAATTCGGTGGTCTTGAACCAGACGGCGCCTTCCTGTTCATAGACCAGCCCTTTAGCCCGCAGCTCGGCCACCACCGAATCGATATGACCATCCTCATAGAGGGACTGCTCGTTGAAATAGTTGTCAAAACGGATTCCCATCCGTGTCAGAGTAGCGGATATATCCTTGAAAATGAGTTCCTCGGCTTTAGCCTTGAAAGGCGTCACATCCTGATGATCCTTGAGCGAATCTCCCGACTCGTCAACAAGGGTCTGGGCGATCTCCCTGATATACTCCCCCTGATAGCCGTCCTCGGGAAAGGGATGGGCAACACCCAGCAGTTCCAGATAGCGCGCCCGGGTCGACTCGCCCAGAACCCGCATCTGCCGGCCGGCATTATTGTAGTAATATTCCCGGTAGACATTGTGCCCGGTCGCCTCAAGCAGGCGGGCGATGGCATCACCGAGGATGGCCTGCCGGCCATGGCCTATGCTGAGAGGCCCTGTCGGATTGGCGCTGACAAACTCCACCATCACTCGCCGGCCATTGCCGACAGAGGAGCGGCCAAAGGTCTCGCCTGCGGCCAGCACCTCCGGGATCAGCCTCTGCCAGACATCAGCTCTGATGTGGATATTGACAAAGCCGGGGCCTGCAACCTCAAGGCGGTCGATAAAATCCTTTTTCGTTTCCAGCAACTTTACCAGGATTGCTGCAATATCGCGGGGCTTTTTCTTTTCGATACCGGCCAGGACCAGGGCCATATTGGTGGAGAAATCCCCCTGCCCCTCATGTTTAGGCACCTCAAGGGTAAATCGCCCGGCCCCTTTGTCTGACCAGGAGCCGTCTTCGACGCCCTGCGCAAAGCAGGAATCGAGAATCGTCTTAAGCTGTGAACGGATCATATGTCTTCGTTTCTATAGAGTCTTTCATTGTTATTGCCAATCAGGCAAAGGACCTCATAACTGATAGTCCCGACCCAGTCGGCTATCTCATCCGCCGTAATAGAGTCCTGCCCCTGCGCGCCCATGAGCACGACTTCATCACCAGCTTCCACACCGTCGATGCCGGTGACATCCGCTATGCAGATATTCATGCAGACTCGGCCGCGGATCGGGGCGCGGCAGCCTCTGATCAGCACCTCGCCTCGATTGGACAGGCTGCGAAAATACCCGTCTTCATAGCCCACCGGAATTATGGCCAGGCGTGTTTCATGGGGAGTAATATAGGTGTGTCCATAACTTACGCCAGTCCCCGACGGAACCGTTTTCACCTGCAAAACCTGAGAGGTAAACGACATGGCCGGGACCAGCCGCTCCCCGGCTGCGCGTTCCATCCCTGCCCTGCCGTCGGGATAGTAGCCATAAAGAGCGATCCCCGGCCTGACCATATCGCCGCAGGTCTCGGGAAAATAAAAGACCCCTCCGGAGTTGGCAATGTGCCGGGCGCCGTGACAACGGGAATTGATCCTGTCGCACATTGACGCATAACGGGAATAGCTTTCCCTGGTATTCTCCGAATCCGGATCATCCGCCTGAGAAAAGTGACTCACTATACCTGCTATATACACGGCAGGCAATGCGCACATCCTGTTCAGGAAGGAATCCAGCTGATCCGGCAGCAGCCCGAATCTGCTCATCCCGGAATCAACCTTCAGATGAACTCCGACTGTCCCCCCTGCCCGCACAGCGGCGCTGGACAACTGTTCAACGGTCTCAATGCGGCAGACCAGGGGCGACAGACCGTATTGCAGGACCAGATCCGCCTGATCCCCGACAATGCCAAGCATGATGAGGATCTCCCCTTCTATTCCCGCCTGGCGCAACCTCACGGCCTCCCCGATCTCCCCCACGCCGAAGACACGGCAGCCGGCCGAGGAGAAGATCTTTGCCGCCTCGATCATGCCATGGCCATATCCGTCGGCCTTGACCATGGCCAGAACCTTTACATCAGATCCGGCCTTCTTTTGCATGATCCCGAAATTTTTCCGCAGGGCATCAGGATCAATGATAACCCGATTATAGGAATGAATTGTCATAATATGGCCATAAACCGTATGATCAGGCACCGGAGTACCATGTGTACCAGGCATGTCTGCTTGAAAGTATCAGGGCCCAGCCAATGGTCATATACAACAGACCGAGCAGGGAATGAGGCAGGGAAGAGTGACGCAGGGCAAGACCTGAAGCCATCATCAACAAAACCAGCATCCAGGTTTTTATCGAATAGACAGCGCCCAGGCAGGTCCCGTCCGACAGCCGCAGTATCCTGTCCAGACTTTTTCTCGCCGCCTTGTCCAGCACCAGAAAAGACTTGACGGTTCCCAGGGCAAAGGCAGGCAGAGCCAGCCAAAGCCAGCCGGAGCCAGCCAGCCAGAACACGGCCCGCGTCATGAGCATCAACCCGATGCCCGTCCAGAGTAAGCCCGCAAGCAGTATATGTACGCGCTGTGGAGCTCCCGGCTTAAATCGGCTGAGTGTCGTCCTTATCATTTCTGTATCATCAACTGAAAGGTACTGTGGAAAAAATTTCGAGGTGCCTGAAAATAAAATAAGCCCACCCCCCTTTCTGGGAGATGGGCTTAAAGACAGCCGGATACCGTGGTTATCAGACTTCAGTTACATTGATTGCCGATTCCGGACAAACCTCAACGCAGGTCTCGCAACCAAGGCATTCGTCAACTTCAACGGGCTCAGACTTGCCGTCTTCAATCTCGAAAACCTGTGCAGGACAAGCATTGACACATTCCTCACATCCAGTACATTTGTCTTTATCAACAACTACTTCGAACATAACACACCTCCAGGGTAATAGAATTAAAAAAAATTTCGGATATCTTAAAAGCAAAGAATCTGCTGACGCGAATTCATTTATTTTGCATTAAGTTCCATTAATTCAGGACCAGATTTTTGTCAAGGAAAATTCTCCCTCAAAAACCGTCCCAAACCAGCACATCGCAAATGCCGCAAAAAGGAAAATTTCGCATTCTGAAGCCATGGAGGCCCCGGTGCATCTTTTACGGCCTCAGGTGCCCGTCAGTATACAGGACAAACGCTTGACAAGTTTCCCGGAGGAAGTAACATACCCCGGAAAAGCCGCCGGGAATTTTTTTGGAATAGAGAGCATAATCCCTCAGGATTTCGATAGTTATTAAATAAAAGCTCATAAGCGGGAAGGTCATTACTTATTACGCGAAGGGCTCCTCACCCGAATGGAAATTTGATCGTGTCTGACTGGATTCTGATCCTTATCGCCCTTGCCATCATTCTTCTGGGAGCTACTGTCTTTACGAATGGACTGGAGTGGTTCGGCAAGAAAATGCACCTCTCCGACGGCGCTGTCGGGAGTATCTTTGCTGCTGTCGGCACGGCCCTTCCCGAGACACTGATCCCGATTATTTCCTTCCTGTTCGGTTCACAAGAAGCTGGCCATCAGATTGGCGTAGGGGCCATCATCGGCGCCCCGTTCATGCTGGGAACCCTGGCGATGTTCATAACAGGCCTGACTGTGATGCTCACCAGAAGCAGGCGTGACGATTATCCCGTCATGCGGGTTGATACGCTGGTTATGAAACGGGATATGGAATATTTCCTGATCCTCTATTCCCTGGCTATCGGTGCAACCTTTCTCCCCGCCTTTCCGGTAATCAAAATTTTTATCGCACTGGTACTCTGTCTTCTGTACGGCAACTATGTACTGCAGACCCTGCGCGCGAAAAACAGCGCGGAAGTAATGGAATCCGACCTGGACCCATGCTATTTCGCTCCCCGGTCCAAGGATCCCCATATAGCTGTGATCGGTTTCCAGGTGATCAGCTCTCTTTTTATGATTGTTGCCGGCTCTTATATCTTTGTGCAGGAGGTCCAGACCATTTCCGGCGCGATCGGGATTTCCCCCTTTATTCTGGCTCTGGTCATCGCCCCCATCGCCACCGAACTGCCGGAGAAGTTCAACAGCGTCATCTGGATACGAAAAGGCAAGGACACCTTGGCGGTCGGAAACATAACCGGCGCCATGGTCTTTCAAGGGTCAGTGATCACGGCAATCGGGATTCTGATGACGGAATGGCATCTTGACGCGGCGGCTTTCATCACCGTTGCCCTCACCTTCGCCTCGGTGGGGATAGCCTACTGCCAGATCCGTCTGCGCAAACATCTGACTCCGGGAACACTCCTTGCCGGAGGATCCTTCTATTTCATATTCGTCGTGCTGATCCTGACGAGAGCGTTTTGAGCGCAATGTGCGCACCAGAAAAACGGCTGGACGAGAAACCGGCCCTTCGGCAAGAAGCTGGCAGGTTTGCGACATTGCATGTGAAGAATACAGGAGTACTGAGAAGAGGAGAGTATCGAGAAGAGACAACCGGACAAGGAAACGGGAAACGGAAAGGGGAGAAACTCTACGTCGCTCCCCTTAAGGCCTGCAGGAAGACCAGGACACTGCTATCAGGAGTCGATCTTTTTCGCCTCAGAAACCTCCGCCGGCTTATCGTCCCGTTCGGCCATTGCCTTTTTGAAATCCCGAATTCCCCTGCCGAGCGAACCTCCCAGTTCAGGAAGTTTTCCCGGTCCGAAAATAATCAAAACTATGCCCATGATTATCAGAAGATGCAACGGTTGGAAAAGACCTTCAAACATAGATATACCCTCCGCATAAAGCGCAAATGAAGTGTTCGTGATCTCATGGCGAAGGAGCGCAAAAGCACCCCAGCCATAAAACCATTATGGCTGAAAGCTACCACAAGCTTGAGAGAGAGTAAAGGGGAAAACCGCTCCGGTCCGCAACACTGACCCGATATACGTTCGCAAAAAGAGTGCTTTAGATAGAGTCTCCTCAAAAAACGACTACTCCAAAATCATGCTCATTGCTGGAAATCTGAGCATACCATGAATAATAGCGGCAATTCGAGTAAAGCAGATATGAAACAAGAAGAGACATACGTTTCTTCCC